>JACCDX011075792.1_pt1 | contig 22944 bp, 27 predicted proteins | sample 7449681 | NCBI WGS metagenome assembly JACCDX01 (sample SAMN15323450, study PRJNA562643) | freshwater metagenome | isolation source: river surface water | place: USA:Blue River Watershed | collected 2017-08-18
ATTGCATGATAGCCTAAAGTATTTAAATGAAATTGAGTTTCACAGCTAAATTTATTTGCTATTTCTACTGGAGCAATATTTAATTTTAAAACATTACATCCCCACGCAAAATAAACATCTTCGTTCATATCATTTTCAGGATTGCAATTATCTATAATTTTAAGCATTGCAGATTTATGTCTAAATGATAACCCGCCATTCCCAACAAATGGATGAAAGTTCCATGCAGCACCTACATAATCCCACTCATAAAAATCTTCAATCCCTTCCCTTAGTAGTCTACTATCTTCTTGGAATATTAAAACATTTTCTTCTTTAATTTTATTCCAAAAATCTTTACTTTTTAAAAGTTTATTATAGCATTTAATTGTATTTACAGTAACTATATGAAATTCACAATTAAGCATTTCTTGTAAGTGCCTATTATCTTCAGAACTAAAAATGTAAAGCTTTGTGTATTTAGGTAAATAAAAAAGGTGTTCAGTAATTACTTGATATAAACTTAACCTTCTTGTATCTACTATAACAGCTGCTAATTCATGCATAATTGTAACGTGTATATTTTACATTTAAAAACCTCAAAAATTCCATCGTAAAAATGATAAACTATCATATTAATAATTTATTAAAGTTTGGATGTGAGTGCATAAAGTTAGGCAATTTATTTTTATCATACTTAATAGCATTCCAAAGATTTATAGAAACTGGGTGCAAATCTCCAAAGTTATTTTCAGGAGTCCATTTATAAAATATATTTTCTAAATAGTCCTTTTTAATTTCATTAGCGTGTCCAAAACAAGAATATTTATATTCCATAACTTCTTTTTTTTGAGCTGTGCTAAAATGATAAATTGTTAAAGGGCATTCTAAATTTTGTAATGAATTATGTTTATTTAAGTTTTCTATTCTAATTGGTCTAAAACCATCTAAACAAATCCAATTAAAAGACCTCCAAAAATTTAAATAACCTTTTATTCCATAATACCTTTCATTATGCGTATAAGCATACTTTAAAGCATTTTCTATTTCAGTTGGTTCAAATACTTCATCCGCATCTATACTAACTATTAAATCAAATCCTTGTGAGTATTTTTTAGCAACGCTTCTATGTTCGTTTTCAGCTCCATAAAATAAAGCTTCATCCCAAATCAATTTATTCCCTAAAACCTCTTCACAGATTTTTCTTATATCTTCTGCTTTGTCAGGGCAATCTAAAATTGTTTTAAATCCATGCGAAGGTTTATGAGTATAACTAATAACCATCCCATCAACATGGTCTTTAATTGATAATAAACTTTCTTTTAAATATTCTATTCCGTAATGAATAGGCATAAATCCCAGTACTTTCATTGTGCTAATTTTATTATGTTTTCTACTTGATGCTTAAATGTATTTCTATTTAAAACTAATTGCCTTCCGTTTTCAGCAATTTGTTTTCTTTCTTCTTCGTTTTCTAAATAATAATCTATTTTATTTTTTAAATCTTCTATACTTTCAAAATAAACTAAATGTTTGTAATTCTCATAATCCTCTTCCATTTCAGGATGCTTATAAGAAAGGCAAAAAGTTCCACTTCCTAATATCCTTAAAAGTCTATCTGAATTATATCTTGCCACGTTAAAATGGCTGCAATTAATTGCTATTTTGCAACCTCTGTAATATTGAGCTTCCACACTTTGTGAATGGTTAACATTACCGCTCCCATTTGCCCATCCAGAACCGTATAAACCGAACTTATTTTGATATTTAGATTTTAATTCATTTGCTAATTGAATTCTAAATTCACTCATTGGAAAATAACCACTTCCATAATTGTTAGCCATAAATAAAATATCTTCACTTGGATAACTTGTGCCTTCATTTCTATAAATGGTTTCATCAAATCCAATTTCTAAATATTCACTTTTGTAACCTAATTTTTGCATTTCTCTTACATCCTCCATGTTACTAAATGAAGTTAAAGAAACAAATGGTGCAGCATCTAACATCCATTGAGGTATGCCTTCTCTTTTGTCGCCAGTCCAATTAATAACAAAACTACTTTCATTCATGTAATCCATTGTTTGATTATCTACAATGTTTGGAGCTTGTATTTGCATAAATACTAAGTCAGGTTTACATTCGTTAAATAACTGAATTATATTGCCATTTAAATTAGGATGAGCAGTTGATATTTCAAAATAATTTTCTGGTCCTAAAACTTGTTTAAATGCTTTTTGAAAACCGTTTTCTATTTCAGAAACACAAAGTCCTATGTGTAATAATTTCATAAATGTGGAAAAATAAAATGGTAAGGTTCTGAAATTCTATCTTTATCTGTATAAGTTCTAAACTCCGAATTATGTAAATGTATAGCGTGAATTGTTTTTGAAGGATTCAAAACATTATAACCAGCATTTTTTAACTCGTATGCAATTCTATTATCACATCCAGCAGTTCCTAAATTATAATTACCGCTTTCAATTTTTCTAACTGCTCCATTAAATACCCAAGCATCCTGACTATCTTTCCTATCAAATAAAACAGCAATTCCATTTTCTTTATAGTCCCATCTGCTTAAAGCATAACAATCATTCTCACCCATAAAACGAGCAAATAAAATTGTTTCATCAAAATAAATGTCAGAATTCGCTATTACATTAATACAGTCAGGATAATCATTTGTTAATTCAAATATCTGTTTATAAGTTAATCTATCTGTTAAGCTAAAAACTTTATTAAAGTGTTTTAATTTATGATTCAAACGACAACAAGCATCTATTTCCTTTTGTCTTTCTTCATTGCCACATTGGTAATATTGAACAAATAAATTAATTGGTTTAAATTCATATTCACCGTTTACGGCTTTTACAAAATACTTTTGAGCTTCTATCTTAATATTATTTTCTTTAACCCAATTCGTTAAAAGCATAACACCTTCTGTTACACATGAAGAACAGTTAACATTTACAGTATGATTGCAAAGAGTTTTACATAATTCAAAAAGGTCTCTAATCATTCCTTTAGGATTGCTCAAAACATTTTGAACTCTATTTATTAATTCACTATTCATTTAATAATCCTAATTCTCTTAATTTTTTTCTGCTCCAATTTAAACCAGCTTTGCCACCCCAAAGTAAATATGAAATTGTACCACAAGCTTCAGTATTATTTTCATCATAATAAACCTCAGCTCTACTTAAATAAGAGTACATGCGCTGTATCACGTCAATACTTATCTTTGCTTTTTGGCTGAGTTGCTGCGCTCTTATTTTCCCGATATTCGTGGCGCACTTATTATTCACTTTGTCATTTAATTCAATTCCTCTTTTTGCATTATTAGATACACTTTCAGGATAATCGTTATAACTTTCAGCATTTAAATAATTAGTAAAATAAATACCTACATTTTCTAATTGTTTAATTACATCATGGTTATTATCATAATGTTTAGAAATACCAAGTTCTTTTATTTTTTCAATCTTTGCTTTATTGCTTCCAGTTGCATAAACTCGTGAAATAGGAATGTTTAATTGCCTTGCTGTTCTAAGCATACCGCTTCTGTTTTGCCTTGCTGAAATTATGTAAATATCGCCTTCTAAACTTTTAGCAAGTTCCTTTCCTTTTTCAGTTGACAACGTGCCATCATAATCAAAAGAAATTTTAACTGCCCCATACATTTCAAGTTTAGATTGACAAACAGCATATCTTTGCTCATTTTCAGGAAACTCACCTATCATTTGAGAATCGCCCATGCAACGCTGTAAAAACTCTTCGTTTGTTTCTCTTGGTCTTGGTCTTGGCATTTTGTTTTGTTTTTTCAAAGTTAAAAAAAAAGCCCCACAAATGTGAGGCTCTTTAAAATTTAACTTATTAATTAGCATAAAGCATCTAAGTAAGCTTGATTAGTTGATAAACTTGCAGCTGCATTTACTCTAAAGATGTTTGGAGTTTTTGTTTGCTCTCCGCTTAAAGTTAAAGTATAAGCAGTTGAATCGTTTAATAGAACACCTGAGCCACCTTCACCAGCAGTTGCATTTAATCCTTTTTCTAATCCTAATATGTAAATTTTACCATCATTACCTTCCATGAAAACAACTAAATCATCAGCGTTTGCTAATTGATTAAGTGTTTCAAGTTCAGAAGGAGTTGAGTAATATAACATCATCATAGCAGTATGGTTAAACGTATTAATGTTTTCACCAGCTGTTAAAGGGAATGAGAAAGAATTTTTATCACGCTTTCCTGTGTACGTATAAAGTTTAGTTGGTAAACTTCCCGAAGTTGCCATAGAAATAGTATTTACATAACCATTTGAATCAGTTGTGTAAGTAATATTTCCTTTTAAGCCAATCCAAACACGCTTGTTTACACCACCTACTTTGTTAAGTGCGTCACAAGCTGGATTTATTCCGCTTATTAAGTCATTACAATTTGTTGCCATTTTATTATTATTTAAATTGTTAAGGGAGTATTTCTACTCCCGTTAAATTAGAATCCTGCAAATACGTTTAACTCACCAAATGCATAGTTATAACCAGCTTTGTATCTTAAACGAGTATAGTTAGTATCGTCTGTTTGGTCATACCACATTTGAACTTGTGATGTTGCTGTTAAAGTATCAGTAGCTAAGTAATGATTATCCGCTTTAGTTAAAATAGCACGGTAAGGAGTTGCTGCTGCTGCTGGAGAACCAGTTGCAAAGTCAGTAGCAATATACTTATCTAAAACCCCTAAAGATACCATTGGAATACCTCTATAAGTTACACCACTTAAACCATTAACTAATGCTGCTCTTTGCTCAACAATACCATAAGCAGTTGAAGAAAGATATTTAACCCATGCTTTGTAAATGTTATCAGTTACTAATAATACTTTTTCAGCATCATTAATAAACTTTAATTCATAAGGCTGAACATCATAAATTTTAGAATCTAAAGTGTTTACAATGTTTGAAGTGTTAATATCACTTGCAGAAATTGTTCCACCATATTGAGTTCCATCACCAGCTAAATAACCAGCTTTGATTTTTTTGAAGATACCATCAAATTGAGTATAGTCTGAATTTGACAAAGTAGTATCACCTAAGAACATAACACGGAATAAATCACGTGCTGCTGCTTCAGCAACTCTTTCAAGGATATAAGCTTCAATTTCAGTTCCTGTTAAGTCATTGATATCTGCACCTTTTTTACGAGCAACTTCTGCAATTGTAGCTTCAAATACATCTGCACATTGCTTTAATTGTGCTTGCATATTAACTACATTCAAAGTAAATGAAGAAATTGCAACACCTGTTCCAGTTTCTGTATTGTTACAAGTTGTAAATTTCTTTGTTACTTTGTCTAAGTATTGGTCTTTGTACATAATCTTGTTAGATTGTACATCCTCTACTAATTGAAATCCTAACTGGTCTACACGTGCGTAACCAGCTAATTTTTTCATTACTAATTCTCTGAATTCTGATTGTTTACCTGTGTATGTAGTAAACGAAGTAATTGCTGCCATTTTGTTTAATTTTTAATTTTTAGTTTTTAGATTTGATTTTATTTAACGCCCATGATCCGAAAGTTGAATCACTTGCATTTTCTTTTACAAAAGTTTGTTCACTTGCTTGGAATTCTTTACCCTTTCCAATTACTACTTTTTTAAGTGTTTCAAACTCTGCTTTAAAATTGTTAAATGTGTTTTCTGTTTGTTCTTTTTCAGCTTTAATAGAAGTTAATTGCTCATTTAAAGAATTGTTGATATTAGTCAACTCTTCAATTTTAGCGTTTAATTCTTCAACTGAAATTTCATTTTCTTTTTTATTTTCTTCTTCAGTCATTTTAGCTTCAGCATCCATAACTTCTGCTACAACACCTCCTGAAATTTTTATTACTCTTCCATTAGTATCTGTATAGTCACCATCTGCTGCTGGTGTTTCGTTACCATCTGCATCAACTATGAATGCTGGTTTTCCTGTTAGGTCTTCAGTTTCGCTTTCAACATATAAAAGCACTTCGTTACCTTCAGCATCTTTAACAGGCATTTCCATATTTAAAGTAACCCCATTAATCATAGCTGCTAACTTCGTGAATCCTCTTTTAATCCACGAAAGATTGTTTTCTTGTTTATTCATTGTTTGTTTATTTGTTTGGTTATTTTCTCCAACGTAAGCCACTAATTTATAAGGTGTGTAGTTTACACTTGAAGTAATTATTTCATGAGCAAATCCCAATTCAATAGCTTGTGTGCTTGTTAAGTCGGTAGCCTTTTGCATTAATGGTTGTAATTGCTCAACTGAATTTCCTGTTTGATTAACATAGAAATCTAAAATCTTTTTTTGTTCAGCTTGTAAGTTTTCACCTAACTGAATTAAGTCATCCGCTTCCATTGGAGTTGGTGAATCAGGTTGCCAGTAAGGATTATGAATAAAGAAACGTGAATTCTCATGCAACTTTCTAATATCTCCAGCCATGTAAATAACAGTAGCTATTGAACCAACTATTCCTTCACCTATTGTTGTAATTCTTTTACCGCTTGTTCTTAGTTTATCATAAATAGCCCATCCCTCAACTACCGAACCTCCACCACTATTAATCGAAACATGAATATCAGTTACATCTGTTTCAAGTGAATCTAAAAACTTTTTTAATTGACTTAAATTAAATGTTTCAGCACCACCAAAAAGAGAAACTAAATCCCCTCCACCAATGTAACCTTCTATATTTAGTTTTGCAACTTTCATATTATTAAAACAAATTTATTCAAAGTAAATTCTTAATTTTGGTTTATTATTATTAGTTAATATAAAATGTCTAAAAAACCACGCAATTTCAAAGTATATCAAGTTTGTTTAGGTTCGACTACTATGCATAAATTAGAATGTGATTTAAGGGATAATGAAGAACGTGCATCAACTAAAATTCGTGATATTCTTAAAGATTATTATAAAGATAAAGAGCCCTTCGGATGGAAGGACTATTTGAAAAAATTAAAGTGAACTAACCTGAACAGCCCTTTCAACACTTGTTTGTGTTTTATTTATATCAGTTACTCTTACAACTGGTTGTGGCATTGATAACATCATTCTTTCCATCATAGCTTGATTGCTTAACTGCATATTCGCTGAACTACTTGCAGACCTTCCAGTAAATCCACCATCAAACATTCCGCTTATATGTGGCATTGGATTGCTCATGCCTAACCTCATTCCTTCTAATTGTGAAGCTAACATTGAACCCTTTTGAGTATTTAAAACCCTTGATGGAATAACATATTCGTCCTTGTGGTAAGTATAACTTTTAGTTCCTAAATTAGTTGATTGCTCATGTGGGTTTCCTTCGCCAGTATAACCACCTTCTTCAAATGAATTTAAAAGCTGTTTAGCTTGTACCATGTTTGAGGTAATCGTAACTAATCCAGTTGCTAATTTAGCATAAGCAGCTAATCCACCTGTTAGTATATTGTCAGGCGAACTTACCGAAAACGAAGTTGCTGTTAAATTAGAAATTGCAGTTGCTGTATTTGCACCTATATTAATTAATGCAGCCATTTTAGCAAATGCTGCTTGTTGTTGTTGGTCTTTAGCAAGTAAAGCACCTAAGTTTAAAATAACTTGTGCTGTATCAGTAACTGATTTAATTTCAGCTGTTCTTATTGCAGCTTTTTCCGCTTCCTTTTGTCTTAATAGCTCAACTTCTTGATTAGCGTATTTAGCAACTATTTCTTGGTATTTTAAAGAGTTTTCTTCTAAGCCATAAAGCTCTTGCTCCCTTTGTAAATTAAGTAATTCTTGTTTAGCTTCAAATTGAGTTTCTAAAGTAGTCATGGCATCGGAAAAATTTACTTCATTCCATGCCTGTTCCTGCTCTATAATTATGTTTTGTTGTGTTTGCCTTGCTTCAATATCTTTTTTAAAGGCTTCATCTTGTAATTGTTTTTGATATTCAATTTGCTGTTTTTCCAAATCCAGCATTTTCGCATTGAATTCAACTTGAGCTTTGTATTTTTCTTCGTCTGATAACTCTTTATTTTGTAAGATTAAATTTAGATTGTATTTTTCAAGTTCAATTTCTTCTTCAAATGCTACTTTATTTATTGTTTTTCTCTCAATTATTTGAGCTTCTAAATATGCAGTCTCTTCTTTTTGGTTTCTTTCAATAGAAGCTTTTTGAATAGTATTTACATTTTGTAAATATTCTTGTTGCGCTTTTATTTTTTCACCATTTGATTTTTCATTATCTTTTAATATAGCATTTAATTTAAATTTTTCAAGTGCTATTTCTTCGTTAATTGAATCTTGATTTAAATTTTTCTTTGCTAAAATTGCAGCTTCTAATAATGCAACTTCATTATCATATCTTTTTTTAGCTATATCTTCAAAATCTTTACTATTTTTTTTCTCTGTTTCTTTTTGTTTTTCGCTTGTAATATTAAAATCTTTGTCAATTTGTTCTGACTGTTTTAATAAATCTTTAGCTAAATTATTTATTACATTTGATTTATTTTTTGCATCAGTTTCAATTTTTTTAGTATTATTTATTTGAGCGTTTACTAAGCCTTCAGAAGCTGAGCCAATACCAAATATTGATTGAGTTAAAAATCCTTTTACATAATCAAAAGTACCTATGTTATTTTCTAAAGACGCGGTCTGTGATTTTACTTGCTCTTCTGCCGCTTTAGCAAATAAAGCTTGAGCTTGTGCCCTTAAAGCAACTGATTGAATATAAGCATCTTTTTTCTTTATAAATATTTCTTCTGCAACATTTATATCTGTAGCCTTTCCAAAACTATCGCCTAATGTTTCATTATAAGTTTGTAATGCTTTTTCTTTTGAAATAACTCCTTCTTTTGCTAATTGAAATGATGCTGCGACTTCATTTACTTTACTACCAGCATCTGTTGCTGATTTTTTATAATCTTCTAAACTTTCAGATAAAGCTTGTTGACTTGCATCTACTTTACTAAATTCTTTAACTAACTCATCAAAATTATCTATTAAATATCTTATTCCTTCTATAATTAGAATTATAGGTATAGCTTTAAATGCTGCACTAATCCCTTCTAATCCAAGTTTAAATTTATCGAAGTCAAAATTTTGTAAAGACTCTTGTAATAAATTCATTGAAGAAGTTAATCTTTCTACAGCAGAACCTTTAAAAGTTTCCGTTGCATCTTTTACATCTTCTAATTTATCTTTTAATTCCGCAAGTTTTTCAGCTGCTCCTTCTTCACCTCTTATAACTGCTGCTGTATATTCTTTTATTTGGTCTTTTAATCCTTTAATTGAATTTGCCTCATCAATTGCCCCTTTAATTCTTTCTTGAAATAATGAAGGTAATTGTTTTTCAATGTCAATTCTTTGCTGTGCTAACCTTGCTTGTTCTTTTAAAGCATCTTCATACTCATTACTTCCAATAACAAGTTTATCTAATAAATCCCTATTTTCTTTTATTTGTTGCTTTAATTTACCATAACTTCCTTCAGCAAACTTTGCAGCACTATTAACTCCACCTAATGCATTTGTGTTAGCTTTTAATGCATCATTTTGTTGTTTAAGTATTGCAGTAACCTCTTTTGCAGCTTGTTGGGCTTTAAGATATTCTTTGCTTCCAACTTCAGCATCTTTATAAATAGATTTAAGTTTTTTTAATTCCTCTTCTAATCTTTTTATATTAGTTATTGTTTCTCCTAAGTCTGTTTTAAATAAAACTACTTCTGCCATTTTAATTTAATTTAATGAGTTCTACACTTGTGCTATCATTGGAAGTATAGTCGAATTGACTAATCTTTGATAAAAAGAAATAAGAATTAAATTCATCTATGTAAATAGGATAAAAATAATTCAGGTTTATTATATCTAATATATTAAGCCTAATTTCACATTTTATCTTTTTAATATTTTGTAAAATAGCTATTAAGTCAATTGAATAATCTAATAAATATTGAAAACCAGCATTATAATTTTTAGAAGTATCAATAAACCATGTTATAGGAATATCAGTTGAAACAATTGTGCTTGAAGTTCCATCTGTATAGGTAACTGTAAAATTTTCCTTAGATGTATAACCAGTTCTTGCTTGTACATCATTCTTAAAACTTTGTGTTGTTGTTAAAGAAACTCCATCATGTAAATTTATATACATTACTTTTTTTCCATTTAACCTTTCTACTGTTTCACTTGCTGCAAAAGGACTAATATATAAATCTTTATTTAATGATAAGTTTTGATTTGCTATTGTAATAATACCATTACTTTGTTGAGGTAATTGTGTAACAAATTTATCTTCTTTGTGTTTTAAGTAATTATTTTGCCCGTAATTATCAATTTTAAAAGTTAATTCTTTTTCTTTTGTTTCATCTAATTTTCCACTCCAATTAACAGCATTTGATATATTGTTTTTAATTTGATTAAATTCAAATAATGTTACTTTTTTATTATTCTCATCAACAATTGGAATTAAACAATATCTAATCAAAGTATCTTTAAAAAATTCACTTTGTTTTATGCCTCTTAAACATCCTGCTGGATTAACAATCCCATTAAAAGCTAAACTATCGGCTAATTTTATTTGAAATGTATCTCCTTTTGAACATTGTACTAAAACATTTGAACGTACATTACCAATTGGTGCATAAGATACACCAGCTTCAGCAAATACACATGAAACATTTATTCTTATACTTACTTGTTCCCCTTGATTAACATTTATTTTTCCTGAATAATTTATTACATCATTAAAAGTTGAACTAATATTTGGTGCTAATATAGAAGTTGGATTTTCAAAATTATTATTTATTTGATGAAATTGAACTTCTCTATTTCCTATTTTTAAATAAAATCTTATAGTTGTATTTGCAATGAATCTTGGTATGTCTAAAGTATTTGCATTATTACCCCACGTAAAAGTATTAACAGCACTAATATTAAAATTAATATTTACATTATAGTCCCCAGCAACATTAGAAGTAAAATAACTTCTTCCATTTGGAATATTTGTAAATGTATTTTCGTTACCTTCTAAAAAATCATATTTAAATACATCAAAACCTGTATAAGATAAATCAAAAGTTGTAACTGGAACCGTAAATTCTTTTGTAGCTACACTTAAATTTCTATTTCTGTAATTATCAACACCTTTATAAAAGTTTGAATCAATTGTGTCTTGGTCGTTATAAAGTTTATTTGTTGATGTTGGTATTATATCATGATTATAAGCATCAATTGTATCTGTACCTATATTATTAATCAAAGTATAACCAGCATCTTCAACAATTGCTTCTATTAAAGTTTTTCTATAAAATGAAGGTAGTAATAAACGAACATCAACAGTTGAACTTGCTGAAGGCATCCCATTATAATCAATCATTGGAAAAAATACACCTTCATTTGCAGACCTCTTTGATATAACATTTGATAAATTCCATGTAGTTTCTAAACTTGGATTATTATCTGTATTAATATCAGAAAGTTCCTTTGTTTTAATTATTTCATAAAAACCTGCATTCCCTGTATAGAATTGTAGAGTAATATCTTCTTCAATACTTTCAATTGAAATAAATCCTTTTTTAAATAAAAAACCATCAATTAAAATTTCACAATTTAAACGTGAATAAGGAATTAAAGAATTAGAATTTAAGAAATCAATATAATCTAAAGACTTTAAATTATTATTTGTTTTTGGTATTTTAAATGTATTTGAGTATTCGCTTTCTCGTTTTGTAATATCTTCAATGTTAATTAAAGAAAATGACTGAACGATTTTTTCAGTATCGTATAAGTCAAGTAATTGGTCTTGTATTTTAATTTCGAGAATTGCCACATTTATTGTCTTTGTATGTTTAATTGTTCAGCATAATTAAAAGTAATTGATATATCATACATATTTTCTTTTGTATTGTATTTATCAAAACTTTCAACATCTAAAATTATAGGTATAAAAACTTCATTAACAAATACCCATGCTTGTATTGAATATCTTAAAGTATCTAAAAAGTCTATTTGATTTAAACTTAATCCAGTTGCATAAACAGTTGTAGCATTGTAAACTTTATTTATTTCTGAATATCTTTTAATGTCCTTTGTAATATAAGTTTTTTTGTCTCCTATGTTTACTTTAAAATCCCTTCTTTGAGTGAATATAAAGTTTCCTCTTCCACCTTGCCTGTTTAACCAAACTATATTTACATTTTGGTCAGAACAACAATTATCAATTTCTTCATAAAGTGAATCAACAACTACCACAGTAATTGCAGCATCCCCTTGATATGTATTTCTTAAATATGCACTTGCATTATAATAATAAGTTCCCGTTGATGTTGGGGATAAACTCCAAAATTGAGTATAAGAACCTATTGTATTATTTGTTATCCATGCTGGAAGTGTACTATTATTAATTAATTGTTCTCCATTTGGAAATAATCCATCTGTTCCAAAACTTACTTGAGTTGTTTTATTATTTTCAACTCTAATAACTCTATCATATTTATTATAAGTTATTCCAGCATTATTATAGTTTAATGGTGGCGGTGGTTCTACTACATTAAATGTAAAGTAATAATTAATGTATCTTCCTGTTACAGAACCCTTATTGAAAAATCCAACAAATGATAATCTATAACTACCAGCTGAATCTATTTTTATTTTAAGTTCTTTTACATAATCAGTTCCATTATATAATTGTGATGGATATAAAGCGGCTGAAGTACTTAAAGGATAATTTAATGTATTTACATTTGCTGTTTGAGTTATAGTAGCCCAATTAGGCAAAACATTTGTAGTAGGTCCATAAAATATACCTATAACAAAATTATCTTCATAATTTAAATAAACATCCCTTACAGCTTCATAATCATTAATATAAACTTGATTTAAGTCAATGGTTATTTCTTGGCTCTTTAATAAAGTATATGTTTTGTAAGGGGTTGCCATTATGAAGTGGTTACTATTCTGTATTTAATAGAAAAATTAATTGTTCCGTTACCCCCTGAAATAGCACCATCGGCTTTAATTACAACACTATCATTTATTATTGCCACAGGAAATGAAGCATTGTTATCCGTTGTATCTGCATATCCAGTTGGTATTGATAAATTAATTTTACTTGTTGTTCCTGATAAATCAGTTGGGTTTACTACTAAGCAAATTCTTGCATTTGCAGTATTATAATATATAACTAATGGGTCAGATGTAGTGAATCCAGTTCCACCAGCTTTATAATGAAATGCAGCATTTTCAATAACATAATATTTATTTGCTCCAGCAGCAGCTAACAAAGTAATTGGTGCTGTATCTAATGCATTAATTTGAGCAGCTGTTAAACTTCCAATTAATTCATTTGTAGGAAAATCTTGCCATGTTTTATCTCCCCTCCAATATTGAGAAGTAGTCCCAGCAGTAATTAAATCTTCGTAGCTATCTGTAATGTCTGCTGTTACAGTTCTTATATCTTGAGCTGAAATGTCACCAGTTGTATTATCTGCTAATAAAGTTGAAATTTCAGAGTTTATTTGTGCTTTTGTTTTTGTTGCCATATTATGTTATATCAAATCCTTGTGTAAATTGGTTAGTTTGAAATGCATTATTAAATCCAGTAACTGCTTGGTCATAACCATTAAATACTTTTAATTTTGGGTAGCCACCATCAAATATAGTAAAAAAAGTGTTTCCACATCCCCATAAAAGCTGCTCTTCTACATTTGTTAATGGTAATCCATTTGATAAATAAACGGCATTTAATTCTTCAGTAGGAATACTTGAATTAAGTATTAAACAATAATCTGTAATTTCTTCATCCCAACTTAAACGAAATGCATTAAAAACACTAAAATCATAATCCTGTGTTAATACTGGTGGTTCTATTGTAAAAGTTTTTTGTGCTAAACCTTTAATGTTTATTTCTAATTGATAATTTGAATTAAAAATATAAGTAAATGAAGTTATTAAAGTATAAGGTAAAGCTGCATCAAATTGTTCACCAGTATTAAAACCTTTGTATAATTCAAATTGTGGTAGTCTAAGCGATTTTATAAATACATCACCTGTTATATTAACATCAAAAGGAAAATCAATTACAACTGAATTATTTGTTGACGTTATAACTCTATGCTTTCCTGCATAAATTCCTGTGTCAATCCAAACATATTCGTTTTTTGAAGGATTTATATCCCAAGTATAATAAAGATTGATTTGTGATTTTCCAGTTCCAACGCTTGATGCTATTTGTTCACTTGCAGAAAATACTTGGTATTGCTTAAAATCAAATAAAAAAATAATATCGGAATAAGTTGCATTCCAAAGATAGTTAGGTGCGTCTGTTAAATATACGTTAGTTGCCAAAGTCTTTTAAAAATTCAGATTTAATGTCAAGCTCCAATTGTTTTGTAAATTTAGAATTATACTCGTTAATCATTTGACTTGTTATTATATTTTCAAGTAAGCCTGAATTTTTATTTCCACTAAATAAATAAAGTGAATTTCCTTCTCTATGTATTTTGCGACTAATTAAAAATGCCAAAGTATCTTTATCAATATCACTTTGAATTCCTTTGTCACTAATCCACTTTTTTATTTTATCTTTTAAAGTTCCGCTTCCTGAATTTGTTGTAGGCTTCCTTCCATAAATAGAAAAATAAATATAATCGTCCGAATAAATAATTAATTCAGTTTCTGTTAATTCAAATCTTACACTATTTGCTAATTTGCCACTTGCTGAAACAGGACTTTGAAATGTGCTTTCCTTTCTTATGCCATTCTCATAACGTACCGACTTTCTTGTTAATGGCTTTGTTTTTAAAACGTGTTTAATTTCAGCAACTAACTTTGCTGCAAATTGCTCAATAATAAGTTGTTGGCTTAAAGTTAGCATTGTTTAGGCTCAATAAATTGGAATGTTAATAAAACTCCAGTCATAACGTTTTTAATCCTAAATACAGGCTGTAAATTATAATTACCGTTTAATGAATAAGTATAATTGTTGCAAAAATAGTCAAGCCAGTCTATAGCCACGTTTTCCATTTGAGCAACTTTTTGTTCCATTGATTCGCTGCTTTCTTCGTTTATTTCTTCATCGCTTGAAGAGTCAGGTTCATCCTGAGTTAAAAATCCAATTGTAATATTATCGGTTAAAAATCCATCTGTTAAATTTCCTGTTTTTTGGATTGGTTCTAAATAAACAAATGTACCTATGTTTAATTCTTTTGCAGATTCCAATGCAGTATCTGAATTTCTGCCATAAACAAATAATGAATTTTGAATGCTATCTTGTACGCTTTCTCTTATTGCTTGTATAATTGTCATAGTTTACTTAGAATATTTTTAACTTCATTCCAATATGCCTTGTTTTCGGTTTCTTTTAGTATTTCTTCAACAGCTAAAATACTACATTTAACAGCTTCCTCTTTGCTTCTTATTATAGTATTAATGTAAAATTTACCTATTAAATAAAAAGCGCATTCTATTTCACTCATTTTTGTTTTAATAATTCTCTTTCGTATTCACTCTTTAATTTATCGTAAAGCATCAAATGGTAAACTACCCTTGTTGATTGTTTTAAAACCTCTTCAATTGTAGAACCTAATGCGCCTTTTCTTGCTAACTCAACGTAAGTACCGAAGCTTCCAAATCGGTCGAGTCTTTCAATTCCTGCAATAAGTTGTTTTTCATTCCGACTGCTTTCATTAAGTTCTGAATATTGCTTGTAGAAGTCATCCATTGCTTTAAAAAAAAACCTACTGTTCCAATTACTTCGCTAAATGGTTCGTTGCTTATATCGTCTCCAGTTAAGTGTTTTATAATTTCAGGTGCTAAGTACAAAAAGCTTTTATCTGAATTTTGACTTATAATGTTTCTTACTTTTTCTGTATCGCCATAACTTTTAGAACCATAGTCAAAATCTTTATATTTTTCTTTTGGCTCATTTGATTCCATTATTGAAATATCACTAATAAATTGAACGCAATTATAAAGAATAGCAACTGATTTGTTTTGAAGGCTGTTAAGTTCTTCAATTTCAATTCCTATCAATTTACATAAAGCTAAGTCAGGCTCTTTAATCTTTATTATTTCAACTGCTTTAATGTAAGGCACATCTGCCCAGCTTGTTGGAATATCGTATTCCGTTCCTTTAATGTTTGCTTTTATCATTTAGTAATTGTTTCGGCTTCCAAAGTTAGTAATTTTCGGTTTCATAAATGTAATTTGTGGTGACTTCCAAGTATGGATGCAATATCTTAACGCGTCACAAGCATCGTCATTTATTTTAATTGGTTCTTCGAGTAGTTTTTCGTTTCGGTCTTTTTTCCATGAATAAGAGCGTAACTCCTTAATTAAGTCAACACTACCTTCATGTATGTAAAGTTCCTTTGATTTAACACTATCTATTCCTTTTTTAACGTCCTTTACAGCATCTTTTATATTAAACCCTGCTAAATATATCTCTCGTATGCTTTCAGGTCTGGAATAGTCTGCAAATATCTCAGCGGTGCGATTTATGTTTAGTTGTTTTAAACGTTCAATCAATTGTTGGTTAGTCATGTGACTTTCATAAATCAATTGCTCAGCATAAAACTTTCCATCATTTTCGGTAACCTTTACTAATGCAGTCGGGTGATTATAACCAAAGTCAAGCCCATAGGCTACATTGCCTTCAGGGATATGCTTTGTTTGCCTCCAATGTGTGAAGATTAAACTTTCAGCAAATCCAAGTTCACCTTCACCGAATACTCGCCACCAGTTCGGGTCTGTTAGCCTTCGGCTTTCAATTGACTTAACTATGTTATTGTCTAAATAAGGATTGTCTTTATAAGTTGATTTAATAAATGTGTGTTCAACTTCATTTCTTAAAAGATTTTCATGTACCCAAAACTCATGAGATGGATTGTAATCTAAATAAATCTGATTTTTTGTTCTTACTTCCAACTGATTGTATGTTTCAAAACTTACATTGTTGCACTCGTTTATAAATAGGTAGTCCCTTCTTGCTCCCCTTACTTTGTCACCACTATCAGCACTAAAAAACTCAATTATTGAATTTCCAACTGTATATATGTTATTTGTTTTGTCATGGTATTTCTCTGAATACAACTTATCCTGTATTAATATCTTAAAGAAATCCCTCATTGCACCTCTTTTTAAATGTGGGAGCGTTTCACTAACAATTGAAATGTGGGTTCCTTGTTTCTTATAAGCTATCAAATAAAGTAATTGAAGCATTGAATAAGTCTTTGATGAACTTGTACCGCCCTGACTTATAACATACCTTGTATTGGCTGCTAATAGCTTACTAAAAACATTTGTTGTGTTCAAAGTTTATTTATAATATCTATATCAGTTGGATTAATTACATTAATGCTTAGCGTTCCTTCGACTTTACTTTCAACTTTGCTTTCACTTCTTGCCAATTTTGGCTTAAAGTATTCAAGTAGTGTTGTATAGTATTTAATAAAATCTTCAGGTTCGCAACTTCCTAAAATTAATTTAACTCTTTCAGCTCCGCTTTCAGTTATAAACTCGCCTAAGTTTTCCCATGCTTTAGTTTTTTCACTAACAGCTCCATTTGGTTTAAATCCTTTATGTCCTTTCTTAAAAGGCATATAATTTTATATAATTTATATCAATTTACTAATAACAAAGATATAATTAAAAAGATAGCAAACAAAATTAATTGATAATCACTTTTTTTCATTATTCTGTAAAGCTTTTAAATACTTTTGATACTGATTCCAATCGAATGTTCCTCTTATTGAGTTTACATCTAATTTTTTTAACCACCATTCTGTTTTAGAAATTAGTGAAAGATTTGTTTGATTGTTTGTTTTCATGTTTATTTGTTTTTAGTTAATTTTTAAATAAGTCGATACTTTGTAGCGCAAAGAAGTAAGTTATAGCACATTAAAACGATGCCATAACAGCGTATATAAGTAATATTTAAAATTTATCCAACGCACTCTTAGAGTTCCAAGTTTTCAAAATAGTAAACTTATACCAATCCCTTTCAAAATAATATCCTTCCCTTTTTTCAATAAGGTTAAGTAAATATTCTTCTGCATCTTTTTCGGTTTCAAAACCATCTTTCGGTTGTTGTTCTAATGTATCAACCTGTTTAGCACCAATATTTCCTTGTTGCCAATAAACATAAATGTAATATCTCATCGCTTAAATTTTAAATACATACTCATATACGCAAAACGTTATAGCACATTAAAACGATGCTATAACAAAGTATAAAAGAAATACGCTCATTCGCCAAAAGTAAACCAATCACCTTTAGGTAGCCATCTAAATCTTTTACCACAATCTTCACATTTGAATCTAAACCACCAATGGCTTATCTTAATCAATCTGCTATGTTGACATTTATTTTTCATAATCATTGGCTTTACTTCTTTTATACTCAACCGTTATATTCATAACTTCATATTCTTTTTAAATTATCAAATGTTTTATTTTGTTTCTTTAGTTTTAAAAAGGTTCATCATTATATTTATCATTTAGAAAATAATTGTTTACAATTGGTTGTTTGATTTCAGTTTGTCTTGATATTTGTTTCCATTTTAATACTGGGTCATTTCCATAAACATCTGTAAATCCACAATTGTTAATATTCATTTTTAAAATATAAGGTTCTTCTAATGGAGTGTAACCTCCTCCTGTTTCAATTTCTTTTATTTTTCTTACATGAAGTTGAGTACACATCCAATTTTGAGGGTCTTGTGTTTCTCTGTGAATAGTTATAAAGTCATCAGCTTTATTTGCAAATTTACCTCCTCCTTCTGTATCAGCTTTCATAGGTGCTGTTTTTAATCTCATTGCTCCTGTTATTACGTGGCAGTTAAGATATACACAAATATCGTTTTTCTTTGCAAACATTTGCATTTCACTTGCAGCTTCATAATGGTATTCATGTGTACTTAATTTACTATTATCTGCTAAATCAATTTTTAAAGAATTATAAGGGTCTAATAATAAACCATCATATTTTTTTTGCAATAATAATTTTTCAGTAATAGTCAATATATCTTTAAAATTATACATCTGTTCATTATTTATTATTGTAAACTTTGAATTTATAAAATTTAAAGCATTTTCATATTGCATTTGTTTTAATAAATGTATTTTTTCCCCACAATAAAATTCAATTAATCTTTTTATTACCGAACCATTCCTATTTTCAGCTGAATAAATAATCCAATTCCAACCATGATATATTGAACTTAATAAACAAAAATACCAAAGAGTAGTTGACTTTCCTACATTATCAAATCCGTTATAAACATTAAAATTACCACGCTTAAATAAAAAGAATCTATCTAAAGACTCAAAACCTGTTGATAGTCCTTTTTGAAAAGTTCCATGCCTCCATTCTAATAGATATTTATTTATTTCTTTTTCATCTGCTAAAAAAGAGTAGTCATCATCATTTAAATTAATACTTGATTTTATTTTAGTTTGTTTAATTGGTTCATTAATTATTGGTTCAGTTTTTCCATAATTAATACCGTCTAAAATAGTTTGCTTTGCAGTTTCAATATTATCTACTCCTTTATTATTAATTTCTTTTTCAAGTAGTCTTAAAGCCTCGTTTTCTTCTACATAACCAGTTGCAATATAACCTCCCATTAATTTAGATGCTTTCAAAAGAGTAACGTGTTTACCTCCATCTATTGAATTTCTAATCATTTCTAAAGAAATGTTTACCTTTGAATAATCTGTTTTAGTAGCTTTTTTAGTTTTAACATCTTTTGTTTTAACAATTTCTAATTCTACATAATCAGTAAATTCAACTGCATTTTCATTAATCCATAAATTTGAATCAACTGATTCAAAACAAATTCGACTTTCATTTATTGATGTCGAATCCAATTCAGGAAATACTTTTAATATGCCTCTATAGAAGCCTCTATGTTTTTCGATTATAGGAGGTATTTTTACTATTGCCTTAACTCCATTACCACTTGGTGAAATAAATGCACTATAAACAAAATTAAATCGTTTTAAACTCATTTTAAATTCTTCTGCATTATCTAATTTATCAAAATCTAAAATAATGTATCCTGAATGTTCGGTTAAGTCTTTATCTATTCTTGTAATAAATTTACCTGAAAAACAAATACATGGTAATTTCTTTTTTAAAATAGCCTTTCTTTTTTCATCTTTTTCAAATCTTAACTCATCTATTTTATTTTGAATTTTACATTCTTTAATCCTTTGCAAAACTTTTTCAATCGGCAAATAGTAAGGATTTTTTGTTTCGTTAAAATCTTTAAATACAGTTATCATAGGCTTAATTTTTTTTCAAGTTTAACATAATTTACTTCTATGATACCAGTTTCTTCATTTGTTTTTTTACCATTAATCCATAAACTATCTGATTTCCAAATAGTAGAATTACTAACAGAAAAATAATAACCATTTCTTGATTTCCTTACCTCGCCAACTCCAAAAACTCCGAGAAAACCATTAAATGAATGATGACTAAAATTTTCATCGTGCCTATCTTTATGAAACTTTTTACCTTCTATTTCAACTGTTAAATCATTTAAAATAAAATAATGGTAAGATAAAGCTGGGCAAATAAAAATAGGAACTCGTTTGAATATTCCTTTTTCTATTTCAAATTCATATTTAGTGTAACGAATAGCCTGTTTAACATATTCGCCTATTTCTTCACCTCTTTTACTATTTGGCTGTTTACATTCAACTCCAAAATAATAAGTGTCTTTGTAGTTTAGTAAAATATCTATTCTACCATTTTTGCATTTGCTCCAAACTTCTAAGTTAACTTTAAAATGTTTACTGAAAGTGTAAGCAACTACATCCACAAAATCTTGTTCTGTTTTGTATTTATTTTTCTCCATAATTTCTCATTTCTTCAATTTGTTCTGCTACTGATTTATATTTTATTGTTTCAGGTTTAATTTTATTTTCATCAGTAAACCAAACTGATTGAGCTTTTTGTTTCCAGTTTATTACTTTTTTTCCATTACTATCTTTCCAATCTGATACAGAATAAAAATCAAAAAACTTTTTTGCTGATTCTTTACTATATCCTTTTTCTTTAAAATAATCTATAATTTCATTTTCATTTACATTTTCCATATGAGAGGTCATATGACCTTTCTTATGACCTACTTTTTTAGTCTTTTTTTCAGTATGTTGATTTATGCCTTTTATATTGTTTCTCCTTGATTCAGTAAAGGCTTTACGCTTTTGTTTCTCTTCTTCTAACCGAATATTATAGTATAATCCATTTTCATCTTTAACAAATTTATGTTGAATTGAAGACCAAAGTTGACCAACCATACGACCTATCATATGTGAGGTCATATGACCTTGATTAAATTGTGTCATTAATAATTCAAAATATGCACCTTTTTCCTCAAAGGTCATTCCTAATGTTCCACTTATCCAATCTGAAGGATAAAAAAGGAAAGCTGGGTCTTTAGCCATTTTTATTCTGTATTAAGTTTATAATATCTTGTAAATCATTTACAAATTCTTTAGCTTGCTCTAACTGTAAAATAATGTTTGTTCTTTCTCCTGTTCTATGTTGAACTAAAAAAACTATCTCATGGTAAATATTATCGTAAATAGATATTTCAGTTCCAGTAATTGAATCGTAAGTTTTCATTTGTTTTTAAATTAAAAAACCCCTAAATGTTAGGTTGGTTCACGAAACCGCAAAGGAGTAACTCTTTGCCCTAACACTTAGAGGTCTAAATGTTTTAATGTTACTCTATTTTTAAAATCGGTCGTTACTCCGATAGTGCAAATATACAAAAATTATTTAACTTTCCAAACCTTTGTAAAATTCTTCTCTCATTCCTGAATTTACATTGTGAAATATATCACTTAATTTATCCATGTATTCAGTATCTGTAAAGTTCTTTGTTTCTAATTGTTGGATTAACTCGAAGCCTATTCTTTGCCACTTGTTAAAATCATGTTTCATTCTTTGCTTGTATTTACCAGTTAGTAAAGTTGATTGTTCAACTGTAGCTTTAAATAAAGCGATTAGAAGATGTGATTCAAATTCTGTTTTCGCTTGTTCAATTGTTAGTGCTTTTTCCATGTTCTTTGATTTTTAATTTGTAAATTTTAATTAGTTCCTGTATTTCATCTAAAGTTAGTTTTAAAGATTCATTTCTGCTTTTTAATAACTCATTGAATTTGCAAAGTCCTATTCTGTTTGGTAATTGAATAAAGTATTCAGCACTTGCTCCATGTTTGTGTTGGTTACAGTGAACACATTGTCCGTGGCAATTATCCTCGTTAAATCTTAAATTCGGATAACTTCCAACTGCTAAGAAATGACCAGCATCAAACTTATCTTTAAAAGGCTTTAAACAGGTTATACAGCCTTTTTTTTCATCCCTTAGTCTTATCCATTGGTTAAATAACTTTTGTAGTGTATTAAGCCATTCTGTGCGTGTTCTTAACTTAACTTTTAATTCAGCTTTCTTTTTCTTCCATTCTTTTTTTTCAGTAAATATAGAATGGCATTTATGACTGCAAACTTGTTGAAGGCTATTAAATGGAGTGTAGGTATTCCCACACTCCTTGCATTTTTTATCTTTAATTTTTTTTGCCATTAAATGAGTTAAAATATTGATTAAATAGTTCCCTTGCTGCTATTACTTTTTCTTTCATCTTAGCATGTATTTCTTCATTAACATTTACTCGATAAATAAATAAGCCTAAGTCAGAAATAATACGAGGATCGAACGAAACAAAGTCACACCATTTGCGACCTGACAATAACATATAGCATTGCATCTGATAATAGTATTCAGTCTGTTCACTCAAAAAGGTTTCATCGTTTGTTATAAAGCAATGTTTTAAGTGATTAGCACCATTAAAAGGACACTTTACTTCAATCATTCCATCTTCACCTACTAAGCCATCAGGGCTACCTGTTAATCCTTCTATTTCGTTTGAGTAAAGCATTAAGCTATCTTTAACCTCATTGCCAGTTACAGATG
>JACCDX010464545.1_pt1 | contig 22922 bp, 25 predicted proteins | sample 7449681 | NCBI WGS metagenome assembly JACCDX01 (sample SAMN15323450, study PRJNA562643) | freshwater metagenome | isolation source: river surface water | place: USA:Blue River Watershed | collected 2017-08-18
CTTTCAAATCAACAATCATTTGGTTTTGTAAAACCTTTTGTGATGAACTTGGTAATGGATATGAGTTAGTTGTTGCGTAATTTAAGATTGCCTGATATTCAGTTGTGAATACAGGTGTTGAAGTTGGGGTTGGAGTAGTAGTAAGTGTTGGAGTAGGTGTTGGTGTAGCAGTTGAACTCGGAGTAGGTGTTGGTGTAGCAGTTGAACTCGGAGTAGGTGTAGGAGTGTTAGGTAATGGTAATACTTGAACATTACTTGCTGCCCACACTGATTGAGCCGAGGTGAACACCTGATTTATATTAGTTGGGGTATTAGCTGACCAGTTAATACCATTGGTTGAAATGTATGATGTTGTTGCCCCTGTTCCTGCAGCTGTTGAGGATTGAGCAATCATAAGAGTGTCGTTGAATGATAAATTGGTAATACCTCTATTTATCAATAATTTTGTATCAGTACAAGCTGACCATATTAAACCATCATAAGAATAGTTTATAATGTGAGTTGTGGCACCACTTGCTGAACTCGTTGTTGCAACAAATTTACCATCAAAGAAACGAAGTTGATTTACACTATTTGCCCCAAATATCGTACTATCGTTGGCGTTTGTTGAAGCAGTCCAACTTACACCATCAGTTGAAGCAATTAGTTTTCCTGCTCCTGTTCCACCAACAGCAACCACCCATTTTCCATTACCATAAGCGACTTGAGTTGGGTTTGATGCAAATAACGTATTGGTTTGTCCCGTCCAAGATTTACCATCATAAGAGGTAAGTATTCTCGTTGCAGTACTTGTCGTACCTGTTGCACTTGATGTAGCTAACCATTTAATTCCATCATAGGCAAAACTTGACACAGCTGTTGGTGTTGTACCTGTAGTTGTAACACTAGCAGCACTAAAACTAATACCATCATAAGAATATGATAAACTTGTATAACCACTAAGATATGGTAAAGAACCACTTGAAGTCCCTCCAATCAACCAAATTGAACCATTTGTGGCAATTCTATTTGATGTGGTGAAGTTATCACTTAATGTATCACCTGAATACCAATCTCTACCATCATTTGAATAGTAACTGATTGCAGGATAAGTAGAACCATTGTAATATTCACCAGCACCAACCCATTTCGTTCCATCTGAAGCAATGGAATAAATACCACTACCTGTGAAAGGAATGTTTACGGTAGCTGCTGACCATATATTACCATTAACGGATGTTGAATACCCTTCTGTAAATCCTTGGCCATTAGCGGCAACCCATAATACAGGTTGAGGACTTGGAGTAGGTGTTGGAGTTGGGGTAGGTTCAGGTTGAGGTTCAGTCGCCTCAGGAACTTTCATGATAACAGAACCCCACACATTTCCTTTAAATGTCTTTTCACCTAATGGCTTCATCAACTCTTCAATCGATTGATTGATTGGTTGTCTTCTAACAGGAGATGAGGGTCTCCATTTTTTTCCTCCCCATAATATACTCATATTCTATAAATTTTTCTAAGGCTTAAAAATGGGGGATTTGACTCCCCCATCTTTGAATAAATATTATCAATTAAGATTGAAATGTGAATCCACCTGCTGTGAAAACAGCTCCGATGGTTGTTGTCACTTCTACTTCTCTGATTGAAGTTGGTTCACCACCACTGATTGTAAGAGCTGAAGCTCCGTTCAAATCTGTGTATGCCTGACCTGTTGCTAATGAACCAGCAGTTACTTGACCACCATTGTCCAAGAACACTAACCAGTAACGGTTGTTGTTGTCCTCTACCAATGCGTAGATTTCGTTCTGTGATACTAAATCAACGAATACATCTCTCAATGTAGTGTCTAATTTAGGTAAGTTCATAACCAACTCAGGTTGGAAGGTAACTGATTGAGATGTAGTGTTTACACCCAAGTTCTCAGTTAAAGAAGCTGCTTGTTTTGGAAGTTGGAACTTGAACCAAGTACCAGTTCCACCAATAGCAGAAACTTGACTATTTGTTACAGTGTAACCAGTGATAGTATTACCTGAAGCTCCTAAAATCCAAAGGTTCTTTAAACCACCTGTTGAGCTAGTTCTACAATCCAAAGTATACCCTGTACTGATATAACATGATGCCATAATGTATAATTTTTTAATTATTAGTTTTATTTTTATGTCTCCCTATGAGACGTGGTTAATTATTACTTACAGATACAGAAAGACGCTGGGTCGAATACACCGATACCGTAAGTTACGTGAGCTTGGATTTTCACGATATCTTCGAATGGGTCGTATACAGACTTAACAGTCATAATTTCTGAGTTCATACCTACCATGTAGTATCCAGCAGGACCTGCGTAGTAAGCAGAAACACCATCAAGACCAACAGTAGGGATAACTCTAACGTTAGTACCTGGTAACAATAATGACCACTCCTCACCTGTAGCAGCACCATTAGCGTCTAATGTAAACAAGTTTACGTAAGAGCTGTTTCTCATTGAAGCAACTAAACCTCTGTAGTTAGCGTAAGACGTGAAGATAACTAAGTCGTCTCTGTGTAATACGTTAGCAGGGATGTTTTCGTAGATTTTAGAGAATACGTCAAGACCGTTAGAAGCTGTAGCAGCTGAGTAAGCGATTTGAGTAGCACCATTACCTGATGTGATTAATGCACCAACACCATCAAAACAAGCTGAACCGTAAGTTCCACCACTTGCTACAGTGTTTTGCCACAATTGTTTTTCAACTTGGTTAGCGATTCTGTTTGAAATATCAGTCAAAATTACTTCTTCAAATGGAACTGTCTCTTGGAAGTTAGCATTTGATAAAGATTGTGAAAGATAAGTGTCATACAAATCGTAAGGACACAATTGTTGGTTTACTTTTTTATTACAAAGGTCGATTGTAACCAAGTTTTGAGTCGTGTCACCAGTTGGGTCGAATCCACAAGAAAGGTCTTGTAAGATAACATCGTTGGTAACGAAACCTACTTTCTCAGTCGTACCTTTTAAGTTAGGTCTGATTGTTGCGTATTTTGGAAGTGTCAAACCTAAGATAGACTTAATCAACATGTCGCTACCATACGAGTTGTATGTAGGTAAGTTAGCTAAGTCATAGTTGAATGAAAATTTTTTATTCTTTTCCATGATTTTAATTATTGTTTTTGTTTTATGTTTATTTTCTCATTGCCTTGATAATGTCAAGTTTGTAGTCATCCATAGATTCTTTGTAGGTTTTCTTTTCTACTACAGAGAATTTCTCAGGGGTTCTCTTAACTTTATCAATTTCATTTGTTAATGCTGATACCTCAGCGGACATTTTTTCTTTCATGCTTTCCATCTCTGATTTCATTTTTTTCATTTCCTCAGCGATTGGAACTAGCATTTCAATGATTTTCTCAATGTCAGATTTATCTTCGATAACTCCGCTCTCCTGTGCCATTTCTTCCACATTAGAACGTTCTACGATAATTCCGTCTTTCACTTGAATTCTGATTTTATTTTCATTACCAGATTCGTCCTTCAATACTACTTGGTGTTCCCCGTCTGGAGCAGGTTCCATAGAACCATCCTCTTTAACAAGTTCCACTTTTTCACCAACGTCAAAAGTTGGGGATTCTAAGATTTGACCTTGTGCGTCTTCAGCTCTTGTCATTTCCATCTTACCAGCCTCTTCTTCAATTGTACCTTCGTCTTCCGACTTGTATTCTTCAATTGCTATGATAACTGATTCAGAGTCAACAGTAAGCTTTAAACCTTCACGTGTTACATGAGACCCTGCAGGAGCTGGAGTCAATGTGGCTTCACCCACAACGTATAACACTTGACCAATCTTAAATTCCTCATCTAAATTGTTAGTTACTTCAGTGCCATCCTCCAACTTAGTTGAATAGAACTTTTCTGCTTTGAAACTAAATTTCAACAACTCAGCGATTTTATTGATTGCTGTTTTTGCGTCCATAAATTTAAATTTTGTTTATTTTATTGTTTATGATAAATATATCCTTTGTTTTTATGGAGAATTACCCCTCCACTTGTCTTAGAATGTCAATTACACGTTCTAACACAATGTCATATTGGTTGAAGTTCTGTTTGGCAAACTTCAATAGAAATTCCCCTTCTACAGATACACCTTTAACCTTACCTGATTTGATGTAGTCATTCCAAACAACATCACCCTCAGGTGTTTCTAATATCTTATATCCACCCATCCAACTTCCAATTGGAACTTGTTCTTGAGTGAACCCTAATTCATATGCTTTATCTTTGGGACCTGATACAATCCAACTCTCAACCAACACAACATCATTGAACTTATGATTGGAGTGTTCCAAGTTGGTTTTTCTCTGTCTCTGTTCAATCATAAACTTACGTTGAATTTTCTCAATTGCTTCAGGTGTAAATCTTACAAAATACTTCTCCCCGTTTTCCATTCTTGGAATTAGGATGTTTGGTAACATCATTGGGGTGTAGACCATTCGTTTCTCGTCATCTGACTTGAACTCCTGTCTTGACATATTCTGTTGTGAGATGATGTATGCTACCTCTGACTTACGTTTTGTTTCAGCTGAGTAGTAACCATTGTTTGGTAGTTCTTTTGGAGCAATACCAGGTGTTCCCTCAACCATTCCCTGGTCAGCGATATTTTTACCTTGAACGTAGTAACGTCTCCATGCGTGAACACAGTTGGGCCCGCCTTTGTACAACCACTTCGAATAAGGTTGTCTCTCGTGTCCAAATTCACGATTGATATCTCTAAGTAGGTCAATCTCCAAACGTCTAAAATAACGTCCCTCAATCGATGTACAGAAGTCTCTATCAGGAGCTCCTGACAATACTCTTTCGTATTTGAAGTAGATGGTTAAATTCTTGTGGTTTCTACGTCTAAGTTCTTCTTCTGTAGCCCCTCTCATTGAACCAATCACAGCTTCAAACTTCTGATAGTCAGTTTCAGCCAAGAATTTCAATAATTTTACGGTCTCAATTTCTTCTTCTGAGTATTCATCCACTCCGAAACTAAACTCATCTTGTTTGGGGTGCATCTCACAAGCCATGTAGACCTCATTTCCATTCTCATCAATATGAACATGGTGACCAGAACAACCATAATTTTCATTACCGTACATTTCAGCCTCAATTGGGGTTGAGAAGATGGGTTCACCATCCACAAATCCAACCAAGTTGTATTCTTCAGATACTGTAGCCATTGCCACATACTCATCCAAACAAGAACAACTGAATTGAACCCCTACATTACCCAAATCTTCAATAACATCTTCGTTATTGTCGTAGTGTCTACGTATTTTTAATTTCTTGATGGTCTCAATCTTCTTTAGATTTGACCCTGTTGTATAGATATGGTCTTTTGGAATACCTAATTTTTCAGCTTTGTTATACATCGCTTGGGATGGTTCACGTCTTGCTGAGATGATATATAATTCAGACCCTTGATTTCTTTCGTGTAAGGCTAATCCTTCACCTCTCCACGTACTTAATGTTTCATCCCAATCAAAAGAAACCTTCTCGCCTCTTAGGAAAGCTTCTTCTGATTGTTTAACACATACGGCGTATGCTTGGTCAGAATCCCAACCTTTGTTTTTGATATGCCATTCAACACATCTTTGAATATAATCGTCTTTTCTTTCGTAAGGGATTTTCTCAATGAATGCGACAGGTTCTATCAACATATTGTCTTTGGTGTCACCAGTAGCGTAATTTACGTATTCAGGTAAAGATGGGGTGTAATCCATCTCCTCAGTCTTTGTAATGGTTCTATCTAACCAATTCATAACCTCATCATACGTGTCGGGACTAAATCCCCAACTTGCCATAGCAAGATAACCACAACCCTCCTCAAATGACTTAGAACTATCCCAATCTTGTTTGTGTCTTGACCCATACGCTTTCATACGTTTTAATGTTAAGACTGAAAGGGGTTCTTTATTAGCCAATTGATTTAGTCTCGACTTACCCACAGGTGTCATACAAGACCCATATCCGTTCTCTTCTACCCATTTCTTAGCTCTGATAGCTGTGTCAGTAATGTATTGGGGATAATCAGTAATACTTTCTTCAAACTCCTGAGATGTGAAATAAATAAATTCAGTCTCGATTGCTGGTTGAAGTACCCATCCAACCTCTTCTACACGTGTGACAGCTGATAACGCTTCATCTATGTCTAAATCAATAATTTTTAAAGCCATTGTTAATAAATATATTTTCTTAGAACGACGCCAATTGTTCTAATCTTCTGTTTATCGTTTGAGCTCTTGTGATGTCTTGTTCTACCACGTATGCTCTGATTGGTTCTGTTTTTTGTTTTGCCAAAGCTTCCATTAATCTACTATCCATTGGAGATGAAACCACGATTGGTCTACCACCACCAGCTTGGTTGATTTGACTCAATAGGGGTGCATATTGAAGAGATGACTGTCTGTTAATAATAGCCTCATTTCCTTCAATGTAACTACCTCCACCAGCATAAATTCCACCTTGTTCGTGAGATGGTCCTGTAGCCAATCCTCCACCACCTGCGTATGATTTTAATACACCACCACGTCTCATGGTTGATTGTACGAAGTTGATTTGTTTTGCAATGACAGCGATTTGTGCTGCAGTGATAATACCCTGAACACCAGCGACAATTGCGTTTGCAGGTGGGGGTAAGGTTGCCAATGCGTTGATTACAGCTTGAGCCCCTTGTGCTACAGCCTGAGCCAATGTGAATTTCAATGCAGTTAACTGAGCTTCTTTTTCAAGTTTCTTTCTCTCAGCTTGATAGATTTTTTCTAACTCAATACGTTTAGCGTTTGCCTCCTCAGTTTGACCCACAATATTCTCCATATCCTGTTCGTAGTTATACTTCAGAATATCAAGTTGTAATTGGAAGTTCTGTGCGGCAATTGCTGCCACATCAGATAGAGCTTGGGAGATGATTTGAAGACCTTTTTGAACGTCCTCAAGTGTAACCTTTTGTTCATCCCTTTTCTTCTTCTCAGCCTTTTCTGTTGCTTGAACCTGTTTTTGTAGATAAAATTCTAATAATTTAAGTTTTTCTTCTTCAGTTAATTTGGTAAAATCGATACCCAATTTACTTAACTTATTATTTAAATCTATAGCCAATTGTTCTTGTTGTTGATTCTCACTTTTCTTGGTGTCAATAACAATAGCCTTCTCACGTTGGGTGTAGTCGTATACAGCTTCTAAATTCTCTAATAATAACTTTTTACGAGCCTCAGAACTTAAAGCCGCAGCATCCTCAAATACCTTTAGGGATTGTTGATTTATATTATTTATCTCACCCTCAGTTTGTTGGATTTGGGTTGAAATAGATTTGATACCCTCAACTTGGGTTTCAACAATTTTCTTAATTAATTCAGTAAGTCCATCACCACCTTTTTTACGAGCTTCAACAAGTTCATCTTCTTGGTCTTTTGTTAACTTATAATTTTTCTTTAATTTATCAAATTCAGCATCTTCGGCTGTTGCAAGTTTGGTGTAGTAATCAGTTAATTTAATACTGATTTGATTAAGTAAATCATCTCTTTCTTTTAGTAATTGAGTACTTGTTTTAAGAGTCACCAAACCACCCTCTTCTTGAATATATAAATCTCTTGTATTGTCAGCTAAGTTTTCAACATTATAGATGTTTTTACCATATTCAACAGCAAGTTTACCTTGAGAAATTGCCACAAGATTGGTTAAATCCAAAAACTCATTTAATAACTTAGATGAACCACCAAAAACCTCCTCATAAGGGGGTTTGTCTTGACGTATTAATTTATTTAAAGCTGTGTATTGTTCTGCAATACCTCTGAAAGCTTCAAATGCTTGTGCGGTAATCCCCACAGCACCTTTTTCCAATTCTTCGGTGGTTTTAACCATACTGGCAGCTTCATCAATTATCTTGTTGATTTCTGTACTGAATTGGTCAGTTGGTAATTTTACGATGTCTAATAATTGGTCTCTTCTATCAACATAAAATTTGTAGAATGTATCACTGAATTTCTCTAATCTATCATTCTCAATTGTTAACTCATTGTTGACAACTTTAACACTTAGACCCAAATCCTTGAATATTTTTTCAATCGGTAATTTAACCAATTCTTGTTCGGTCTGTAGAATACCTTGAAGTGTTTCAAGGAATTGTGATGTTGGGGCATCCACTTCTTTCGCCCCCTCAATCAATTTTGTTACTGAAGCTAGATATGATTCAAATTCTTTATTGGTAGATGCAAGTTGACCCTCCAACATTTTTTGAGCTTTTACCTGAGCATCAGTCGCCTTGTTAGCGTCTGTGGTGTTCTTAGTAAGATTTTTCTCTGATTTAGCTTGGTCATCTAATTTCTTATTGGTTGGGGCTAATTGAGTATTTAAATTCCCCTGTTGAGTTAAGATGTCTTTTAACGCTGCAGTTAACTTATCATTCTCTTGAGTTAATTTGTTAGTCTCTTTTGAATTATTTTCAATTGCTGCTGTGGTTTCAATATAACCCTTAGCATAATCACCATAGTATAATTTACCAAGTGAACCAAGTAATTTATCGGTCCATCCAATACTCTCCTCAACCGTTCTATTTTCAATCTCAAGTAATTTGTTGTTGTTTTCAGCAATTTTTGCTACCAACATCTTAGCTTGAGCTTCCTTAACTAATGATTGGATTTTAAGTTCAGTCCATTTAATACCCTCCTCAGTTAATCTGTTTTCATCATCAATCAAAGCATTGAAACCAGGGTATGTTTTCTTCAACTCATCGATGGCTTGTTTTCTAGCCTCATTTGTTGAATTGGCATCCTTTAATACAGCCGTGTAAATCTCCAATTTGTTTGCCTCATCTGAGGTTACCTTACCAAGTTCTTTTTGAACATCGAGACTCTTTTCTGACTCAGTGTTGAATGCGATAACTGCTGTCACCAATAGACCAACAGCTGTAACCAAAGCTCCAATTGGGTTGGCGGCGATGGTTGCGTATAAGGCTTTTAATGCCGTATTTGATGCTGCTGTTGCCGCAGTGGCAGCTTTCTCAGCGATGGTTCTTGCAACGATTGAGGCTCCAACCCCAACTTCTTGAATACCTCTTGCTGACAAGGCTAATGTCAATATGTTCTGAGCTTGAGCGGCTGCTTTGGAAACTGACTCAGACTCAACACCAAATAATTGTACGGCAGCTTGGGCAGCAGCAAATGATGAGGTAATACCCCCTGCTAACTTACCATAACCCTCCAATTGTTTTTCAAGACCGATACCCTTACTGGCATCTTGAAGTTTCATTAATTGTCCTTCAGCTCTTGAAATCTCACCTGTCAATTGTTTGAATAAATCACCACCAATCTCCAGTTCCTGTAAGTCTTCTTTTGCTTTTCTAATTTCGTTTTCAAGTTCTTTGATGTTTGATACAACACCCTTGAAACCATTAAGTTCTATACGTAAGCCTACTACTCTTTCTGCCATGTTAACATTCTATTTGGATTATCTGTCCGACATTATTTATTACTACATAAGTATCTGTGTTACCCGTCCATCTTACAAATGTTCCATAAGGGAGAGGGGTGTAAACACCACCACCCAATGAATAAACATAATTTCCATCTTCGTAAGGTGCTGCTCCTGTTGTGAATACATTACCTGTCGAACCTGTTCCACCACATACAGGGTCTTGTGTCAATCCTGTGTATGAAGGAATTAATGTAGGTGAAGTTATGGTTGGGTATGGAGAATTTGGGTCAATGAAATAGAATGGTGCTGGTGGGTCTACTTGGTAGTAACCACTACGTTCTTTAATCAAAGACACCTCAATAAAATCAGGATTTACTAAATTTCCATCATTGATTTTTTCAACACGATAGAAACTATCTTTTACGAAGATTTTATCTGTTAATTTGGTCTCATATAAGTCCAAAGGATATAGGTAAAATTTACCCGTAAAACGTCTTGTTTCAGGTGAGTAAGTGTTTGACACATATTCATTCCAAAACGCGTTAAATAACGTGTATGGTGTTGATTGAACAGGATATGGGTTACCAGAATAGAACAAGTCAAAGTGAGTACCCCAATTCAAGTCAGATACAAAGTTAGGATTGTAGATATCCAATGATGATAAGTGAGATACACATGGGTATGTGGTTTGAGCAACTGGTGTTCCACCACTCAACAAATACCAACTACCCTGTTGTTGTTTCACAGAATCCTTGTATGCGTATCTATTTCCACACCAGAAGAAGATGTGAGGTTTAGATGAGTATGGGGATTGTTGACCATTTAAAAGTCTCCACACCTGAGGTATGATGAAGTTTGATGAATCCGTCAATCCTGAAGTTGGAAGTGCTGCAAATGGGACTTCATAGGTCTGAGTACCCTTCAAAATGTTGTAGTCTGACACATACTTCAAACGACCATAGTTGTAATTGTATGTATCCTCCCAAATTTTATTCAAATATTCTTCAGAACCCTTTGTGTAGGTATAGACCAATTCTTTTGATAATTCAAATGATAGTGGTTCTACCTTGTATGATGAGGTTAAATCGAGTTTTGGAGTCCAATCCCTCTCTGTTCTATCCTCTTCGTTGTAATACGAATTATATGGTTCAAATCTTAATGTTTTATTGGTCTCATCTTGAATGATAACCAAGTTGAACATCACGATTAATGCCTTGATGAATTCATCGGCTTGTAAATCAGGTATTCCCAACTTGATATCCACCAATTGGGTGTTTGCCAAGGTTGGTGAGAAGTATAAATCCCACTTGATGAATGGGTCTATCACTCCACCTGAGTTGAATGGTAATAAATTATATACCCCTCTTGGATTTGATATACCAAGAGCAAAATAATTATCAAACTCTTTAATGAATACCCCAACGTACATACCAGGTGTCATGTTAAGTGAGAAGAACTCATTGATTGAACCTTTCTGTAATTGAGGTGGGAATATTCCTCTCACACCAATTTCATAGTGTGTACCCTCATATACCTGTGTGGTTAGATTTGATGGTGATGTCCCTGTGAAAACAACGACAGCAATATCTCCGTTTACTTGAAGGAAATCCTGTGATTCATAGTTCATTCTCACGTTAAATCCATACGTTCCCTGATATGGGGCTCTGAATGTTCCAACCAAACCATTGTAGAAGTTATTCAATGGGTCACTAGCACCAGGTAAGAATTTGTTAAACGCCATGGTTCTAATTGTGTCATCACCCTCATATTCGAATGTTTTGTTGGTTGAATAACTCACAAACAAGTTTTGGTTTGATACACCTGATGCAACATCAATTCCCAATTTACCATTTTGGAATGTATCCATGTAAATTGACTTAAAATAATCGGTTTCAAAGAAGTCTGAGGTTACTGTGTATGTGGTTGCTTCAAAAATCTTTTTAACGACCTCATACACCCTAACAGCAGGTTTAAAATAAGTTGGTGGGACTGGTGATGAAGATGATGCAAATGAATTTGTCCCACTGAATGAGAATTGGAACGATGGGGTTGTACCTGTTCCATAATCCAATCCGTAGTTGATTAGAGGGTAGATTACTTTACCACCTAACAATCCGTCTGTGTCATTATTTTTAGCTTCCCAAGACAAAGTAATGCTTGAGTAACTCAATTCATGTTGTAGGTCAATCCAATCCAAATCACGTAATGTAAGGTCTTTGATTTCAGATACAAAATCACCAACCTCACCCATGATGTAAACCTCGTATTCTACGTAGTTATCAGTCACGATAACTGATTGTAGTCTACACTGACCATTAAAGATATCCGTACCCCTATATTGAACGACAGCCTCAATTTTAACCAATGGGTTGAATAACGTTCCATTCACCTCGTAATAATGTTCAAAGATGTTGGCGTTATTATTTGTACCAGGAATGGTAAATTGTTTTGAGAATGGAGATTTTCTCTGTTGTAAGTCAGTGACATCTGTCTCTTGAATCACAACAGTAATGGGGATTTGTTCATATAAATCCACACTCTGCCATTGTCCGTCTAAATATAGTAATAAGGTAGTATCCATTATTCAAATAGTGCTATGTTGTTTGAGTATACATACGTCAACTCAAGGTTAACGATTGTTCTATTTCCTTTATTCTTACGTAAGAATTCTGTATTCACGATGTTGATAGGTCTTAAATTCCCATCTGTTTGTATTTCATATACCTCATTGGATGTGTATAACTCTTCTAAGAACATAAAATCAGGTTGGTCTAAGAAACCTGTGTTGATAATATGTGTCTCAACAATACTTACGGTTGCATCCGTTGTTCCACGTGAATAATATTCTTTTGAGGGGTCTGATGAACCCCAATCTACTGACCATTTTTTGTATGTCTGTCTTTCGATATCCAAACCTTCATCCTTACCCGCTGTGAACGTGTAATAGTCATAGTGACCATATCTGTTTTTGAACATCAATTGACGTTGTACGTTTTGACCTGCTCTTGAACAGATTGGTTCAATATTGAAGGTGAATATTTCTGACACAGGGGTAAATCCTGAACAATTTCCCTGAACATATGTATTTGGTACTGGTTGTGGTGTAACTGCCATATCTATTTTCTATTATAATTTTTTATTAACAAGGACCCCCGATTGCACATTCCTCAGTTACGGATGTTCCGTCACTATAGTAAATGTATCCACCTCTACTGAAGAAACCTACAAATGGTGTCGTCAATGAAGTATCGGTGAAGATATCCGTTGATGGTGAAGTAATACTTGTCACGTTACAATCTGTATATACCGTAGTTAATGTTGGTTCAACTGCTGTACATACCCCTCCTGAACAAGATGATGTTACAGTAGTCAATGACCAAGTCTTATAACCAGGACATGTCGGGGTTGGTGTTGGGGTTGGTGTTGGACCTGAAGTACAGAAACCATCAATACTAAATGACATACCAACTTGTGAGTAGTTGAATGTAGGACAAACACAATTTAAAAGAACCCCTGTTAATGATGGTTGAGTTCTACCTGTCCATGAACCCAATGTACAATCATAGTAGTAATATGTACGTGAACTTAGAGAGTTATTGGTAGCGATTACTTCATAACATGTATCACATGGAGATTCGGTACAATTTGAACTAATTCTAACATCCAAATCACATTCATAAATCAAATAAGTCTCACAAGCACAATCAACTAAAACTGATGTTGATGGTGGGATTGTTACAGTAATAGTTCTACCATCAGTACAACTGTAATATGTGAAGTCACAAGCTGCTAATAAGTTTAAGTTACTAACACTGTAATTATAACAATTTCCACTACAATTAACTACAGGTGCTGGTGTTGCTGAAGGTGTTGGAGTAGGTGTTGGTTGAATTGGGGTTGTTGTTCCCGTGAATTTACCAAACAACTGAATGGTATATTGTTTTGTATCAGGATGTAAGATTGGTTCAATGTTTTGAGGACCAGCTCCCACATACAATGTGTTAAATTCTGTCGTAGTTCCCGTAGGATATAATGGGTAAATCGATTGATAAACCTGATTACAGTTACTTCTTGGACCCCCACCATTTGCTGAGTAGTTGTCAAATGTGGTTGTAATAATCAAATTCCCTTCATCATCATATTGTTTGTATTCAACGTAATATGGTTCAGATAGAGTAGATGAATCCAAGTAGTAATTTGTGAATGCCAAGGTATACCATTCACTCTCTTGAATGTTTCTAATACGAGGTGAGTTGGTTAAGAATAGACCTGATGTCGTTGGGTATGTTCCCACAGGAGTTCCTGACAATACAAATGGGTTAATATTGAAGTCTTGTTGATTTGACCTACCATTTACACCCATCGTTGATTGGAATGCTTTGTAGATACCAGGTGTTTCAGTTGGTGGTCCGATTGTATCACCTGTAATACCACCACCTGTAAATCCTGTTACAGGAGCAATCTCTGAACTGGCGTATTCATACCCCACATACAACTGATAATAGATTACCTCATTCTCGTATGGTTTTGAGAATGGGAATGTTTGGTGTGTGTAAATGGGAACTTTACCGTAGGTTGATATTGGGTTGTTTTTAACGTATGTCTTTAAGATACGTGATAAATCGATTATCCCCAATCCAAATGGGTTAGGTGTGGCTTTACCTTGAAACACAGAAGTTCCATTTACATGAACGTCATAGACGTATCTGAATTTGAATTCGTCTGTGTCAGCTGATACGGTAAAAAACAACCCATCTGTATAAGTGGGTGAAAATGTCGGTGGAGTATGTGTAAAAGTTAACATATTTTATACTGGAATTATCGTTCCATTTTCTTCTAAGTAGTTTATTAAGAATTCTTCGGCAATAACCCCCAAATCCTGTGAAATTTTATCTAATGATGCCTCAATGGCTTTGTCAATGAAGTTAATACCTTGATAACCGTATTGACCGATTGAACGTCTGATAAGGAATACTAAACTCTTACGTGGTAAAAATCTACCCTTCTTATCACGAACACCTGAAATACTTTTCTTCTGTGTCACCCATTTGTCGATTGCGGCAAGTGGTGGGTACTTACCAGGTCGTCTACCTTGGTCAACGAAGTACGCATATTGTTCAGCAGCTCCGAAGTCAACAACCAATGTGGGTTTATCACTCACCTCATTAAAATCTTCAGTCCAATAAACCTTAAGGTTGTTATACAAGGTTCCTGTTGAGATTCTGTTTGAAATTGGGGTTGGATATCTTCCTGATACAGGTTTGGTTTGTCCATTGTAAGCACGGGAAGGTCTTGGTTGCTTAATCTGGTCCTTCATTTGTTTTTGAAGGTAATCAGCAATATCCAACATCATTTCAGTTATCTCAGCCATTAGTATATCAATTCAACACAATCACAATTTATCACAATGTCTGTAATGGTAAATCCTGTGATAACTTCACCAGGTTCAAGGTATGGGTTGAAATTCCAAGTCAATTGGTGTGTATTGGTTGGGAATGTTCTATTACCTGAATATACAGTCCCCATATCACCATACATCGTTCCGTAGAATGTGTAATCACATATTGCGTCAGTTGAGATGGTATATCCACTATCACTCCACAATGTGGCTCTGATTTTATCACCATCAATCACTTCAGCTTCAACATATTGAGTGGTTGTTGCTGAACATGCTACAGGTTCAGGATACATAACACAAGCGTTGATGTCATCAAAGATGGTGAATGTAATATCCACAGAAACACCCCCAACGTGGTCATTAAATCTCTCAATAAATGGGGTTGCTGTCACAGGTAGTAACATATCAATTTTGTCAATCAAGAAACCCCTGTAGATTTCTGCCAACATATTCTTAGCTTCAATTGACATATCAGAAATCACGTCAATCTCGTTTGAGAGGTCAGTGTTTACGATATCAGCAAATATGATGTTTAATTGGTATTGTGTTGTACTCTCGTTGTAAGTAATCAACTGAGGTGTCACAAACATGTATGGGTATACGTTTGTCTGACCTGACATATTTTCAGAAAAGTATACAATATCCCCATGTCCAAAGGATTTTAGTCGTGGAGAGTTCTGTTGAACTTGTTCCAAAAAGTTTATCAATTTATGATATGATACGTAATATTCCATGTGTTAATAAATAATCTAATGTTTAATTTATATGTGGGTCTTTCTCTTCATTTTCTCCAATTCCTCCTTTTCACGTTCAATTTGGTCTTTCATCATTGAAGCCACATTTAAACATAAATAGAGATTGGTCTTCTCTACCTCTGCAATTTTTGTAACATCTTCTTTTGCGAGTCTGTATAAGAGGGTAAAATAGAATCGAGCGGTAGCCTCTTTCGGAGAAATTTCGGGAGTATCTTCCATCCCCTCATCGTCGCCTTTTGTAACTTCATCGTCTGCACCAAAGAAGCTCTTATATTGGTTATGTATATGCTTACGATTTGAGAAAAAAAAAGAGACGCTCCCAACCAGTATCTAACAGGAACCAGTCTCATAATATTTGCTCTCTCCAAAATTTCTTCTGAATCGTAGGGTGCGATTGTGTATTTCATTGGGTCTTTTTTGTCATGTGAAACCACAGGACGATATAGGACAGCCATAATCTTGTCGATGTTCTCATAAATGTTGTCAGATGAGTATACCTCAAAGTCTACCCAAGCACCGAATGGTAGTTTTGACCAATCATTCTCCAATCCGTACTCAATCCCATCCTGAAAGAATGTCATGACAAGTTCGTTTTTATCTGGTAAGACCAATTTGTCAGAGATGAAGTACTCAATCAACTTAACTGATTCAACATCCATGTTCTTTAATTCCCTCATTGTAAGACCTGTGTACATACTGATGATACGTAGGGGGTCTTTATACTTCTCAGGATTCTTTTGGAATTCCTGATAGATTCCTATTGTGATTTCTTCAGGGACTTGTAATACATCATCCCCAATCATTAGTTCTAATTTTTCCATTATAATATAGTTATTTTTGATTTTGGTTTATCTACGAACTGAAGTACAACGTATTTCAATGCGTCAAGTAAGTGGTCAGGACCTGTGGGAGTGTTTGTGATTGTCCCCGTCCTATCCTTCTTAAATTTATATTCCATGAACTCGTTGATGAGGTCTACTGACCCCTCTTCTACGAATATCTTGAATTGTTTCATCTTTTGTATTGCGTAAAGAACTGATGTTTTTGACACAGGTCTTACATTCAGTCCATTACGTTTTAACTCTTGGATTGACTTTGGTTCCGCGGATTCTGCGACGATATCAACTGACCTGTCAATCCCCATCTCTTTAAGTTTAAAGGCTAAGTCATCATTGAGAAGTCCTTTCTCATAGATGATTTGTTTTACGTACAGATTCTTACCATCCACGTTTACTTCCACCACAGCACATTCATCGTTTGAGAAACCGAAGTCAATTCCGTAGTACTTCTCTTTGATGTTCTTGGGGAGTTCTGTGTATATCTCAGGTTGTTGGAATATCTTCTCTCTTGGTTCAACGATTTGACCCTCAGCATAGATTTTAGCCATGTCGGGGTCCATCTCAATCAACTCCTCAATTGCTTGAATGGTTCTCTCATCCAAGAATGGGTTCATCTTGTAGGTTGAGTGTAACATCACCCCATTCTCTTTTTTCTCATACTCCAATCCCCACCAATTGATTGTGATTTCAGGATTATATAGAGCCATGATGTAGTTCGAACAACGGATGTCCAACTGAATGAATGCGTTCTTGTCAATGGTGTTTATCTCATCCACCAAGATAATGTCAGATTTGAATCCCTTCAGTTTACCAGTACTGTCATCCAAACCGATAAATCTAACCACACTACCATTGGGGAAGTTATACACAAATTCCTGTTTATGGAATTTACTATCATCCCACATTTCAAATTGTTCCATGACCATCTTAAAGTCAGGTAGGATTGTGTGACGTAGAGACACTTGAGTAGCACGAGCAATGGTAATACTAGTCTTGGGTGTTTTGAGAGCTTCCAAGACCACATACTGAAGTGCTGATATGGTTTTGGATGAACGTGATGACCCCCTTAAGAAGATATAACGTTTTCCAAGTTGTACAGCTTCATCAATCTGTTCAAATACTACCGTTGCTTTTATACTCATTTAATAAATTCAATCATCACTTCTTTTAGGTCTGGTGACATAACTAACATCACAGCATATTCTTTCCCCATTCTCTTATCCAAGTCCTTCAGAATTGATTTATGTTCGTCAGCAGACAATACACCAGGTATACTGATTTTGACAAGTGGACGTGGTTTAAAGAGTCTCCAAATCATTAAACATAAAGTTGTAGGCGTTTAGGTCTTCGACTTCATTGAAATTACCCTTATCGAATTCAGACATGGTTCTTTGATGGATTGGGTGATGACTATCAGCTCTACCTCTATTAATCTTCTCTTGGAATTCTTCCCTTGTCTTGGTGAAGTAATGATTCAATTGGATGACATCAATTGGTCCGTTTGGATTGAATGGTCCTGAACCCTCTTTTCCATTTGTGTCCATCCATCTGTTGTCAGTACAGTGTGGATAAACAAATTTGATATGTGGTGTTACACGTGTAATCACCTTTATATGTTGGTCTGACGTTGATTGTCTCTTGGTGAAACGTTTTAGGACTGAGTAGTCCCCATCCACTTTCTCATGACCATTATCACCGAACATAACCCAATTCATTGCGATAGAATTGGTTGCTCCGTATAACTTAACAAAATCGTGAATATTGGTGTGTTGTTTTAGGACGATAAATTCATCAATGTCAATGAATGCCGCCCAATCATAATCCCTATGATAATTGTTCATAAAATGATTGTATGCTGGTATCTGCATTACTTCACCAACAACGGGGAATATTTTAACATCTTCATGGATTCCATTATATTCCCAATTATTCTCATAGATAAAAATATCATCAAACCCCAATTTCTTGTGGTAATCAATCCACTCATCAATGTAGTGGTCTTCATTTTTAGCGATACAAACTAAAGCAATTTTCTCTTTCATATTTTTTTCTTTGATTTTCTAATTTTTTTAACTCTAAAATCTATGTCCACAAAGTTCTCATCATAAATCTTCTCAATCACCCTTCTAAGTGGTTCTTTGACTTGTTCTACGTTTACGATATTGGTACGTTTGAGGAACACTGTATATTCGAACATTGAGAACCCAAACCCATCTGACAATGTTCTTGGAAATTCACTGTAAGAGATTAATTTGTCTGTGATGAACATACTCTTATCTAAATTCCTTTGGATTGTTCTTGCCATGTCTGCTTTGAGTTTGGTTAGTCCTTTGGTGTCTAAATCAAACCACCCCTCTATCAGAAAGTACACGGACTTGAAATCAATGTAGTTTATGGTGTGACATTCAATGTTCACCTCCTCGTAGTTTAGTTTGTAGTTAAACTGTTTCCCCAGTTTCTGTGCTCCCTTCGTTAGTCCCTTCATTTCTTGTTTTTATTATTTCTATTGTAATTGGTTTATTGTTCTCGATTTTCTCACCACCAGTGGTTACGTCAATCTTTGAAGCTTCAGACCAATGTTTAGGAAATTTATTCCTTAAAATCAAACTCCATAGTCTTGAGTTGAATCCTGCTCCCTCAGTTTCTTCCATTGATTGTCTGGCCATTTCAAACCAATAATGTTCACAATATTTGTTGTACTCGTTAACGGCTGACGAATATTCTTTATTTCGTTCCATCATTGAGTAGTGTGTATCCCAAGCAATCCCCAATGTGATGAGGAAATCTGTGATGTGTTTTCCTTCTTTACCTGCTTGGATGATTATATCTCTCCACCCATCAGGTAGTCTTGTTTCAACTCGTGGTCTACCCACAGGTCTCTTACCTTCGTTTTCTGACTTCATATAGATTGATTCCTATTTTGATTTGATTTATCGCTTCTTCCAATGATGGTGTGATACTTGAAGCGGGGTACAGACTTGCATAAGCGGACATAATTTCAACTTTATCGACATCAGTGTACTCTTCCATCGTTTTGGTTGAAATAATGTTGTTATAGATGTCTTTTGCATAGTTTACAACGTCAACATTATACACGTTGTTGATTACTTGTGATTTACCTTTTTTACAGTTACACATCTTTATTTTTATTTTCTAAATCTTTTATGATTTGAAGGAGTTCATCATCCCTCATTTCTTTGATTAATTTGTAGTAAGCCTCACATATATCAGTTAGAGCTTGTGCTGCTTCAAATTCCTCAGTTTGTTCAAATGTCTTGATATCATCCTCAATCAAATCGATTATAGTGATGTTTGAGTTTCTGATAGCTGTTTTAACATCTACATAGATGTGGATTATCTCTGACAATAGTTCATCTTTCTCATCCATTGTCATGGTGAAATAATTCCCTATTTTATTTTTTAATTCTGACTTATCCATTTTTAATTGGGTTTTATTATAAAAAAACCCCATATAAATAAATATATGGGGCTAATATTCATTTGTAAACAAAGTTACTTGTTGTTCATTTCTTTTCTCATGGCTTTGATTTGAGACTTGAGTTCATCAATGTAATCCTCATACTCTTCAATCTTTTTCTTTAACTCATCCACCTCTTGTTTTAGACCTTCAATTGTCTCAGTTTGAATCTTCAATATTCCTTGAACATTCTGTAAGACCAAACTATCCGTTTCTGCCTTACTTTTCTTCAATCCTACGAAGTATGTGATGATGGATGATAGAATACCTATCCCAGCTGTAAATAATGTCTCAAATGTCATATAATGAATTTTATGATAATAAATATGTTCTTGTTTAATCTGTATAAAGTGAAAATCCCCTTCGGGAGCATTGAAGAGGATTTTCTAAAAAAAACAAGCATGGGCGAGATTAAATCTCTTTTATAAATATACGATTAAAATTCAAAGAATAAATCTATGTTTGTTTTTGAAGTGACTTCATCAAGAGGTTTTTTTTCTAGTTGAATTAAATATTCAATTGCTTCATCTCTATAACATCCCTTCAATCTCATAATCATATCAATATCAACCTCATCAAACATTTTTTCACCAGCTTCCTGAATTTCAGGAACTAGGGTTTCATTTACATTATCATTTACATTAACATTATCATTTACATTAACATTATCATTATCATTTACATTAAGGTTTGAACTTGGTTTCTTCTTGATTTGTGTTTGGTTTGTTTTAGGTTGTTCTTGGGTTTGAGTTAGGTTCGTGTTGGGTTCGTTCTTTTTACCTTTATTCCATGGGGCAGTTCCCTTTGGAGCACCACCCTTCTTACCATTTTCAACAGAAGCTTTATATCGTTTAGAACTACTATCGATATTTGGTTTAACCAATGTAAATATAGTTTGTAAAATCCCTTCAACATCAGGTTCAATCCCATTTAAACCATATTCAATCACCATATTCCAAGCGTCAGCTTGTAATTCTTTTGGTAGGGGTTTAATAGCATCATATAATGACCTATAAATTACAAATGTATCTTTCATTATTTCTTCATTTTTTTCTTGATTAGGGATTTGATTAACTCACCAGCTTCATGATTGGACATATTCAACAACATCTTTCTCAAGGTGAGGGGTAGATACATTTCATCGATTGTGGTGTCATATCTGTCCACATTCTTCCAACGAGCATCCCTATGTTCAGGGTGAGTTAATGACTTGTTAATCTTAGTAATGGTTGGTCTAGCAACTCCGAATTCATCAGCTAGTGGTTGGTGCTTTTCACCGTTCATCAAACGTCGCTTAATCTCAACGACCATCTCTTTGTTTAAAATAATTTTTGGCATAATTTCCAGTTTTTAAGTTTATTTGTTTCCATAAATATATCGAAGATACAAAAAAAAGTCAAATATATTTGATTTATTTTATTTTTTTTGATATTTATTGTTATGAATAAGAAACAACCATTTGAGGACCAGCTATCAAGACGTTACTTAGGTGAGGACGGTTATTGGTACGTATTCTGTAGGTCGTGTGGAAAACATAGACCAGAAACAGAGTTTTATAAAAAGAAGGGAAGACCATTCGGATTGGACTCCCGATGTAAATTACACCATTCAAGGAAAGAAGTTGATGACGATGGTAGTATGGATTACCTAAAACTCAACCCACTATCAGAAGATGATTTTAAAGAGACCAGAGACGTTCTAATTAGATTAGGGTATGATTTCAACTCAGAGGACCCGATACACGTTCAATTCGAAAAAAAACATGGATTATACAAAGATAAATAAGTTCTTGGAACTCTTCATTGGGGATATCCAAGAAGTTGAAGAAAATAGAAAAGAGATTGTTAACAGACGTTTGGTTATATATGCTGAACGTGTCATCATAGATAAAACCCCATTCAACAGAAGAGGGTTCATACTTCTTCAAAATTCAGATGATGGTCTATACACTTTATCAATCCATCAGGATACCATATCATACCTCGAGAATTGGTTACCATTGGACTATCACCAAATCAGTATGGGGTTTGCCTATCTCATCTCAAAAAAGTTTCCCCAATACAAAATAAATAGGTCATATATAACAGGTTGTGGGACAATGATACATTCTGAAGAACTTGACCTCATCAATATTTAATGATATATTTATTTTAGTCCTTAGTCGGATGTTTCTTACTTTAAGTCCCACCCCCATTATTTTTTTGGCATCCAAGTTAATTTTTTTCATCTTATGGGGGTTGGGACTTTTTTTATTCAATTAAATTTCGTATATTTGTAGTGTAAAATGATTAAGAAACTAAATATTAAGGCTATGGCAGAAAACAAAAAACAACCCCGTTCAAAAGATGAGATGATTGTATTTCAAAACCAATCACATCTAATCCAAAATCACTTTAAAAATTGTGGGATTTGTCCTGACTTACTCGATGTATGTCTTGCAACAGATTTGATGACACAATTCGCGATATTTGGGTATAGTCCCCAATTGAAGGAGAGATTCGACAAGATGGAGACCTATATCTCAGAAAAATACAAAGGATAGTAGTGTTTCTCTTTGATGGAAAATGGGGTATAGTATTTATTCTATATCCCTTTTTTATGCAACAATGTAGACGATGTAAAGAATTTAAAGAACTTGATGAGTTCTTAAACAGACGTGACCGAAGAAATGGTAAGGATACCCTTTGTAGAATCTGTCATAGGGAAGCCAGTTATCAACAAAAACTAAAGTTAAATCCTGATTACAAACCAAAGACCCCGAAAGAAGCTAGAGATACTAGATTTGAAACTGAAGAGGAAATCAAGAATGAGTTATTAACAATTCTTGGGTATGACCTCGCAGGAGAACTTAGTGTGTACGAACAATTTTTAAATCGTCATAATTTGGTAGATTAAAATATTCTCCGTATCTTTGTGATATGAAACAGTATAAAGACACCCCCTATTACGTTACTGAAGACGGTAGGTTATTTCGTGATGGAAAAGAATTATCAACATCCTTAACAAATAAGGGTTATAAGACTGCAAGACTTTCAATTGATGGTATTAGATATCA
>JACCDX011784860.1_pt1 | contig 22919 bp, 24 predicted proteins | sample 7449681 | NCBI WGS metagenome assembly JACCDX01 (sample SAMN15323450, study PRJNA562643) | freshwater metagenome | isolation source: river surface water | place: USA:Blue River Watershed | collected 2017-08-18
TTAATCTTAGGATTTAATCTTAAAATTTTATTTTATAATATTGTATAGTTGTCTATCTTAATTCTTTTATTATTCCAAATTAAAATAAATGATTTATTATTATTAACAATATCACAAAAATCTTCAAATAACAATTTATCTAAATTATTATTGTATAATAATAAATCTTGAGATATCTCATGATTTGTTTTTATATTTTCTAATTTTTTAATTTGAGAATGTATATTATTTTTTATAGTATTCTTTAAATTAAACATTTTATTATTAATATCGTCTTTTATTTTATATTTTATATTTTTAAAATTTTTCAATATACTAATTTTTTTATTAATATCATTTACTATACTATTTTTTATTTTATTCTTTATTAAATCTAATTGATTAATATATTTATTATTATGATCAATTATATATTGCGCAGCTAATGATGGCGTAGGGCAACTAATATCTGCAACATAATCTAATAATGTAGTATCAACCATATGACCAATTGCAGATAATATTGGTATATTTCTATCATATACAGTTTCAATTAATTCTTTATTATTGAAACCCCATAAATCTTCCATACTACCACCTCCTCTTGTGATAACAAGTAAATCAATTGATGAAAAATCATTTTTTTTTAATACATCTATAATTTGTTTAGGACATTCACTACCTTGAACTTGAACATCAATTTCTATTATTTCTAATAGTGATTTATTATTATTAATAGTATATATAAAATCATGTATAGCTGCTCCTTTTAAACTAGTTATAATTACTATACTATTTATAAGTTTTGGTATAGCTAATTTTTTATTAAAATAACCTTTCATATTAAATTCATCTTTTAATTTATTAAATAATAATTGCATATCACCTACATTATTTAGTTTATTTATATTACTTATAATAAATTTAATTTCACCTCTAGGAATATAATAATCTACAGTTCCTTTTGCTTCAACCATATCTCCATTTTTTAATAGACTAATAGTATCATTCATTTTTGATTTCCATATTATACAACTAATCATTGAACTATCATCTTTTAATGTTAAATACATATGTCCTCCAGAAATACTTGGTTTAGATATTTCTCCTTTTATAGTAAATAAAGTATTAGGAACACTCTTTTTTATAACTTCACCTAATTGTTTAATAGTTATCATATTTATTAATATAATAAAAAAGAAGTTTTATAACACCTTTGGTTTTTAATAATATTTAGCGCGAAGCGCAAGAAAAAACTGATAGGGCGTAATGAAAATCTTTAATTTTCATGACTCTCCCTATTAACAGTTATAAAAGATATAGTTCTCAAGAACTATATCTTTTATAAAAATTGATAAAAAAAAAGAATTATATCAATTAATAAAAATACGATGTTCCCTTCTATTGATGCTGAACTATTAATAAACTCACGTTTATCTAGTATATTACCAGATATTCATATCAATCATCACGTATTTAAATGTGATACATTCGCTAGTTGTGTGGGTTTTTTGAGAGACAAAGGTTTATCATTAGAAATAGCAAATGCTATTTGTATATGTTATTTACCTACAGACCAATTAGAGTTTGATGAAAACTTTTCACATTTGCCTTTGGCTGAATATCTTCATATTATATATGTTAGATTTTGTGAATTATGGTATAATAAAAAATTATATTATCTTACAGTTATTTCCTATATTATAGAATATTTTATTGATGAAAATAAAAAACCTTTACCGGATGAAGATTTTTATGATTTCCATTCAAAATATTTAAAACTATGTTCCCTTGAAATCACTGAACCATTTGCTATTTTTTATGCATACAAATATACTAGTTCATATCATTTCAACAATTATGATAATAATTTTCTTACTTCATTATTTAATAACTTTATATTAAGTATTAAATATTTAGTATCAAATGATTATCATATTAATCATGCTATTTCCATTGCTCATCAATGCAAATTCAAAAGTGTAGTTAAAGTATATCTAGAACTCAATAATGAAGACTTTCATACTCAAAAATATTTTTTGAAAGTTGAACTGAGTAAATTAGAATATAATATGTTAATTGCATTTGATGCAGAATTATGTAAAGGCCTTAATTATAAAAAAGCTCTAGAAATAGCATATGAAATAAAAGGTTTTAAAGAATATGATTTTCTTTAATCTAAATATTATCCTATAAAAATTGATTGGCATTTGCCAATTAATTAAAATCAAAGATTATAATAATAAAAATGAATACTAGTATTCATTTTTATTATGGGAAAAATTGAAAAACAAATATATATATGGTTTTTTATATCCATAATTTCGATGGCATCCGCAAATAGTATGGATACCCTAAAACTTACCTCTAGTTCCACTGAGGTTCCTTCCCTTGATTCAATGGAGGCTTGCATTGAATATCTTGAAAACAAGGGATTGTCAAACGAAGCTGCATCTGCGATTTGTCAATTGTATTTTCCACCAAATGAAACATATCAGGAAGGAACTCTAGTGTCTTTCACTGATCATTCTAATTCAGATAAGTGGCCTCAATATATTGATGATTTTTATGAACGGTTCAATATATTATCCACTTTTGGAAAAGAAACACCAGATGGAAAAAATACAATCGACATTAGCATTATGGCTCAGGTTATAACACAAATATTTGAACCAGATACTACATCAAATGCCGATTTTCAAGACTTTATGGAAAAGGCTTACATGTTAAAATCCATTGGAATTGAACCAGACAAGGCTCTATATTACGCATATAATTATTGTGAAAGAAATTACTTTTATAATTGTGATAGAGCTGTTCTTGAATTTTTTTTCCAAAATTTTACATTAAAAATTCAACCTTGGGATTTTTCTTCATTTGATTCAATGAATCATATTATGTCCCATCTTTTTCATAAGAACTTGTCGATTTCTATTGCAACTGAAATTTGTGAAAAGGCCACTAGATTCACATTAATTGGAATTAAACCATACATGGCTCTAGATTGCGCATATACATTTTGCAAAAGAAATAGTAATGGCGCTTATGATGAAGAAAAAATAAAGGCCTATTTTGAAGATTTAACATCGCGAGTTGAATTTCTTTTGTCTTTGCCCCCAGTGAAAGAAAGACTGGTATTTTATTTATAAGTCTTCCAATAAATAATTAATAATTTTATAACCTTTCGTTTTTATGGGAAAAATTGAAATTTTTTTTTATTTTAATGTCTAAATATAAAAACCTTTTGTTATGGATCCCTCATTTATTATGGACTCTTATAATACCGCATTGTCTTTCTATATTACCTTTATAGGAATCGTGGTGGCTGTTTCTTTGGAGACGGCTGAAAAAATTGCTCATTATTTGCTAAACCCACAGGTTTCAGGTGGAATATACATTTATGAGACACATGAAGAACGCAAAACATTTGTTGAACGTTTGTCTGCATTGTCCAATTTGTCAAGACACCATGAACCTGAAATGATTGTGGAAGAAGCATTTAAAAATCGAGACCGTTGGGAGGATTACGAAGATGAAGATTTCGTGTCCTATCTTGAACGAGTGGAATACTTGCTTTCAGGAGGCGTTTCCCTGTATTTTGTGTTTCAATTTGCAGAAGAATACGAAAACATGGAGCACCTACACCAAATGGTGTCTTTAGTTCGTCGCGGTGCCAATGAAAACTGCGCGTGGCTAATGACCAACAACTTTTCACCCATGCAGATTGAAGAATTTTTTCAATTTGTTCAACATGGGTTTGACCAGAATTGTTCTTTTGACTGCGTTAACGAATTTCACAACGACGAAGAGAAGAAACAATTGGTGTATGCGCTTTTTGACAATGACAACATTCCGGATAACGTGGCATTTGATGTTGTTTTTAATTTTTACGACAAACCCGACCTTTTAAAGATGTTTTTCTTGTTTGTTGAAAGTGGCCACGACCCCCGCGATTCATTTGAAGATATTATAAATGACGAGCGACGACTTCCCCAGCCGAATTTTGTAAATTAGACATTGGCTAGAACTTCTTTTAATTTTTAGTGTAATTAATCATCAAAAATAATTAATCCCATAAAAATTGAAGTATTTATTTATATAAAGCTCTTTATATAAATAAATATTTGAGATGGCCACGTATATGACTGGAACATCTAATATGTTTACTTTTTATGTTTTCACTATAAAAAGAACATTTTCTGTTTCTCACGAAATAGCTTGTCGACTATCTAATTTTCTTACAAATACAAGAACATTTAAATCTAATGAATTTCTTGAAGAACACAAAATACTCATTGCACGGTTGCTTGCATTATGTGATGTGCATAATCCGGACAATGAAGAAAGTTTTATAGTCGACACATTCCACCTTAAAGAAAACTGGGAGCATTACAGTCATGAAGATTTTATCTCCTATCTAAAACGGTTTGATTATTTATTAAAAGAAGGAATGGATGTCATGTTTGCATTAAAATTTGCAAAAAATATTTGAAAAGATTAAACTCAGTAGCTAGTTATTTTTCATTATTTAGTAATACTACTGACCAATTATTTTAAACTACACCATACTAAAATGTGTTCAATCAACAAAATCACATTCTTCTTCATCAGCTTTCTGCTTTGGAGAATTAGATATATTTTTTTTATAATCTTTATATAAACTAAAAAATAATTCTTTGTATTGGTCTAATTGTGTTGCTGATTTTATTTTATATTTATTTAATAAATCAACAAATTTAGGATAATCCAAATTATGACCAAATGACATTAAATCTATATTAATAAATTTCGAAAAATTAATATCAACTGCTGTTCTAAAACATTCAACTTGTAATGCTTTAATATGAAAAGGTAAACTATGTGAAATAATAATATTTACATCAGATAAATCTTTCTTTAATTCCATCATTGCTGTTATTTTATCAATTCCTTTTTTCATTGCATCTTCATATGTAATTTTATGAATTTTTTGCGCATTTTCATCAAAATTAATAGCTTGTGGTTTAATAATAATGTGTTTAGTATATTCATAAGTAAAAAGGTTGTCAATATATGTTCCAACCATATAATGAATTGCTATTAATCTAGCATATTTATATAAATTTTTAGATGATGGATTTTGATTACACTTATGTAATCCATTTGTATCAGTATAAATAAAACATAATTTTGGCATCTTATTATAATATATAATAAATGTTTATATAAAAGTCTTTATTTAATTTGTTTATATAACTCATATGTATTTATTTAATTTATTATGAATTAATAGATCATATTTTAATTTTTTAAATTTAATATTAGCTAATATTTTAGAATATTTAATAACTGTATTCCAATCATCACATTCTTCTTTATAAATTTCAATAAATTTTTTTCTATAATTAAATACAATATTAGATTCATTATCAAATCTATTAATGTTCATTAATTATAATATTAATTATGTTTATAAATAATATTATTATCAATATTTTTTGCGCTTAATCATTATTTATTTATATAATTAAATAATAATATGTTATTAATTAATAGTTATAAGTTAAAATATAATATAAGTATAGATGCAGGTGATTATTTATCTAATATTTTATGCTATAAAAATACTATATTGCCCTCAATAAATAAAATATCTTTTATAATACCTGAAATAGATGAAGAATATATTATTAAAATAATAATAGGAGATAATGATTTATCTTTTGATAATATAATATTAGATACAATACCAATTAAAATAGAAACAAAAAAAATATTTCTTGAAATTAAAATAGATTTTTATTATATTTATATAGTGATTAATACAAAAACAAATACAATATATAAAAATATATTATTATTCAATCAAGATAATTATAATATAGATTATTTAAATAAAATAATCGATATTAATTATTATAAACTTAGATTTGAAATAGAACAAATTATTAAAATAATAAGAAAAAAAATAAGATTAAATTATATTATATTAGATGAATGCAATAAACAAATATTAGAAGATAAATTTAATAATATTATTAACAAAGTAAATAATAAACAAGTTAGTAATCAAAAAATACTTGATGTTAAAAATAATCTAAAACAGCAATTTTTTATAGATTAATACTTAATATAGATTTTCTATATTATATGCCATATATTCTAATGGATGTTCATATTTATAATCATTAATTGGTTCTATTATTACATCATTAATAGTATATGGATTATCTATATATTCTGCTTTCATAATTTGTTTATTTGAATTCATATATATATAATTATCTAAATCTGGATTTGCTCTTAAATTATTAAATTCATTTCTATTTTTATATTTAATATAACCATTTTTATCTAAATATTTATTTATATCATCTGGATACATTTTTTGATATACATGAATTTTTTCATGAATTAATGTTTTTGTTAATCTATTAAATGAGGATAAAATATTAATAGGTAATATGATTATATTATTTCTAGTATGAGGTAATCCATATTCATATTCATTACCATCAATAAAACCCACATTCCATATTATATTAGCACACTTATTACCATCAAAACCATCTATTTTAATTTTTTTTAATTTATTATTTGCTTTATTTATACTTTTTATTAAATCTTTCTTTTGTTCAATATTAATATTAATGCATGAATTTTTTATTTTAATATAATAATCTTCTATTGTTTTTATATTTCTTACTTTATAATCTTTATTATTAAATGTTTTATAGTAATTGTCTTTATCTTTTATTAATATATTTTCTAATTCATCTTTATTTAATATTTTATAATTATTACTAAAGCATTCTTGATTTATATTATAAAAATAAAATATTAATATTAATAATATAGTTAGTGTGATTAATATTATTATAATCATTGAATTATAATAATATTAGATTTAATATATTTTATATATATCATATATATTTAAGCAGTAGCGGTAGCTGTAGCTGTTTCAGTTACACCTTCAGCGCTAGTTTTCTTTACTTTAGTAAGACGATTTTTATATTCTTTAGTTACTTTACGATCACCCTCTTTACCTTTAATAGTGTATTCAACTGGTGTAGCTAATTTTTCACGGCGACCATTGTATGTGTATACCGAACGTTTGCTACCACGAGTTGATTCACGGATAGAGAATGTAATTTCTTCAGATGATTTAGAAGCATCAACTTCGCGATAATATTTAGAAAGAGCTTTGTTAGCAGCTTGGTAAGGAGTTAAACCAGTATAGCGGCCTTCAAATTTATCACTTCCTGGAAGCATTGCTTTAAATGAACGTTTGCCAGATTCATCTGCTTCAACACCTTCTTCATTTTCAGTAGATGCCTTGGGTGCTTTAGGTGCTTTAGGTGCTTTAGGTGCTTTGGCTACTTTAGGTGCCTTAGGAGCCTTAGCTGCTTTAGCGCCTTTGGCTTCTTTAGCAGCCTTAGGTGCTTTAGCTGCCTTAGCTGCTGCCTTAGGAGCAGCAGCTTTAGTCTTAGGAGCAGCCTTAGCTTTACCACCTTTTTGAGCAACTACTGGAGCAGCCTCTACAGCTGCGGCTACTGGAGCAGCCTCTACAGCTGCGGCTACTGGAGCCGCAACAGCCTCTACCGCAGCAGCTACTGGAGCAGCTACTGGAGCAGCTTTAGAACCTTTCTTACCTTTAGGGGCAGCAGCAACAGCTGGAGCAGCAGCAACTACGGGAGCAGCAACTACTGGAGCAGCAACTACTGGAGCAGCAACAGCTGGAGCAACAACCGCTGGAACAGCAGCAGCAACAACTACTGGAGTAGCTGCGGGAGTATTAGTAGGTTGGGCAGTTTCCGTTTGTTTAGCATTTTGTTTTTTATTTTGAGTTTTATTATTACTAGGCATATATATACATTATTAATAAATTATTTTTTTAAATCAAACTAACTATATATTTTTGCATTTTTAAGTTGTTTTAAATAGTTTTAATAATTCGTTTGTGTAAGTTGCGATTCTCTTACATCTATGGTGGCTCAGTACCCATTTGTGTTAATATCAATAAATAATGGTTGTCAATTATAATTTAAATAATAATATTTATGTAAATGAAAGAATATTAAACGAATAATATTGATAGTTTTTTATTTATACCTTAAAATATAATGACGGAAGAAATAAAAAAATACAAATTATACATTATACAAAAAAAATATAATAGTTTAATAAATATAATAAATATAATGGAAGAACATTATAATGAATTAATTAGAAATAATATAATAGATAATGTATCAGAATATTCAAATATAATGTATGAATTAATAAAAAATTTAAACACACAATATAATAATTCAATAACAAAATATTATGACAATGATAATAAAACGGAAATAGATAATCTAATAAAATCATTAAATAATATGAATGATAATAAAATTATTTTAAAAATATTAGATAATTATATAAATACTATTCCATGTGAATTATTTAAAGAATCTGAAAATGAAATAAGAAAATTGTTAAATAAATTTGGATATAAACAGATTAAATTATTATTAGAATATTTATATGCTCCTAATTATTTTAGTAAATCAGTAATGGATTTAATAAATGAAATAGATGATATAGTAATACCAATATCATATAATATATATAATAATGCAAATATGACAGAAAATGAATATTTTTGGAAATTACCAAATAATTATGAACATATAGATTTATTACATAAAAAAAGAGAATTATGGATAAAATTAAATAATAAAAATAAATCTTATATAAGAATAGATGTAATCTTTAAAATTGATAGATTTTCAAGTAAATCAAAAACATCTCAATTAAAAAGCCCAATATTAGAAAAACAAAAAAATGAGATTTTTATAAAATTAAAAGATTATAATATAGATACAGAATTTACAAAATCATTTATTAGACATGATTATTTAGGAAATATATATTGTATGAGTGTAATAGAATATATGGATTATTTATTAAAAATGTATACAAATTATACTAAATTAATTGGAATGACTTTTGTAAATATTATGAAAGATTTTGTTGGTCAAAATAATATCAAAAAAATGTTTGATATTATATTATTATTATTACTAGGTGATAATGATAAAATAGATATATCTGGATTATTGATGAATTTAGTAAAAGATAAAAAAGGTGTTAAAATATTTAATAATGTTTGTTTATTTGAATATTTATATGAAAACTTAACATTTTATCTTCAATCAAAAATAAAAAAAAGTAATATTACAATTAAAAATTCAATAGATAAATTAAAAAGTGTAAATATAGAAGAAGTTGATTATAAAAAACAATTAGCTGTTAGTAAAAACATACCTGAAAATGTAAAAGCTATGGTTTTAGATAAATTAGGAGAAATGAAATCATTTAATAATGAATATTATAAACAATTATTATATGTTAAAACAATATTAAATTATCCATGGAGTTCATCAAATGATGATTTATTTTATCAAACACTAAATAAAAATAAAAAACAATCTAAAGAATATTTATTAAATGTAGAGAATAAATTGAATAAAACATGTTATGGTCATGATAAAGCTAAAAAATTATTATTACAGATGATTGGTAAATGGATAAGTAATCCAAGTAGTATGGGAACTTGTTTTGGTTTAGTAGGACCACCTGGTGTTGGTAAAACATTATTAGCTAAAAGTGTTAGTAAGGCATTAGATATTCCATTTGGTCAAATTACATTAGGAGGACAAAACGATGGAGAAATACTTCATGGACATGGTTATACATATAGTGGTTCTCAACCAGGTATGATTATAAAAAAAATGGTTGAAATGGGAAAATCTAGATGTATTTTATATTTTGATGAATTAGATAAAGCATGTAGCAAACACGGAACTATTAATGAAATAACTAGTATATTAATTCATTTAACAGATCCAAATATGAATAAAACATTTCAAGATAGATTTTTTCAAGGAATTGAATTTCCATTAGATAAAGTAATAATGATATTTTCATATAATGATTCATCAAAAGTTGATCCAGTATTATTAGATAGAATAAAAGAAATAAAAGTAGAACCTTATACAATGGAAGATAAATTACAAATATGTACTAAACATATAATAGAAGAAATGGCAGAAAATGTATCAATGGAAAATGAAGTTATTTTTAATGAAGATATAATTAAATATTTAATAGATAATTATACTAATGAAGCAGGTGTAAGAGATATTAAAAGAAAAATAGAAGAAATATTTTTACACTTAAATATTGAAAAAATTTATGGAAAATTAAAGAAAGGTAAAATTAATATAAATATTAATAAAATAAATGAAATATTAAAAGAACCTGATATATATAAAAGAGTAATAAATACTAAACCAGAAATAGGTATAATTAATGGCTTATATGCAACTAATACAGGTATGGGAGGAATAACACCTATTCAAATTTATCCAAACATGCAACATTCTCATGATAAATATGAAGTAAGACTTACTGGAAAACAAGGGGAAATAATGAAAGAAAGTGTTATATGTTCATTAACTGCTGCAATAGAATGGTTAAAAAATTCTATATATAAAGACAAATTAGATGATTTGATGAAAACAAATGTTAAAAATGGTTTTCATGTTCATACACCAGATGGAGCGACACCAAAAGATGGTCCTAGTGCTGGTTGTGCTTTTACCTGTGCATTTATATCTAGAATATTAAATAAAAATATTAAAAATGATATAGCAATGACAGGTGAAATAGAACTTACTGGTAAAATATCAAAAATAGGTGGTTTAGAATTTAAATTACAAGGAGCAAAAAGAGCAGGTGTTAAAACTGTTTATATTCCAATGGAAAATAAAAAGGATTTAGATGAAATTAAAGAAAAATATAAAAATTTAATAGATAATGATTTTAATATAATATTAGTAAATCATATTGATGAAATTATTAATGATATATTAATATAATATTATATTTAATAATTGTTCAACTTTTGCTTTCATTTCTAATCTTTTATTTTTTACTTTATCAATAATTTGTTGTTCATAATTACTTGTTTGTAATATTTCATGTAAGAATATAATATTAATATATTTAGTAATAAAATTAATATTATCATCTACTGTTTTTATATCAGTATATAATGTTTTATGATATGTTTGAATATCTGCAGCACTAACAGATGAATTATAACATATATTATCTTTTAAACATACATTATCTAATTGTAAGAAATATTTAATTAAATCTTTATTATATAATAATCCTTTCTTATTTTTATTAATATTACTTACACCATATAACATAAATTTATTATTATATAATAATTCATCTTTATTATAAAAGAAATTAAACTCTTTTATATCTGGATAAGTTCTATTTAATTCTATTAAATTATCAGGCATAATTAAAATATTTGTATGTAATAATGTGGCATATAATAAATTAAGTTCATCTTTATTAAGATAATCAACTAATATAGCATATCTGTCTATTATTTTATTCATATTAAAATCATATGTTTTGTTTACTGTATTTTTTAATATATTTTCAACAGGTTCTACTATATTAAAATCATTTATAGCTATACTATTAATATCATCTAATTTTACTCTTGGAAAATATATTTTTAAATATTCATTTAAATTATTATAAATATTATTATAATTATTAAATAATATTTTAGGTTTATCGTAAGAACTATCATATGGTAATATATTTGAAGCAATTAATGCGTTTGTTGTTAATGGTAAATCTAAGATAGGATTTTTTAATAATAAAGGAAATAATATACTTAATGTAATTAATATAATAATTATAAAAACTAAAAGTAAAAATAATACTTTATTTAACTTTATCCATTCTAAAATTTTCATATATATATTTATGCAGAAATTATATTATTTTTTATTTTTTTTTCTTTCTTATCTTTCTTCTTTAATTTAATAATATTTGTAGAACAATTACCTTCTTCATCAATATCTATATCAATATCAGCTGATGAAACATTATTTATATCACTTTTAATTACAATTAAATTATCTTTTGTAATATGAGTTTTTTGTTTAGGTAAATTCTGTTTCTTTTCTAAAATTAAATCTGTTATTTCATTATTAGTAATAATTTTATGAAATGGCCAAATTCTTCTATATGTTTTAGAAATAGTAACATCAGATATACCAAATACTTCTGATATTTGTTTTTTATTAATAGATAATGAATACATGTTAACTACTAATAATAAACAACCAGCTGCAACTGATGGTGGTTCATGTGTAGATGCTAAATCTAATTTATTTATATTATTTGATATTTCAGTAGCATATTTAATATATTTTTCATCCATTTCTAATTTATCAGCAAATCTTTTAATAAAATCTGTAGATTTAGAACTAGTAAATGTATGTTGTAACTCTTCCAAATTAATAAAATCCATAAATTTACGATAACCTTTATTTACATGTTTAATTTCTAAAGAGTAAATATCAGCAATTTCTTTTGGACTACGTGGTTCATTTTGTAATTTACATGCATAAAAAACACATGCCGCAATCATTGAACGACGATTAATACATCTCATAATACGATTTTTACCTTTTCTCGTTCCTTTAGTATGTTTACTATCATTTACTTTTTTATATAAAATTTTTGACGTATCAATGATTGATTGAGTAATATTATATTGTCTGCATTTATCTTGAATTTTAAATAATTCTTCCATTAAACTTTTCTCTTTGTATGGCATTTGACCTTGTCTCTGTAATGCAGTAATACGATTAAATCCTTTACATTTAATCTTTGTTCCTAAAGCTGATTTTGGAAAAAAGAAATTAGTAGGACATCCATAACTAGAATTTTCTTTATTTTCTCCATCTTTATTAAATGTAGGATTTTTATTCAAATATAAATTATTTACTACGCCGCATTCCATGCATACATTATAACCTTGATTTTCATCTACTACCATTTTATCACTTTTACATGATATACAAATTGTATTATTATTTTCAATTGTATCACTAATATTTACACCAAAGAGAAGATTATCAATATCTTCATCATTCATGTCTAGAAATTTGTCATCCATTATTAACTAATATAAAGAGATGCATTTCTTTAAATATTATTTATCAATATTTTTACATAATAAAACAACCTTCTTGGTGATTAATTTTGCTATCAATATATTCAATAATCATATCATAATCCTGATTATGATTATTAATACTAGAATGTTGCCACCAAGATATTCTAATATCCATTACATAATTATCAATATTATCTGGATGTGGGTTTAATTTATACATTTCTTTTAAAATATAGTCTTTATTATTTTCAGTCCATTCAAAAAATTTTTCCCCGCCTGCGGCGCCACTACTTTCATCTAATACCTCATAAATAGATAAAATAGCTTGAGGTTTTAATTTTATAATAGCGTCATAATCATAAGTAGAATCATTTGGTTCGCACCAATTAAGAAATATAATACAATTACTAATAATAGATGGATTATCTTTAATTAATTCATCAGTTGTTAAGTAATCAATATTCATTAATGGTTTATCTAAATAATTTATAATTGGGAATTTTAATGGATCGATATCAATACAAATCCAATTAATATTAGAATTATATTTAATTAAACTATATTCAATGGCACCATATCCAGAACCAATACTAACAAATGGTAAATTATATGAATCATTAAATCTATTAATGATTCGTATAACATTATCTTTTCCAAAGGATTTAATTCCTTTATTAAATAATTTATCTATTACTTGTTCCATATTTTATAAATTATATAATTATATAAAAGATATAAAATAATCAATTTTTATTTAGAAGATAATTTAATAATAGTTAATATATGGACTTTATATCAAATAGTTATTATATATTAAGTTTATTAACAAATTTTAGACATAATAAAGATAAAAATATAATAATAGATCCATTATCATGTTTAATAAAATTAAGTATATTAAGATTTTATCCAGAAAAAACAAAAATAAGTATAGCAGATAATATGATAACAATTATAGACCCTGGTGTTTTTCAAGGTGCATATAGATTTATAAAAGGAGATGAAAGAGAAGATTTACATAATTTATATGTTCCATTAATAAAAAGTATTGAATGGTTTTGGAAAGAGAATAATACTGAAATTAAATATTTATTTGATTTTGCTATATCTGGATTAGAAAATTTAAAATCATCTTATCCTATTAATAGTACAATTTGTCATACATTAGATTTATATATATTTCATTTAACTACTAAACAGACTAAAAATTTTCATAATAATGATATTAAATATAATAATGATAATAATGATAATAATGAAATTCATGATTTTGTAAAAAATTTATGGAGTAATCGTGAAATACATATAATAATAGAATTATTACTTGAATATGATAAAACTTTTAAAGAAAATAAAAATGAAAAACATATACTTGTATCTATATTAGATTTAACAACTGCTAAAGAATTAAAATTAAAAGATTTTTTAAAAAATCATTTTGCTTCTTTATAAGTTTTATAATAATAAAATTATTAAGATTTAATAATGAAAAAAATATTAGATACTATAAATAATTTTATAATAGATGATAATAAATTTATAATAAATTGTTATAAAAAAAGTTTAATATTACCAATAATAAATGGTTCTGTTATAGGTAATATAGTAAACGAATTAAAAGAAAAAATAGGAATTAATGAAGTTAATATAAATGACCAAATAATAATATATTATAAAGATGTTGAAAATCAAAATAATTTTTTTTATATAAAACCTATAAAAATTATAAAACTATTAAATTATGAATTTAATAGTGATACGAGTGATTATGACAGTGATATAATATAAAAATAAATTTAAAAAATATATTTATATATTATATAATTTCTATATTATATATATAGTATGTCATTATCAATAATACTCATGGTTCTTTTACTAGCTGTATTAGCTTATATGGTATTTGTTGTTCTATTCTGTGGTGATAAAACAGAACCAACTCCCACAACAACTGCTGCTGGTTCCAAAACTGCAGGTGCCGCAAGTGCCGGTGCTGTAAGTGCTGCAAGTGTAGCAGGTGAAAGTATATCAATGTCTGGTTTATTAAATGGAACAACTACTGGAGCACCTTCCACAACTACAGGTGCACCATCCACAACAACTGGAGCACCATCAGGTGAAGGTTTTAGAAATATTAGATATGAACATTTCGAAAATGCTTCAGGTGTAACTGAAACAGTCCATGGCGCTGCTCCATTTAAAAACAATGATGCTGTTCCAGATACTCAATATGCAACTGTTAAATTCAGTGGTTTAGTAGATGCTAACCCTGAAGATGTTTTACAAATAGAAGGCACTGATTTATTAACTGCTCCTTTAGTTGACAATATGCTTTACACAAATTCAATTGCCAATACTAACCGTAATGCTAGTCAAGATCTTAGAGGAGATATCCCTCTTCAATTTAATGAAACTTACACACCATTCTATTCAAGTGTTATCTATGGTGCTCCATTATCTCAACACGCTATGACTATTAGCAAAACTGGTACCACTGCTTAAATATATTATTTATTTATTAAATATCGATATAAATATTCTTTTCTAAGTATATTTATATGTCAGAATCAGAAACAGAAGATGTTCAGTATAAAGTAACAAAAGATTTTAGAAAAAATGTTTTAAAATGGGTAGAATTAGATGATAATGTAAGAATATTAAAAAGTAAAATAAAAGAAATTAATGAAAAAATAAAAGAATTTAATGAAAATAAAAAGATATATGAAGAACCAATAATTGGTTATTTAAATAAAGTAGAAGAAGATAGTTTTTTAATTAAAGATGGTAAAATATCAAAGAATGTTTCAAAAACTAAAGCTCCACTTAAGAAAGAATTTATTCATAAAGCTTTAGTTGAATTAGTAAATGATAATAATAAAGCAATGGTTATGACAGAACATATTATTAATTCACGTCCAGTAACTGAAAAAATTAATTTAAAACGTATGAAAGCTAGAGAAAAAAAATAATATTATTGGAAATGTCCACCATACCAAGAACAATCGCATTGAGCATTCCCATCCCAAATATTTCCACAATTAATACATTTAATTAAACCATAATCAACTGATACATTATCTCCATATATTATATATCCAATAGTATTATTAGTAATATCTCTAATAATATCTTCTACTTTATCAATGATAATACTCATATTATCATTCATATTTTTTTTATATATATCTAATAAATAATAATCTTTATGATAACTAATTAATTCCCATTCATAAAATTCAATTGTTTCTGGATTATTTTCAGTTTCAACTAAATCCATATATAATTTCCAACATTCTAAGAAATCAATTTTATCTATTTTTTTTAAATTTTCATATAATTGTCTCATTATTATAATTAATATAATTATAATAATATTTATTTAAATTTATAATACTTTGTAATAAATTAATTTTAATTAATATTAATCATACTTACTATTTTCTGTTTTTATCTTTGGTAATACATTAATACTCATTAATTCTTGAAATAATAATTTTGCTGCATATGGCATATTAACTGACGATATACGAGTATGATTATTGCATGGATGACATACATAATAATCTTTATCAATTACACGTGTTGCTAACATACCGCAATCATCACATACTTTAAAATTTGCAATATCTGATGTTTCCATCATACGTTCTTTAGTAAATTGACCCATACCATGAGCCTCAATTGCATCTTTTTCCATCTCACCGATACGTAATCCACCAGCACGAGCACGACCTTCTAATGGTTGGCGTGTTAATGCTTGACGTGGACCTGTACTACGCGAATGTACTTTATCAAGTACCATATGTTTTAGACGCATATAATATGTGGGGCCAATAAAAATTTCGCAATCAATTTTACGACCTGTTATACCGCAATACATCTTTTCTGTTCCATAAGGAGAATATCCTAATTTCTTTAAAATATTTGGTAAATCTCTTACATTATAATCATTAAATGGTGTTCCATCCATAAATTTACCATCAATTGCACCAATCTTTGCAGACATACATTCAATTAATTGTGCAACTGTCATACGAGATGGAATAGCATGAGGGTTCATAATTAAATCTGGAATCATTCCTTCCTCTGTAAATGGCATATCTTTTTGTGGTAATGCAATACCTAATGTTCCTTTCTGACCATAGCTACTAGCAAATTTATCACCAATCATAGGAATACGTTCCATACGAACACGAACATTATATTGTTCATATCCATCGCTATTAAAAATATTAGTATGCACCCGGTCAATTACGCCAGGGACATTACTTTTAAAAATACGAGAACTATCTTTATATACTTTATTATTTTGTCCTGTAGGTTGAATAGGAGATACTTTACCAATAATAATATCTTCATCATCAATTTCAGTTTCTTCAGGCACAAAACCTTTTTCATTTAATTTATCATAATTACCTTGTTTCATACCAGTTACTTTATTACGATCAGGTTTCATAAAAATATCATCTTGAGAGGTTGAAGGATTTTTTTCAATTTCACTATGAAACTTTTGCATGCTATCAACACGAAAAATACCTCTATCAATAGCACTCTGGTTAAAAATTAAACTATCTTCTTGATTATCATTGATACCAACTTATTCAAATGGATTAAATCTATTTGAATGTGCTTACCTATTTAATGGTAAACAAGTCCTAGTGGTTCGCGATTTATACCATAAATGCAATAATGCATTAGGCATTGGATATAAACAGCTAAATACTAGCATTCTTACGAATGGGATTAGACTATACCTTAAGCCAAAATGTAAAAGTTAATTTACATAATAGCCCACTTCCATCTAGTCGTTGAACCTTCCTCATGCACATAGTTGTGTTTAGAGGCTTGGCTGCGGATTGTCCCTATAGTAGTGTATCTTTTTACCTTTGGGAACGGCAATTAACCGTGGTCTATTTATCATTTTCATGATAAACATGGTAATACAATACAGGGAGTTTCCCGCAATTTGAAAGTGTTGCCTGCAATGCCGCAGACTTGCCATATTCTTTATACAATATGACATGGGCTAATGACGAAGTCTTTACCCAGTATAACTCATGATAGCTACAATAGCATTCTCACCAGCTGGTAAATTTAACATATTATTATAATGCATACCTTCTGTTGATACAATAGGTTCTTGTGGATGATATAATACTTGACTAATATCCATACGGTCTTTATAATTAGTTAAATATAATCCAATTCCTTGTTTTGCTTGTGAAAAGTTAACAATATTTTTTGTTCCATAATTATGATTAATAAATGGAATTCCACATGATACTTCACCCATCATTGTCCATTTATTAAATTCCATATGAGTATAACGCACAAAACGATTATCCCCATAACGATTAATTCCTTCTTCTGTCATTTTAAATTTCATTAATGTTTTATTATCATATAATGAATTAAAATTTTCTGCTAGCATAATATATTTACTGCTTTCAATATCTTCATAACTGATAATATTTGGATATTCTGATAATAATTTATTCCATCCTTTAGTAGGTGATTTAATTGCTAAATCTTCCACTTTATCCAAAATTTCTTTATTTAATAAAACATCATTATTAATAACTTTAAGTAAAGGACGCACCATACGCCCTGCATCATAATATACTTTTAATTCTTTTTCTTCAAAATCCATACAAATTGAAGTAGTTCTATCTAATACTCCTTGAGTTTTTCTTTCATTTAATACTTTATATAATTCATAAATATTTTTAGAACATCCAACCCAATCTCCATTAATCATAATTTTACTCCAATCATTCATTTCAACTGGATCAATTTCATAAGGATGTTTATAATGAAATCCACCAATTTTATCACTTAAAATCATATCAATAATTTCTCGTTGAGCTGTATTTTGATTAGTAATACCACTCATCATAGCAAGACTTTTAACAATACCAATTTTTTTACCTTCTGGTGTTTGTGTTGGACAAATAAATCCATATGTAATATTATTAATTTGACGAATAGATGTTACATTTTGAGTAGAAGCATCCATACCTGGAGATAAAATTCTACGTAAATTTGATAATGCTAAAATCCATGATAAACGTTGGAGACTTTGAGCAACACCTTTTTTAGTTCTATTCATACCCCAAATACCAGTAGCCATTGCAGTTTTAATTCCTTGTTCAATAATTGTAGGTCTAATTAGATTAATTACATTAATAGGGTTTTCATCTGATTGATTTTTACGTTTAAATATTTTACCAATTTCATTTAGTGATTTCTTCCAGTTTTGACGATATAATTGACCAATTAAAACACCTGGTGTTTCAACTCGTTTATTATCAAAACCATCACGGTCATCAGGCATTCTACGATTTAACATAACTTGTAATAATTTGTTAGTCATTAAGCCTAAAAAACGTATTTTTTTTAAAATATCATCACCTAAATGAGGTAATAAATCTTTACGCAATATTTTATCTAACCACATTTTCTTTTGAATATTAGAAATATATGGGTCATTAGAAGAAATACGCTTATTTTTTTTTAATTTAGAAATTAAATAATTCATAGCTTCTTCTTTTGTTTTAATCATAATTTCATTTTCATCAACAGACATGCTAATTGATGGACGTAATAAATTTAACATTTCAATATCTTCTAGATTATAAGTAATATTTGCAATAATATCCATATCAGATTCTAGACCCATTGCTCTCATGATAATAAATAATGGTATATCACTAAATTGTGAATTACTTAATAATATATTTCCGCTTTTATTAAATTTAATATTTATAATTTGAAGATTATCAGACCAATCATCTACACGTGAATTAATATGCGCCAAATAGGCTTTGCCCATAAATGCACTTTGGTCTAATTTTCCAAATACTAAAATTTTATTATCAACCATTTTTTCAATACTCATAACAACTTTTTCTTGACCAGTAACAATAAAATATCCACCAGGTTCATATTTGCATTCTCCTAATAAATCTTGTTTAATATTAGTTGTGCAATATTTAGATTTAACCATGATAGGAATACTTCCAACTGATACATTCTTTTCAATTTCACCAATATTTGTAATTATTTTATCACCAGTAATCATATCTTCTTTCTCTACAATTTGTTGAACATCTGCAATAATTGTTGCAAAATATTTTAAATGTTTTTTACGAGCTTCCTTTGGTGATAATAATTCTGGTCCTGAAGGACTAGTTGGTGGTTTGATACGAACATTACTACATTTAAAACCATGTAAATAGATTGTATTTTGTTCCACTTTTTCATAAAAATAATTATTTTCTTTAGTTAAACTATATGGAATAATCTCTTCAACTAATTGATGAAAAGAACTAAATAAATGTTCATATAAAATATTAGGCTGTTTAAAATATAATTTCTCTATTTTTTTTAGATCTTGTTGATTGAAAGCCATTATATATATTAATAGTTTAGGTTTATATATTTTTAATTATTTAATATCAATTTTTATAAAACTATACTAAAAGTGTAGTTTTATAAAGTTAATAGGGAATGCCAGATATTTTAACAAAGTTAAAATATCTTGCGCCCTATCAATTTTTATAAAAACTGTAGGTTATTAATAAAGGAAAAAATTATACAATATTATCTTTAATAAAATATTTTATAAATTTATTATTACTATGATGTCTTTTAATAAAATAGAATTTATCAAAATAATCAAATACATTATATTCTTTTTTTAAAAAACAACTAATTATATCATTCTCTTTGCTGTCAAAATATACTGTATTAGTATCACCAATAAATGTTTTCTTTTTTTTATTAAATAATTCTAAAAGATATTTATCAGGATGATAGCCTGCATTATATAATGCATCTGCTTGATAAATATCTTCTTTTAACATATCACACATATTATATAAAATATTAGTAGATATATAATATTTTAATAATGTATTTGTTATTTCATTATAAAATTCAAATAAATGAGGATTAATATATAAATTATTATCTATATTTTGATAATTTAATGAATTAACATTAATTAATTTAAATCCATATTTATTTAATTTTTTTTTCAAATTAGGAATAAATTCTATTTTATAATATTTTTCATCATATACTTTATTATCATTATATTCACTTCTAGGTTGTGTATCAATAAATATAAATTCTCTACAATTAGGAATATAAGTAATTAATTCAATATGGTGCCATGCACCTAAATATAATACTTTTTTAAAAAATAAATCCATTAAATAATTATAATATTTACTATAATTATTTATTATCAATTTTTATATAATGGAATATATAATAGTTGGATGCGGTGCATTTGGTATTAGAACAGCTTTAAATTTAAAAGAAAACGAACCTAATTCGATAATAACTATTTTTGATAAAAATATAAAATTATCATCTACTACAATAGCAACTAATGGGATAATATTTAGTAAAAAAAAAATAGATATAAATAATTTAATTACATTTAATTTACATAATTATAATAAAAATGTGTATATTCATAAAATTAATAATATAGAATGGTTTATTATTCATTTTTATAATTATATATTTAATCAAAAATATATTCAAAATATTATTAAAAAAATTAGTATTAAAACTAATAATTATTGTGAAAATATTCAAAGTGATTATAATAGTTATAATTATTGGGATAATTTAATTGAATTATGTAGACAAAAAAATATTACTATAATAGATAATACTGAGATTATTGATTATAAAAAAGAAAATAATAAAATAGTTATATTTGATAAAAATAATAGTTATAAATGTGATAAATTAATATTATGCACTTCAACTAATTTATCATTAATACATAATAAATTTTATCATTCATTTATTGATACATTTTCAGGATTAGGAGCTATAATAAAAGTAAAAAATAAGCCTTCCTGTTTTTATTTTCAAGATGGTATATTTTTTACCCCTTATAAAGATGATTTAGTAAAAATATCTATGCATTTAGAAATAGGTTATAATAAAGGAAATTATGAAATTAAAAAAGATGATCCTGATGGAGAATATAATAAAATATTAAATTATTTACAAAATAATAAAGAAATTCAAAAATTAAATTTAGTTAATATAGAAATATTATGGAGAGGATTAAGAGCAATGTCTTATGATACTTTACCTTTTTATACAAAAGTAGATGATAATGTATATTGGATAACAGGAGGTGGTTATTTAGGAACACATCTATCTAATAACTTTAGTAAATGGTTTTCAAATTATATATTAGATAAAAAAAATATTAATAATTTAATAGATATAGATATACCTGATAATTTTGACCCAACTATTAATAGATTTATAATAATGAGAAAGAATTTTTATTTTATAATAATATTAATATTAATATTAGGTATACTAATAATATATTTAAATATAAAAAATTAAATATATTAATGAATAATATATTAAATGATAAATGGAATGTATGGTATCATCATATTAAAGATAACTGGTCAATTGATGGTTATAAAAAAATATTTACTATAGATAATGCAATTGATTTTTGGAAATTATATAATAATTGGGATAGTTTAGGTGGGATTACTTCAAGACACTTTTTCTTAATGAAAAATGATGTTAAACCAGTTTGGGAAGACCCAATTAATATTAAAGGAGGATGTTGGTCATTTAAAATAGTTGATAGCATGGCTGGTGAATTATGGGAAGATTTATCAGTTCTATTAATTACTGATGAATTATTAACAAATACTATTGGTTTAGGTTTAAGTATTGCTATTAAAAAAAATAATACATGTGTTATTAAAATATGGAATGATGATAGTAATAAGAATAGTATTAAACATATAAATAAAGCTATTTTAAAGAAATGGGGGACTGATATTATTTATATTGCTCATATGGCAGAAACTAATAAAATTATTGATGCTTAATAATCAGATCTTATAAA
>JACCDX011721518.1_pt1 | contig 22916 bp, 19 predicted proteins | sample 7449681 | NCBI WGS metagenome assembly JACCDX01 (sample SAMN15323450, study PRJNA562643) | freshwater metagenome | isolation source: river surface water | place: USA:Blue River Watershed | collected 2017-08-18
GCGGCGGGTGCGGCGGCGGGTGCGGCGGCGGGTGCGGCCGAGGGGGCGCTCGCCCCCGCTTGCGCGTCGCTCACCTCGAGCGAGAGAACGACCGAGCCTTCGTTGACTTTGTCGCCAATGTTCACCTTGAGCGCTTTGACCACTCCGGCATGGGAGGACGGAATCTCCATGGAGGCTTTGTCCGACTCGACGGTGATGAGGGACTGCTCGGCGCGAATGGTATCGCCCGGTTTGACCAGCAATTCAATGACGGCGACGTCTTTGAAATCGCCAATGTCGGGAACCAAAATGTCGATGGTGCTCACAGTGCGACCCTCCGGAAGTCAGCCAGCAGCTGGGCGAGGTAGACATTGAAGCGCGTCGCCAACGCGCCATCGATGACGCGGTGGTCGGCGGTGAGCGACATCGGCAGGATCAAACGCGGCACAAACTGTTTGCCGTCCCAAACGGGTTTCATGGCGCTCTTGTTGACCCCCAAGATGGCCACTTCCGGGGCATTCACGATCGGGGCGAAATAGGTGCCCCCGATGCCGCCCAGGCTCGAAATGGTGAAACAAGCGCCCTGCATATCGGCGGGGCCGAGTTTGCCATCGCGCGCTTTTTTGGCCAGCTCACCCGACTCCTGGGCGATCTCGTAGACGGACTTTTGATCCGCGTTTTTGATCACAGGCACCACCAAGCCATTGGGCGTATCGGCCGCAAAGGCGATGTGGAAATATTTTTTGAGCACCAGGTTGTCCCCGTCGAGCGAGGCATTGAACTCGGGGAACTTTTGCAAGGCCTTGACCACGGCCTTGATCAGGAAGGCCAGCATGGTGACCTTGGTGCCTGATTTTTCATTCTCTTTGTTGAGCTGAACGCGCAAGGCTTCGAGGTCGGTGATGTCGGCATCCTCGTGATAGGTCACGGCGGGAATCATGACCCAGTTGCGCGCCAGGTTCTGGGCCGAAATCTTCTTGATGCGCGAGAGCGGTTTACTCTCGATGGGGCCAAACTTGGCAAAGTCCACCTTGGGCCAAGGCAGCAAATCGAGCCCGGCGCCGCCACCGGCAGGCGCACGCGCCGCTTGCGCGGCGGTCTGCACCGCGCCGCTCATCACGGCCTTGGTGAAGTTTTGCACATCCACTTGGGTGATGCGGCCCTTGGGGCCCGAGCCCTTGAGTTCGTGCAACGGCACCCCCAACTCGCGGGCAAACTTGCGAACCGACGGGCTGGCGTGGGGCAAGCCCACCAGGGCTTGGGTGGCCGGTTGGTGTGCGGGCGCCGCGACTGCCGCAGGCGCGGGGGCAGCAGCAGCAGGGGCCGCCACAGACGCAGCGGCCGCAGGGGCGGCAGACGCGGGGGCGGCGGGCGCAGGCGCGGCAGCGGGACTCGCCCCCACCCCTTGCACCATGGCCAGCAAATCGCCCATGTTCACCTTGTCACCCACTTTGACCAGGAGGGACTGGATGACGCCAGCAGCGCTGGAGGGAATCTCCATGGAGGCTTTGTCCGACTCCACGGTGATGAGGGATTGCTCAACCTTGATGGTGTCGCCAGGCTTCACAAAAACCTCGATCACCGCCACGTCTTTGAAGTCGCCGATGTCGGGCACGCGCACTTCAATCGGGCCACTGCTGGCGGGAGCGGTCGCAGCGGCCACGGGGGCAGCAGCGGGGGCAGCGGGGGCAGCGGGAGCGGCAGCCGGCGCCGCAGCAGGTGCGGCTGGCGCGCTGGCCGCGGCCTCACTGCTCTCGAGCAAAAGCACCAAGCTGCCTTGATTGACTTTGTCGCCAATCTTCACCTTGAGCTCTTTGACCACGCCGGCGTGGGAGGAAGGAATTTCCATCGAGGCCTTGTCGGACTCGACCGTGATGAGGGATTGTTCCGCTTTGACCGAATCGCCGGGCTTGACCAGCAATTCAATGACCGCAACATCCTGAAAGTCGCCAATATCGGGGACCTTGACTTCAATAAGTGACATGAACCGTCTCCGCAAATATTAAGCGTACAAAGGATTGACTTTGTCGGTTTTCAAACCGTACTTCTGGATGGCCTCAGCCAGCTTCTCACGCGGCACAGCGCCTTCGTCGGCCAGGGCGGCGAGCGCCGCCAGCACGATGTAGTACCGATTGACTTCGAAGTGCTCGCGCAGTTTGCTGCGGAAATCGGAACGACCAAAACCGTCGGTGCCCAGTACGCGATAGCTGCGACCCTTCGGGATGAAGGCCCGAATTTGCTCGGCGTAGTTCTTCATGTAGTCGGTCGAGGCGACGACCGGCCCGACATGCGGCTCGAGTTGCTGGGTCACGAAGGGCACCTGGGGGGTGGCCGTGGGGTTGAGCAGGTTGTGCCGCTCGGCCGCCTGGCCGTCGCGCGCGAGCTCGTTAAAGCTCGGGCAGCTCCACACATTGGCGGCCACGCCCCAATCCTTGGCCAAGAGCTCGCGCGCGGCCTGCGATTCACGCAAGATCGTGCCCGAGCCCAAGAGGTTCACGCGGGGCGACTTTTTGGTGCCCTCGCCGGCTTGAAGCAAGTACATGCCCTTGATGATCTGCTCCTCGGTGCCAGGGGTGAGGCCGGGCATGGGGTAGTTTTCGTTCAAGAGGGTGATGTAGTAGTAGACGTTGTCCTGTTTTTCCACCATGCGCTTCAAGCCATGGTGCAGGATCACCCCCACTTCGTGCGCAAAGGTCGGGTCATAGGAAATGCAGTTGGGGATGGTGCCCGCCAAGATATGGCTGTGGCCGTCCTCGTGCTGCAAGCCTTCGCCATTGAGCGTGGTGCGTCCCGATGTGCCGCCGAGCAAAAAGCCCCGCGCTTGCATGTCGCCCGCAGCCCAGGCCAAATCGCCAATGCGCTGGAAGCCGAACATGGAGTAGTACACATAGAACGGAATCATGATGCGGTTGCTGGTGCTGTAGCTCGTCGCCGCCGCAATCCAGCTCGACATGCCACCCGCTTCATTGATGCCTTCCTGGAGGATTTGGCCAGCCTTGTCTTCCTTGTAGTACATCACCTGGTCTTTATCGACCGGGGTATAGAGCTGACCTGCGGGGTTGTAAATGCCCACCTGACGGAACAAGCCCTCCATGCCAAACGTGCGCGCCTCGTCCACCAAGATGGGGACCACGCGCGGGCCCAAGGCCTGATCGCGCAGGAGCTGCGTGAGAAAGCGCACATAGGCCTGGGTGGTGGAGATCTCCCGGCCCTCGGCGGTGGGCTCCAATACGGATTTGAAGGTTTCCAGCGAGGGAACGGTGAAGCTCTCGTCGGCTTTGGTGCGACGATGCGGCAGATAGCCCCCCAGCGCTTTGCGGCGCTCGTGCAAGTACTTCATCTCGGGGGTGTCGTCGGCCGGTTTGTAGAAGGGCACTTTGTCGAGTTCGCTATCCGGGATAGGGATATTGAAGCGATCGCGCATATAGCGGATATCGTCGTCGGTGAGTTTTTTGGTTTGGTGAACCGTGTTCTTGCCCTCGCCGGCCTTGCCCATACCGAAGCCTTTGACGGTTTTCATCAGCAGCACCGTGGGCTGACCTTTGTGGTTCACGGCCGCGTGATAGGCCGCGTAGACCTTTTGCGGGTCGTGGCCGCCACGACGCAAATTCCAGATGTCGTCATCGCTCATATGGGCGACCATCTCCAGCGTGCGGGGGTCGCGGCCAAAGAAATGTTTGCGCACATAGGCGCCATCGTTGGCCTTGAATGCCTGGAAATCCCCATCGAGGGTGTCCATCATGATCTTGCGCAAGGCGCCGCTCTTGTCGCGGGCGAGCAGAGGATCCCAGTTCGAGCCCCAGAGGCATTTGATGACGTTCCAACCCGCGCCGCGGAACTCGCCTTCGAGTTCTTGGATGATTTTGCCGTTACCCCGAACCGGACCGTCCAAGCGCTGCAAATTGCAGTTGATGACAAAAATCAGGTTATCGAGGTTCTCGCGCGCGGCCAGACCGATGGCGCCCAGCGATTCAACCTCGTCCATTTCACCATCGCCGCAGAAAACCCAGACCTTGCGGTTCTCGGTGTTGGCAATGCCGCGGGCGTGGAGGTACTTCAGGAAGCGGGCTTGGTAAATGGCCATCAAGGGGCCCAAGCCCATGGAGACGGTGGGGAACTGCCAGAAATCGGGCATGAGCTTGGGGTGCGGATAGCTCGACAAACCCTTGCCATCCACTTCTTGCCGGAAATGCAGCAGCTGCTCTTCTGTCAAACGCCCTTCCAAATAAGCCCGGGCATAAACCCCAGGGGCCACGTGGCCCTGGATGTAAATGCAGTCGCCACCGTGGTTTTCACTCTCGGCATGCCAGAAGTGGTTAAAGCCCGCGCCAAACATGTGCGCAAGCGAGGCAAAGGAGCCAATGTGGCCGCCAAGGTCACCCCCGTCCTCGGGGTTGTGACGGTTGGCTTTGACCACCATGGCCATGGCGTTCCAGCGCATGTAGGCGCGCAGGCGCTCTTCAATTTCAATATTGCCCGGGCAATGCGCCTCTTGGTCGGGTTCAATGGTGTTGACATAGCCCGTGGTGGCGGAAAACGGCATGTCGATGCTGTTTTCGCGGGCGTGTTCGAGCAGCTGCTCAAGCAAAAAATGCGCACGGTGCGGTCCTTCGGCTTGAATCACGGCCGAGAGCGCATCCATCCATTCACGCGTTTCTTGCTGATCGGCATCGCCGGCGTGCAATGGTTGCAAGTCGTTGGGTTGTGCGGACATGCAAGTCTCCTCTTGTGTGTGTTGAATCTGAATGTAGCGGAGTGTCGCACAAAATTGAAAAATTTCAAATAGCGCTATTCAATTTCTTATTATGAAATTTAGCCCAAAGACTCGGGAAAGCCCTTAAACCCCCTAAACTTGCCAGTTGTGATGACCTTCTCCGCATGAAAGCCGACCTCACCCCTCCTTGGCAGCCGCTCACCGTCCGCTTCCAGGCTTGGTGGCGACGGTTGAGCCCCAACCGTCAGGACCGCGTGGCGGTTTTTGCTCCGCTGATCGCGGTATTGCTGTTTTTGGTCGCCGTCCTCGCCTCTTTTTCGTATTTGAAGTACGAAGAATCCGTGCGGGACTTCGAATTGCTGCAACGCGATGTCGAGTACGCCCAACAGCGACTTCGCCTGCGTTTGATGGAACGGCAAGAGCGCATCATGCGGCTGGGCACCGACTTGGCCCACGGCCCCATGAGCGGGCGACGCTTCCAGGATGAAGCCCGGCAATTGATGGAAGACTCCCCCGAGATCGCCAGCCTCACGTGGTTGGATAGCCGGGGGCGAGTAGTCGCGAGCCAACACAGCCCGAGCGTGAACAACTCCGAGGTGATCTTCACCCCGGGGCAGAGCCTGCGCCAACCGGGCATGGCCACGCTCTTCAATTTGGCGCGTGACCTCATGCAGCCCACCTACTCCCAACCCGTGCGACGCGTCAACCCAGATAAAACCGCGCCCACGGAGGCCTGGCTTCAGCTGCAAGTGCCGATCCAAAACCAGGGGCGTTTTCAGGGCATGTTGCTCACCCTCTACAGCGTCGACAGTCTCTTTCGCTACGGCGTGCCGCGCGAAGTGATCGAAAAACACGCCATTTCGTTGCGTGATGTGAACCGAGATGTGCTGGTGGGACACTCCGCCAACCGCAGCCTGCGCCTGAGCTCTTGGTTGCCTTGGCTGGAGCTCAACGAAGATTATTCCGTCCCCATCATGCCGGTGGGCTATTCGCTGTCATTACACGCCCAGCCCTACCGGACTTCACAAGGCCTCATCGGCAACAGCCTGAAGTGGTTTGTCGTGACCTTGAGTGGCATCACCACCTGGCTCCTGATCGCCTCCTGGCGGCACACGCGGCGGCGCATCCAGGCCCAGCAAGCGCTGGTGGCGGAAACCAACTTCCGCCGCGCGATGGAGAACTCCATGCTCACGGGCATGCGCGCCCTCGACATGAATGGCCGCATCACCTATGTCAACGCCGCTTTTTGCCAAATGACCGGTTGGGCCGAATCGGATTTGGTGGGCTGCATGCCGCCCTACCCTTACTGGCCCGACGACGACCGCGAGATGCTACAAGATCGCCTGTCCGACGAGTTGGCCGGCAAAACCGCCCAAGAGGGCTTTCAGGTTCGCGTCAAACGGAAAAATGGAACGATCTTTGACGCGCGACTCTACGTCTCGCCTCTGGTGGATGCGCGCGGCACGCAAACGGGCTGGATGACCTCCATGACCGACATCACCGAACCCAACCGCATCCGCGATCAACTCTCGGCCGCCCATGCGCGCTTTACCACGGTGCTCGAAGCGCTCGACGCCTCGGTGTCGGTGGCGCCATTGGGCAGCGCCGAATTGCTCTTTGCCAATAACCGGTATCGCCAATGGTTTGGACAAGACGCCCAGGGTCACCTGGATTTGGTGGTGCAAGCCGGCAAACCCAGCCAGGGGGGCGATGACGCTCGCCATGAGGATGTGCTCGCGGGCTTCCCGACCGAGGAGTTGACCACCTCGGAGAGTGAAAACGCCGAGATTTTGCAACCCCAGCTCAACAAGTGGCTGGAGGTTCGCACGCGTTACCTCAACTGGGTGGATGGGCGTCTGGCCCAAATGGTCATCGCCACCGACATCACCCCCCGCAGACGGGCGGAGGAACAAGCCGCCCTGCAAGCGGAGCGGGCCCAGTCGGCCAGCCGCCTCGTGACCATGGGGGAAATGGCCTCCAGCGTCGCCCACGAGCTCAACCAGCCGCTCACGGCCATCAACAACTACTGCAATGGCATGCTCTCGCGTTTGAAGGCGGATAACCTGGCCCAAGAAGAGCTGCTCAAGGCGCTGGAGAAAACCGCGCACCAAGCGCAGCGGGCGGGCCAAATCATTCACCGTATCCGCAGCTTCGTCAAACGCAGCGAGCCCAACCGACTGCCCTCCGATGTGGGCACCATGGTGGGCGAGGCGGTGGAATTGGCGGGCATTGAAATGCGGCGCCGCCAAGTCCAACTCACCCAGCACTTGGCGAGCCACCTGCCGCCCATTCATGCCGACCCCATCCTCATTGAACAGGTGCTCATCAACCTGCTCAAGAACGCGGCTGAATCGATCGACCAGGCCAATCGGCCCGCAGGTCAGCGCCTGGTGGAATTGAAGGTTTTGGCGCGCCCCCTGGGCGATCAAACCGTGGTGGAATTCAGCGTGAGTGACACCGGCAAGGGACTTCCGCCGGAGGTCATGGAGCACCTTTTTGAGGCCTTTTTCTCCACCAAGCGGGAGGGGATGGGCATTGGCCTGAACCTTTGCCGCAGCATCGTGGAGTCCCACCGCGGCAGAATGCATGCGGAGAACCTCTACAATGGCGGCTCTGTGGCGGGTTGCCGGTTTTCTTTCTGGTTGCCTGTTCACGGACATTCGGATTCTGAAACGCGTGGCCCATATCCCCACGCAGGAGCGACTGCATGAGCTTGATTCCCAAAAAAGGCACGATTTACATTGTTGACGACGACGAGGCCGTGCGCGACTCCCTGCAATGGCTTTTGGAGGGCAAGGACTACAACGTTCGCTGCTATGACTCTGCGGAAACCTTCCTCAGCCGCTATGACCCCCGGGAGGTCGCTTGTTTGATCGTGGACATCCGCATGGGCGGCATGAGCGGTCTGGAGCTGCAAGACAAGCTGATTGAACGCAAATCCCCCCTGCCCATCGTCTTCATCACGGGGCACGGCGACGTGCCCATGGCGGTGAGCACCATGAAAAAGGGCGCCATGGATTTCATCCAGAAGCCCTTTAAGGAAGAGGAACTGCTGGCCTTGGTCGAGCGCATGCTCGAGACGGCCAAAGATTCATTTGCCGAATACCAACAAGCGGCCAACCGCGATGCCCTCCTGGCCAAACTCACGGGACGCGAAGCCCAAGTGCTCGAGCGCATCGTGGCCGGCCGACTCAACAAGCAAATTGCCGACGATCTGGGCATCAGCATCAAAACCGTCGAGGCGCACCGCGCCAACATCATGGAAAAGCTCAACGCCAACACGGTCGCTGACCTGCTCAAAACCGCGTTGGGCCAAACCACGGCCAAAGCCTGATGCCCGCAACCGCTTTGTTCATCTCCTCACGCCCGTTGCACACGGGCGTTTTTCTTTGAGTCTGCCATGACCGCCCAACTGATTGACGGCAATCGCCTCTCCCAAACCCTGCGCGCTGAAGTGGCGCGCACCACCGAATCGCTGCGCGCGCAAGGGTTGCAGCCGGGCTTGGCCGTTTTGCTGGTGGGCGAGGATCCGGCGAGCCAGGTGTATGTGCGCAACAAGGTCAAGGCCTGTGAGGATGTGGGCTTTTTCTCGGTCTTGGAGCGCCTGCCGGCGAACTTGAGCGAGGCCGATTTGCTCGCCCGAGTGGCCGCACTCAACCACGACCCGCGCATCCACGGCATTTTGGTGCAACTGCCGCTGCCGCCTCAGATCAACGCGCAGCGGGTGATCGAGTCGATCGCACCGGAGAAAGACGTCGACGGTTTTCATGTCGCCAACGCCGGCGCTCTGCTCACCGGTCTGCCGGGCTATTGGCCCTGCACCCCCCATGGCTGCATGAAGATGCTCGAATCCATCGGCTACAACCTGCGCGGCAAGCATGCCGTGGTGATTGGCCGCAGCAACATCGTGGGCAAGCCCATGGCCCTGATGCTGCTGCAGCAAAACGCCACCGTCACCATCTGTCACAGCGCCACGGCCAACCTGCGCGAACTGACTTTGCAGGCCGATGTCGTGGTGGCTGCCGTGGGTAAGCGCCAGGTGCTCACGGCCGATATGGTCAAGCCCGGCGCGGTGGTGATCGATGTGGGCATGAACCGCGATGAGGCCGGAAAACTCTGCGGCGACGTGGACTTCGCCGGGGTGAGTCAGGTGGCGAGTTACATCACCCCTGTGCCCGGTGGGGTTGGCCCGATGACCATTACCATGCTTCTGGTGAACACCTTAGCCTCAGCCCAGCGCACGTTGTCCTAACCCTCTATTGACGCTTCCCATGAATCCATTATTGGCGCCCGACGCCCTGCCCCGTTTTGATGCCATTGAGGCCGCGCACATTGCGCCGGCGGTGGACTTTTGCCTGCGTGAAGCCAGCCAGGCGCTGGAGACGGTGGTGACCCCCGACTTCCCCGCAGATTGGCGTCAAGTCGCTGCCGTGTTGGATGTGGCCACCGAGCGCCTGGGCCGGGTTTGGGGCGCCGTGAGCCACCTGCATGCCGTGGCCGATACCCCGGCGCTGCGCCAGGCCTATACCGAAGCCTTGCCCCGGGTGACGGAGTTTTGGACCCAACTCGGCGCCGATGAGCGGCTGTATGCCAAATACAAGGCCATGGACGTCAATGCCCTCAACGCCGAGCAAAAGCGTGCGCACCACAACGCCATGCGCAATTTCGTGCTCTCCGGTGCGGAACTCCAGGGCGAGGCCAAAAAACGTTTTGCCGAAATTCAGGAAACCCTCGCGAACCTGCAACAAAAATTCAGCGAGCATGTGCTCGACAGCACCGACGGCTGGAGCCTCACGGTGGGGGCCGAGCGCTTGGCCGGCCTGCCGCCCGACGTGCTCGCCGCCACGCAAGAGGCGGCGCGGGCCCAGGGTGACGCGGGCCACCGCCTCACCCTCAAAATGCCGTGCTACCTGCCGGTGATGCAATACGCCCAAGACCGGGACTTGCGCGAAACGCTCTACCGGGCCCACGTGACGCGGGCTTCGGACTTGTGGCAAGACCCTGCGCTCGACAACACGCCGCTCATCGCCCAAATCATGGACTTGCGCCAAGAAGAAGCGCGCCTGCTCGGCTATGCCAATGCGGCGGAGGTCTCGCTCGCCCCCAAAATGGCGCAAAGCCCGGATGAAGTTCTGCACTTTTTGCGCGATTTGGCGCAACGCGCGCGCCCCTCGGCCGAACGCGATGTGGCCGACATGCGAGCTTTCGCCCGCGAGCACTTGGGCCTGAGTGATCCCCAGCCCTGGGATTGGTCGTTCATTGCCGAAAAGCTCAAGGAAGCGCGCTACGCGTTTAGCGAACAAGAGGTCAAGCCTTACTTCACCGCGCCGAAAGTGCTCGAAGGGCTGTTTCGCATCATTGAAACCCTCTTCGACGTCCAGATTCAGCCCGCCCAGGCCCCCACGTGGCACCCTTCGGTGCAATTTTTTCAATTGGTTCGCGCCGGACAAATCATGGGGCAGTTCTACCTGGATCCCCCTGCACGCGATGGCAAACGCGGCGGCGCCTGGATGGACGATGTTTGCGGCCGCTGGCTGCGCCCCGACACGCAAGGACTGCAAACGCCCGTGGCGCACTTGGTTTGCAACTTTGCCGATGGTGTGGACGGCAAGCCCCCTTTGCTCACCCACGACGATGTGATCACCCTCTTTCACGAGTTCGGCCATGGCTTGCATCACCTCCTCACCCAAGTCAATGAGCGCGACGTCAGCGGCATCAATGGCGTGGAGTGGGACGCCGTGGAATTGCCCAGCCAATTCATGGAGAACTTCTGCTGGGAGTGGTCGGTGTTGCGCCACATGACCGCCCACGTGGAGACAGGGGAACCACTGCCGCGCGCGCTGTTTGACAAAATGCTCGCCGCGAAAAATTTTCAGAGTGGACTGCAAACGCTGCGCCAAATCGAGTTTGCGCTCTTTGACATGCGCTTGCACGCCGAACCCGAGCGCAGCCACGCGGCGCTCCAACTCCTGCACGAAGTGCGCGCCGAAGTGGCCGTGCTGCCCAGCCCCGCATTCAGCCGTTCGCCTCACACCTTCACGCACATCTTTGCGGGCGGTTATGCCGCAGGCTATTACAGCTACAAATGGGCCGAAGTCCTCTCGGCCGATGCCTACGCCGCGTTTGAAGAAAGTGCCGGGCCCGAGGGCCAGCCCAATCCAGAGACGGGGCGGCGCTACCGCCAAGAGATTTTGGAAGTGGGGGGCAAACGCCCAGCCCTGGAGAGCTTCAAAGCCTTCCGTGGCCGCGCGCCCACGATCGACGCCTTGCTGCGCCACCAAGGCATGGCCGCCTGAGACGGCTTCGGGCCATGTGGCATGCGCGCCTGAACCTGGAGTACGCCCGGCGCGAAGCACCGGTGGCGCAAACGGTCTTGTCGTTTCGCCACGAGGGGCCCTTGCGGGTTCTCCAAAGCCTGTACCCGGAGGGAGAACGCATTTGTCACAATGTGTTGGTGCACCCGCCAGGCGGACTGGTGGGCGGTGACGCTCTGGAGATCCAAGCCCATCTGGCCGCCGGCACCCATGCCCTGGTGACCACGCCCGGCGCCACGCGTTTTTACCGCAGCCAGAAGGGCCTGGCCCAGCAGACGATTCGTGTGCATTTGGAAACCGATGCCCGCCTGGAGTGGTTGCCCCTGGAAACCATTGCCTATCCGGACTGCGATGGACTCAACCAGGCTATTTTTCAACTCGATCCCGGCGCGGAAATGATGGCCTGGGATTTAACCGCGCTAGGCCTACCCGGCGCGAATCAGCCCTACACCCGCGGCAAATTTCTGCAACACCTGGAAATTGAAGGGGTGTGGCGCGAACGTGGACGCCTCGATGCCGAGGACACCGCGTTGCTGGCGAGCCCACTCGGGCTGGCCGGGTACCGCTGCATGGGGACCTTGGTCTTGGCGGCGGGAGCCGCCTGGCACCCCAGCCAACGCGACGCCTTGCTCGAAGCGGCGCGGGACTGCATTGCCGAGCAGGAGGACGCCGAGGCCGGAATCGCCGGCGTCACCGCCGCGCATGGGCAAGTCTTGGTGCTGCGCACGCTCTCGCATTGGGTGGAGCCGAGTCAGCGCCTCTTGCGCGCCGTTTGGGCCGCTTGGCGCGAAAGGGCATGGGCCATACCCGCCCAAGCGCCGCGGCTCTGGGCCCTCTAGGTCGTGGGTAGATCGAGCTTGAGCTCCCATTCCTGCGTATCGATTTTTTCAAAGTACTCGTAAGGCAGCATGAAGCTGTCTTGGCCGCGCGCGAGTTGGCGCTGATACGTGCAAACCGCCTGCCCACTGTTGCGCACCACGATGCGCATTTGGTAGTTCAGGGTGTGTGGCTCGGGCAAAGCCACCTCAATGCGCTTGACGCGGTAGCCGCCCAGCGCGTCCTGGCCCTTGTTTCCCGTGTCTGCCGGCGTGAAGGGGGTAATGCCGGGTCCCTCGTGCACACTGTCGTGCACCCGCACATAGGGGCGAATGCGGGGCCAAATCACCGCCGCCAAAAACTCTTGATCGCCATGCGTGGGGTGTAACGTGTGGCGATCAATATAGCTGTCCACCCAAGCGCGCATCTGCCCCAAGAAGGGCGCATACGCCCCCCACAAACCCGCCAAAATCAGATCGACATGGCTGTACCAGTCACGAATCACGTGAAAGGGCTGCTCGCTGGCTAGCCATTCGGCTACCAATTGGCGCTCCCGCTCGCCCACGATGGAATCGGCATCGCGAAACAACACGTGACGCACCTGCGGATGGGTTACCGCCGCAAAGCGCCAAAAGGTACCGGGCCAATGGGTGATATCCCAACGACGCGCATCTTGCAACTTCACCCCGAGTGAATCCAGACGTTTGAGCACATCGGGCGGGACGGAATCATCATGGTAGAGCCACATTTCCCAACCGGGGTACACCTGGGGCATTTGCAGGGCATTGAGAACCGCACACTCGCAATAGCCGGGCTCCGCCCCGAACAAGGAGTAGGAGACGACGTTGCGTTGAATCTGAGCCTTGGCGCACGCCAACGCGTCGGCCTCTGCCAAATGCTGCGAGCCGCGAAGGGCCTCTTGCGCATATTGATCGGGGTGAAATTCGCTGGAATTGTCGGTGGGCTTAAACATAGGGCCTAGAGGGCGTCCATCGTCAAATGGGGCATCTTAAAAAGTCCGCGCGCTGGTTTGGCGATGAATTCAGTCTTTTGCCGCTAATAAAACCCTTTGGGCACCCCCATGCAGGGGTTCTTGGCAGGTCGAGCGCCGCTTTCTAAAATACCGGCATGGCTGCTCCTCCCCCGCTCGAACTGCGTCGCCGCTGGCTCTGCCAATCGGTGGCGAGCCTCGCAGCCTGCTGGGCCTTGCCCGCGCTGGCGCAATCGAATTCCGAAGCGGCGCTGGAAGCCCGTGCACCCGCCCTCCCCTCGGTGGGCTCTCGCTTGCGCGTACCCGACATCGAACGCCTGGATGGGCAATGGTTTCGCGCGCCCGAGACGGCGCCCCTGCTGGTGTATTGGTGGTCGAGCACCTGTCCCTTTTGCGCCCAGCAAAGTCCCGCCATGCAAGCCTTGTGGGAGCGCCAAGCCGCTCAGGGCCTGCACATGATTGCCCTCTCCATCGATCCCAAACCGGATCAAGCCCAGGCCTACCTGAAAAAGCGCGGCTATACCTTCCCCGCCGCTTGGGCCAGCCCAAACTGGCGCAAGCAGTTTCCCAAGCCCAAGGGTCTGCCCATCACCTTGTTGCTGGACCGCCGACAACAGGTGCTGGTCGCCGAGAAGGGGCAGCTTTTCCCCGAAGACGTTGAAGCCATCGGCAAGCTCGCGCTGGAGGACCCCGTGCGCGGGAAAGGCTAACGCCGCGCCAGTGAAAGGGGGCGACTCAGGCTGAGCCCCCGGCCGAGGCGCTTGGCGCCTGGGGAGCCCCCGCCGAGAAGGGGTCAAACCCGCGAAGCACCCCTCTCAACATCTCCAGGTACAGCGTTAAAAAAGGGGCATTGTGTTCCCCCGAGGTCGCGCCGGCATGACGCGACACCAGGGCCGCGGGATCGGCATCGACATAACAGGCCATGCGAAAAGCGGAGAGGGCATCGACGGCCGGGCCCTCCTCGCCCGTGGTGCTTTGGCTGTGGTCCGCGCTCAGGGTACTCAAAAAAGGCATCACGACCCAGGCTTGCAGCTGTTCGTCTTGAATCAGTTGGTCGATGCACACATCGACGGTGACGCCCCCCCGCCAGCGCAGGTTCAAGTGCGTGAGCAAGGCGCGCGCCCCCCGGGGCGAGACCAAATAGGAGGAAGTTCCCGTCGCATGCCAACCTTTGAGCGCTTGCACGGAGACGGTTTGGCGCGTGCGGTATTGCGTGATGGCCCCGCAAAGCTTCGCCCATTGCAAGGGCGTGGGCGGCGGGTGCCAAAAGACATCGGTGAACAGCAGATCCCAATCCGCTTGGGCGGCCGCGATCTCACGGACCAACCGATGGCAATGGGGATGCAGCCGCACGTCATCTTCCAGAATGTGCATGACCTGACCTGGCGGGAGCTGCGCAGCCTCTTGCCAGAGTCGCTCGTGGCTGAGCCAACACCCCAAATGGCCCAGGCCGAGTTTCGATTCAAACCGCTCAGGCGCTTGGGCGCCCTCCACCGCGTCAAACCGCTCGTACACCGCCGACAAGCCCAAAGCGCTCAGGTGCGACTGCATGTTGGCGCATCGGGCTTGGCTGCGCGCCAGGTTGATGAAGCGGCCGACGAGATGCATGGTTTGCGTGTGGAAGGGATGCCCGCTGCCTGCATTAATCGTGGGCGGGATGGTGCGGCATGAGTCGATCGACAAAGGCGATCGCCATCGCGCTGAGCAAAAAGGCGATGTGAATCACGGTTTGCCAAATCAACACCTTTTCATCGTAGTTGCCCGCATTGATGAAGGTCTTGAGCAGGTGAATCGAACTGATGCCAATGATGGCGGTGGCCAGCTTGACCTTCAAGACCGAGGCATTCACATGATCGAGCCATTCAGGCTGATCGGGGTGATCCTCCAAGTTCAGGCGTGAGACAAAGGTTTCGTAGCCCCCCACAATCACCATGATGAGCAGATTGGAGATCATCACCACGTCGATCAGACCCAAGACCACCAACATGATGATGGTCTCGTTGAGGGATTCGATCGGGGCGTCGTCCTTGTAGCCAATGTTGTTGACCAACTCGGCCAAGGCCTGCTGATTGCCAAAGGCGGCCTCGATCAAATGCACGAGCTCCACCCAGAAGTGAAACACATACAGGGCTTGGGCGAGGATCAGCCCGAGGTAGAGGGGCAATTGCAGCCAACGACTGGCGAAAATGAAACGGGGTAAACGACGCATGGACAATCCAACCAATGTAAGAACGCTCCCTGGGGACCGGCAGCGAATTCAGAAGTTGAATTGTAAAAGTGAACGCCGGGGATGCCTGGCAAGACTGGAAATCATTACCGGCAAGAAATCCAGACGCCCAAGCGTCCTGGCGCTCACGCCCGCTGGCCTCGGGCGAGGGCTGACCTAAATGGCGACCAAGTCTTGAATCCCCTTTTGGGCCATCTCTGCGCCAGGGCCCCGCGCGATGATCTCCCCGCGCTCCATCACCAAATAGTGATCGGCCAAGTCCGCCGCAAAATCGTAGTATTGCTCGCACAAGAGAATTCCCATCCCCCGCTCATGGGCCAATTGGCGCACCACGCGGCCAATTTCCTTGATGATGCTGGGTTGAATCCCTTCCGTGGGCTCATCGAGAATGAGCAACTGTGGCCGTGCGCACAAGGCGCGCGCGATCGCCAACTGCTGCTGTTGCCCGCCCGACAAATCACCGCCACGGCGCGCCATCATTTGCGCCAAGACCGGAAACAGGGCCAGCAAATCCTCGGGAATGTCGGCTTGGGACGGCTGGGTGGCCAAGCCCATCTTCAGGTTTTCCGCCACCGTCAAGCGCGCAAAAATCTCCCGCCCCTGCGGCACGTAGCCCATGCCCGCCCGCGCCCGGGCGTAAGGCGGCGTGCCATCCAAGGCTTGGCCATTCAAGCGAATATGACCGCTGCGCACACTCACCAATCCCATCAAGCTTTTGAGCAGGGTGGTCTTGCCCACGCCATTGCGTCCCAAGAGCACCGTGACCGCGCCCTTGGGCACCGCCAAGCTCACGTCGCGCAGGATATGCGAGCCGCCGTAATACTGCTCCAGGTGCTGGACTTCCAACAAACTCATGTCAACGCCCCAAATAAACTTCAATCACGCGTTCATCCGACTGCACCTGAGCCAGCGTGCCCTCGGCCAGGACTCGCCCCTCGCTCAAAACCGTGACCGTCTCGGCAATGGCCGCGATGAACGCCATGTCGTGCTCGACCACCATCAAGGAATGTTGGCCTTTGAGGCGCAAGAACAGCTCCGCCGTGCGCTCGGTTTCGTGGTCGGTCATGCCCGCCACCGGTTCATCGAGCAGCAACAATTTGGGGTCTTGCATGAGCAACATGCCAATTTCCAGCCATTGTTTCTGTCCATGGCTCAACTCACCGGCCAAGCGCGTGACCGCCTCCCGCAAGTGAATGGTGGCGAGCACCTCAGAGAGGCGGTCCGCGCTGGCCCCATCGATGCGAAAACGCATCGAAGCGAGAACGCCCTTGTGCGTCTTGAGGGCCAGCTCGAGGTTTTCATACACCGTCAAGTGCTCAAAGACCGTCGGCTTTTGGAACTTGCGCCCAATGCCCAGTTGGGCGATTTCGGGTTCGTTGTGGCGCCGCAAATCAATCGTGCTGCCAAAGTAAACCTGACCGCGATCGGGACGGGTTTTGCCCGTGATGATGTCCATCATCGTGGTTTTGCCGGCCCCGTTGGGGCCGATGATGCAGCGCAGCTCGCCCGGCGCGATGTCCAGCGAGAGACCGTTGATGGCTTTGAAGCCGTCAAAGCTCACGTGCACGTCTTCGAGGTACAGAATCCGGCCGTGGGTGAGGTCGAGCGCCCCAGCGTCATGCAAACGCCCGTAACTGGCCGCACGGCCGCCGGATTCGGTGACCGACTCACTGGCGAGGCGCTGCTGATAGTCCTGCAGCCGCTTCGCCCCTTGCGCAAACATCTCCGGCGTCATGAGCGACCCCCTTTGCGCATGAACCAGCCCACCACCCCCTGCGGCAGATAGAGGGTGACGGCAATGAACAGTGCACCCAGGCAATACAACCAAAACTCCGGCGCGTAGACCGTGAGCACGCTCTTGGCGCCGTTGACCAAAAAAGCCCCGACGATCGGTCCAACCAAGGTCGCGCGCCCGCCCACGGCGGCCCAGATGGCCATCTCGATGCTGTTGGCCGGACTCATCTCACTCGGGTTGATGATGCCCACTTGGGGCACATACAAGGCCCCCGCCACCCCGCAGAGCATGGCCGAGATCACCCAGATCGAGAGTTTGTAGGGCAACGGCGAGTAGCCACAGAACATGACGCGGTTTTCCGCATCGCGGATGGCCATCAGAATGCGGCCGTATTTGCTGCCCACGAGCCAGCGTCCCCCCAGATACCCGCCCAGCAAGACGGCGGCTGTGAGCACAAACAAGACCATGCGCGTCTCGGGCGTGGCCAGAGGCAGGCCCAGGATGCGCTTGAAATCGGTAAAGCCATTGTTGCCCCCCAGACCGGTCTCGTTGCGGAAGAACAAAAGCATCGCGGCATACGTGAGGGCCTGGGTGATGATGGAGAAGTAAACCCCTTTGATGCGGGAACGAAAGGCAAACCACCCAAAGACAAAAGCGACCAGACCGGGCACGGCCAAGACCAACACCAAGGTGGCGGCGAAACTGTCTGACAGGCTCCAATGCCAGGGCAAGGTCTTCCAATCCAAAAACACCATGAAATCGGGCAAATCGCTCTGGTACTGTCCATCCCGGCCAATTTGGCGCATCAGGTACATGCCCATGACATAACCCCCTAAGGCGAAGAAGAGACCATGCCCCAAGGACAAGATGCCGGCGTAGCCCCAGATCAAATCCATCGCCAGGGCACAAATGGCGTAGCACATGATCTTGGCCACCAGCGACACGGCGTAATCGCTCAAATGCAGCGGATGTCCCGCGGGCAAAGCCAAGTTCAGCAGCGGCACCAGTACCCCCAGCAGCAGGGCCAACAATAACCAAACACGCCAAGCCCTGGGGCTGAGCAAGGGTGCAGGGGTGGGAAGATCCAAACGGGTCGTCATGGCTTAGGCCTCCGCACTGCGGCCCTTCATCGCAAACAGACCTTGGGGCCGTTTTTGGATGAAGGCGATGATGAAGATGAGAACGGCAATCTTGGCCAAAACGGCCCCGGCCCAGCCCTCGAGCAACTTGTTGACCAAGCCCAGACCCAAGGCGGCGTAGACCGTGCCGGCCAACTGGCCCACCCCCCCGAGCACCACCACCATGAACGCGTCCACGATGTAGTTTTGTCCGAGGTCGGGTCCGACGTTGCCGATTTGGCTCAAGGCACAGCCGGCCAGCCCCGCAATGCCTGAACCTAGGGCAAAGGCGTAGGTATCCACCCGCGCCGTGTGCACGCCCAATGCCGAGGCCATGGCGCGGTTTTGCGTCACCCCCCGCACAAACAAGCCTAAGCGGGTGCGCGCAATCATGGCCGCCATGGCCAGGAGCACCGCCAGTGCGAAGCCAATGATGACCAAGCGATTCCAGGGGAGCGTGAGGTTGGCAAGCACGGCCAAGCCTCCGCTCATCCAGGAGGGGTTCTCGACCGCCACGTTTTGGGCGCCAAAGAGCGTGCGCACCCCTTGCATGAGCACGAGACTAATGCCCCAGGTGGCCAACAAGGTCTCCAAGGGGCGACCATACAAATGCCGCAACACCAAGCGCTCCAGCGCCGCGCCCACGAGGGCGGCCACGAGAAAGGCAAACGGAATGGCCAATAACAGGTAATAGTCAAACGCCTGGGGAAACCAGGCCCGCATGACGTTTTGCACCACGTAGGTCGCGTAAGCCCCAATCATCATCAGTTCGCCATGCGCCATGTTGATGACGCCCATCAGACCGTAGGTGATGGCCAAACCCAGGGCGATGAGCAGCAAGATGGAGCCCAAGCTCACGCCCGTGAACAAGGTGCCCAAGCGCTCGCCCCAACGCAGCGCTTCGGCAATGCTTTGCAACGAGCGCTGCAATCGGGCCCGCACTTGCGGATCGGTCTCTTGCGCCAAACGTTGGTTCAAGAGCAATTGGGTTTCGGGGGTCTCACTGCGCGCGAGCAAGTGGGCAGACTCCAATCGCACCTTGGGATCGGCATGGTTGAGTTGCAGGGCCGCCTGCGCCAAGGCGAGCTGGGCTTTGAGCGCGGCATCGGTCTCGCGCTCAAGCGCTTGCTGCACCAAAGCCGCCTTGCTCTCGTCGGGCTCCTTGATCAAGAGCCGAATCGACGCCAAGCGCACCTGACGATCCGCACTCAGCAGCTGCAAGGCCGAGAGCGCGGAGTCGATCTCGCCGCGCATGCGGTTGTTGTTCATGACCTCCACCGCCGTCTCGGGAATCGGCTGGGTTTGGCCCGTGACGGCATCGAGGCCCAGACCATCCTGGACGATCCAAACGCGCCCCTCTTGGGTTTTCACCGCATCGTCCGCCAAGGCCTTGAGCAAGCGGACGGTGGCTTCGTCGGGCGTGGCCATCGCACGCTGCAGGGCGGCAATGCGCGCGTCGGTCTCGCCGACGGACAACTCACGCGCGAGTTCGGGCGTGAGGGCCCATGCCGACGGCCAAGACCACCAAACCCAAACGCATAAAAGCAGAATTCTTGCCATCATTCTTCTCAGAAAAAGGGGGGCACGGGATGCGCTGCCGACCGTGTGCAGCCCAACCACGTCCCCCCGGTGATGCACCGGGCTTGCCGATGGATTTACTTCTTCACTGGCTCATCGGGCTTTTTGTCGTTGCCTTCGATGAAGGGGCTCCAAGGCTTGGCCTTGACGGGGCCCGGGGTCTTCCAAACCACGTTGAACTGGCCATCGGCCTTGACTTCGCCAATGAAGACCGACTTGTGCAGGTGGTGGTTTTTCTCATCCATCTTGGAGGTGATGCCACTGGGGGCCTTGAAGGTCTGACCTGCCATGGCCTTGATCACGGCATCGACTTCCGTGGTCTTGGCCTTTTCCACCGCCTGCTTCCACATGTTGATGCCGATGTAAGTGGCCTCCATGGGATCGTTGGTCAGCGGCTTGTCTTTGTGGCCCGCAATGTTCTTGGCCTTGGCGTAGGCGGCCCACTTGTTCGTGAACTCGTCGTTGGCGGGATTTTTCAGGCTCATGAAGTAATTCCAAGCCGCGAGGTGACCCACCAAGGGCTTGGTGTCCACGCCACGCAACTCTTCTTCCCCAACAGAGAAGGCCACCACGGGCACGTCCTTGGCCTTGAGACCCGCGTTACCAAGCTCTTTGTAGAAGGGCACGTTCGAATCGCCGTTGATGGTCGAGACGACCGCGGTTTTACCCCCAGCCGAAAACTTTTTGATGTCCGCGACGATGGTTTGATAATCGGCGTGGCCAAAGGGGGTGTACTTCTCATCAATATCGCTCTCTTTGACCCCCTTGCTCTTGAGGTAAGCGCGCAAAATTTTGTTGGTGGTACGCGGGTACACATAGTCCGTGCCGAGCAACACCCAGCGCTTGGCGCCACCGCCATCTTTGCTCATGAGGTAGTCCACCGCGGGGATGGCTTGCTGGTTCGGGGCGGCCCCGGTATAGAACACGTTTTTGGAGAGCTCCTCGCCCTCATACTGAACCGGATAGAACAACAAGCCGTTGAGCTCTTCAAAAACCGGCAGCACCGATTTGCGGCTCACCGAAGTCCAGCAACCAAAGACCACGGCCACTTTGTCTTGCGTCAGGAGTTGTTTGGCCTTCTCGGCAAACAAGGGCCAGTTGGAGGCGGGGTCCACCACGACGGGTTCGAGCTTTTTGCCCAACACGCCGCCCTTGGCGTTGATTTCCTCAATGGCCATGAGCACCGTGTCTTTGAGCACGGTCTCTGAAATCGCCATGGTGCCGGAGAGCGAGTGCAACACCCCCACCTTGATGGTGTCAGCGGCGAACGCCTGCGGCACGAGTGAGAGCGAGCCCACACAAAGTGCGGCGGCAGCGGTGAGGGTTTTGAGGTGACCACGACGATTAAGCATTGAATGCACTCCAGAAAAATGTTGAGGCTTACGCCAGGATGTGCGCACGAGCACGCGCTATCCCTTACGCAAGCGGTGTGCCAGCCCAATCGGACTGAAAAGTCGAAATTTGTCCTTCAACTGGTGCATGGAGAACTTCTGGCGCACCACTTCGGGGCATGACGGCGGTGTGTGTGGCCTGCCGATCCATCGTGCACAGGGCACGACGGTGCGCGTCAACATTTTGCGAGGCCTAGTGGGGGGCGCGAGCCGATTTTTGAGTGGTTTTCGGGGCACAATCGAATCACGGTATCCCGATTGCAGGCCTATTCCCATGGATCTCACCCCTCGCGAAAAAGACAAATTGCTCATCTTTACCGCAGCGCTGCTCGCCGAGCGACGTCGCGCGCGGGGTCTCAAACTCAATCACCCCGAGGCCGTGGCCCTGATCACGGCGGCTGTCATGGAGGGCGCACGCGATGGCAAAACCGTGGCCCAACTCATGAGCGAAGGCCGCGATGTGCTCACCCGCGCCGAGGTCATGGAGGGAGTGGCCGAAATGATTCCCGACATTCAAGTCGAGGCCACTTTTCCCGATGGCACCAAGCTTGTGACGGTGCATCAACCCATCGCTTAATCACCGCCCTATTAGAGAAGGTACTTCCCATGCAAAAAATCAGCCTCTTGGCGCTCGCATGCGTGTCCCCCCTGATTCACGCCCATGAAGGCCATGGCCTCGAAGGGGCGAGCCACTACCATGCCTCCGATGCGTTTGGCGTCGTGCTCTTCGTGGCGATTGGCTTGGCCGCATGGTGGCTTGGCACCCGCAAGTAAGGCCCGCATCATGATTCCCGGTGAACTGTTCATCGAGGCGGGCGAGCACACGCTCAACCCCGGCCGCCGAACGCTGCAGGTCATGGTGCACAACCGTGGCGACCGCCCCATTCAAGTGGGCTCACACTATCACTTTGCGGAAACCAATTCGGCCCTCGATTTCGATCGTGCCGCCGCGCGTGGCATGCGCCTGAACATTGCCTCGGGCACCGCCGTGCGCTTTGAGCCCGGGCAGCAACGCCGCGTGGAATTGGTGGACATCGCCGGAGATCGGCGTGTCTTTGGTTTTCGCGGTCAGATTCAAGGAGCCCTGTGATGGCCACCCTCAGCAGGCGTGCCTACGCGGAAATGTACGGCCCCACCGTGGGCGATCGCATTCGATTGGCCGATACCGAACTCGTGATCGAGGTCGAACAAGACCTCACCCTGCGTGCCGGGGGCTATGGTGAGGAAGTCAAATTCGGCGGCGGCAAAACCATTCGCGATGGTATGGCCCAGTCGCAGCGTTCGCGACAGGAAGGTGCCGTCGATACCGTCTTGACCAACGCCCTCATTGTCGATCACAGTGGCATTGTCAAAGCCGACATCGGCTTGCGTGACAGCCGCATCGTGGCCATTGGCAAAGCCGGCAATCCCGATACCCAGCCCGGCGTGGACATCATCATCGGACCGGGCACGGAGATCATCAGCTGCGAGGGCATGATTGTCACCGCCGGCGGGATCGATTCACACATCCACTTCATCGCCCCTCAGCAAATCGAGGAGGCGCTCACCAGCGGCATCACCACCATGATTGGCGGCGGCACGGGCCCGGCCACGGGCACCTTTGCCACCACTTGCACCCCAGGGCCCTGGAACCTCGCCCGCATGCTCCAAGCCGCCGACGCCTTCCCCATGAACCTGGGCTTTTTGGGCAAAGGCAACGCCGCTTTGCCTCAAGCCTTACATGAACAAATTTCCGCTGGTGCCATTGGCTTGAAGTTGCACGAAGACTGGGGAACCACCCCCGCGGCGATCGACAACTGTTTGGATGTGGCCGAGCAAACCGATACGCAAGTGGCCATCCACACCGATACGCTCAACGAATCCGGGTTTGTGGAGGACACCGTGGCGGCCTTCAAGGGCCGCACCATTCACACCTTCCACACGGAGGGCGCTGGCGGCGGCCACGCCCCCGACATTTTGAAGGTGGTGGGCGAGGCCAATGTGCTGCCCTCCTCCACCAACCCCACCCGCCCCTACACCATCAACACCTTGGATGAGCATGTGGACATGCTCA
>JACCDX011598483.1_pt1 | contig 22902 bp, 10 predicted proteins | sample 7449681 | NCBI WGS metagenome assembly JACCDX01 (sample SAMN15323450, study PRJNA562643) | freshwater metagenome | isolation source: river surface water | place: USA:Blue River Watershed | collected 2017-08-18
AAGAAGTAGATGAATTAAAGAAAAAGAAACAAGCTAAAGAAGCTGAATATAATACATTATTGGCTAAGAAATCTGTAGATTTATGGAAAGAAGATATATTAGAATTTAAACAAAATTATTCTAAATCGTATGATGAATATATGAAAGAATATAATTCTTCTGTTCCAGTTAAAGGAAAGAAAACTAGAAAACCTAAAAAATAATTAAATTAAATATTTTTATTTATTATTATAATAATATTATAATAATATTATATATGTCGTGTGATATAACTAAAGATAAAGGTGCTAAATTACTATATGGACATTATGGTTCTAAAACAATAATTTCAATTAAAGATAAACATGTTTATAAATATTTCCCAATTATGTTGCATTATCTTGAAAATAATAATTCAGTTATAAATTGGTCTAGAAAAATTAATTCTGAAATTTCTATTTTTAAAATTCTTACTAATGAAATAGTTAATACTAATATATCTCCACATATTGTAAGAATACTTAAAATAAAAAAATGTAAAAATAAACCTAGTTTTTATAAAAATTGTAAATTAGATGAATTTAAAAAGTGGTTTGAAGATGAAAATTCTATTGATTCTCAATATTCTTATTGTCATTATGTTGAGAGATTTCCAAAATTTAAAATTGAAAAACCAATGTATATTATAAAACTTGAATATTGTAATAGTGAATTAACAAATTTACTTTATGATAATATTAAAACATATACAAAAGAAGAGTATATAAATTTTTTAAACGTAATAATATTTCAAGTAATTTTTACTCTACAAGTTATAATAGATAAATATCCTAAATTTATTCATAAAGATTTATTTATAAAAAATATTCTTTGTATAAAAAGTAAAGGTTATAAAAATAAATATAATAGATATCATTATAAAAATAAAATATATGATGTTCCAGCAATAGGTTATACTACTAAAATAAATGACTTTGGAATTACTCAAATTAATGAAGATTATGGAAATTATTTTCAATGGATTCCATATAATTTATTAAAAGATAACTTTAAAGACCATTTTACATTCTTAATAGACTTATTTAGAGAAATTACTCCTATTGTAGAAAATTATAATAAAGACATAAATACATATATAGATAATGTTTTTAATAAATTTTTAGATTTAAATGCAATTTATTCAATTAAAAATAATAAAAATTTACATTATTTTTTAGGTTATCATGATGATGCGACTGAATATAATGGATTTATTAAATTTATTAAACTTAAAACAAGATATCAAATATTAAAACAATTTGAAAATATTTTTAAATATGATGCAAATCATCAAATTATTGAAGAATATAATAAATAAATTAAACTGTTGCTTTTAATTTAATTATTAATTTATTGTAATCTTTTCAAATCTCAGTAATTTTGTCGCTTATTTTATAGGGCGAAGCCCTAACCTGTTTAGCTAACTTTGTTAGCCAAAGGGCTGTTTTACAGCCGTTTCTCAGGTTGTATAACCCAAGGAAGGATGTAAAGGAAACCTTGGTTTCCTTATTATAATTTTTTTAATTTACGAACATTCGCACCTGGAGATTTTCTTTTATAAAATTTATTTTTTGGTGATACACGTTTTTTAATTGATTTTTTACCAGCCCCACATTGTGTAGTTACATCAGTGCATTGACTTATATTAGCATCACCATCACAATAGCCTGGGTAATTACCACCTCTCAAATTATTTTGAGAGTTAGAATTAGAATAATTACCACCATTCATTTTATGAATGTTAGAATTAGTGTTATTACCACCTTGCATATTTCTTTTTATATTTTTTTTACCAGTATCTAGACCAGCACCACATTGTGTTGTCATGTCTGAACATTGTGTTATATTTGCATCTCCATCACAATAACCTGGGTAATTACCACCTCTCAAATTATTTTGAGAGTTAGAATTAGAATAATTACCACCATTCATTTTATGAATGTTAGAATTAGAATAATTACCACCATTCATTTTATGAATGTTAGAATTAGAATAATTACCACCTTTCATACTTTTATTAGAAACTCTTGACATATTTGAATCTATACTTAATATATCACCATATTTTTCTTTAATCTGTTTGTCAGTTAATTTAATTGGTTTTGTAATAATTGATTCAATTAAATAATTACTATTAAAACCACCGTTCATACTTTGATTAGAAACTTTAGAAATATTGGAATCAATACTTAATACATCACCATATTTTTCTTTAATTTCTTTGTCAGTTAATTTAATAGGTTTTGGAATAATAGATTCAATAATTTGATTATTATTAGAATTACCAGCAGTCATAATATTCTTATATTGTGAAATAGGTTCTTTTTTAAATAAATTATTAAAATCTTGTATTTTTAAATCCATTTAATATATTTGAATATTTTTTTATATTTTAATAAAGGATATATATATTATAATTATAAAATGGACAATGACCTGTTAATTACAAATCGTTATAATGATTATATAAGTAGAAATAGTGCAGGTGATAATACTGATTTTAATAAATTAATGGATGCAAAAAAACTAGGACAAACTTTATATTCTGGTAATATGTCCGATTCATATGGTAGTGGTATTGGAGGTAATATCAATGGTAGTGGAAATGGTTCAGGATTACCTGAATTTAGTAAAGATTATAAATTAGACAGAGATTTAGGTATTAATTTACCGGATTCATCTGTCGGTTTAGAACAATTTATTAATTTAGGTATGATTGATAAACGTAAAAAAATTAAAAAAACTGTCGTTAATATAGATAGTAAAAATAGAAAATTAGAAACAACTTATGATAAAATTTCTTTATTTCCTAGAAAATTTTATGAATTTAGTTTAACTGAACAAAATAAACCATTACAATTTATTTATAATGAAAATTATGCATATTTATTATTAGAAAATAGCACTTTAAATTCATTAGAAGAACGTCAAATTATATTTAAAAGAATAAATGATGACTTAACTAAAATTGGTTTTACATCGGATGATTTTATTTTTGATTCTTTTAATGGTGGTCCTATTCTTGATATTATGGAATATATGTTAGACCCCTCTTTAAAAGATAATTTATTAACTAATGATGGAAAAAGAATATCATCAACTGAAGATGAGTATATACCTGCAATTTTTGATATTAAAAGAAATTTATGGTTATTCAATATTATAAAATTTAAAATACCTACTAAAAATAATCCAATTGCATTGAGAACTGCTTCATTAGGAGGAACTGATACAATATGTGATATTGTTTCAAATGTTCAATTAGGATATACAACAACATCACATTATAGAGTTAATTTAGGTAAAAACTTTTCAAATATTTATGGTATTCGTTTATTATCAAGTGAAATTCCGAATGCATCATATACCTTTAATAGTAATACAATAGTTAGTGATTTTGGTCAATATTCTTTAAAAACAAAAATAAATAATAAATTAAGATGGATTTATAAAAATAATTATATTGAACAACCTAAATATAGTTTTTATGCTGGAAACATGTTTTTTAAAAAAAATTATAATATTCAAAACCAAAAACCTACTATAAAACAACAATTAATTGATTATTTAAATCAATCTCTAACGAATACTACACCTCCTAGCGTTATGAATGATACAACTATGAAATCATATTTAAATAATAATCACAGATACCAATCTTTAGCAAAATATGGCTATGGTTATGATTCAACTAATTTAAATAGTTCCGATTTAAATATTGATATACGTCATATTGGTAAATTAATTACAAATGGTATAGATATTAGTAATAATTTATATTTACCGAATACTTATTTTACTTATTATACTTATTTATTACCATTTTTAAATAGTGAATTAGGTTCATATCAGTATATTTTATTAAATTCAACATATGTGAATGTCGAAGAAATGGATATAACTTATGATAATTATTATTTTAATATTAATATTTATGCCGGATTAGATAATCCATTATCGAATATAATATCACAATATTTAACTAGATATTTTACAACTTATAATTTATACAATTCGGGTTATTCTAATTTTAATCCATTTATTATTAAATTAATTCGATTGTATGATGGTGATAATGATAATGTTGATATACATAATGTTCCAAAAGATTTAACTACATTTAGATTTGCTGTATTTGATATAAGTGGTGCTAAATATGATGATTCTAATACATTATATTATACATTGCGTTCTATACCTTTAAACTATACAGATGCTAGCAATAATTTACAAACATTATTAAATATACAAAGACAAAATACTACTAATTTTGAGCCTTTTTTATTCAAATATTCTTATATATTAGTAATTGAAAATGATATTCCACAACAATATATTTCTGATATTATGAAAAATAATAATTATATTTATAATCAATTAAAACAATATGGTATAAAAACTAGATCGGTAATTTCACCTGTAACAATAACATCTGATATTGATTTAAGTAATAATACAGTTAGAATCATACCGGATTTGACTATAGCTAATTTTACAACAGATTATTTTAATTTAGGTGATCCATCTAATAATTTATTAATTCAATCTGATAATATTGCAAACATTGATATAAGTGGAAGTTCATATACATATATTGATGCATCCGGTGATAATTATAATTTAACAGACATATCTGGTAGTAAAATAATTTTCAATTATAAAACTGATATTAATTATAAATATAAGTATTTAAATGATGTATCTTTTTCAACATATACTCCAGGCACTTTTAATGTTGATTTATCAAATAATTTATTAAAAATTTTAAAAGAAAATTATTATTCAAAAGATTATATACTAAATAGTTTAACCAATTTATATGTTCCTTTTTTAGAAGAAAATTTAGAATATGATTTAAAGAATAATAATTATATTAAATATGGAAACAAATATATTTATTATAATGAATTTGATATTAGTCATAATTTAATTACAAATAAATATACCTATAATATTAAAATTATAAATACAAATATTTTAAATACTATATTAGATGACCAAACTATTTTTACAATCGAATTACAAAAAATAAATAAATTAAATGTTAAAAATATTAATTTTATAGATTTATCATTGAATTCCTATCAAAATATTATGTTAAATAATAATTGTTCTATATTACGTTTTTATAGTATAAATAATCCATTAATTTATGATGAATTTTATATTGGTAATAATATTAATAATGATTTATATGAAATTAATTATAAATATAGTAATGGTAAAAGTATAGGTGAAATAAATTATTTTGATTTAAGTGGAACTAGATTGGTAATGATGCAAGAATTATTTAAAACATATTTACGTGAAACAACCGATAATTATATGTATATGAATTTTATCAATTTATCTAATTCACAAAAAATTCAATATAATAATAAAATGTTTAGATTAAGTGATACATATAGACCTATACCTAATTTATATGAAGATTCACGTGCAAGTATGATAAATATATTTAATCCAAATATTAATAATGAATATTCTGATATTTTAGATATACCTAGATATGCAATAATCGGAATTTATGAAACTCAATTATCAAATGGTTTAAATATAACAGAATTATCACAAGAATATGTTGATGAAAATAGCACTGATTTAATTATTCAATATCCTATTATAGATAAAAATAGTGATAAATTAATTTCACCATTTGTAGTATCAAATGACCCCCGTAATGGTTTAGCATATGTCGGTGAATTATCAATATATAAAAGATATCCATTATACACAAGTGATATAGATGCGGGTAAATATATTGAAACTTCATTACTAAAATATTTTGATAATCGATACAGTGCTATATCTAGAAAAACATATGATTTTTCAAAAGAAATCTTTACTGAAAATGATATATCGAGTAGAACAACTGAAAATAATAATATAAATGATGATGGTGATAGTAAATTTATTATTGAATTTGATAGTAATATTAAATCTTTAAAAATATCTAATTTTAGAAAAATATTTCAAACATATACTACTTCATCTGTTGATAATAAAAAGAATTTATATGTTAATGAAGGTTTTCCGTATGTTGCATTACATATACCAGATATATCTATACCAAATGGTGGTATAATTCGTTTAGAAGGTTTAAATAGTTTTGATAATATTAATTCAAAAGAATTAAATAAAACACATTATGCAGTTATTCCTAAAAATTATAAAATTACTATAAGACAATTATTACCATTGCCTAGTTTAGATTATTTAAATAATAATAAAAATATATTTACTTCAAAAGGTAATCCAGCAACAAATGATTTTATTAAAAACTTATATACTGATTATATCAATAATAGTATTAAATCCCAAAATAATCGTGATTTAACTCTTGATTTTATAATAGAAAGATTATTTAGTTCAGGTGAAACAGGTTATATTAAACCTGAATTATTTAGTATTAAAAATATTACTGGCTCAAAACAAGATGTTAAACGTTCTAGTTATTTTATAAATGAAAATGAATTTTTGAATGGTAATTTAAACAAAACATTTATTAATAATAAAGCTGATAACATAAAATATAACACTATATCCGGTTTTAATAATACTACTTATAATGATTCAACTCGTAATTTAACAGGTATTGAGTATTATGGTAGTGCATATATAAATTCAGCAAGAAATGGTCGTATGGTTAATGAATTAGAAAAACAATTAGCATCATCAGTTGATATAATTGTTAAAAAAGGTTTAGAAACATCATTTGAAGAAAACGAATTATTTGTAAAATTAGGTGATTTATATAATGGTTTATCTAATAATTTAATGGGTAGAATATCTGGAATAACCCAATATACAGATGATAATGGTAATTTTGAATTAGATTATGATTTATTTAGCGAAAATGGTGGTAATTTTAGAATAGGTGATATTGTTATCGGATTAGATTCAAATACAATTGGTATTATATTACCATCAGATTATGAATATAATAATTTACCAAATGATGAAATTAAAGTATTAGGTTTAGGTGCTTATATTCTAAACAATCAAAAAGAATTATTAAATAATTTTTTTGCAGGTTTTTATGGCATTGATGATATAAATAATCCACGTTATTTATTTGCTAAATTATTTATGAATAGATTAAGTTCATGGCAAATAACCGAAAATTATACAAAAACAAGATTTTATGTTAAATTACAAGCAGTTCCAAATATATCTAGATTAACTGGTATAACTGTAAATAATTTAACAGTTTATGTTCCAGATTTTTTTAAATTTTTAGAAGGTGATGATACACCATTAAATTTATTTGGATTTCAAGATACTTATTATAATAATAAATTTAATTATTTTAAAGATAATTTACAACCATTTGAAACATTACTAATTAATAGAAGTTATTTAAAACGTTATAATAATAGAGATATATTCTTATTAATTGAGACTAAACAAACCGGTAATATACAAATTGATGATAAAGTATTTGTTGAAGACCATTCAATTACATATAATTATTTGGAATCTCGTAAAAATAAATATTTTATTTCTCAATTATTAGAACCTTATTCCAGTTTTATTTCTAAATTAGAAACTCTTTATAATACTTCGATGCTTAATTATAATGGTTTTAATAAAATTGTTTTACCTAAATCTTTATTAACCATGATGACTAATGTTTTTTCAACAACATTATACACAGATAGAGATTATTTATATGATTACCAATATACACCGTATAATTCTCAATTTAATCTAGATGTTTCTTATAATTTTAAACCAATTATATTTAAAAATAATTTAATATCAAGGTCATTTTTACATGATGAAGATAAGTATTCTTTTAAATATACCTTAAATTATAGACAAAATTATCTACCAAATTCATTATTAAAATCTTATGAATTTAAGGCTATTTATAAATTTAATATGTTTAATTTTGGTATTACTGAATTGATTATTGGAGGAACAAATATTCTAACATCTGATTATATTGATGATAATTTACAATATATTATAAGAATAGATGGTTATAATTTTAATAATATTTATTTTAAAGATATTAGTTCTAATTATTATTTTTCATTAAGTTATACAGTTACAAATACTGAACCTATTGAATTTAATACATATACTATTAATATTTATGGATTTAGACCACCATATGCTATTAAAAAATTAAATACTGATTTAAGTGGAAACCATTTTGTATCTAAATATGACACTTTAGGTATTTATCAACGATTAATGGAAAATTATATACAATCATTTTATTCTATGTATTCATTTGACTTGAATAAAGCAAATCAATTAAATTCTAAATTTAATTATAATATTTATAAAAATAGAATTATTAAAATAAAAGTATGTGGTATAGATGAATGTGGTTTTAGTTTTGAACCATTACCAAGTGGAACCGTAACTAATAATACAAATTATCCTGTTCGTAGAGTGAATGGTAATTCACGTAAATTATTTCCTTTTCATGAACAAAGATATTATAAAAATTGGGCTAATAATAAATTAGGTGATACAAATTTAATTTTATCTTCTAACTTTGTTTCATATGCTAGACCACAACAACAAATTACAAATAATGATAGTGATTTGAAACAATTTTTACCGGGTATGGGTGTTCATATTATTAATAGTGAGTTTATTAGTAATAATGTTGTATCACAAGCTAGATTACCTGCATCATTTTATGAATATAATACCACTTTTATTGGATATGTATTAGAAACTTCTATTAATAGCGTAAGTGAATATCAACGTAATAATATTTTAAATAATAAATCCTTTTCAAGGGTTGATGTAAGTAATAGTATTTATAGTGAATATTATATTTATTTATTAATTGACCCTAAAATTACAACTAAAGATTCAATGATTAATTTATTTAATAATCTTAATAAAGATTATAATCATATTGTTTTTGATGGTAATTCTAATAAAGATTATACTAATTCATTTTTAAATGTAGATGGTATTACTATTTCAAAAACAAAATATAGATATAATTACGATTATCCAAATAATGTATTTAGTATTGCTACAAATACCATATCTGATATAGATGGTGTTTATACATTACAAGAAAATAGAATAGGAACTGCTATACAACAAGTAGCAGCTGATAAAAGTTTCATTTTATATGAAGATAATAATTACCAAACAACGATTCCTATTGCTAATATTGATTGTTTTAGTGAATTATTTGCAGGTAATATTATCATTAAAAAACCTAAATTGAATGATACATTACCACATTATGATTATCAATTTAGATTAGCATGTGCAACTATTACTGAAAGACCTGTATTTTATTCATCTGAAAATTTAGATATACCTTTATTTGCATGTGGTGATTTAGATTATTTTTATAAATCCTATTTAAAAGATAAGGCTGTTATAAACTATAAACCAATTATTGAATCCACTGATAATCAATATATCAATAATCAACAATATATTGTTGAAAATCCTAAATCATCTAATTTTAAACAAAATAATTTTAAAGAAAGAGATTGTCATAGTAGATTTATTGATAATAATTTTAATAATACATATGAATACCAAAATGGTGGTATTTATAGTAAATCTGATGCAGATTCAATTAATACAATTACTCCTAAAATAATTTTTGATAGTGGAGACGATATAGTATTATTAAATACAAATGAAACATTGAATAAATATAATAATACAACAAAAGAATATAATTTATTACAAAAGAATACTAATAATTTAATTATTAAAGACAATGTTAAATTAGATAAATCTGTTATAAAAGTATTAACTGGTGGTTTATTCCCTACAAATTTTATTCCACATTCTAAATTAGTTGATAATAATATTAATGATTTTATTAATAATACCGCATTATTAGATTATAATTATGATGAATCTATGGAAAAATTATCAAAAGTACCATTATTAGGTAAAACTAATGGTTATAATTTAGATATTATTGGTAATAATAGTGAATTATATACATATGAAAATATAAATAATCCAGGTGCATTTTATAATAATGTAACTATATTAGAATATAATACTTATCGTTCTCATTTATTAAATGAAACATATACAAATGAAGTATATATTAATGGATATTTAGATAAAATTGTAAATACTAATCTTAATAATTATTTAGAAACTGATTTTAATTCACTTCGTTCTGTTAAATCAAATATTATTACAAATCAATTAGAATTTGTTAATTATGCAACAAATGCCTTTGAAATTCCTATTAGTCGTTTAATTGGATGCTTATTTATTACTTATTCTCAAATTTCATTTAAAGAATATACTGTTCCAACTTATAATCCAATTCAATCTGAATTAGCAATTATTAATAACGCAGAATTAGTTTATACTCCAACTGGTAATAAAGTTAAATTAACTTTTGACAATTTTGTTAAAAATATACATCAACTTTCGAACACAAATTTAGGTAATATAAATAATCATTCTATTCCATATAGAGTATTATATACTAAAGATATTGATTTAGAATCTAATCCATTTTTTACACCACTTGTTGCATATGATTCTAGTTTAAATCCTGTCAATAGTTGTATATATAAATGGGATATTGATACAACTGGTTATTTTATTTCTATTTATGACCCTGATAAATATATAGGAAATGGTGATAAAATTATTATAAATTATGCGAAAACAGAATATACTACATTTTCATATGATTCTAATACACAAGAACCAGCAAGTATATATATAAATCCAATTAATAAAGATTCATTAATTCAAAATGAAATTATGGAACAAAATGAAATAATTAATCAAGTTGGTATTGACCCTATAACTGGGGCATCTATTTGGAAAATATTAAAACCTAAAGTCACTCATTTAGCTGGTTCATCTATTATTTTATTAAAAGACCCATTAATAGGAGGAACTATTGTTGATCCAGATAAAAGTGATACAAATAATGTAGAAAGAAATATGCTTTCAACACAAGCATTTACAATATTAAATAAATGGTACACCAAGATTTTTTATAAAGGTGCTAATTACATGGATGGTGGTCATATAAATAGTTTTGGATATCCATCTACATTATTTAATTATCAGGACAGTTATACTGTCTTAGGAGGAAAAGAAAAAATTTCAAAATATGAATCAAAAAATGTATTTATTCGTGGTATGAAAGGTTTAAAGTTACCTTTTATAGATATTTCTAATAAAACTAAAATTACTTCTGTTATTAAAGATAGTAGTTCTATCGATATTTATGTATTCGGAACTAATGGTACCTCTAGATTTGAAATACAACCTATACAACCTGGTTATTATTTAACTAAACCCCAATCATTTGAAGATTTTGTTCCATATTTAAATATTGATTCTAGAAATATTAAGATTAATGGTTTCTTTGATAATATAAGTAATGCTTTGATTAGTCCTGATAAAATCCAGAATATTTTAAATAATGAATCTAAATGGATTAATAGTGATGTAAATTATCATGTTAGTTTTATTGATTTTCCATATATTGTTGTCGAAGGTCTATATTTAGGATATGGTGGTCAAATACAAGAACGTTTTGATTCAGATATAACAAATACAATGTTAAATAATGATACTGGATTTGTTATTAATAAAGTTAAAAATATAAATAATAGATTATTATTAACTGTTAAATTACCTTCAATATACAATAATTTCTTTACATCTATTGAACGTAATACTAATTTAAATCTTAAATTTAAAAATAGAGCTGATTCTTTACCTATTAATATTGAAAGTCAATTTAATGATGAATTTATAAATATTACAAATGATTCTGATGACTATTTAAGTTTAAATGTATTTGAACCTTTTGGTAAAGATGGTCGTATTGTTAAAAAACGTATTAATACTCCGTATAATTTAAATCCTAATAATTATGTATTTTTAACAATTCCAAATTTAAATCATATTTTACCAGTTCAAAATAATATGGTAAATGACGCATTTGCTAAAATATTATTACCTGGAGAATCTAATCGTGTTTTATATAATACAAATGTTGGTGGTGGTAAAATTTATTATGATAATTTGTTTAATAACTTAAATGAGTTAGAAATAGCATTTTTAACAAATGATGGTAGTTTATTTGATTTTAATGGTTCGGAACATTCATTTTCTTTAGAAATTACAGAGATTATTGATAAATTTGAATATATAAATCCTAGATTCGGTAATATTGAAATTTAATTGAAATATACCTATATAAAAAAATTGTTTTATGTAAGTATATTAATGGATCAAGTAGGAAATTTTGATTATACAAAAATCCGAGATATTACTAAACAATTAAAATTAAATTTAAAAACTAAATATTCTGAATTAGAAAATATTGCTAAAGAATATACTACTTCTAACATTGAAGTTGGTGGTGGTGCTTCTGGTCTTTCTAGCACTAGTGAATTAGATGATTATACATCTCGTATTATTGATTTATTTGGTGGTGGAGTTTATAATGGTAATATGCAAATTAATGGGTCTATTTTATTAGATTCTTTACAAGTTAATGAATTAATTGTTACTGGTAATAATAATTTAAATATACCTAAATTAAGTGATTTACAACAAAATATTACTGGTGGTATTGCATCTGGTTTTGATATTAATGAATTATTAAAAGCTGGTGATTTAAAATTAAAAGGTCAAACATTAAGTAGTTCTCTTATTCAAGATTCAACTTTTAGAAATGGTGTTTTAGAAAATGTTGTTTTTAGAGGAACTGTTACTGGTTTAAATACTGGTACTGGTGGAACTGCTGATTTAACAATTGGGTATAATCCATGTTATTCTTTAACTGGTATTAAAAATAGACAATTTGATATATTAATACCTTATTGGCAAAATTTTGCTAATTTGCAAAAAAATGTGTCTCATGGTGTTAAATTTTCATATCAATATATCGACCCTTTAGCTATTATTAATCCTTTTTATACATTTGATTATTTATCTTCAAATATTTCATTTGATGCATCTAATAATGACCATGTTTTTGCATATGGACAACCCGGTTTTACAGCAGGGGACCAAATTCTACCGATTGACCCTATTAATACAGGCGGATGGGATAATTTAGGTCGTCAAGAAATTATGAATAATTTTAATTTACCATCTAATCGTAATAAACCGGCTACAAGTTTTGTATCTAGGCATGACCAAAATTATTTTACGGCATATCCCCAACAGGTTAAAGTATATGGTAATGATTATCTTGATTATTACCAGTTTAAAATCGAAAATCAAGATTTTTTATTTAAAAATAATAGTGCATATTCTAGAAGACAATTTACTGTTGATTGTAGTAATATTAATTTTAATTCGTCTGTTAAAGTTTCAGGTGATTTAAGTATAGATGGCACTGCTTATTCAAATGGTATTTTAAGTATCAGTGGTGCTTTATATGGTGTTACTAATTTAAGTTTATCCGGTTTAACATATTTTAAAGATAACTTGAATGTTACAGGTGAAGCTTATTTACAAAATATTTCAGTTAATGGAACTACTTTTATTAAAGATTTAGTTGATATTTCTGGTAATGCTTTTATTTCTGGTAATTTATCTCTTGGTTCAAATACATTTATTTCTGAATCTATATCTATAAATACCCTTCGAATTGCTAATACTATTAGTGTTGGTCAAAATGCAATTGTTAATGTGCTTAGTTTAGCCAATAATTTAATTATTAATGATAGTTTAAGTGTCACCAATACTGCTTTTTTAAGGTCCGGATTAAGTGTTAATAATATTTCATATTTAAATAATTTAAGTGTTGCTGCAAATACAATTGCATCTACTATTTCTGTTAATAATTCTTTTTTTGGTTCAAATTTAAGTATTAATAATTCATTATTTTTAGAAGGATTTTTAAGTGTTAATGGTAGCTTTTATAATAATCAATCTATTAGTGTATATGATATTGCATATTTAAGTAATAAATTAAGTGTAAATGGTGTATCTTTTTTTAATTTAGGTTTAAGTGTAGCAGATACTACTTATTTCGGTTCTTCTTTATCTATTAATGGTTCTTCATTTATAAACCAACAATTATCATTAAATGGTAGTTTATTTACTAATTCAAATATGTCTGTTAATGGTAATACATATATAGTTTCATCATTAAGTGTTGGCACTTCAACATTTATTAATAATGACTTGAGTGTTAGTGGCACTACTTATTTAAAAACTTTATTATCTGTCCCACAAATATTTACAAATACATTAAGTTTATCTGGTCAAATAGATGTCAGTGGTAATATTAGTGTAAATAGTAATATTATCGCTGGAACTATTTCTGTTAATAATAATATTTATACAAATAATAATTTAACATCTAATATTATTTCTGTTGGTGGTCAAACTATTTTATCATCTAATTTAAGTGTTAATGGTGATTCTTTTTTAGTTGGGACCATAAGCGTTAGTTCAAATACATATATTAATGGTATTCTTAATATTACTGGTCCAACTTATTTAAATAACCAATTATCAGTTAGTGGTAATACTTTTATTAATAATAATTTGTCTATTAATGGTATATTTACTCAAAATTTAAGTTTAGGACAAGTTTTATATAATAATGGTGATATCAGTGTTAGTGGAAACGCTATTATGAACACATTATCAATTTCCGGTATTGCTAAAATAAATAATGATGCTATTATTAATACATTATCTGTTAATTCCAATACTTTTGTTTCTGGCACATTAAGTATAAATAATAATTTATATACTAACTCAAATATTAGTGTAAATAATGATACATTTTTGAACGGTGAATTAAGTATTGGAAATTCTTTATTTATAAATAATTATTTAAGTATTAATGGTGCTACCTATTTAGTAGGCGATTTAAGTGCTAATAATATAAATACTAATAATTTAAGTGTTAATAATAATATAAAATCATCTGGTTATCTTAGTATTGCTGGTAATTCATATATTTCGGGTGATTCATATATTGGTGAAAGTTTATTTGTTTCTAGTAATTCTTATTTAAATACTATATCTATTAATGGACCAACCTTTTTATCAAATACATTAAGTGTAAATGGTAGAAGCGACTTGTCTGGTAATTTATCAGTAAATTCAGAAACTTACCTCGGTAATTTATTATCAATATCCGGGTCTATATATATTAATAATAATATTAGTGTTTTTGGAACAACAATAATATCTAGTAGTATTAGTTCTAGTAATTTATTTACTGATAATATTAGTGTTAGTTCTAATTTATTTACAAATGGGGATATCAGTGTATTTGGAAACACGTATATTATTGGAAATACATCTATTGGAACTGATTTAATAGTTAGTGGTGATACTAAATTAAATACATTATCTATTGGTGGTAATACTACTTTTAATAGTAATTTAGATGTGTCTGGTAATACTAAAATTATTGGTGATATATCGGTTAATAATTCTATGTTTATAACACAAAACTTAGATATTAGTGGTAATGCATATATTTATAATGATTTAAGTGTTGCTGGTATAGTATATATTACACAAGGTTTAAGTTTATCCGCTATTCAAACAACAAATATTGATGTTGCCGGAACTTTATTTTTAACCCAAGATTTATCTGTTGCTGGTAATGCAACTTTAGGTAATTTAGCTTTATCGGGTGCATTTACATTTGATGGTGATTTAACTGTTAATGGATTATCAATTGGTCAATCTTCAACTTTTAATAAAACATTAAGTGTATTTGGAGATACAGTAATTAACGGTGATTTAGATTTAAGCGGTAATGCATATTTATATAATATACTAAGTGTTGGTGGTAATACTTATTTACATAATTTACTAGATATATCTGGTAATACATATATTCATGGTTTCGCTGATTTAAGTGGTAATTTATCTATCAATGGACATGTTAATATTCAGGGCAACACATCAATTGGTCAAGATTTAGATGTGTCTGGTTCTACCTATTTAAAAGGTTTGTTAAGTGTTAATTCTAGCACATTTTTAGGAAATTTATTAAGTGTTAATAGTGCAACATTTATTGGTAATACTTTAAGTGTAAGTAATGCAACATTTATTGGTAATACTTTAAGTGTATATGGTTCTACAACTATAAATAATGATTTATCTGTAAATGGTTCTTCATTTATTAATGGAACATTAAGTATTAATAATAGTGTATATATGTTAAATAATCTTAGTATAGCTGGAGACATAGATTTGAGTGGTAATCTTAGTATTGGTGATTCATTATATATTTTTAATAATGTAAGTATTAATAATTCTAATTATATTTATAATAATTTAAGTGTTGCTGGTTCAACATTTATTAAAAATGAATTAAGTATTAATGGTTCTACATTCATATATTCAAATCTTAGTTTAAATAGTCATTTAAATATCGGTGGAGACCTAAGTATCTTTGCACATGTATATACTGGTGATGGTGTTGATATTAGTGGTAATGTTTCTATTCGTGGAAATTTAGATGTATCTAATAATACATTTATTAATAATAATTTAAGTGTTGGGCAAAATACATTTATTAATGGCACATTAAGTTTATTTAATAATTTAACTGTTAATAATAATTTTGATGTTTCTAATAATACAACAATTTATGGAACTTTAAGTGTTGGAGGTTCATCTACAATTGGAACTACATTAAGTGTTAATGAAAATGCTACAATTGGAACATATTTAAGTGTTGGTTCAACAACATATATATCGGGTATAATTAGTATAACTGGAAATGCTATATTAAGTAGTGGATTATCAGTTTATGAATTTTCAGTTTTAAGAAATTCACTAAGTGTATTTGGTGATTCGGTATTTAATAATAATATTGATGTATCTGGTGATACATTTTTAGGTAATTTATTAAGTGTTGGTTTTGATACCTATTTGGGTAATAATTTAAGTGTTCAAAGTGCTATGTATATTGGTTCTGAACGTGAAGCTGTTACTAATGTTGGTTTAAGTGTCGGTGGGGCTTGTTATGTTAATCAAACACTTAGTGTATTTGGCTTAATGGATATTTCAGGTGATTTATTTATTAGAAGAAATGCGTATGTTGGTAATAGTGGTAATTTGAGTATTGCTGGAACAACATTTTTATATAATACTGTTTTGGATTCTAGTTCTGGTATATATCCATTAACTAATAGATATAATATAGGAACTACTTCTGGAACAATCCCTATTACTTATTTTAATAAGGATATTTATATAAATGGCACTTTAAATGGTGATACTCATTTATCAGTGGCTGGATTAAGTAGTGCAAATGATTTATCTAAATTTTATTTAACATTAAATGGTTTAGATGGTATAAATAAATTTGGTATATATGATGATTTAAGTGGTGAAATATTATTTGATGGTTTGCAATATTCTTTATTAGATGGAACAGGGGAAAGATATAATTTAATAATTACATATGATAAGGATGAATCTTCAAATACTGAAAAATTTCAAGTAATGTCTTTAGTTAAACAATCTACATTATAAAAGAACCTTGGTTATCTTAATGCGTTTAATTATATAAATTTTATTTCTTAAGATATTATAAGTAAGATAAGAATACAATCGACTTAGGATTTATATCCGTATTACAATAATTTATAGATTTATGATAAATCATTGATTTAATAATTTTTAGTAGTTTCAAGTCGATACAAACCTATAATACTGTAATGTATTTATTTTAATTGTTATACATTATATTAATTAGACTTATATTTTTAATGATACATTGACATTGTGTATATAAATATTCAGATACAAAGCCATAGAGCGTTATTAGAATATTTTAGTATATGGTGGGTCATTTGATAATTTGTTTAATAAGAATATAAAAGAGGATATAATAAATTAAAATAGTTTGTGGCATAATTTCATTCTGACCCGAATGAGAATGTAATAATTTCAGAGCTGGTCCCTCTATTTATGTCTTTTACCTGTATTTTGATAAATTAAATATTAAAAATATTAATTATATCGCTATACAATTATTTTTATCTTACAAATTTGGTTATTACTTTAGTAATAATCTATAATCTTTAAAATTGATTTGTTAAATCGAATCGTTTCTGTTTGAATTTAGAATATATAATGTATTTAATGCCTGTAATAGTGTCATTATTTACAAACTTTATACTTATTGTCTGTGATTATAATAAAATAATAATTTAAAAAAGAAATAAAAAAATATATAAAGTCTTTTTACTTATTTAAAAATAAATTTAAAATTTTATTGGTTGATTATGTTATTAGTGTATATTAGTTAATTATTGTATGTTATTAATCTTCAAAATAGAATTTATATAAATATTACTCATTGTTGATATATAAAATTCGTTTATTTTTGCTGTTTTTTGATTATAAAAGCAGTATTTGATGTTTAGGATTAAACACAAGACAAAAAAAATGTCTTATTAAATTTTTTGTAATAAGACCTTTTATAATTTTTTTTAAAAATTTTTAACACTTTAGAAATCGTTATCTTCATTAATCGGTATTGATAAATCAAATTCAAAGAATTTTGCTACTTTTTTTGCACCTTTATCACTAAATATTACAACGCATTCATTATTATCACCATTATCTTCATACATACAAAAAATCATTTTATTATGTTCAAACCATAAATTATTTATATCTACATTTTCCATTGTCCATCTATATTCTTCATTATTTTCGGCACTATATGCATATAAAAATAAATATATATGACCTGGATTATTATATGATGGAGACATATATAATGTGTTTTTTTCAAAATCACCATATCCTTCCATATAACATTCTATGATATCAGGGTCCTTATAATCTTTTAAAACATGTTTGCCGTATTGAGGACCTTCTAAATATAATCTTTTACCTGGATTTGTAATTTTTGGAATAACATCTAATTTTGGACTCATTTATAAATCTTGTAATAATTTAATATATTTATTAGGTATTTTATCTCTAAATATTTTATCTGATAAATCACATGCTATTATTTCATTTGGATGATATAATGAACAATTTTTTATATAATCATCTGGTAATTTTAAATCTACTTCTTTTAACTTTATCATATCATCATTATTGTTTATATTAAAACCTATATCTGTTATTTTACCATTTATTAAACCTAACATCGGATAATATTCTTTGGTATTATATATATAAGTCCATTTATCAAAATTACTATCTGGATTTGTCATATTTATTTTATTCCATTGTTCTGGAATATTAAAATTATTATTTGATTTTATAAAATTAAATTCATTTTTATAAAAAGTATTGAATATTTCTTGATTTTTACGTTGTAATACATGTATTTTTTCATGAATTAATGTTTGAATAAATAAGTCTGAATTATCACTTTGATTTATAAATTTTATTGTATCTAATGGCATTATTATTATATCATCTAACGTAAATGGCATATTCATTTCTAAACCATTTCTACTTACTGCTATTTTCCATGGTAAATTGATTAATGATTTTAATTTTGATTTATCTAATATTTTATTTGCTTTATCAATAACATTATTTAATTGTTTTTTATATTCGTCAGGAACAAGGACTATTCTAGCTTTATATTCCTCTGTAAAATGTTTGTTAAACGGAACTAGTTTCTTAGAATACATATTTGTATGAATAGTTTTAATATAATCATTAAAATGTTCGGAATTAAACAAGTTTTCCAAATCTTTATTATTTAAATCTACTAAATTATTTGATTTAAAAGTTTCAAACCCTCCTACCATATCTTTAAGACTTATAACTAGTGCTACAAATAATATAGTGAATATAGCAAATGCAGTTGCACTAGTATCATATGTGAATACTGATAATATAGATGATAACATTTCTTTTATTAAAAATCTTAATTTATAAATCAAAATAATAATAAATATAATAAAAATGAATTTTGTAAAAGTCATATTTATATATTTTAATAAAATAATCTTACTTCAATATTATAAATGAAAGGTGTATTTATTTTTAGACGCGATTTAAGATTATTCGATAATACTGCTTTAAATAAATTACTCGAAGAATGTGATGAGGTATTACCTATTTTTATTTTTGACCCAAGACAAATTGAGAAAAAGAAAAATGAATATTTTAGCGATAATTGTGTGCAATTTTTAATACAAAGTTTAATTGATTTAAATTTAGAATTAAATAAACTAGGGTCGGCTTTATATTATTTTTACGGAGAACAACCAGCTATTTTTGATAAAATTTATTCTAAATATAAATTCGATGTTTTCGCGATGAATACCGATGTTACTCCATTTAGTAAAAAACGCGATGCCGATATCGCTAAATGGTCCGAAACAAAAGGTATAAAATGTATTCAGACCGAGGACACCAACCTATTACCATTGGGTAGTGTTAAAACAGGTGGAAAGGAAATTTATAAAGTATATACCCCTTATTTTAATGTTGCTAGTAAAATAGAAACACCTACCCCAAAAGATTTAATTAATAAAAAATCATTTATTAAATTACCTTCTTCTTTAAAAACTATCGATTTTGATAATAAAAAATTACTTACATTATTTAAACAAAATGATAATGTTCCTATTACAGGAGGACGTCATAGTGGATTAAATATTCTTAATAACCTTGACAAATTTAAAAATTATAATCATGATAGAGATTATCCATACATTAAGACTACAATGTTGTCTGCATATTTAAAATTTGGTTGTGTTAGTATTCGTGAGTTTAAAGATAGAGTTGTATCTGAACTTGGTAAAGACCATACTTTATTTAAACAAGTATATTGGAGAGAATTTTATTATAATATTGCAAATACCTTTCCTAAAGTTTTTGGTAATGCCTTCAAAGATAAATACGATAATATTGAATGGGATAATAATCGTGATTGGTTCAATTCGTGGAAACAGGGACTTACTGGCTGTCCATTTGTTGATGCTGGTATGCGTGAGTTAAATCAAACCGGATTTATGCACAATAGATTACGTATGGTTGTATCCATGTTTTTAACTAAAGATTTATTAATTGATTGGAAATGGGGTGAAAAGTATTTTGCTACACAATTAGTCGATTATGAACCTGCAAATAATAATGGTGGTTGGCAATGGAGTGCTTCTACTGGAACTGATTCACAGCCCTATTTTAGAATATTTAATCCTTATACAATGATGTTAAGACTTGATAAAGATGGATTATATACTAAAAAATGGTTACCAGAGTTAAAAGACGTTCCAATGAAGGCATTAGCAGATTGGGAAAATGAATATAAAAATTATCCGAATGTTAAATACCCTAAACCTATTATTAGTCATTCTGAACAACGTATTAAAGCATTAGAACGTTATAAAGTTTTATAAAATATATTTAGGAACTCCTTAAAACTTATTATTTTAAATATTAATTATTAACAAAAATTATAATTATTAATAATTAATCTATCTTCTTTTATTTTTTAATTGTGGTTTAACAACATCATCTACTAATATTTGTCCTACTTTAACATCTGCATCATGTTGTGTAATTTCATTATTACGGACCTGTTCAGACATCTTTAACATTTGATTTAAACGGTCATAATCATATGATTTACCACATGAAATATTTAAAATGGAACTAAAATCCTGTGCTAATTCTGGATATTTTACTCGCATATTATTATTAAAAACTGATTCATTCCAATCTGGTTTTCTTGATTCAGATTTAAATAAATTGTTTATTTCTAATGATTCTTTTAGTATTTTCATTCTATCAAAATTACGATTCATTATTTATATTTAATTTATAAATTGTTTTTAGATTTTTAACATAAAAAATAATTCTATCTTAATTATATAGTAATGTCTTGTAATTTAGATTCTAATCGACCTAAAACTGAACAATCCGCTTTTTTTTATCCAACTCAATCTTCTGCTACTTCTTCTAAACCACCAGGTGATGTTTTAAGTGATACTATTAATAAACAAAATCAACAAAATAATAGTATTTTAAATTTAACACAAGGTAAAGTAACTAAAGATAAAGAAGCATTTGTTAATTACGATAATAGTCCATTTGACGGTAATTATAAACCAATTTATGCACAATTCTTATCTAATGAACAAATTGGCATTGAATCACGTAATAATTATATCTCCGGAAACCAATTCAATCCACATCTTGCTACATACGGCAGAACTATTAATGTTCCGAAATTATCTGCTCCTGGAACAGTGCCGGGTCCTAGTTATAATGGTGGTTCTTACATTGGTGAAAAATGTGTTGGACCACATTGTGCTATTCCGATTGAACCTACATTAAGAGGTATGTATCAATCTTTACAATCTGTTGATTCTACTTTAGGTATGTATCATTTACCAGGAACATATAGACCAGGTAATTCATCTGATTTACCATATAATGTATTTAAATATGATAATGGACAAACATATAATTTAGAAGTATCAAGAAAATAAAGAAACCCAGGTTTTTATAAGTATAAAAATATAAAATTTATTATAATTATAAATTAAAATGATTACATATATTTATAATAAATTTTGTTCGACAATCACCCATATATATAAACATCCTAATGAGAATAATATGACCTATTTTCAACATTTTAATCATGCAATGAAAATGTCTGGTAAATTAGCATATGCAAGTATTGCTGTTTTTTCACATGCTATTTATCCACCAATTCATGAGAAAACTGCTTCTAGTATTATTTCGGAATTATATTTAGTTCAGTTTAAAAAAAATTAAAATCATTTTTTGGATAATTATTACCTGAATCATTATCTAATAAATGATTATCATAAAAATCATGTTCATATTCGCCTAATATTTGTTCAGTTTCATCTGAAATTGAATAATTTTTTTTATGTTCAGGTATTTTACCTTCTGTTTTTATCGGGATTTCTCTAATCTGTTTATATTCCTTTG
>JACCDX010768119.1_pt1 | contig 22899 bp, 18 predicted proteins | sample 7449681 | NCBI WGS metagenome assembly JACCDX01 (sample SAMN15323450, study PRJNA562643) | freshwater metagenome | isolation source: river surface water | place: USA:Blue River Watershed | collected 2017-08-18
GCAAGTTGCACACAGACACCACCTGTTACACCGTTCCCTAAAGGCTTTTTGACCGCCCAGGCTAAAGCCCGAGCTGAAAAAGCCGATCTTCTAGGGATATGCGTTTTTCTTCCTCCACCCTCATTGCTACAGCACTTGTTCTGACGAGCTTCATTGGCTTGCCAGTATGGGCGAACGACCCGCCTAAAAAGCCTGCAGCCAAGGAAGAGCCGCCAAAGCCCAAATTCGAATACATTGAAGAAGAAGGTGAGCTTGGTCGTAGCGGCTATATCTACAAGCGTGTGGCCAAGCCCAAGTTTGAAGAACCCAAAGAGCTACCCAAGGCCGAGCCTAAAGAAGCGCACAAACCCGAACCTAAAGACGACCACGGCAAAAAAAACGATGGCCATGGTGCACCTCCTAAGAAGGAAGAGAAGAAGGATGACGGCCACGGCGCGCCGCCTAAGAAAGACGAAAAGAAAAAGGATGATGGCCATGGTGGCGGCCACGGCGGTGGTCATGGCAAAGACGCCAAAAAGCCAGCTCCTCCATCCGTCAGCACCGTTTACGACTCAGCCGTGATCAAGCTCGACGCAAACAACCGCCCGCTCACACCAGTGGTGTTCACCAATGCGTATGCCGATTACTTTGTTTGCTACAAAACCATCAAGGACAAATACCGCGAAACGGTACTGGCTGAGATGAACACCTTTGCCGACCGTATGGGTTTACCGCGTGCGCAAGACATGCCTTGCATGATCAAGGTGGCCAAGCCAAAGACCAAGTTCCCAGGCGCGATTTACATTGAGTTTTATGTGGATGAACAGGCAGAAAAGGCCTGTATCAAAAAAGGCGAATGCGGTTCCACCCGCTTGATGATGTTGCACCCCAAGGACAAAACCGGCATCAAGAGCAAAGAGGTGTACCGCTCGTACGTGCTGACGGATGAAAAAAAGTTTCGTCGCGCCAACTTTTGTGTCAGCCCTGATGGGCAGTTCTTGGGAGAGAAGCACTGCTATGTCGCGTTGAATCCGGATTGGTTGTTCAACTGAGCTGCGCTTGAGAAAGTGGCCTGTCCGACAGGAATCGAACCTGTGACCCACAACTTAGAAGGTTGTTGCTCTATCCAACTGAGCTACGGACAGAAATGAAAAAAGGCCTCGATGAACGAGGCCTTTTTTGCTTTTGTGGTCGGGGCGATAGGATTCGAACCTACGACCCTCTGGTCCCAAACCAGATGCGCTACCAGGCTGCGCTACGCCCCGAAGCCACCATTGTAACCCGCAAATTGTCGTTTTCCGAACCTACCCCCACGAAAATCTACAGAGCACATTGATTCACAATTGAGTCGTGAAAATTGATTTTGATGGCATCCAAGCCTTCGTGGTGACCGCAGAGCTAGGTGGCTTCAACAAAGCTGCTGAACAACTGCACATCACGCAGACCGCACTGACGCGCCGCGTGCAAAAACTCGAAGCCTATTTGGGCCTGAAACTGCTCGACCGAACCACACGGCGCGTCGAGATGACTGCGGTGGGTCGCGATTTCTTGCCCCAAGCCCGCGCCATCGTGAACGAGATGACCTCTGCCGTCGGCCGCCTCAAAGACATGTCGCAGCACGCCAAAGGCAACTTCACCCTAGCCTGCGTACCCAGCATGGCCGCTCACATGCTGCCCCAATTGATTCGCCAATATGCCGATGTCTGCCCTGGTAACCGCATCCGCTTATTGGATGCTGCGTCTTACGAGGTGCGTCAAGCTGTGCTGAACCACCAAGCCGAGATTGGCATTGCCGTGAATGGCGAAACACACCCAGACTTGGTTGAAACACCGTTGTTTGACGACCCCTTGGTGTTCATCTGCCGTGACACACACCCACTTCAAGGTAAAAGCGTGGTCACTTGGGCTGACATGCGCGAGGCCGACTTGATTGTGGTGAGCAACTTCATGGCCACGCGGGTGTTCATGGACTACCAATTGGCCAAACATGGTATTCGTCTCAACGGGAACTATGAAGTGCAGCACCATGCCACGGCCATCAATCTGGTCGCGGCCGGTGTGGGCTGCGCCATCCTGCCCTCGTCCACCTTGCTAGAGGGAGACCGCACCCATGTGCGAAAAATCACGCTGACAGGGCCCGTGGTGAAACGCAAAGTGGCCTTGCTGCGCCACAAAAACACCAGCCTATCACCAGCCGCTCAAGCGTTTTACGAGTTGATTCAAAAAGCGCACCTCAAGCCCAAAACAGCCAAGACTTCATTAATGCGAAAATCGAAATAATCAACCCCGATATTTCACTTCTCAACATCACCGTTTCCCCCGACACTCTTGGGTATGACGACCCAAGAAAGTACAAAACAGCCAGATGTGCTGGTCATTGGCGGTGGCAACGCCGCCCTGTGCGCGGCCCTGATGGCTGCCGAAGCAGGCGCCTCGGTCTTGATGCTCGAATCAGCACCACGCGAGTGGCGCGGGGGAAATTCAGGACACACCCGCAACCTGCGCTGCATGCACGACGCGCCGCAAGACGTGCTCGTCGATGCTTACCCCGAAGAAGAATATTGGCAAGACCTGCTCAAGGTCACAGGCGGCATCACCAACGAAAAGCTGGCCCGCTTGGTCATTCGCGCCTCATCCACTTGCCGTGATTGGATGCGCAAGCACGGTGTGCACTTTCAGCCACCGCTCTCAGGTGCCTTGCATGTCGCACGCACCAATGCGTTCTTCATGGGCGGCGGCAAAGCCTTGGTCAATGCGTATTACCGCAGCGCTGAAAAGCTCGGTGTACAAATTCGCTACAACGCCACGGTGGATAAGCTCGACATTCAAGATGGTCACTTCGTCGAGGCCTACATCGGCCAAGAGCGCATCACCGCAAAAACCTGCGTGTTGGCAGCGGGGGGCTTTGAGTCCAACCGCGAATGGCTGCGCGAAGCATGGGGCCAAAACGAGCGCGGCGAATGGCCTGCCGACAACTTCCTCATCCGCGGCACGCAATTCAACCAAGGTGTGTTGCTCAAACACATGTTGGCGCATGGCGCGGACAGCATTGGCGACCCCACCCAAGCCCACATGGTGGCGATTGACGCACGCGCCCCGCTCTATGACGGTGGCATTTGCACACGCATTGACTGCGTATCACTCGGCGTTGTGGTCAACAGCGAAGGCCAACGCTTCTATGATGAAGGCGAAGACTTCTGGCCCAAGCGCTACGCCATTTGGGGGCGCTTGGTAGCGCAACAGGCTGGGCAAATTGGTTACTCCATCATCGATGCCAAAGCGATTGGTCGTTTCATGCCTCCCGTCTTTCCAGGCGTGCAAGCCAACACGTTGCCAGAGCTCGCGCAAAAACTCGGCTTGCCTGCGGACACCTTCATGCAAACCCTCAACGACTACAACCACGCATGCCGCATCGGCACGTTTGACCACACCAGCTTGGACGATTGCCACACCGAAGGCGTGAGCCCCGCCAAAACTCACTGGGCGCGTCCCATCGACACTGGCCCCTTTTATGGCTACGCCTTGCGCCCCGGCATCACCTTCACCTACCTTGGCCTCAAGACCGATGAAACAGCGGCTGTGCGATTCAATGACGTCCCTAGCGACAACCTGTTTGTGGCAGGCGAAATGATGTCTGGCAACGTGCTGGGTAAGGGCTACACCGCAGGGGTGGGCATGTCGATTGGCACCGCATTTGGTCGCATTGCAGGTACGCAAGCGGCCAAAGCTGCTTTAACTTCCAAGGGGGCGGCATATGCAAACGCTTGACGCCCTCACCCGCGACGCCCGCGCTTTGGCCAATGGTGACGTCGTGCTATCAGCACCTGAAACTGAAGTGGCGCGACAGCTGCAAATTTGCAATGCCTGTCGCTACTGCGAGGGCTTTTGCGCGATGTTTCCGGCCATGACCCGACGCTTGGAATTTGGCAAAGCCGACCTCCATTACCTCGCCAACCTCTGCCACAACTGCGGCGCCTGTTTACACGCTTGCCAATACGCACCGCCGCACGAGTTTGCTGTCAACGTACCGCAAGCGATGGCGCAAGTGCGCGGTCAAACCTATGCCGACTACGCATGGCCACCGGCCTTGGGCGCGCTCTACAAACGCAATGGGCTTACCTTGTCGTTGGCGTTGGCTGCTGGCTTGTCGATGTTCTTGCTGCTGGCCTTGCAGTTGAATGGCACCTTGTGGTCTGGCCAACTGGCTGGCAACTTCTACAACGTGTTTCCGCACAACCTGCTGGTGAGTTTGTTTGCGCCTGTGTTCTTGTTTGCAGCATTGGCGCTGGCCTTGGGTGTGCGACGCTTTTGGCAAGACATCACAGCGGCCACCAGCGGTGCGGCGCTCACGCCACCCGCTGCCAACGAAGCCACGCACGACGTGTTGCGCTTGAAGTATTTGGATGGCGGCCATGGTGAGGGTTGCAACAACGAGGACGATGCCTTCACGCTGTCGCGCCGTCGCGCGCATCACCTGACTTTTTATGGCTTCATGCTGTGTTTTGCGGCAACCAGTTTGGCGACGGTGTATCACTACGCCTTTGGCTGGGTCGCGCCTTATGACTTACCCAGCTTGCCAAAAATCTTGGGCGCTGTCGGTGGCGTGAGTTTGCTGCTCGGTACCGCAGGTTTGTTCAAGCTGAATCTGCAGCGCCACCCCATGCATGGCGATGCCGCACAAAAGCCGATGGACTTGGGCTTCATTGCCTTGCTGTTTTTCATCAGCCTGAGTGGCTTGGCCTTGTGGCTGGGGCGCGGCAGCACAGCCATGCCAGCTTTGTTAGCAATTCACTTGGGCGTAGTGATGGCCTTGTTTGCCACCCTGCCCTACGGCAAATTTGCCCACGGCATTTTCAGAACCGCGACCTTGCTGCGCTTTGCCGTGGAAAAACGACAACCCAACCCCATCGGCGTGGGCAGCGAATAACTTGAAGGAGACACACATGAACAAACGCACTTTCATCCACACCTGCGCCTTGCTGGCGTTGGGCTTGTCAGCCCTCACGTCACACGCACAAGAGTTTCCCCCCAAGAAAACCATCACCATGGTGGTGGGCTTTGCGGCAGGTGGTGCAGCCGATACAGCCGCACGCATCATTGCCAAAAAACTCGGCGACAACATTGGCGCTTCTGTGGTGATTGACAACCGTGGCGGCGCAGGCGGCAACATTGCCCACCAGTTTGCAGCCAATGGACCGACCGACGGTAGCACGATTTTGTTTGGCTCAGTGGGACCACTCACCATTGCACCGCACATGATGAAGTTGCCCTACGACCCTGTGAAGGACCTCTCTCCCATCACCATGGGCGTGAATTTTCCCAATGTGTTGGTGGTGCATTCAGGCACGGGCATCAAGACCTTTGCCGAGTACATCGCCTACGCCAAAAAGAATCCAAAGAAACTTGACTACGCGTCAACAGGTCCAGGCTCTGCTTCTCACCTCGCCGGTGAGTTGCTCGACGACATGGCGGGCATCGACACCGTGCACGTGCCCTACAAAGGTGGCGCACCTGCGTTGCAAGACTTGCTGGGTGGCCGCGTCGCGGCTTACTTCTCGACCTACTCCACCTCACAGGCCTACATCGAAACGGGTAAGCTCATTCCCTTGGCCAGCACCGGCGCACAACGTCTAAAGCAATTGCCAAAAATTCCAACCGTGGCCGAGTCTGGCTATCCCGGTTTCAGCGCCACCAACTGGTATGCGTTTGTGGCGTCATCCAAAGTGCCTGCGCCCATCTTGGAGCGTTGGAACACAGAGCTGGTCAAGGTGTTGAAGTCCCCCGATGTGGTGGAGCAGCTCAACAGCCACGGTCTCACACCGCAACCCGGCACCCGCGATGAATTGGCCAAGTACATCGCCAAAGAGTCCGCCACATGGGGTCGTGTGATTCGTGAACGCAAAATCACGGGCGAATAAAACAAAAATTCAACGGAGACAACACATGACGTTCACACCTCACAACATCACCCGCCGTCTGTTACTGATTGGCCTTGGCCTATTCCTTGCCGCATCGCAAGTGGCGCAAGCCGCCGAGATTCGCGTCATCACCTCGGGTGCATTCACCGAAGCCTATAAAAAGCTCGTGCCCGAGTTTGAAAAACAAACCGGCCACAAAGTCATCAGCTCGTTTGGTGCATCGGTGGGCAACGCGCCTGACTCCATTCCCACCCGCTTCTCGCGCGGGGAAAAATTCGACTTGATTATTTTGTCGGACGGCGGCTTAGAGGCGATGATTAAAAAAGGAAATGTCATCCCCGGTAGTCGTGTGGACTTGGTTCGCTCGCAAATCGGCGCTGCTGTTCGCAAAGGCACACCCAAGCCAGACATCAGCACTGTCGAAGCGTTGAAACAAACCTTGCTCAACGCCAAGTCGATTGCTTACTCGGCCAGTGCCAGTGGCACTTATTTGTCGACTGAACTGTTTCCCAAACTCGGCGTGGCCGAGGAAATGAAGGACAAAGCCAAGCGCATCATGAGCGAACGCGTAGGCGCTGTCGTGGCACGCGGCGATGCCGAGCTGGGCTTTCAACAAGTGAGCGAGTTGATTTATTTCAAAGAGCTGGACTTCATTGGCACCTTGCCCGAATCTGTGCAGCAAACCATCTTTTTCTCTGCAGGCTTGGTCGAGGGATCCACCGAGCAAGACACGGCCAAGCAGCTGATTAAATTCTTCCAATCCCCCGAAGTCGCAGAGACGATTCGCCAAACCGGTGTAGACCCCGTCGCCGCCCGATAATGGCGGCATGACTGCTGCACATCACACCCTCTCCTCTGCCGCACCCCTCAAAGGGGTGCGCGTTCTCACCCTTGCTTTGAACCTGCCGGGCCCAGCCGCTGTCATGCGGCTGCAGGCTATGGGCGCCAAGTGCACCAAGCTTGAACCGCTCGCGCCTCAAGGCATGGGCACCGCAGACCCCATGGGCATCTACAAGCCCGCCGCCTACGAAGTGATGCACCAAGGCTTAAAGGTGTTGCAAGCTGACCTGAAGTCTGAACGTGGCCAAGCCGCGCTGCACAAGCAATTGGCGCAAACCGATGTGCTCATCACCTCTTTTCGCCCTTCGGCCTTGGTCAAACTGGGCTTGGCTTGGAAAGAATTACACAAACGCTACCCTGCCTTGTGCGTGGTGAGCATCGTGGGCGCCCCAGGCGAACGCGCCGAAGAAGCTGGACACGACTTGACCTACCAAGCCGACAGCGGTTTGGTCAACGGTCTTGAAATGCCAGCCAGCTTGTACGCCGACATGGGGGGCTCTTTGTTTGCCACCGAAGCCGTGTTGCAAGCTTTGTTGTTGCGTCAACGCCCAGGCCGCACACAAGGCAAAGGTGTGTGTCACGAAGTCGCGTTGTGCGATGCGTCTGCTTACCTTGCCTTGCCACGCACATGGGGCCTCACAGTGCCCAGTGGCGATGTAGGCGGTGCGCATGCGGGCTACAAGGTCTACTCCTGCAAGAACGGGCGCGTGGCTTTGGCAGCGTTAGAGCCCCACTTTGCCGTACGTTTGTGCGAAGCCGCAGGCCTACCCAAGCAAGCGGCAACACAGATGCACAAGCGCAGCACACATGAATCGATTGCCAAGTTCTTGGCCTTGCAAACACGCGCCCAACTCGACAAGCTGGCCAGTAGCAAAGACATTCCACTACACACACTGCCGCGCTAACGCCGTTTTAAAAAGCCGTTCGCGTGAACGGCTTTGGATTAACTCAAGTGACGCAATGGATGCGCTGATGCAGGCCAAGGGCTGTCAAAAAACGGCTGCACCATCTCTGGCGTGACATCGGCAATGCGTGCGGGTTGCCACTTTGGCGCATGGTCTTTGTCCACTGCCAAGGCACGAATGCCCTCCACCGTTTCACTGCTCAGACCTCGGCGTGACAGATGGTCGGTCTGAAAACAATGACGCACCAAATCGCGTTCCATGCGCAGGTTGTCGGCCAGTGTCATGTGGCGGCCACGGCGAACTTGCTCAAGCGTGACGCACAGCATCAACGGTGATTGATGGTGCAAGACCTTCAAGGTTTGCACCGACCATTCGTCGGTGCCTTGCAAAGCTTGCTCCATCGCTGCCACGGTAGCTAAGCCAAACACCTGGTCAATGGGGGCGTATTGCCACGCTGGTGTTTGAGCCAAGGCTTGCTCTGTCATGGTCTGGCTTTGTGCGCGCAACCAAGCCATCACCGCGTCACCTCTGGCCCAGTCTTGCTGACGCAAACTATCCCAGAGCGCAGGCAACGTGGATGAGTCCACACACACATCGGCCAATCCCACGTGCAACGATTCACCACCGCGCAACACATAACCTGTGAGGGCCAAATACTCGCCCATGTAGACGGGACATGCAGGACCATGGCAACGGCTTAAGAAATAGCCACCGCCCACATCTGGGAACAAGCCAATGTGCGTCTCAGGCATGGCCATCTTGGTTCGTTCGGTCACCACACGCAACGCAGCACCTTGACTGATGCCCATGCCGCCGCCCATGACGATGCCGTCCATCAACGCAATGTAGGGTTTGGGGTAACTCTGAATCAAATGGTTGAGGCTGTATTCCTCTGTGAAAAAATCCTCCAGCGTCACATCGCCACTCAGCGCAGCTTGGTGAAAGTAACGAATGTCACCGCCTGCACAGAACGCACCAAAGGGGCCTTCTTTGTTGCTGCCACGCACCACCACGGCCTTCACCTGTGCGTCGTCTTGCCACTGCTGCAACACGTGGTTGAGTTCGCGCACCATGGCCAGCGAGAGCGCATTCAAAGCCTTGGGACGGTTCAAAGTGATGAGGCCCAAATGACCTACACGCTCGGCGTGGACATCTGTGGTGTAGGTGGACATGGTGACTCCTTCTTCAAATACTTGGTGTGTATTTTCTTCAATTCAAAGCGGCGCTTAATCAACCGCATGCACGCACGCGACACATCAAAGCCTGAAGCGAAAAAAAAAGCCAAGGCAATGCCTCGGCTTTTCTTGCAAAACAGGTGGATTACTTGTTGCGCTTGCGCTCGTGCTCTTTCAAGAAGCGCTTACGCAGACGCACGCTCTTAGGTGTGATTTCCACCAACTCATCGTCTTCGATGAATTCCACACCGTATTCGAGTGTGAGATCGATGGGGGGCGTGATCTTCACAGCATCTTCTTTGCCAGACACGCGGAAGTTGGTCAGCTGCTTGGTACGAGTGGCGTTCACCACCAAGTCGTTGTCACGGCTATGGATACCCACAATCATGCCTTCGTACACGGGGTCACCCGCTTTGACGAACATACGACCGCGGTCGTCCAGTTTGCCCAAGGCGTAGGTGAAGATTTCACCGTCGTCCATGGAAATCAGCACACCGTTTTTACGGCCAGCGATGTCGCCTTTGTGTGGCTCGTAGCTGTCAAAGATGTTGGAGATCAAACCTGAACCACGAGTCAAGTTCAAGAATTCGTTGGTGAAACCAATCAAACCACGGGCTGGAATGCGGTATTCCAAACGCACGCGGCCACGGCCATCGGGTTCCATGTTGACCAATTCGCCCTTGCGCTCGCCCAAGGCTTGCATGACGCCGCCTTGGTGTTCTTCTTCGATGTCAGCAGTGACCAATTCGATGGGCTCATGGCGTTCGCCGTTCACATCTTTGAACAACACGCGAGGCTTAGACACAGCCAACTCATAGCCTTCACGGCGCATGTTTTCCAACAGAATGGTCAAGTGCAATTCGCCACGACCCGCGACTTCGAAAATACCGTCTTCGTCGGTTTCTTTCACGCGCAAAGCCACGTTGTGTTGCAGTTCTTTTTGCAGACGGTCCCAGATTTGGCGGCTGGTCACAAATTTGCCGTCACGGCCCGCCAAGGGCGAGGTGTTCACGCAGAAGTTCATGGTCAATGTGGGTTCGTCCACTTTCAACATGGGCATGGGCATAGGGGTGTTGGGATCAGTCACCGTCACGCCAATACCGATGTCGGCAATGCCGTTGATGAGCACGATGTCGCCAGGGCCTGCTTCGGTCACTTGCACGCGGTCCAAACCTTGGAAGGTCAACACTTGGTTGACGCGGCCTTTGGTGGAGGCGCCATCTGGGCCTTCCATGACCAACACATCCATGCCGGGCTTGACCTTACCTTGGCTCACACGGCCCACGCCGATACGACCCACGAAGGTGGAGAAGTCGAGCGCAGAAATTTGCAACTGCAAAGGCGCCTCAGGGTCACCGCTGTTTGGTGGCACATGCTTCAAGATGGTGTTGAACAAGGCCGACATGTCGGGGCCCCATTGCTCACCAGCTGCGCCCTCTTCCAACGACGTCCAGCCGTTGATACCCGAGGCGTAAACCACTGGAAAGTCGAGTTGTTCGTCGTTCGCACCGAGTTTGTCAAACAAATCGAAAGCCGCGTTGACCACCTTGTCGCAGTTCGCGCCAGGCTTGTCCACTTTGTTCACCACGACGATAGGCTTCAAGCCCAAAGCCAAAGCCTTCTTGGTCACGAAACGTGTTTGAGGCATGGGGCCTTCTTGCGCGTCGATCAACAACACCACGCCGTCAACCATGGACAACGCACGTTCCACTTCGCCGCCGAAGTCCGCGTGACCGGGGGTGTCGACGATGTTGATGTGGGTGCCTTCCCAGCTCACGGCGCAGTTCTTCGCCAAGATGGTGATGCCGCGCTCGCGTTCGATGGCGTTGTTGTCCATCACGGTGTCGACCACTTTTTCGTGGTCAGCGAAGGTGCCAGATTGACGCAGCAATTGGTCAACCATGGTGGTTTTGCCGTGGTCAACGTGGGCGATGATGGCGATGTTGCGAATTTGCTTGCTCATGCTTCTCTCTTCCTTTATGCCTGCTCGGCCAGCGTGGGCTGGTTGGCGGGCGATCTTTCTAAAATTTGTTGAATTTCAAGGGGACTCAACAATCGTCCCGGAATCAGTTCCCCCGCTTTGACATGGGCGCTGCCCAGCAAAGCACGTGGGTTTTCTCCAAACACACACACGCGGTCTTGGTCAGTCCAAGTACCGCGACGACGCACACCGCTCAAAAAGCGACCTGCATTTTCTGCATCCAATGTGACGGCTGTGTGGTCTGACAACAGACACTCGACAGGCATCAAACGCGCTTCACGCGCGGGTTCTGCCATCGCAGTGAGGTCTTCCAACGTCACACAATCCGCCGCCACAAAAGGGCCTGTGGCTACACGGCGCAAAGCAATCAAATGGCCACCACAACCCAAAGCCTCGGCTATGTCTTCGCCCAAGGTGCGGATGTAAGTGCCTTTGCTGCACGTCACACGCAAACGTAAAAAAGGTGAATCACCCTCGAGTTGCATCTCAAGCAGCTCTAGGTCGTGAATCACCACATGGCGAGGTTCACGTGCCACCACTTCACCCGCACGGGCGTATTCATACAAAGCCTTGCCGTCCTTTTTCAAGGCGCTGTACATGGGCGGTACTTGCATGATTGGGCCCATGAAACGGTCCAACACTTCCACCACTTGCCCCACGGTGCAAGTGACAGGGCGCTGTTGAATCACCTCACCTTCGGCATCCGCCGTGCTGGTTTTCACACCTAAGCACACGGTGGTTTCGTAGGTTTTGTCAGCATCCAAATGGAGCTGACTGAATTTCGTAGCCGCGCCAAAACACAAAGGCAACACACCCGTCGCCAAAGGATCGAGCGTGCCGGTGTGGCCCGCTTTTTCAGCACGCAACAACCATTTGGCTTTTTGCAAGGCATCGTTGCTCGACAAACCAATCGGCTTATCCAACAGCAACACGCCATGCACAGGGCGTCGTTGCACCCGTACGCGCGGCATACGTGTGCTGGGAGCCTTGCTCCCTTGTGACTGCCCAACGGCGCTCATGTCAGTCGTCCTTCGCTTTGGAGGCGACGGCCTTGGCAATCAAGGCGTTCATGTCAGAAGCGCGCTCAGGCGTGCGGTCATACACAAAGTGCAAGGTAGGCACGGTGTGGATGTGCAGGCGCTTGAACAGGCCATTGCGCAGAAAACCTGCGGCTTGGTTTAAGCCCTCGCCTGTTTTCACAGGGTCGCCATTCAACACACTGAAATGCACTTTGGCATGGGCGTAATCGGGCGTCACCTCCACGCCTTGCAGCGTGACCATGCCCACACGTGGGTCTTTTAACTCACGCGCGATCAACTCGGCCAGATCGCGTTGGATCTGGTCGGCCACTTGGTAGCTGCGGTTGGGTGTGCTGCTCGGTTTACGTGCCATGCGTCATTGCACAAACGCTTTACAGCGTACGTGCCACCTCTTTGATTTCAAAGAATTCCAAGGTATCGCCTTCGACGATGTCGTTGTAGTTCTTGATGGTCAAACCGCACTCGAAGTTTTCTTTGACTTCTTTGGCGTCGTCTTTGAAACGCTTCAAGCTGTCGAGTTCGCCGGTGAAGACGACCACGTTGTTGCGCAGCAAACGCAACTTCGCGTTGCGTCGCACCACACCGTTGGTGACCATACAGCCCGCGATCGCACCAATCTTGCTGACGCGCAGCACTTGGCGGATCTCGGCATTACCGATGATTTCTTCCTTCTTGTCAGGCGTGAGCATGCCGGACATCGCCGCTTTGAGGTCATCCACAGCGTCATAAATGATGTTGTAGTAACGGATGTCCACTTCGCTGGTCTCGGCCAACTTGCGCGCACCGGCATCGGCACGCGTGTTAAAGCCGATGATGACGGCCTTAGAAGCAATCGCCAAGTTCACATCGCTCTCGCTGATGCCACCCACAGCGGCATATACCAGCTGCACTTTGACCTCATCCGTCGACAACTTGAGCAACGACGCAGCCAAGGCTTCTTGCGAGCCTTGCACGTCGGCTTTGACGATGATGGGCAAGGTTTTGACTTCGCCAGCGGCCATGTCGGAGAACATGTTTTCCAACTTCGCGGCTTGTTGCTTGGCCAGTTTGGTGTTACGCACCTTGCCTGCACGGTAGGTGGCAATTTCACGGGCGCGTCGTTCGTCAGACATGACCATGAATTCGTCGCCCGCTTGTGGCACTTCGGTGAGACCTTGAATCTCGACGGGAATCGATGGGCCAGCTGACTTGATAGGTTTGCCGTTCTCGTCCAACATGGCGCGCACACGACCATAGGTTTGGCCAGCCAATACCACATCGCTCACATTGAGCGTGCCAGACTGAACCAACACCGTGGCCACTGGACCGCGACCTTTGTCCAAACGCGCTTCGATTACCAAGCCTTTGGCCATGGCATCGACAGGCGCTTTGAGTTCGAGCACTTCGGCTTGCAAGAGCACTTGTTCCAGCAACTCGTCAATGCCGGCACCGGTTTTGGCGGAGACTTCACAGAACGGTGAATCACCACCGAACTCTTCAGGCACCACTTCTTCAGCCACCAGTTCGCCTTTGACGCGTTCGGGGTTGGCACCAGGTTTGTCAATCTTGTTGACCGCTACCACAATCGGCACACCCGCCGCTTTCGCGTGCTTGATGGCTTCTTTGGTTTGCGGCATCACGCCGTCGTCCGCCGCCACCACCAAGATGACGATGTCGGTGGCTTTGGCACCGCGTGCACGCATGGCCGTGAAGGCCTCGTGACCGGGTGTGTCCAAGAAGGAAATCATGCCGCGTGGTGTTTCCACGTGGTAAGCGCCAATGTGTTGGGTAATGCCACCGGCTTCGCCCGATGCCACTTTGGCGCGACGGATGTAGTCGAGCAAAGAAGTTTTACCGTGATCCACGTGACCCATGACCGTCACCACGGGGGCACGTGTCAAGGCTTCGGCTTGGTGGCCAGATGCTTCTTCTTCGGTAAAGGCTTCTGGGTCGTCCAGTGCAGCAATCACGGCCTTGTGGCCCATTTCTTCCACCACGATCATGGCGGTGTCTTGGTCCAAGGGCTGGTTGATGGTGGCCATTTGGCCGAGTTTCATCAACTGCTTGATGACTTCAGAAGCTTTGACCGCCATCTTGTGAGCCAACTCGCCCACGGTGATGGTTTCGGGCACGTGCACTTCGAGTACGCGTGCTTCGACCGGTGCTTGTGGTGCGCGGTCATCGTCACGGTCGCGCTCACGGCGACCTTTAGGACCACCACGCCAGTTGTTGCGGCCCACACCACCACTCGCATCACCGCGTGTTTTGATGGCTTTCTTTTTGGCTTGTTCATCGGCCCAGCTGGAAGACAGCTTGGCGCTCTTGACTTCTTTGTTGCCTGGTCCGGCATTGCCTGTGCTGCTAGGTGCAGCCCCCGCCCGACCACCCGCGGCCCCTGCAGGCTTGTGCAGAGTGCCTTTGATGGCCTTGGCGTCAGGCGCTGGTTCAGGCTTTTTAGCGACCAAGGTTTTGGCTGGTGCACTCATCATTTGACGAATGGCCTCGGCTTCTGCCAATGCTTTGCGACGACGTGCATCTAAATCGGCTGCGCGTGCTGAGTCTTCTTCAGCACGGGCTTTGGCGGCAGCGGCGGCCTCGGCACGAGCTGCATCAACGGCTTGCGCTTTCGCATCAACCTCAGGCGCTTGCACTTTGGTTTCAGTCGCAGGCTCTTCAGCTTTGGCTTGTGCTTTGGCCTTGGCTGCTTCTTGTTTGGCTTGTTCTTTGGCTTCTTGTTCTTCGCGCAAGCGACGTTTTTCAGCCAGTTCTTCTTCTTGACGACGAATCAACTCAGCTTGGCGACGTGCGTCTTCTTCGCGACGGGCCAACTCAGCGTGGTCAATCACGGGTGCAGCAGGCTCTTGCACAGCGGGAGCCGCGGACTCTGCTGGCACGGGCGTCGCTTCATCTTCGTCACGCTTGACGAAAGTGCGTTTTTTACGCACTTCCACTTGGATGGTGCGTGCTTTGCCTGTGGCGTCAGCTTGTTTGATCTCGGTGGTCGATTTCTTAACCAAGGTGATTTTTTTGCGCTCGGGCGATGCCGTGCCATGGCTGGCTTGTAAGTGGCTCAAGAGCTTTTGTTTGTCACTATCAGTCAGCACATCGCTGGCCGAAGATTTGGCGACACCGGCTGCTTTGAGCTGGTCAAGCAGGGTGTCGGTGGGTTTTTTGAGTTCGCTGGCAAACTCGGCTACGGTCGTACTGGTCATTTCTGGTATTCCTTTCCATGACCATTACTCTTGACCCGTGAACCAATGTTCACGTGCCTTCAAGATCAGGGCTTTGGCATCATCTTCGCTTTGGCCTGTGATGGCTGTGAGCTCGTCTACGGCCAAGTCGGCCAAATCGTCACGGGTGTGTACGCCGCTCTCAGCCAACTTAGGCAAGAACTCCGCATTCAATCCTTCGAGGTCGCGCAAATCTTGCGAAACTTCTTCGACGCTCTCTTCGCGTGCAATTTCTAGGGTGAGCAGCGCATCCTTGGCACGTGTGCGCAGCTCATTGATGGTGTCTTCATCAAAGCTTTCGATTTCCAACATCTCTTGCAAGGGCACATACGCCACTTCTTCGAGACTGGTGAAACCTTCTTCAATCAAGATGTCCGCCACTTCTTGGTCCACGTCCAACTTGGCCATGAACAATTCGCGGATGCTATGTGTTTCGTCGGCTTGCTTTTGGGCAGACTCGGCGGCATCCATGATGTTGATTTTCCAGCCGGTTAACTCAGCGGCCAAACGCACGTTTTGACCGCCGCGACCGATGGCGATGGCGAGGTTTTCTTCGTCCACCACCACATCCATGGCGTGACGCTCTTCGTCCACCACGATGGAGCTGACGTTGGCAGGGGCCAAGGCGCCGATCACGAACTGGGCTGGGTCTTCACTCCACAACACGATGTCCACGCGCTCGCCTGCGAGCTCGGTGGTCACCGCGTTCACACGCGTACCACGCACACCCACGCAAGTGCCGATGGGGTCCACGCGTTTGTCGTGAGAGATCACAGCAATCTTGGCGCGCGAACCAGCGTCACGTGCGCATGATTTGATTTCCAACATGCCTTGTTCGATTTCTGGCACTTCGTGACGGAACAACTCCACCATGAACTCAGGCGCAGAACGCGACAGGATGATGGGTGCGCCGCGTAAAGTGAGGTCCACATCCATGATCATGGCACGCACACGGTCACCGCTGCGGAAGTTTTCCTTAGGGATCATTTCGCTGCGGCGCAGACGGCCTTCCACGCGACCGGATTCAACAATGATGTCGCCCTTGTCCATGCGCTTGACGGTACCGACGAAGATTTTGTCGCCGCGTGACATGAAGTCGTTCAACAACATTTCGCGCTCAGCATCGCGAATTTTTTGCAAGATCACTTGCTTAGCCGCCATGGCACCGATACGGCCGATAGGCAAAGACTCCACGGCTTCTTCGATGTATTCGCCTTCTTCGACGTCGGCCACGCGCTCGCGCGCGTCCATCAACATTTCTTCGGCTTCTGGGTTTTGCAAACCAGCTTCGTCAGGCACCACCAACCAACGGCGGAAGGTTTCGTACTCGCCGGTGTCGCGATTCATCGCCACGCGAATGTCCACTTCGCCTTCGTACAACTTTTTGGTGGCTTGGGCCAACGCCAACTCGACGGCGCCAAACACCACATCGCGTTCGACGTTTTTCTCACGCGAGATTGCCTCGACCAGCATCAACATTTCGCGGTTCATGATCGGTTACTCCTTCTCTTACCTATGTTCAACGGGGCTTTTTGCCCTTGAAATCCACAATCGGAGCCAGACGCGCTTCTCGCAGCTCGTCCAGCGTGAAACCCAGTGCGTGCACTGGCATTTCGGCTAATCTTTTGGGGCTCACTTTTTGACCAGGCTTGGCCTTGACTTCATCACGCCAGGTGATTTGCCAACCCGCACCATCGTCGGTGCGCTCTAAAGTGCCACGGAATTTCTTGCGGTTGGCCGCCACTTGGCCGCCAGCAGCTTCGCCAATTGGGGCTTTGAGCGTGAGGTCTACCTCTTCGCCCACAAATCGTTCGAAATCGGCTTGATGGCGCAAGGGGCGATCAATACCGGGCGACGACACCTCTAAACGGGCGTAGTCTGCGCCATCCACTTCCAACGCAAATTGCAACTGGCGGGTCACGCGCTCGCAGTCTTCGACGTTGACAGGCTGCACAGATGAGCCAGCCGTCCAAGGCATATCAATCGTGATGCGCAAGAGTCCCCCGGCGGAGCGTTCAATCTCTACCAGGTCGTAACCTAAACCGGTCACTGTTTGTTCTACTGTTTGCTGCAAACTCACGTCGACGAATAGCCTTTAAATCACATGCTCAAAAAACAAACGACCAAAAAAAACGAGCGGTAATTACCCGCCCGTTTGGTCGTGAAGCGCATATTGTAGCGCCTAAATGCTTGATTATCAAAGGATAAATGCTATTTTTAGGCGTCAGCCCCCACCAAAATCTTTGTATAGGGCGCCTGCGGATTGTTCAGCACTTGTTCAAACGTGCCCGCCTCCACCACCTTACCGGCTTGCATGACCATGACATGGTGCGCCATGGCGCGTATAACTGAAACATCATGGGTGATGAGCAAATAACTCAAACCCCGCTCCCGTTGGAGCTTTTGCAAGAGTTGCAGCACCTGCAACTGTGTCGTGGCATCCAAGGCACTGGTGGGCTCATCCAAGACCAAGACCTGCGGCTCAACCACCAAAGCGCGGGCAATCGCCAAGCGCTGACGCTGCCCGCCGGAGAACTCATGCGGGTAGCGCTGCAACAACCCCGGAAACTCAGTTTCGGTCAAACCCACCGCAGCCAAGGTCACCAAAATACGGCGAAGCCTGCCCAAATCGTCCAATTGAGGGGCATGCAGGGTCAGGCCTTCAGATACCAGCTCGTGCACATTCATGCGAGGTGACAGCGATGAAAACGGGTCTTGGAACACCACTTGCACCTTGCGACGCAGCGGCAAGTCTTGCCCCGACTTTCCTTGCCAAGCCACGCCATCGATGGTGAGTGCGCCTTCGCAAGGCATCAACCCAAGCGCAGCCAAGGCCAATGTGGTTTTGCCCGACCCCGATTCGCCAATCACGCCTAAGGTTTGGCCCCCACGCAAATCAAAGTTGGCACCCTGCACCGCCACAAACTGACCGCCTGTGAACCAACCGCGCCAACCGGCTCGACGGATTGGGTAGCTCACACGCAACGCTCTGGCTTGCATCACTATGGGAGCATTACTTTTGGCTTCCACCACCTCACGCGGAGGCTGGCTGTTGATCAGTTTTTGGGTGTAAGGGTGCGTGGGGTAAGTCAACACCACATCCACCGCGCCCGACTCCACCACCACGCCTTTTTCCATGACCAAGACTTGGTCGGCAAAGTAACGCACGGTATTGAGGTCATGCGTGATGAGCAACACCGCCATGCCAAAGCGTTTTTGCAAGTCGCTGAGCAAATCCAAAATTTGCGCCCGTAGCGACACATCCAACGCAGTGGTTGGCTCATCGGCCACCAACAAGCGCGGGCGGCAAGCCAAGGCCATGGCAATCATCACGCGTTGGCGCTGACCTCCAGAAAGTTGGTGCGGGTACGCACTGGCACGGCGAACGGACTCGGGAATACCGGTCAGGTTGAGCAACTCCACGGCTTCGTGCCAAGCCTCTTCACGTGTCATGCCACGTTTGAGTTCCAGCACTTCCGCGATTTGGTCACCCACCATCATCAAAGGGTTCAAAGCCGTCATAGGCTCTTGGAACACAAAGGCGATGTCTTGACCTCGGATGTTGATGAGCTCGCGCTCAGTCAGCTTGACCAAATCGTGTGTGTGCGGCGCATCGGTAGCTTCGGGACGCAAAGTGTCTTCATCTTGCGCCGTCCAGAGCACACGCCCCGACACACGCGCACCTTCGAGCAGTTTGACAAAGCTCAGCGCGGTCACGCTTTTGCCAGAGCCCGACTCGCCCACCAAGGCGAGCTTCTCGCCAAGGTCAAGGTTGAAGCTGATGCCCTTGACGACATCTTCTGCATGAAAACCAATGCACAAATCGCGCACTTGAAGCAAAGGCAACCTCATGAGCGCGCCTTTCTTGGGTCTAGGGCATCACGCAATGCGTCACCCATGAAAGTGAGCAACATCAACGTCACGACCAGCACAGCGAAAGTGGACAAAGAAATCCACCACGCATCGATGTTGTTTTTGCCTTGGGCCAACAACTCGCCCAAACTGGGCGTGCCCGGTGGCACGCCCAAGCCTAAGAAGTCCAACGACGTGAGCGACAAGATGGCCGCACTCATGCGAAACGGCAAGAACGTGACCACAGGCGTCAAGCTGTTGGGCAGCACATGACGCCACATGATTTGCGCATCAGACAAACCCAAGGCACGGGCAGCGCGCACATAGTCGAGCTGACGGTTACGCAAGAACTCGGCTCGCACATAGTCAGACAAGCCCATCCAACCAAACAAGCCCAACAAAATCAGCAACAAGGTGATGCTTGGGTCAAACACCGCCGAGAAGATGATGAGCAAATACAACTCGGGCATGGCGCTCCACACCTCGATGAAACGCTGCATAACCAAGTCAATCTTGCCGCCAAAGAAACCTTGCAAGGCGCCGGTCAAGATACCAAGGACGGTGCCAAACAAGGTCAGCCCCAAAGCAAACAACACCGAGATGCGAAAGCCGTACAACAAACGAGCCAGGACATCGCGACCGCGGTCATCTGTGCCAAACCAGTTGTCTGCCGAAGGTGGCGCGGGATTGGGCACGGCAGAAAAATAGTTCAGTGTGCTGTGGTGATACCGAATGAGCGGATACAGGGCCCAGTTGCCGGGTTTGTCGAACTGCGCCTGAATGAACGGGTCAAGAAAATCGGTGGGGGTCTCAAAGTCGCCACCAAAGGTTGTCTCTGGCTGGTTGTGCACGATGGGCATGTAGAAACTGCCGTCGTAACGAGCCAGCAAAGGCTTGTCGTTGCACAACACCTCAGCGAACAAACTCAAACCAAAGCAGCACACAAACAACACCAAGCTGTAAAAGCCAAGGCGGTTGTGCCTGAACCTTAGCCAAGCGCGCTGGGTGGGCGACAAAGATGCTTCAGTCGAATTTGACACGCGGGTCCACCCATACATAACAAAGGTCGCTGATAAGTTTGGTGACCAAACCAATCAACGTGAACAAATACAAAGTCCCCAACACCACGGGGTAGTCTCGGCGCATGACGCTTTCGTAGCTCAACAATCCCAAACCGTCGAGCGAGAACAACGTTTCAATCAATAACGAACCTGTGAAAAACGCGCCAATGAAGGCCGCGGGAAAACCTGTGACCAAGGGAATGAGCGCGTTGCGAAACACATGGTTCCAAATGACACGACGTTCAGACAAACCTTTGGCACGCGCGGTGAGCACATATTGCTTGCGAATCTCTTCGAGCATGGCGTTTTTGGTGAGCAGTGTGGTCACCGCGAAAGCGCCCAACACACTCGATGTCACGGGCAACACGATGTGCCACAGGTAGTCGGTGATGCGCGCCCCCCAAGTGAGCTGCTCCCAATTGGCCGAGGTCAAGCCACGCAGCGGGAACCACTGCAACTGGCCGCCAAACACCACCAGCAAAGCCACGCCCAACACAAAGCCGGGAATGGCAAAACCCACCAGCACCAAAAGACTGGTCACCAAGTCAAACGACGAGCCCGCACGCACGGCCTTGGTCACGCCCAACGGCACAGAGATGAGGTAGCTCAACAGGAAGGTCCACAGCCCCAAGCTGATGGAGACAGGCATTTTTTCTTTCACCAACTCCCAGACGGTTTTGGGATAGAAAAAACTTTTACCCAAATCAAATACGGCGAACTGTTTGAGCATTTGCCAAAAGCGTTCGGTTGGCGGTTTGTCAAAGCCGTATTGCTGGCGAATTTCTTCAATACGTGCGGCGTCTACACCCTGGCGACCACGGTAGCCAGCGCCTGCCATGGCAGCGCCCTCGCCGCCACTGTCGCGGCCTTGAAGCTGCGACACCATTTGCTCAACAGGACCACCTGGCACAAACTGTATGACCACAAAGGTCATGAGCAACACGCCCAGCAAGGTAGGAATCATCAACAGCAAACGTCTGAGGATGTACGAACTCATGGCGCACGCTCCGCTCTTTTGATGGCCGCCAAGGTGGCTCGGTTGTCAATGGTGGCCCACCAAGTCGACGAGGCCCATGTTTCAGGTTGGTAATAGCGCGGCATCACAGCCGGCAGCTCGAAGCGGCCGTTGCGCCATGCGACTCGGTGAACAGCGCCATACCAATGCGGAACGGTGTAATGGCCGTGGCGCAGCACGCGGTCTAAAGCACGGACTGCCGTGATGAGCTGAGGACGGGTTTTGGCAGAGGTGATGTTTTCTAACAAAGCATCGACCGCAGCGTCTTGGATGCCAATGAAGTTGCCCGAGCCTTCGGTGGTGGCCGCTTTGGAGCCAAAGCGTTCCATCAATTCAGTACCAGGCGACTCGCTGCCCACAATGCGGTTGCTGATGATTTCAAAGTCAAACACATCCAAGCGTTTTTGCAGAATGGCGAAATCGATGACTTTGTAGTTCACCTGAAAACCGAGCTTCTCTAAGTTCTTGGTGTACGGCGTGATGACACGCCCCATGGCACCTGAGTTGTCTAAGAACTCAACTGTGAAGGGTTCTCCCTTGGCGTTGCGTAACGCACCATCGCGGTACGTCCAACCTGCCTCCGCCAACAAGGCCTTGGCACGGCGTAAATGATCACGCAAGGTTTCACCCGACTTGGGGTCTAGCGAGGTGCGCGGTGGTTGAGGCACGGCGTCTTTGAACACATTCGGCGAAAGCTTGTCACGCAAGGGCGTGAGCAGGGCCAACTCGGCAGCATCGGGCATGCCCGTGGCTTCAAAATCACTGGCCACAAAGTAGCCACGCACACGCTGGTAAGCCCCGTAAAACAGTTGGCGGTTCATCCACTCAAAGTCCATCGCCAAGGCAATGGCTTCGCGCACGCGGGTGTCTTTGAATTTGGGTAACCGGGTGTTGAACATGAAGCCCTGAAAGTCGCCCGCATTGCTGTGCTTGAACTCGCTCTTCATCAGTTGGCGCGTCACAAACTGTTTGCCGGTGTAACCCCTCGCCCACTCACGCGCGATGAAGGACTGGACCAAATCGAACTCACCCGCTTTGAAGCCTTCGAGCTGTGCGGTGTTGTCTTTGTACAAGCGATAGGTGATGCGGTCAAAGTTAAACAAGCCTTTGCGCACGTTCAAATCACGGGCCCAGTAGTTATTGTCTCGCTCATAACTCACATCGCGACCAAACACGACGCGTCCCATCTTGTAGGGGCCACTGCCAATCGGTGTGTCTGTGACGATTTTGTCCAACGGCTTGGGGTAACCATTCTCGCTGCCCCATTGGCGGCTAAACACGGGCATACCGCCCACAATCAAGGGCAACTCGGGATTCACGCGTTTGAAATCAAATCGTACGGTACGTGGGTCCACCACCGTCACGCCCGCCACCTCAGAATACAGTGTGCGAAATTGCGGCGCAGCCTGCTTGCTGATGAGTTGCTCAAACGAGTACTTCACATCTTCAGCCATGACGGCATCGCCATTGTGAAAACGAGCTTGCGGGCGTAGTTTGAACGTGACTGAGCGACGGTCAGCCGCCACGCTCACATCTTCCGCAAGCAGACCGTAGGCTGTGGTGGGTTCATCCATGGTGCCAGCCAACAAGGACTCAAACACCAAGCCCGTCAAGCCTGGGGCGGCGTTGCCTTTGAGGGTGAAGGGGTTGTATTTGTCAAAACTCGATAACCGTGAGGGCGGCACCAATATCAGCTCGCCACCTTTGGGCGCCAGAGGGTTGGCGTAGTCGAAGTTTTTGAAATTGGCGGGGTATTTGATGTCCCCAAATTGGGCGTACGCATGCCCAGCCCACGTGGGGCCAGAGCAGAAAAATGCCAACAAAATGAGGAAGCTACGCATGCGACAATTCTGCAAGATTTTTTTGGAGAGATTTACATGAGTACAAAAACGGGTTTCCTGTCAGGCAAAAAGCTTCTCATCAC
>JACCDX010109502.1_pt1 | contig 22880 bp, 21 predicted proteins | sample 7449681 | NCBI WGS metagenome assembly JACCDX01 (sample SAMN15323450, study PRJNA562643) | freshwater metagenome | isolation source: river surface water | place: USA:Blue River Watershed | collected 2017-08-18
AAGACAAAGTCGGCCGGATCTTGTTGTCCCATGGGGCGGCCAATTCCGAGGCGTACGCGGTAATACTCTGCGGTGCCGAAAGAAGAGGTCAGTGATTTCAAACCATTGTGGCCGTTATCGCCACCAGCAATTTTGGAGCGAATCGCAGCAAATGGAATATCTAATTCATCATGCAAAACAATTACTTGTTGTGGTTCTACCGAGTAGAAGTTAGCCAGCGCCTTAATCGGTCCACCAGATTCGTTCATATAGCTCTTTGATTTAGCGAGGATGACCGAAAAAGCATCGACACCGACGCCTAACTTGTAGGCGGCGATGTCGGTGCGTGACTTATGGGTACTTAGCTTTACGTTGTGACGCTTAGCGAGTTCATCAATCACCATCTGGCCAACGTTGTGGCGAGTGGCGGAATATTGTTCGCCCGGGTTACCGAGACCAACAACAATCCAAAGAGATGTACTCACGAGGTAAAGAGTAAGGCTTAAGCGTCTTTCTTCTCAGCATCAGCTGCTGGTGCCGCTGCTGCTTCTGCTGCAGGAGCTGCAACTTCTTCAACTGCAGTTGAACGCTCTGAAAGGTGAACGACGATCATCTTAGGATCAGAGACCAAGACGCTACCTGCAGGAAGAATTACGTTCTCTGCATATAGTGACTGACCTGCGGCAAGACCTGTGAGATCAAGTGTAAAGAATGAAGGAATAGCAGTTGCTTCAACTTCAACTTCGATTGTGTGGTTCACGTGCTCAAGAATTCCGTCGCGATCGTGTTCACCTTCGGTGTGAACAGGAACTGAAACAGTTACCTTCTCACCACGACGAACAGCGACGAGGTCGATGTGCTCGAGAATTTGCTTTAGTGGGTGGCGAACAATCGCCTTTGGAAGTGTCAGTTGATCCTTGCCATCGATATCGATTTGAAGAAGAACGTTTGACTGCTTCAAAGCAACGCCGAGTTCGCGAGCTGGAAGAGTGATGTGCTGTGGCTTCTCGCCATGGCCGTAAATAACTGCAGGAACCAGACCTGCTACGCGTGCACGACGTGACGCACCTTTGCCGAACTCAGTACGTGTTGTGCCGGTGATCTTGATTTCTGCCATTTTATTTACTCCTGTTTGTTTTGATCTGAATACTTCGGGACTTACTTTTTAACACGAAGTTCCAGCAGGAGTTAAATCCTTACCGTCGATTACGGAGTTTTTCACCCTCGCCGGAAACCTGGGCAAAGGTTAGCGCGGCTTAACTGTGTCCGTCAAAAAGACTGGTTACAGAGCCATCTTCGAAGACTTCACGGATCGCACGAGCCAGAAGTGGCGCAATCGAGAGGACGGTTAGGCCATCAAAGCGCTTATCTTCATCGATCGGAAGTGAATCAGTCACAACGACTTCGGTGACATTTGATGCCTTCAAGCGATCAATCGCTGGGCCAGAAAAGACTGCGTGGGTTGCGGCGATGATTACTTCTTTAGCACCCGCTGCAAAAAGTGCGTCTACTGCTTTAGTGATCGTGCCAGCGGTGTCGATCATGTCATCAATAACTACGCAGGTTTGGCCTTCAACTTCACCAACCACTTTGCCGGTCACTGATTCATTTGGAACACGTGGATCGCGAGTTTTGTGAATAAATGCAATTGGGCAGCCGCCGAGAAGTTCAGACCAACGTTCGGCAACACGAACGCGACCTGAGTCTGGCGAAACAATTGTTAGGCGAGTGCGATCAACTTTGCTGCCGACATAATTTGCCAACATTGGCAGAGCAAATAAGTGATCAACGGGTCCATCGAAGAATCCTTGTACTTGCGAAGTATGAAGATCTACAACCATCAAACGATCTGCGCCAGCAGTCTTATAAAGATCTGCCATTAAGCGAGCGGTGATTGGCTCACGACCGCGGTGCTTCTTATCTTGACGGGCATATCCGTAGAAAGGTGCGACAACTGTGATGCGCTTTGCTGATGCGCGCTTGAGAGCATCGACCATGATTAGTTGTTCCATTATCTGCTTATTTACTGGAGCAGTGTGGCTCTGAATAACGAAAGCGTCGCAACCGCGAACTGATTCTTCAAAGCGGACAAAGATTTCGCCATTTGCAAAGTCATATGCAGATGTTGGCGTTAGTGGAATACCGAGTTCGGCAGCGACGGCTTCGGAGAGCTCTGGAAATCCGCGGCCTGAAAAGAGTCGAAGTCTTTTCTCTGAGGACAAACGAATTTCGCTCAAGGAAATTAGCCTTTCTTCTCGTCGCGTTTTTCGGAAGCTTCGGCAGCAATTGCTGATTTGGTGCCGGATCGCTTGCGCATGACCCAACCTAATACATTTCGTTGCTTACCTCTAGCGACACCCATGGCACCGGCTGGGACATCTTCTGTGATTACAGATCCAGCAGCGGTGTAGGCCCCATCTCCAATTGAAAGTGGCGCAACCAACATCGAATCGCTACCGATTCGGACATGATCACCGACGGTTGTGTGGTGCTTCTCGACTCCGTCGTAATTAACAAAGATTGTTGCCGCGCCAATATTTGTGCCTTCACCAATCGTGGCATCTCCAACATATGAAAGGTGTGGAACTTTTGAGCCATCTCCAACTTTTACATTCTTCATCTCAACGAATGCACCTGCTTTAGCTCCAGCGCCAAGGTTGGTGCCTTTTCGAAGATATGAGTACGGGCCAACGTTTGCGCCAGTGCCGATCGTTGCTTCGAAGCAATTTGATTCAACAACGTTTGCGCCTTCAAGAACGTTGCAAGATTCCAGTGTTGTGCGCGGACCAATTACAGCTCCCGTTGCGATCTTTGAATTTCCCAAGATTGCGGTGCCTGGATAAATGGTTACATCGTTTGCGATCTGCGCAGTTGCATCGATCCATGTGGTCGTTGGATCGACGATAGTTACGCCAGCACGCATAAATCCTTCATTGATGCGATCGCGAAGCAGAGCAGCGCTTTCCGCTAATTGCACGCGGTCGTTTACGCCCAAGATTTCGATGAAATCTTCAATCATTGCTGCAGCGATCGTGCCGCCTTCGTTGCGCAAGATTTCGATGACATCAGTTAGATAAAGCTCGCCTTGCGAATTATCGTTGGTTAGCTTGCCAATTGCGCCGGCGAGCTTCTTTGCATCAAATGCGTAAACACCTGAGTTAACTTCGTAGATCGCTTTTACAAAATCGTCAGCATCGCGTTCTTCAACGATGCGAAGTAGCGAACCATCATCGCCACGAACAATGCGGCCATAGCCAGTTGGATCAGGGTGTTCGGCAGTTAAGACTGAAGCGGTGAAGCCACCCGAATGGTGGGCGTCGAGAAGTTGTTGCAACGATTGGCCGGTAAGCATTGGTGTATCGCCGGCCAAGATCAAGATGGTTCCAGAAATATCTGTGCCTGCGAGCGCTAATTGAGTTGCATGGCCAGTGCCGCCGCGACGTTCTTGGAAAACTGTTGTGACATGAGGTGCGACTTCGCGTAAGTGTTCTTCCACTGCTTCGCGACCGGCACCGACGACTACGCGAACTTGCCTAGGGGCGAGCGCGTTGACTGCGTGCAAAACATGGCCGACAAGTGAACGACCAGCAACTTCGTGCAGGACTTTAGGTGTTGCAGATTTCATGCGAGTGCCTTCACCGGCGGCGAGAACAACAACCGTTTCGAGATTTGCACTCATGATGTAAGTCTAACTGGTGCCGGATAATTCATTTGGTGGCTCCGCCACCAGGTATCGATCCTGGACCCTGGGCTTCAAAGGCCCATGTGCTAGCCACTACACAATGGCGGAACGCATATTCTCCCTCATATTTATGTGTGCTCGTGACCATTGGGGGCCAAAGCCGTGTGCGATATATCCTCTAGACCTATGAGCGCCTATCGCGATGAAGTCGACCGCCTAATCGCGGATTGGAAGCGCGAGCGCCCCGATTTAGATATCAGCCCCTTTGCGGTGCTCAGCCGTATTTCTCGTATTTCGCGAAACTTAGATATCGCCCGCCGAGATGCATTCGCAGATCTGGAAACTTGGGGATTCGATGTTTTGGCAGCGTTGCGTCGCGCCGGAGATCCTTATCAACTCTCCCCTGGTGCGCTGATGCAAGAAACGCTCGTTACTAGCGGCACGATGACAAATCGTTTAGATCGCTTAGAAGAGTTGAAATTAATTACGCGACAACCAGATCCTGCTGATGGACGCGGATCACTTGTTACTTTAACGGCATCTGGAATGCGCGCTGTAGATAAAGCGTTGGAAGGCTTACTCGAACAAGAGCGCGAATTGCTAAAAGGTTTAACTCGCGAACAGAGAATTGCTTTAGCTGATTTGCTTAGCTCACTTGCCGCGCATCTTGAAGAGAATTAATTTAAAAGCTTTTTTAAATTACCTTAGCGCCGTGCACTGGTCCGTACGCACGCGCCACACTTCCAACAACACCACTAGAAGTTAACGCAACAGCCAGATCTAAACCTTGCTCTTCGTCGGCGACCAAGAAGGCAACTGTTGGGCCCGATCCCGAAACGATCGAGCCAAGTGCTCCGTATTCTTCGCCGACATCTAAAACCAAAGTTAGCGCCGGGCGCAATGAACATGCCGCTGATTGCAGATCGTTGTGTAGCGCTAGTCCCACTGCCTTGGGATCTGCTGCCAATAAAGATTGCATCAGCGCATCGCTGGTTTGGGGCGCTGCGATATCTAAACCAGCGCGCAAGCGATCGCACTCTTGATAAACCGCAGGAGTTGATAGACCAACTGTAGAAAGTGCTAAAACCCAGTGATATGTACCGCGCGAAAGCGCTGCAGTTAACTGATCTCCGCGACCTTGACCGATTGCCGTTCCGCCCGAAATCATAAATGGCACATCGCTACCGAGTTGCGAACCGAATTCGTGCATCTCCTCGCGCGACATTTCGAGATCGTAGAGTTCATTAACTCCAACAATTACCGCTGCCGCATCGGCGCTGCCGCCAGCCATTCCACCTGCAACCGGAATTGATTTATTAACTTCAATATGGGCATCGATTTCAAAGTCATATTCGTTAGCGATCAATTGGGCGGCTTTTACCGCCAAATTTGTGGCATCGGCCGGCACCCCGTGAGTGTGATCGCCGACAATAGAAATCGTTATTCCGCTACCTGGTGCGCCTTTAGTGATTGTTACATCGTCATAAATGGAGATCGCTTGAAAGACGGTAACTAAATTGTGGAATCCATCGGCTTCACGTGGACCAACTGCCAATTGCAGATTTACTTTGGCAGGAACTCGTACGGTTACGGAGTTTCGGTTTGGGCGGGACACGCTAAGACTCTAAACCTTGTTGCGCGATTTTGCAGAACGCATGGATATCGAGTGATTCACCGCGCAGCGTTGGATCAATTCCGGCGCCGAGCAAATGTGCTTCTGCTGCGGCGGAGCCGCCGTAACGCGAAGAAAGAGCCGCGCGCAGCATCTTGCGACGTTGTGCGAAGGCGAGATCGATGATTGCAAAGACTTCCTTGCGAAGCATTTCATCACCCGGTGTGGCACGACGTTTAAAGCCAACTAATTTCGAATCAACATTTGGCGCCGGCCAGAAAATAGAACGTGAGACCGAACCGGCACCAGATACTTCAGCCCACCAAGCAGCTTTAACGCTGGGGATTCCATATTCCTTGGTATTTGGTTTTGCAGCTAATCGATCTGCAACTTCGGCCTGCACCATCACAACACCGCTGCGCAGAGTTGGCAGAATTTCTAATAAGTGAAGGAAGACCGGAACTGAAACGTTGTAAGGCAAGTTCGCGACTAAAACAGTTGGCTCACCTGGAAGTGATTTCACTTGCAACGCATCTTGATTGATGACGGTAAGAATCTCGCTGCGATCGCTATGTAGAGCCGCTGTCAACGGAAGTTGTGTAGCAAGGCGGGAATCTATTTCTACTGCGATTACGCTAGTTGCTTCCTCCATAAGAGCCAGAGTTAACGAACCAAGACCTGGACCAATTTCGAGTGCGACATCCCCCGCAGTTACTCCAGCGGTGCGAACAATTTTGCGACAAACGTTGGCATCAATAACAAAATTTTGGCCAAGTGATTTAGCCGGTTTTAGATCTAATTTTTCAGCCAGGGCGCGAATTTCGGCAGCACCGAGCAAGGTCATAGCGTTGATCCTGCAGCGAAAGAGCCAAAGATACGTTCGGCGTTATCTGAAAGGGCTTGCGCAAGTGCGCCCACGCTTTCATTGCGTTCTTCGGCCATAGCGCGAACGATATTTGCGATCTGCGCTGGAGTATTTAGCGCTCCGCGATTAGGCATCGGTGCCAAAAATGGTGAATCGGTTTCAACCAGTAACTGCTCATGCGGAACTAACTTCACCGCATCGCGCAACGCAGGGGCGTTCTTAAAGGTTAACGTTCCTGCGAAAGAGAGTATGTATCCACGATCAATACAGATTTTCGCCATATCGACATCGCCTGAAAAGCAATGGAAAACAGTCTTTTCGGGCGCTCCTACTTCAAGCAAGATTGATAGAACATCATCATGTGAATCACGATCGTGAATAACGAGTGCTTTATTGGTTTTCTTGGCGAGCTCGATATGCCACTTAAAAGAATCTTGCTGGCGTTTACGAAGTTCAGGTGGAGTACGGAAATAATCCAAACCGGTCTCACCTATTGCGCGAACTCTTGGGTGGTAGGCAAGTTCTTCGATGATCTTTAAATCTGCATCTAAATCTGGAACAACTGGCGCTTCATTAGGGTGCAACGCCACTGCGGCAAGCACGCGATCGTCAAAGTGTTCGGCCGCTGCAACGCACCATTTGGACTGTTCTGCTGAGTATCCAACTTGCACCACGCGATCCACACCAACAGATTTAGCATCATCTAAAACTTGTTTTACTTCCGCAGAATCTGGTGCGGCATCGGTGACGATTTCTAAGTGCGCATGCGCATCTACTGTTGCAACCGGTAGCGGTTTTGGCAGTGGTGCCAGGGGGCGATCAATATCGCGATTGTGGCGATCTGCCATAGGAAATTACTCTTTAGTCTCGAGACGTGGAAAGAGGACTGGCGTCTTTGTAACGATCGTTCCTTCAGGAAGTTGTCCCCATTGCGAAACCTTTGAGATCTGCTGATCTGCAAGCGAACCAATAGTTGCATTTGCACCTAGTGATTCCCACAAGATTTCCGTTGTTGCGGGCATTACTGGATGTAACAAGACAGCGAGTGCGCGAAGTGATTCAGCGGTGTTATACAAAACTTCTTCTAACGCTGCTTTATTGGCAGGATCTTTAGCAAGAATCCATGGCTCTTTCTCGGTGACATAGCCATTTACCTTCTTGCAGAAATCCATTACCGCGTTGATTCCGCCTTGGAAATCAAGAGCTACCATTGCCGCATCGGCCTTTTCAACAGTGCTAATTAGCGCTGCAGAAAGTCCAGCATCGTTAGCCTTTGCAGGGACTTTGCCTTCGCAATATTTTTCAATCATCGCAGCCAAGCGAGAAGCCAGGTTGCCGAAGTCATTTGCGAGCTCTGATGTGTAGCGAGCCGACATATCTTCCCAAGAGAAAGATCCGTCGCTACCGAAAGGAATGGCGCGCAAGAAGTAATAACGGAAAGCATCTACGCCAAAGTGATCGGTGATATCCGATGGTGCGATGCCGGTGAGCTTGCTCTTGCTCATCTTTTCGCCACCAACTAGCAACCAACCGTGAGCAAAAACTTTCTTAGGAACTGCCAAACCCGCGGCCATCAACATCGCTGGCCAGATAACTGCGTGGAAGCGCAAAATGTCTTTTCCAACTAGATGTACATCTGCGGGCCAAGTTTGCGCGAACTTTTTGCCGCCTTCGCTATCAGGTGCATCAGTTAGCTCAACAGCGGTTGCATAGTTAAGTAGCGCATCGAACCAAACGTAGACAACTTGGTCGGTATCCCAAGGAACTGGAATACCCCAATCAAATGTCGAACGTGAAATAGAAAGATCAGAGACACCGCCTTCGAGGAAGGAGACGACTTCATTGCGCGCACTTTCTGGCTGGCATGCATCTGGATTGTTGCGATAGTGCTCAAGAAGAGGTTCTGCAAATGCAGATAAGCGGAAGAACCAGTTATTTTCATTGACGAGTTCAATCGGCTTGCTGTGAATTGGACAGAGCTTTTGTCCGTCAGCATCAATCAAATCTCCAGGTAATTTAAATTCTTCACAACCAACGCAATATGGTCCTTCATATTTACCGGCATAAATGTGTCCGGCATCTTTGAGTGATTGCAGAAACTTTTGCACGCGCTCTGTGTGGCGCGGTTCTGTCGTGCGGATGAAGTCATCGTTCGCGATATTTAGCGCGGTCCAGTTTGGTTTCCATGCCTCTTGCACCAAGCGATCAACCCAAGCTTGTGGAGCAACGTTATTTTGCTCTGCGGTGCGCATTACTTTCTGACCGTGCTCGTCGGTGCCGGTTAAGAACCAGACAGATTCACCGCGCTGGCGATGCCAACGAGTTAAGACGTCGCCGGCAACGGTTGTATATGCATGGCCGATATGTGGCGCATCATTTACATAGTAAATCGGCGTTGTTAGGTAGAAAGATTTCACGGACGCATCTTATTCGCATCAACTACCGCTGCATAAACGATTCGCTTTGGCAGGTCGAATTCATCGGCCACGGTTGCAATTGCCGCCTTGCGATCCATTCCAGCAGCCTCAAATTCACGGACTCGCGCAACCATCTGATCTGCGGTCACTTCTGCGGTTCCAACTGCCGCTCCCGCGATCACGATTGTGATCTCCCCCAAAATCTCTTTTGAGGTAGACCATGAAACTAATTCGGCGAGAGTTCCGCGAACCGTTTCTTCATAAGTCTTGGTCATTTCGCGACAGATAGCTGCTTTGCGATCGCTTCCAAATACCGCCAAAGCATCTTGCAGCGATTCGGTAATGCGATGTGGCGCTTCAAAGAAAACCATTGTTCGCTCTTCAAAACGTAAAGATTCATAAAGTGCCTGACGTGCGCCAAGTGCGCGCGGTGCAAAACCTTCGAAGGTAAAACGATCAGTAGCAAGTCCAGATAAAGCAAGTGCCATAACGGGAGCGCTTGGTCCAGGAATAACTGTGACCGCTAAATTTTCTGCCATCGCATCGCGCGCTAATCGAAATCCAGGATCGCTAATTGTTGGCATTCCTGCATCTGATACAACTAGTACATTCTTGCCAGCGCGAAGTAGCTCCAGAATTTCTTGTGTGCGTTCAGTTTCATTACCGTCAAAGAATGAAATGACTCGACCAGTGAATGTAACTTCGATATCTGAACATAAGCGATGAAAGCGGCGCGAATCTTCGGCGGCAATAATTTCAGCGCTAGCGATAGCATCTTTTAGGCGCGGGCTAGCATCACCTGGATTTCCCAGAGGAGTTGCTGCCAACGTGAGCGCCATGGGTACATCCTCTCAGTACGCTAAGCATGTGAAAACCCGCATCGGCGTTGGCGCGATCACTTTGATCGCTTTATTCCTGCGACTTTTCAATCTTGGAACACCGAAGGGCTTCGTCTTTGACGAGGTTTATTACGTAGATGGCGCACGTGATTTATTGGCGCACGGCGTTGAGATCTCGGGAGACGATCCGGAATTTGTGGTGCATCCTCCTATCGGTAAGTGGCTGATAGCACTTGGAATAAAGCTCTTTGGCGATAACGAATTTGGATGGCGCTTTATAGGTGCGCTACTAGGAAGCGCCATGATTGTTCTGATCTCTCTGATCGCACAGCGTTTATTCCGAAACTCATTTCTAACTATCGCTGCTGGCGCACTTATGGCTATGGATGGCCTTGCACTTGTTCATTCTCGTACTGCGCTACTTGATATCTACCTTTCTTTCTTTATCTTGCTAGCAACTTACCTTTTCTTGGCGCGCTGGCATTGGTGGGCTGGTATCGCACTCGGCTTAGCCGTAGCAACAAAATGGAGCGCACTTTATTTCCTAGTGGTATTTGGAATAGTTGCTTTGTATCGCGCCTTCGCACATAACACCGGTCGTGATTTAGTTAGGCCAACGCTGAAGACTTTCGCACAATACGCACTAGTTCCATTCACGATTTATGTAACTTCCTGGGCCGGTTGGTTTGCAAGTAACCGCGGGTGGGCACGGGATTACTCAAGTAATTTTATTAATTCCTTTCTTCACTATCACTCCCAAATGTTGGGCTTTCACACCGGTCTTGTAGAAAAACATTCATACCAAGCAAATCCTTGGAGTTGGTTGATTATGGGAAGACCAACTTCATTCTTCTACGAAACCCCCAAGAGTTGCGGAGCCGATCGCTGCTCGCAAGAAGTTTTGGCGCTCGGAACTCCAATACTTTGGTGGATCGCAACAATTGCTCTAGCGGTAGTAATTGGGTTCTGGATTAAGTCTCTAGTTGTTAAACGTTATGAGCCGCCACTTAATGTGATTGTTGCTGGAATCGCTGCAGGTTATTTGCCTTGGTTCTTTTTCCAAAAGCGAACCGTCTTTTCGTTTTATGCGATCGTCTTTGAACCGTTCTTAATCCTGGCGATTATTTATTGCGCCTATGTTGCGCTGCTCCACTTTGAGAATAAGAGAAATACCTACGTGGTTATGGGCTTTATCCTCTTTGCGATCTTTATCAATTTCATCTTCTTCTTGCCGTTATATACCGGCGATGTGATTACCTACGATTCATGGCAGGCCCGCATGTGGCTACCTTCGTGGGTTTAGCGCTAACTACTCGTTAGCAGCGCGGTTACGTTTCATACGTTCAACCGCCTCATCTGCCAACTGTTGATCAAAGATCTCATCGCGAGACGGCGCTGCCGCAGCAAGTGCTTCACGTTCTAGGCGCTCTTGTTCTTCACTCCACTGGCCAGGAGTGGTCAGATCGATGACGCGCTTTGGAGTAATCGCCTTAGGAGCATTTACATAAGTTGGAACTGGAACAGAGTTTGGTTGCCACTCACCACGAGCTGCTGCTGTTCCCTTAGGCAAGATTGTTACGCCAGTGAGTTCGCGCTCTGAAAGTGGAATCCAATGTTCAGTTGAAGGCTTTGGTGCAACAACTTCCGCTAGGTTCGTTGACGAAACGCCAACGGTAGTGCGATGGATTTGTGTAACGCGACGTCGACGAATTCGGTCGGTATTTGTCTGATGGCGGACATGCGCCAAATAAAGAACAAACCCAACTACCGGAACTCCAATAAACGAAATTGCAAGAGTCTGCATAATCGCTCCAATTGTCGTCAATACAAAAGAGATAAAAATTATTGAGAAAATAATTCGGCGGCGCAGTAATTGTTGTGCGATTTTTGCTTCGCGATCTAAATCTGTGTGAATGACTCCGGTTCCGGAACTTCCACCGGGAGAATTTTCGGCAACGATGCGAAGTGCGCTTTTATATCTTTCAACATTCTTTCCGGAGAACTCATTTCGGTCGTGAACCCAGCGTGGGAGGAAGTAAGCCACCCACATGCCGATGATCGAAAGATAGATAATTCCAGAAGCCATGATGGGTAAAGATTAGACGAGCCCCCCTATCGCCTCGTGGATTTAGAGGGTCAAATAACCTGGGAATTTTCTTTCACATAACAATGATGATCGCGCCATTTTCCATCAATATGTAAATATCTAGGGCGCAAACCTTCAAAGATATAGCCCGCCTTTTCGGCAACTTTTATAGATGGTGCATTCTCTGGTCGAATATTTATTTCAATCCGGTGCAACCCCAGCTCTTCAAAGCCAAAGCGGGTCAGCATATTTACCGCTTGGGTCGTGATTCCGCGGTTGGCATATGCGCGGTCTATCCAATAACCGATATGCGCACCGCGCATCGCTCCGTACATCACTCCGCCCATTGTTATCTGGCCGATCAGATTTCGTCCCTGCTCATTTACATGCCAAATAGCTAGCGAATAAGAACGCCCGCTGCGCCCCTCACGTCGGTGCCAACGAACCATTTCACCAAAGGAGGGAAGTTTTCGCGCAGCGCTTTCGCCCGGAACTTGCGGAAGGGTCGCCTCCCATTCAGATAGCCAATCTTTATTCTCGGCTCGAACGCGTAACCAGCGCGAACGATCTCGCACTCGTAGGGGGCGCAAGAAAAGCTCACCTTCACTTAAGAAGATCGGCCAGTTCTCAGACATTTACTGAATTATTTCTGCGCTTATATATATCTACGCTCAAGCACAACGACCATTACATCGCTGCCCGCGGAAATATCTACATCGCCTTCGGGAATCGCGATAAAGGCGTTGGCATCAGAAAGCGTGGCTTGTTCATCTTGCGCACTTGATCCTTGTGAAAGCAAAGGCATAACCGATTTTCCATCTTCGGATAAGACTGCACGGATATATGAGCGATTCCCGCCTGATGATGAGATCGCTTTCTCGAGCTTGGCCTTAATAGATGGACGATGAATAGTTGCTGCGCCCAACATCGTGCGGATCATTGGGCGTACAAATAATTCAAATGAGATGTAGGCCGCGATCGGATCGCCCGGCAAAGTTACAACAGGCGTCTTATCTGGACCTATAACTCCAAAGTTGTGGCGTCCGCTGGATTCAATCGCCATGTCGACAGTAGTTATCTCACCCATCGCAGAAAGTGTGCGCGTAATTAGATCAAAAGAATCATCATGGCGTTCACCGCTAATAATTATTAAATCTGCGCGAACCAACTGATCCTCAATTACCGCCTGGAGCTCGGCTTCGTCATCAGGAATTGTGTGGACACGATATGCAACGGCTCCAACTTCGCGAACAGCTGTAGTGAGCAGCCATGAATTTGTCTCATACTCTTCGCCATCTTTTAGCTCTTTGCCTGGCTCTACTAAATCAGGTCCGGCAGAGAGAACTACAACGCGCGGATGTGGACGCGTTGGAAGATGATCGCGTCCAATAGATGCGGCAAGACCGATCTGAGTTGAGCGAATTCGTGAACCTGACTTTAAAACTAAACGTTCGCCGGCATAGATATCTTCGGCAAGGGTCGCACCATGTGCATCCAAGAGCGACATTTCAAATGCTTCGAGTGGTCGACAGATTGCTAATAGAGAGGAGAGAAACTCATCTACTCGAGTGCGGTCTGCCATAATCGGAAACAATACTTCTAGTGCAGTAGATAATTGGGGATTTAGATGAGTGAAGCCAGCGAGAAGTCTGATCTTCGTACTCGCTATCGATTTGAACGCCGTGAAAGATATCTAGATCACTCTTTTGCGCATCTAATTACTTCCTCAGAGTTTTCTAAGGCCAGCGTTATCGCCAGTTACATTTCTTTTGGTGACGAACCAAGTACTAAAGAATTAAATCAGGCGATATTGCAGAGTGGAAAAGAGCTATATCTGCCTCGGGTAGTTGACCAAGATTTAGATTGGGTGCGCTGGAGCGGTGACGAAGATCAATTAGCGCCAAGTAAGTTCGCGAAACAGATTCTTGAACCGACTGGATCAGCGCTCTCGGATTTATCAACTATCCAATTAATCGTTGTTCCAGCGCTACGCATTGATCGTTCTGGATATCGCCTAGGACAAGGTGGAGGTTTTTATGATCGTGCACTGCCGAAACTTTCAGCATGGAGTATTGGTTTAATCCATCCTGATGAAATTTCCAGCGTTGACCTACCGCGTGAAGAATTCGATATCCCGCTAAACGCCGCGGCCACACCAGATTTAATTCTTAGATTTAATTCTTAGGGTTAATTAACTCTTTGGAAGATTGCGCGCCATAACAATTCGTTGAATCTGGTTGGTGCCTTCGTAGATCTGAGTTAACTTGGCATCGCGCATCATGCGCTCAACGGGATAGTCAGAGACATAGCCATATCCGCCAAGTACCTGCACGGCATCTGTTGTTACTTTCATGGCTACATCGCTAGCAAATGTTTTACTTGCAGCTGAGAAGAATTTAAGGTCCTTATCGCCACGCTCGCTGCGTGCAGCGGCGGCATAAGTTAGTTGGCGAGCAGCTTCAATATTCATCGCCATCTCGGCCAACATAAATTGCACGCCTTGGAAATCGAAGATTTCCCTGCCGAATTGCTTACGTTCATGCGAATACTTGGTGGCCACATCTAGCGCGCCTTGCGCGATTCCTAAAGCTTGCGCCGCGATAGTAATTCGAGTGTGATCCAAGGTATCCATTGCTAACGCGAAACCCGCGCCAACTTCGCTTATGCGACGATCATCGCCAATCGTGACGTTATCAAAATAAACTTCACGAGTTGGAGATCCGCGAAAACCCATCTTCTTTTCTGGAGCGCCAAAAGAGACTCCCGGGTCAGATTTTTCAACGATAAAAGCGGTAATTCCTTTAGAACCTTTACTTGGATCAGTCTGCGCAATTACGGTGTAGAACTCAGAAACTCCAGCATTCGAAATCCATTTCTTACTTCCGTTAATTACCCACGAACCATCTTTGAACTCTGCCTTGGTTTTCAGCGCAGAAGCATCGGAGCCAGCTTCGGATTCAGATAGACAGTATGAAAAACCTTTGCCCTTGGCAAGTTGCGGCAGCCATTTTTCCTTCTGCTCTTTATTTCCGCTAAGAATTAACGGAAGTGATCCAAGTTTATTAACAGCTGGAATAAGCGAGGAAGAACCACATACGCGGGCAACTTCTTCAATGATTATTACTGTGGCTAGCGCGTCCGCGCCTTCTCCGCCAAACTCGGTTGGCACATGAGCCGCGCTAAGTCCGGCTTTTAATAAAGCATCAGCGGCTTCTTGTGGGTAGCGATGGTCTTCATCAACTGCAGCAGCGTAAGGAGCAATTTCATTTTCAGCTAATGAGCGCACACTTTCTCGGAGATCGTTGTACTCAGATGGAAGTGCATATAACTCGTTGGTGCTCATATCAGCCTCGATTTACTCTTTCTCACTCTTTTGGTCACGCGCTGCAAGTGTAGATAAGTATGCATTGTATTGAGCGAGTTCGTCGGGTTCACCCATCGCCGCTAAGCGCGCTTCATTGCGATCGATACGCTTTGTTTCGCGCTGGTCATCGCGCATCCATTGAATAAATGTGGCAACAAGTGCGATCAGGATTGGGATCTCGCCCATCGCCCATGCAATTGAGCCACCTGCGTGCTGGTCGGCAAGTAGATCTAGATTCCAAGGAGTTTGCAGCGATACGAAATATCCCTGATCAAGCAGCGTTGAAGTCGAAATCAAAGCGATTGCAAAGAAGGCGTGAATGCTCATCGCCGCAAAGAGAATCACGATTCGGACGATGTAAGGAACTTTCCTTGGATTTGGATCTATTCCGATGATTACATGGAAGAAGAGGATTCCTGCTAACAAGAAGTGCACGTTCATTAACAGGTGCCCAAGGTGTGACTGCATCATATTTCCGAAGAGTGGAGTCATGTACAGCGCGAAAAGTGAACCGTCGAAAATCGCCAAGATAACTACTGGATTGGTGAAAATTCCAGCCGGCTTGGAGTGAAGTAAGGCGATGAGAGTTCCGCGTACACCACGTTCTTCGGGATTGCGCCCTTGAGGAAGTGTTCGTAGCGCCAAAGTAATTGGAGCTCCGAGAACAATTCCAATAGGAGCAACCATTCCTAAGAGCATATGAGCGATCATGTGATATTCAAATGAGAACTTTGCATAAACACCAAGGCCACCGCTTGTCGCATAATCAATTGCGCTTATGCCAAGTGCAAAAGCAATGGTGCGGCCAACTGGCCATTTATCACCGCGGCGAGTCAGCACAACTACACCCTTTATATATAGAGCAACTGCGGTAATAAGAACGCCGATCATCAAAGCATCAGGATCGTAAAGTGAAATCAAGCGCCACAAATTTGGTGCTTCCGGGGTCGCAATTCCAGCTACTGCTAAACCTGGATCCAAAACGGTACTTTCGGAGCGCAAAGGGGGCTGCATTGTCGAAAGTTTTGAACCAGCGATTGTCGTTAGCGCCATGATCAAGACTTCAAATGAAATTAACCGCGATAACTTTTTGCCATCCAATTTGAGCGATCCACTTAAGTGGCGACGATTTAGATATCCGAAGAAAATTAAAATGGAAGTAAAAAGCAGTTTCACAAGAACTATTCGTGCGTAATCCGAACTCCAAGCGTCTTTAAAGTTAAGGCGAGCCCAAGCATTTGCCGTACCGCTGACTGATACAGCGACGGCACCCCAGAGCGCTAAGGCGCTAAATCTGGGCAGGGCAATCGCGCGATCTGCTGCGTTTAAGAATGAAATCGCAATCAATCCACCAACCCAGAAAGAGATTGCTACGACGTGCACGACCAAAGATCCGATTGCTAGCGCATGCGAACCACTTGATGCTGAGTGGCTTTCAAATACTGGCGCAACCAGGGCTGCCAAGCTGATTAATAGAAGTGCGCTAGCCCCCGCGACTGCGCGGATGCGAATTACGATCGAAGCAATAAGTAGCGCTAGGCAGAATTGAATAAACATGTACTTGCCTAGCGTTATCTGCGAGATAAATGAACGAAGAGAGTTTGGATCTAAGGCATCTGAGATACCGGTTCCGAGAATGTTGGCCAGCGTTGCCAGAATTGATAAGCCAGTTGAAATCGCCCACGTTAGAGCAGCGAGGCCGGCGAACTTTCTTAAACGTTTTGCACTTTGGTCTAGCTTGCCTTCGATATCAAAGAGGAAGAATCCAATAGCCAGAAGCAGACCAATCGTGGTGATGCCAGAAGCTAGGGATAAAAATTTACTTATCGCCAGTAAGTTCATCGCTCGTTAAAAATCTTTCGCGCATAAAGCGCAAGTGCAATAAGCACAGCAAGTGAGGCGACGAGTAAACCGATTACAAATAGGTTTGTTGCAAAGTCACTGCCTTCAACTTTTGCAGGTGTTGTTGGGACAACTTCAACAGGAGCAGAAATAGTCGGCGTTGAAAAATTGAAGACGAAAGAACCTTCGAGTGGTAGATCCATCTCAGAGATAATGTTGTAAGTAACTTTGTAAACACCAGAATCTGTTATCGGCTTCATGCCAACAATCAGATCGTTGCCTGCGACGGTGAGTGTTCCGTCATCTACACGTCGACCAGCTGGATCAGTAACTGTAATTTCGTTACCCATATCCATTGGAGTTACTTCTACTGAAATCGTCACCGCACTGGGTGCAACTTTAAGAGTTGAACCCGCGATCGGCGAAGTTGCGACCAATGAGTTTGCTACTGCGGGGGCAGCGGCAAGAAAGGTAAGTCCGAGCGCTCCGATAACTGCCGCTAAACGCTTCACTTGGTGCACCTGCCCTCTCTCAAAGCTCCTCTTAATTCGCCTCTATGGTCTCACTTCCTTAGACTTAACCACCAGCCCCCGAGCATGTGATCTTGGGCTATTACTAAAGAAAAGGAGTGATACCGCGTGCCTACATATCAATATCAATGTTCTGCCTGCGAGCACGCCTTCGAAGCTTTCCAGCGTTTCTCTGATGAACCGCTGACTATCTGTCCGGAATGCAAGGGCGAGGTCAAGAAGGTTTATTCGGCAGTCGGCGTTGTCTTTAAGGGTTCTGGTTTCTATAAAACCGACTCTGCCCCAAAACCGGCGACTCCCTCTAAATCTGAATAACTAAATTAATCGTCGTGATGTGGCGGCTTATCGCCTTTGATTTCATCTTCGCGACGCTTTGAATCGCTTTGATCTTCGCGAGGATCGCGTTCATCTTCTGTAGAACTAGGAAATAGATCACTCATTTGCAGTGCTACCTCCTCAATTAACTCTCAGTGTTGCATCTTAAATTGCAACTCAAGGGTTAATCCTACATAGTTTCCTTATGTTTGAACGCCTTGGTCACTTCATAGTTAAGCGCAGCAAGCGCGTATTGATCCTATTCACTCTTGGAATTCTTCTCGCTGGTGGCATTGGCTCCCTAGCTTTTGGAAAATTAGATTCGGGAGGATATTCGGATTTAAATAGCGAGTCGGCAAAAGCGGCAACTTACTTGTCTGAAAAATTCAAAGTTGAAGAACCGGTTGCAATTTTGATTATTGATGGCGGCGATAAAACTGTTGATGACTTGGCAATTTCCCAACAAGCACTTGCGGTTGAGAAAGAAGTCGCCCAAATTGCCGGAATCTCTAAAACACTTTCTTTCTGGTCAACTGGTGGCGCACCTAATCTGAAGTCTACTGATGGCAAAGCTGCATTCTTATTTGCTTATGCCAATACCAAGGCAGGTGACTTTGATTCGATTGGAAAAATTGGCAAAGATATCCAAGATGCATTTGATGGCAAGCGTGGCGATCTCACCATTTACTCATCTGGCGCAGGCGTTGTTACTTACGCGATTAACCATAAGATCGAGAGCGATCTGCTTCTTGCCGAATCAATTGCGATTCCACTGACTTTCTTACTTCTAATCTTTGTCTTTGGAGCTCTTGTTGCTTCAGCGATGCCACTAGTTGTTGGCATTAGCGCAATCCTGGGCGCTTTCTTCATTATTTATTTGATTACCCTCTTTACCAACGTCAGCATCTTCGCGCTCAACTTAATTACCGGACTTGGGCTAGGACTGGGCATTGATTACGCACTTCTGATGGTCAATCGCTTCCGTGAAGAATTACATGCCGGAAAGAGCGTTGCAGATTCAGTTCGCACAACGATAAACACTGCCGGAAAAACCGTTTTCTACTCTGGCCTTACCGTGCTGGTAACACTTAGCGCACTGCTCTTCTTCCCTCTAGATTTCCTTAAATCTTTCGGTTACGCAGGTGTAAGCGTTGTTACCTTGGCCGTACTTGGCGCGCTAATTCCGCTTCCGGCAATCATGGCTCTACTTGGCCACAAGATTGATAAGGGCGCAGTTCGCAAAGGTGGAATAACGCCAAAGGAAGATGGACGTTGGGCACACACCGCGCGCAATGTGATGCAGCGACCTGTACCAGTAGTTATTGGTTCGCTACTTCTTCTTGGAGTTATGGCAGCGCCAATCACAAATATTGCATTTGCCCAAGTTGATTCCCGTGTACTTCCAGCAAGCGATCCCGCTGCTGTTGGTTCAGCGAAGATAACCGAGCGCTTTAGCGGTTTTGAAGGCAGCCCGATTGAAGTTGTAATTCCTAACGGCGTTGGAAGAGAAAGCCAAGTAACTAACTTCCTGACATCAGTATCTAAAGTTGAAGGAATTGCGCGCGTTGGTGCGATTGAAACTTATGGAAGCGATCTACGTATTCAAGTTATCCCTGGACAATCTTCACGCACTATCGATGCTGAACGTTTAATCAAAGAGATTCGCGCGTTAGATAAACCCGCCGGCACACTTATTGGTGGTGCGGCTGCAGATTTCACTGATTCGCAAAGCGGCATCGCAAGAACTTTGCCATTAGCGCTTGGTTGGATCGCGATCTGGGTAATGATCTTGATCTTCGTCTTCACCGGTTCAATAATCTTGCCGGTAAAGGCTGTTCTACTAAATGCTCTCTCATTAACTGCAACCCTTGGCGCAGTCACATGGATCTTCATTGATGGAAATCTCAAATGGCTAGTAGGTGATTTCACTGTTACCGGAACGTTGGATTCGGGAACTGTAATTTTGGTAGCCGTAGTTGTCTTCGGGCTTTCCATGGACTACGAGCTCTTCTTACTTTCTCGTATCCGTGAAGAACATATGGCGGGTAAGAGCAATATTGAATCTGTCGCCATTGGACTTCAACGTTCAGCGCGAATCATTACCGCCGCCGCTCTTTTGCTGGCAGTTGTATTCGCCGCATTTATGACAAGTGGTGTTACATCAATCAAGATGTTGGGCTTTGGCGTTTCACTCGCCGTCTTGCTCGATGCCACGCTAATTCGCGCACTCCTTGTACCAGCTTTGATGCGACTCTTTGGCGAGACCAACTGGTGGGCGCCGAAGGCACTACGCCGCTTCACTATGACCCACTAGGAATGACTCACTAATTTTTAACTACCGCCCTCAGCGCGTACCCTTAAGACATGGATCTCATCGCAACTCTGCAATGCGCAGATCAACCTGGCATTGTCCATGCGATGACAACTGCTGTTCTTAACTGCGGCGGCAATATCATTGAAAATCAGCAGTTCACCGATCACACAACAAATACTTTTGTGATGCGTACCCGTTTTGAAACATCGCAAGGAATTTCAGCGGCAGAAAAGAGCCTCGGCGAGGGCCTTGGAAAGTTCTCTCCAACTCTGCATATTCGCGAAACCGCCAAGAAGCCACGCGCCCTTGTTATGGTCACCAAAGAGAGCCACTGTTTGCGAGACTTGATGTACTTGCTTGAGCTCGGAGAGCTTCCAATTGAAATCCCACTTGTTGTTTCAAACCGCGAAGATTTAAAGCAGCTTGTCGAATCACATGGCATCCCGTTTCTACATTTGCCAGTGGATTCATCAAACAAGATGGCGCAAGAAAAGGCACTAATTGCAAAAGTCGAAGAACTAAGGATCGATTTCGTTGTCCTGGCTCGTTACATGCAGATTCTCTCTGGTCAGTTCTGCGCCTCACTTCCAGGCAAGATCATTAATATTCACCATTCATTTTTGCCAGGATTTAAAGGTGCCAAGCCTTATCACCAGGCACATGATCGTGGCGTAAAGATCATCGGTGCTACAGCGCACTTTGTGACAGCTGACTTAGATGAAGGTCCGATTATTGAACAAGATGTTGCACACGTAACTCATTCTTCAACTCCAGAAGAGTTAATCGCGCTGGGTCGCGATATCGAACGTCGTGTTCTTGCTAAAGCGGTAAAGCTTTATGCTGAAGATCGAATCTTTATCGTTGGACATCGCACAGTTATTTTTAGCTAATAGAATTTTTAATAAACAACTGGTGTCCCCGGCGGGAGTTGAACCTGCGACCTACCGCTTAGGAGGCGGTTGCTCTATCCACTGAGCTACGGGGACCTGCGTATAAATCTAACTTCGCTTGGCAAAGGTTATCTCCATGATTAACATTGGGCTAACGCCTTCAACACCGAATGGCGTGCAGCAAAGAATGAAGGGCCACCCATGAAAGCGCTCGTTATTGGCGCAGGCGGAGTTGGCAGGGCAATTGCAAATATCGCATCGCGCAGACCATTTATTACCTCCATGGTCATCGCAGATCGCAACCTGTCACGCGCAGAAGAAGCTGTAGCAAGAGTCAGAGATCCAAGATTTTCAGCAGCAGAAGTTAACGCCGCAGAACTCGAAGATATCCGCGCGCTAATTCGCAAAGCCAATCCAGATATTGTCATCAATGCCGTAGATCCACGCTTTGTAATGCCAATCTTTTTAGCTTGCGAGATTGAAAATAAGAATTACATGGATATGGCGATGTCTCTTTCTCGTCCGCATCCGCATTACCCAAACTCTGAAACCGGTGTGAAGCTAGGTGATGAACAATTCGCTCGCGACTGGAATTGGTGCGAACGTGGAATCTACGCCCTTGTTGGCATGGGAATCGAACCTGGCATGAGCGATGTCTTTGCTAAATACGCATCCGATCATCTCTTTAGCCGCATTGATGAAGTAACAGTTCTAGATGGTTCTAACCTGGTTGTCGAAGGCGCTGATTTTGCTCCATCGTTCTCTATTTGGACAACTATTGAAGAATGTTTAAATCCTCCATTGGTTTGGGAAGATGGTCGCGGATGGTTTACAACTGAACCTTTTAGTGAACTTGAAGTCTTTGATTTTCCTGAGGGAATCGGACCAGTTGAATGCGTAAACGTCGAACATGAAGAAGTTGTTTTGATACCGCAGAAGGTTGATGCCAAGAAAGTTAATTTCAAATACGGACTTGGTGCGCAATTTATTACAACTCTAAAAACGATTCATATGCTCGGCTTAGATCGAAAAGAAACGGTTGAAGTTCAAGGGCATTCTGTTTCACCCCGTGACCTACTTGCAGCTTCACTTCCCGATCCTGCGACGCTAGGTGAACGTATGCGAGGAAAGACTTGTGCTGGGACATTAGTTAAAGGGCTTGATAAGACCGGTCAGCCATACGCCTGTTACATGTACAACGTTGTCGACAACGAGTGGTCGATGAATAATTACGGTGACCAAGCCGTAGTTTGGCAAACGGCAATCAATCCAGTCATTGCCATGGAGTTGTTGCACAAAGGTCTCTGGAAACCAGAAGGCGTGAATGGTCCTGAGTGGTTTGATGCCAAACCTTTCCTTGATCTGCTTGAAGATTACGGAACGAGCTGGCACATTCGCGAAGAATCTACCTCTGGAATATCGATCGAGGAGTTAACCGTTTAAAGCGGTTTCTGCGATGGCAAAGCAATTGCAGTTTGATGTAGTTGTAATTGGATCTGGTTTTGGCGGATCAGTTACCGCACTTCGACTGCGTGAAAAAGGTTATTCCGTTGCGGTTCTGGAAGCCGGGAAAAGATTTACAGATAAAGACTTTCCGAAGACTTCTTGGCGCGTAAATAAATTTCTTTTCGCCCCAGCTTTAGGTTGTTTTGGTATCCAAAGAATTCATATCTTGCCCGACGTTCTTGTCCTCTGTGGTGCCGGTGTTGGCGGAGGATCTCTTGTCTATGCAAATACTTTGTATCAGCCAGGTGATAAATACTTTAAGGATAAGCAGTGGTCTGGGATTACAGATTGGAAACTCGAACTCGAGCCTTGGTATGACCAAGCGCGCAGAATGTTGGGCGTTGAGGAGAATCCCTTCTTTTCGCCAAGCGATGCCGCGATGAAATCTGCTGCGACGAAGATGGGCGTTGGGCACACCTTCAAAATGGCTCCACTTGGAATTTACTTTGGCAAAGGCGAAGGAGTTACTGCTGAAGATCCTTACTTCGGTGGAAAAGGTCCGGCACGCAGTGGTTGCACCAACTGCGGCGAATGTATGACTGGATGTCGGCACAATGCCAAGAACACTTTGCCCAAAAATTATCTCGGACTAGCAGAAGGTGCCGGTGCACAAGTCTTTCCGCTCACAACAGTCACAGA
>JACCDX010112586.1_pt1 | contig 22860 bp, 17 predicted proteins | sample 7449681 | NCBI WGS metagenome assembly JACCDX01 (sample SAMN15323450, study PRJNA562643) | freshwater metagenome | isolation source: river surface water | place: USA:Blue River Watershed | collected 2017-08-18
GAAAACCACGACCGGCCATCCGATCATCATGGGCCGCAAGACCTTCGACTCGATCGGCCGCCCGTTGCCGAATCGCCGCAACATCGTCGTCACCCGCAACCCGGGCTGGTCGCATGAAGGCGTCGAAAGTGCCGGCTCGCTGGACGAGGCCGCGCAGATCGCCGGCGACGGCGAGGTATTCGTGATTGGCGGCGCGCAGGTCTACGTCGATGCGATCAAGGTCGCCGACAAGCTGATCGTCACCGAGATCGACGCCGACCATGCATGCGACGCCTTCTTCCCGGCGATCGATACGGCAGCCTGGGTCGAGGTCGCGCGCGAGCGCCATCACTCGGCCACCAACGGCTGGGATTATTCTTTTGTCATTTACCGGCGCCGCTGACCTGTCCTGCTGAATTCACCACCCTGTCACCCTAATCTGCGACAATCGCGCTTTCGTTTTTCGGGCCCCGGCCGGCAAGCCGGGGCCAGCCCTTCAGTACAGGGAGATCCCGCATGAAATTCCGCTTCCCCATCGTCATCATTGACGAGGACTTCCGCTCCGAAAACACCTCGGGCCTCGGCATCCGCGCGCTCGCCAACGCGCTCGAGAACGAGGGCATGGAAGTCGTCGGCGTGACCAGCTACGGCGACCTGTCGCAGTTCGCGCAGCAGCAGTCGCGCGCGTCGGCATTCATTTTGTCGATTGACGATGAAGAATTCGGCGGCGGCAGCCCCGAGGAGACCGAGTCGGCGCTGAAGTCGCTGCGCGCGTTCGTCGAGGAAATCCGCTACAAGAACGCCGACATCCCGATCTACCTGTACGGCGAGACCCGCACCTCGCGGCATATCCCGAACGACATCCTGCGCGAGCTGCACGGCTTCATCCACATGTTCGAGGACACGCCGGAGTTCGTCGCGCGCCACATCATTCGCGAGGCGCGCTCCTACCTCGACAGCCTCGCGCCGCCGTTCTTCCGCGCGATGGTGCATTACGCGCAGGACGGATCGTACTCGTGGCACTGTCCCGGCCATTCGGGCGGCGTGGCTTTCCTGAAGTCGCCGATCGGGCAGATGTTCCACCAGTTCTTCGGCGAGAACATGCTCCGCGCCGACGTCTGCAATGCGGTCGAGGAACTCGGCCAGCTGCTCGACCATACCGGCCCGGTGGCCGCGTCCGAGCGCAACGCCGCGCGCATCTTCAATGCCGACCACTGCTTCTTCGTGACCAACGGCACGTCGACCTCGAACAAGATGGTCTGGCATTCGACGGTGGCGCCGGGCGACATCGTCGTGGTCGACCGCAACTGCCACAAGTCGATCCTGCACTCGATCATCATGACCGGCGCGATTCCGGTGTTCCTGATGCCGACCCGCAATCACCTCGGCATCATCGGCCCAATCCCGCGCGACGAATTCAAGATGGAAAACATCATGAAGAAGATCGAGGCCAACCCGTTCGCGCGCGAGGCGAAGAACAAGAAGCCGCGCATCCTGACGATCACGCAGTCGACCTACGACGGCGTGGTCTACAACGTCGAAGTCATCAAGGACATGCTCGACGGCCAGATCGACACGCTGCACTTTGACGAAGCCTGGCTGCCGCACGCGAGCTTCCACGACTTCTACAAGGACATGCATGCGATCGGCAAGGACCGCCCGCGCGCCAACGAATCGCTGATCTTCTCGACGCAGTCCACGCACAAGCTGCTGGCCGGCCTGTCGCAGGCGTCACAGATCCTGGTGCAGGAATCGAATACGGTGCAGCTCGACCGCGACAGCTTCAATGAAGCCTACCTGATGCACATCTCGACTTCGCCGCAGTACGCGATCATTGCGTCCTGCGACATCGCCGCGGCGATGATGGAGCCGCCGGGCGGCACCGCGCTGGTCGAGGAAAGCATCCTCGAGGCGCTCGATTTCCGCCGCGCGATGAAGAAGGTCGACGAGGAATGGGGCCAGGACTGGTGGTTCCAGGTCTGGGGTCCGGACAGCTTCGCCGAGGAAGGCGTGGGCTCGCGCGAAGACTGGATGATCAACGGCGAAGACGACTGGCATGGCTTCGGCAAGATCGAGTCGGGCTTCAACATGCTCGATCCGATCAAGGCGACCATCGTCACGCCGGGCCTGTCGCTCGACGGCCGGTTCGGCGAAACCGGCATCCCGGCGTCGATCGTCACCAAGTACCTGGCCGAGCACGGCGTGATCGTCGAGAAGGCCGGCCTGTACTCGTTCTTCATCATGTTCACGATCGGCATCACCAAGGGCCGCTGGAACACGCTGCTGACCGCGCTGCAGCAGTTCAAGGACGACTACGACAAGAACCAGCCGATGTGGCGCATCCTGCCCGAGTTCGCCGCGGCCAACCCGCGCTACGAGCGCGTCGGCCTGCGTGACCTGTGCCAGCAGATCCACGACATGTACAAGACTTATGATGTCGCCCGCCTGACCACCGAGATGTACCTGTCGGACATGCAGCCAGCGATGAAGCCGTCGGACGCGTTCGCAAAGATGGCGCACCGCGAGATCGATCGCGTGCCGATCGACGAGCTCGAAGGCCGCGTGACCTCGATCCTGCTGACGCCCTACCCGCCGGGCATCCCGCTGCTGATCCCGGGCGAGCGCTTCAACAAGACCATCGTCGATTACCTGAAGTTCGTGCGCGCGTTCAACGAGAAGCTGCCCGGCTTCGAGACCGACGTGCACGGACTGGTGAAGACCGAGGTCGATGGCGTGAAAGGGTATTACGTGGATTGCGTGCGGCAATAAGCGCAAACACGGACAGGACACAGAGGAGCTTCGGCTCCCCTGTTGCTTTTGCGCAGACCTGAAGCCTGCCGCACAAAACACGTCATTCGGGCGCACATGGCGCTCTGCCAGAACGCCATGCTTGAAGACGGCAGCCCCGGGGAGCTTGAGGCCGCCGTTGGCGATATCACCCAGGCTTTCGGGGTGGGCAATGTGTACGCCAACGCCCTGCTGTCGGACGAACGCACTTTCACCATCGATGACCTGCTGCGCGTGACGTGCGCGCCGGGGCCGACACGAACCGCGCGGCCGCAGCAGAGTGACCTCAGTTCATCAGGTCTTCGGCAGCGTCACGCCGTGCTGCCCCTGGTACTTGCCGCCGCGGTCCTTGTATGAGGTTTCGCACACTTCGTCGCTCTCGAAGAACAGCACCTGCGCGCACCCCTCGCCCGCATAAATCTTCGCCGGCAGCGGCGTGGTGTTCGAAAACTCCAGCGTCACATAACCTTCCCACTCGGGCTCGAACGGCGTCACGTTGACGATGATGCCGCAGCGCGCATAGGTCGACTTGCCGAGGCAGATCGTCAGCACGTTGCGCGGGATGCGGAAATACTCGATGGTGCGCGCCAGCGCGAACGAGTTCGGCGGAATGATGCAGACATCGCTGCGGACATCGACGAACGAGTTCTCGTCAAAGTTCTTCGGATCGACGATGGTGCTGTTGATGTTCGTGAAAACCTTGAATTCGTTCGCGCAGCGGATGTCGTAGCCGTACGATGACGTGCCGTAGGAAACGATCTTGTGGCCGTTGGCAGTGCGGACCTGGCCAGGCTCGAAGGGCTCGATCATGCCGTGCTGCTCGGCCATGCGGCGGATCCACTTGTCAGATTTGATGGACATTTGAAAATTCGGGGCGGTAAGAACGATAGCCCCGAATTCTACGCGAACATGTCAATCGTCGGTCTCGAGGGCAAGCTGGCCGGACGCAGTTCGGCATGTTGCCGGATCACGCCCTCGACATTCGACCGGAACTGGCGCACATCCTTGCCGACGGTCGGCAGTATCCAGTCGTCGAAGGCGGCCGTCAGCTGCTTGGTGCCGGCTTCGCGCGCGGCAGCGTCCACCGGTGACGCCAGCGCCGCTTCCGCACTGGCGAACGCGGCCTCGAATTTCTGGTAGGACTGCGCATACAGGTTCAGCTTGCCGTCCGCGCCGCCGCCCATCACGTCATCATTGCGCGGATCCTGGATGAAGCGCTCACGCAGGGCACGCGCGCTGTCCAGTGACGGCGCCGCGCGCAAGTCGTCGAGGGCTGCCATGCAATCGAGCGCCACCGCGTACTGGGTGCCGGCGACCACCTGACGGCAGAGTGCGAAGGCTTCCGGATCGGAGGCGCGATTGGCCAGCACCTGATCGATCGCCGGCGGCCCGGACGGAAAGCGCGCCTGGAACCGGGCGATGGCCTGGCCCAGCGGATCCGGGCGGGCAGCGGACCGGACTGGCGCCGACTGGGCCGTCGGTGCGGCAGCAATATGGCGGGTCGCGCCTTGTGCGGCGCCGATGGCATGGCGCGCCAGCGCATCGCGTGCGCTGGTCCGGCCAGAGAAGAAGCCGGCAAGACGTTGCAGCAATGAGGAAAGGATGCCCGACGATTTGCCGCCGGACTGGAACAGCAGCGCGGCGGCCGCGCGTGCATCGCGCACCCGCACCATGTCGGGCGCGAAATCCTGCGCGCTCCGGGCATTGCCGCGATCGCGAACCTGAAAACCCATCGTCGCCTCCCACCGTCAGCGACAGCTTACGTCTTGCCGCCCGACGCGGTGCGGGCTTTATGACACAGTAGTGCATTGCCGATGCAGCGCGCGCTCAGCGCTGCATCGACTCCCACACTTTCTGCAGCCGCTTGACCGACACCGGCATCGGCGTCCGCAGCTCCTGTGCATACAGCGACACGCGCAACTCCTCGAGCAGCCAGCGGTACTCGTCCATCTTCGGGTCGCCGTGGCTGCCGCCCTTGAGCGCGCGCTGCCAGGGTGCAGCCGCCTGCTGCCAGTCGGCCATCAGCCGCGCGTCGCGCGCGGGATCGGCGCGCAGCTTGTCGATGCGCACCTGCATCGCCTTCAGGTAGCGCGGGAAATGCGACAGCTGCGCATGGCCGGTATCGGCGACGAAACGCTTGTGCACCAGCGCCTGCAGCTGCGCCTGCATGTCCGCATGCGCGGCCGTGTGCGACTTGATGCCCTGCAACTTCTTCGGCAGCGTGTGGTACTCGGCGAGTACCTGCCCGACCAGCCGCGCAATCTCGTTGACCAGCAGGTTCAGCCGCGCCTTGCCTTCGTCGCGCCGCTTGTTGAACTCGCCCTGGTTGGCCGGCAGCGGCAGCTGCAGGCAGGCGCGCGCCAGACCCGCCTGGATGATCTGCTCGCGCAGTTCTTCCTGCGTGCCGAGCGCCATGAACTGCATGCCCATCTGCTGCAGGCCGGGCACATTCTTCTCGAGGTACTTCAGCTGCTCCTTCAGCTGCAGCGCAAACAGCCGCCGCAAGCCTTTCAGGTGGATCTCGGCGGCCTCGTTCGGGTCGTCGAACACCTCGATGTCGCAATGCGCGCCTTTGTCGACCAGCGCCGGGAAACCGATCAGCTTCTGCCGCCCCTGCTGGATCTCCAGCAATTCCGGCAGCTCGCCGAATGACCAGGTGGTCAGGTTCTGGTAAGCGGACGCGGACGCAGCCGGTGCCCCCGAAGCCGCCGCGGCGGGCTTCGCCGCACCCGGCACGGCGGACGCGGACGCTGCTTGCGGCGCAGCAGCCTCGGCCACCGGCACCACCTGCTCGGCGATCTTCTGGAATTGCTCGCGCGCCTGAGCGCCGAATTCCGCCTGCAGCGCCGCAAGGTTGCGGCCCATGTCGAGCTGGCGGCCGTGTTCGTCGATCACCTTGAAGTTCATGAAATGATGCGCCGGCAGCGTCTCAAGCTTGAAGTCGGCGATCTTCACCATCGTGCCGGTCTGCTCGCGCACGTCGGCAATCAGCGCATCGAGCAGCGCGCCGAGGCCGAACTTCTTCGCCGCATGGATGCGCTCGCAGAAACCGGCCGCATAGTCGGGCAGCGGCACGCAATGGCGGCGCAGCTTTTGCGGCAGCGACTTCAGCAGCAGGTGAACTTTTTCCTTCAGCATGCCGGGCACCAGCCACTCGCAGCGGTTCTGCGATACCTGGTTCAGCGCATACAGCGGCACGGCCAGCGTGACGCCGTCGCGCACCGAGCCGGGCTCGAAGTGATAGGTCAGCGCCATCTCGACGCCGGCATTGCGCATCACTTTCGGGAACAGGTCGGTGGTGACGCCGGCCGCCTCGTGCCGCATCAGGTCGTCGCGCGACAGGTGCAGCAGCTTCGGGTCGTCCGCGTTGGCCTTCTTCAGCCATTTCTCGAAGTCGACGGCGGTGCAGAGACCCTCGGGCAACAGCTTGTCGTAAAACGCGGCGATCAGCTCTTCGTCAACCAGCACGTCCTGCCGGCGCGACTTGTGCTCGAGATTCTCGATCTCGCGGATCAGTTTCTGGTTGTGCGCGAAGAAGGGCGCGCGCGTGTCGAAGTCGCCGTCGACCAGCGCGCTGCGGATGAAGATCTCGCGCGCTTCCTGCGCATTGATCTTGCCGTAGTCGATGCGGCGCTGGCTGTACACGACCAGCCCGTACAGCGTGGCGCGCTCGTACGCGGACACCTGCCCGCTGCGCTTTTCCCAGCGCGGATCGCCGTAGGATTTCTTCAGCAGGTGGCCGCCGACCTTCTCCAGCCACTCCGGCTGGATGTTGGCGATGGTGCGCGCAAACAGCCGCGAGGTGTCGACCAGCTCGCCCGCCACCACCCAGCGACCGGCCTTCTTCGCCAGTGACGAGCCCGGCCACAGGTGAAACTTGATGCCGCGCGCGCCGAGGTACTGCGGCTCGTCTTCCATCTTGTAGCCGATGTTGCCGAGCAGGCCGGTCAGCAGCGCGAGGTGCAGCTGTTCATAAGTGGCCGCTGTCTCGTTGACGCGCCAGCCCTGCTCGCGCACCAGCGTGAACAGCTGCGAATGCACGTCGCGCCACTCGCGCAGCCGCAGCTGCGACAGGAAATGCTCGCGGCACTGTTCCTGCAGCTGCCGGTTCGTTTTCTTGTGCTCGATCGCCTCCTCGAACCACTTCCAGATCTTCAGGTAGGCGAGGAACTCGGATTTGTCGTCGGCGAATTTCTTGTGGGCCTGGTCGGCCGCGCCCTGCGCCTCCTGCGGACGATCGCGCGGGTCCTGCACCGACAGCGCCGCGGCGATGACGAGCATCTCCTGCAGGCACTGGTGGTCGCGACCGGCGAGAATCATGCGGCCGACACGCGGGTCGAGCGGCAGGCGCGCCAGTTCGCGCCCGAGCGCAGTCAGCTCACGGGCATCGTCGACCGCGCCGAGCTCCTGCAGCAGCTGGTAGCCGTCCGCGATTGCGCGGCCCAGCGGCGGCTCGATGAAAGGGAACTGCTCGACGTCGCCGAGACGCAGCGATTTCATCCGCAGGATGACTGCGGCCAGCGACGAGCGCAGGATCTCGGGGTCGGTGTATTTCGGGCGCTGCAGGAAATCCTGTTCGTCATACAGGCGGATGCAGACACCGGCGGCGACGCGGCCGCAACGGCCGGCGCGCTGGTTCGCCGCCGACTGCGCAACCGGCTCCACCTGCAGCTGCTCGACCTTGTTGCGGTAGCTGTAGCGCTTGACGCGCGCGGTGCCGGCATCGACCACGTAGCGGATGCCGGGCACGGTCAGCGAGGTCTCGGCAACGTTGGTGGCCAGCACGATGCGGCGCGCATTGGTCGCCTTGAACACGCGCTCCTGCTCCTGCGCGGACAGGCGCGCAAACAGCGGCAGGATCTCGACATGCGGCGGATGGTGCTTGCGCAGCGCCTCGGCGGCGTCGCGGATCTCGCGCTCGCCGGGCAGGAACACGAGAATGTCGCCGGGGCCGATGCGCGCGAGTTCATCGACCGCATCGATGATGGCGTCCATCAGGTCACGCTGTTCCCGCGCCTTCGCTGCCGGCGAGGCCGGGTTCGCGGCGGGCTTGACGTCCGGCTCGACCGGCCGATAGCGCACCTCGACCGGGTACAGCCGGCCCGACACCTCGATCACCGGCGCCTTGCGGCCGCCGCTCTCGAAATGCCGCGCAAAACGGTCAGCGTCGATCGTCGCCGACGTGATGATCAGCTTCAGGTCTGGACGCTTCGGCAACAGCTGCTTCAGATAGCCGAGCAGGAAATCGATGTTCAGGCTGCGTTCGTGCGCCTCGTCGATGATCAAGGTGTCGTACTGGCGCAGCAGCGGATCACCCTGGGTCTCGGCGAGCAGGATGCCGTCGGTCATCAGCTTGATCCACGCGCCGTCGGACAGCGTGTCGTTGAAGCGCACCTTGTAGCCGACGTGCATGCCGGGCGGCGTACCGAGTTCCTGCGCAATCCGCTTGGCGGTGGACGACGCGGCAATGCGGCGCGGCTGCGTATGGCCGATCAGGCCGTTCTGGCCGCGACCGATCGACAGGCAGATCTTCGGCAGCTGCGTGGTCTTGCCCGAGCCGGTTTCGCCGCTGACGATCACGACCTGATGCTGGCGCAGCGCGTCGGCGATCTCGTCGCGCCGCCCGGACACCGGCAGTTCGTCGGGAAAAGTGACGGACGGCAGCGGGTTACGGACGGGGGCGGGCGGAGGGGTGCGCCCTGACGGGCGCCGTGCGGGCGCCGGCGGCGCTTTTTTCGGGGTCTGGGGTGCGGACATGTCGGGGCGAATTATAATGCCGGCCATGGAGAACCCTACCCAGTTCGTCGAGTGGCTGCGCTCGGTCGCGCCCTACATTCACGCGTTCCGCGGCAAGACTTTCGTGGTCGCCTTCCCGGGCGAGCTGGTGATGGCCGGCGCGCTGCCGGTGCTGGCGCACGACCTGTCGCTGCTGCATGCGCTGGGCATCAAGGTGGTGATCGTGCACGGCTCGCGCCCGCAGGTGGAAGAGCAGCTGGCGCTGCGCCGCGTCGAGACGCGCTTCCACAACGGGCTGCGCATCACCGACGCTGTCGCGCTCGAATGCGCGAAAGAAGCCGCCGGCGAGATCCGCCTCGACATCGAGGCCGCATTCAGCCAGGGGCTGCCGAACACGCCGATGGCGAACTCGGCGATCCGCGTCATTTCCGGCAATTTCGTGCTGGCGCGGCCGATGGGCATCATTGACGGCGTCGACCTCGAGCATACCGGCGTTACGCGCAAGGTCGCGCACGAGACCATCAACCCCATCCTCGACGCCGGCGCGCTGGTGCTGCTGTCGCCGCTGGGCTTTTCGCCGACCGGCGAGGTGTTCAACCTGGCGATGGAAGACGTCGCGCTGGCCGCGTCGACCGCACTGCGCGCCGACAAGCTGATCTTCATTACCGAAACGCCGATGATGACCGACGCCGGCGGCGCCGAAATCCGCGAGGTGTCGGCGCACCTGGCCGAAGCGATCCTCGAGTCCGGCTGCCTGCGTGCCGACATGGCGTTCTACTTCGAGCACGCGACCAAGGCCTGCCAGGGTGGCGTGCCGCGCGCGCACATCGTGCCCTTCAGCACCGACGGCTCGGTGCTGCTGGAGATCTTCACGCACGATGGCGTCGGCACAATGGTATCGGCCGAGAACCTCGAAAGCCTGCGCGAAGCGACGGTGGAAGACGTCGGCGGCATCCTGCAGCTGATCGAGCCGCTGGAGGCGAACGGCACGCTGGTCAAGCGCGGACGCGAACTGATCGAACGCGAGATCAGTTATTTCTCCGTCATCGAGCATGATGGCGTGATCTTCGGCTGCGCGGCGCTGTATCCCTTCCCGGCCGAAAAGATGGCCGAGATGGCCTGCCTGACCGTGAGCCCCGATTCGCAGGCTCAGGGGGATGGCGAACGCCTGCTGAGGCACATCGAACACCGCGCCCGCGCAGCGGGTTTCAAAAAACTGTTCGTGCTGACCACGCGAACCGCGCACTGGTTCCTCAAGCGCGGCTTCGTCAACGCGAGCGTGGATGACCTGCCGAAAGACAGGCAGAACATGTACAACTGGCAGCGCAAGTCGCTGGTGCTGATCAAGAACCTCTGACCCGCCGCTGCCGCATCAGACTACCGACCACTTTCTGGAGAATCACATGGCCCGCATGGTCCACTGCATCAAACTGAACAAGGAAGCCGAAGGACTGGACTTCCCGCCCTACCCGGGCGAACTCGGCAAGAAAATCTGGGAAAACGTGTCCAAGGAAGCGTGGGGCGCGTGGCTGAAGCACCAGACCATGCTGGTCAATGAAAACCGCCTCAACCTCGCCGACGCGCGCGCGCGCAAGTACCTGGCCGCGCAGATGGAAAAGCATTTCTTCGGCGAGGGCGCGGACCAGGCGGTCGGCTACGTGCCACCGTCGGTCTGATACGCCGGGCATGAAAAAAAAGCCCGCCGGTCGGCTGACCGGCGGGCTTTTGTCTTTGGCGCAGCCGCGCCGGCAACGAATCAGTAAGTCAGCGCCTTCACGCCGGTCGCCGTGCCGAGCAGGCAGACGGCCGCGCCCTGCAACGCAAACAGGCCGACCGTGACCACGCCCGGCAGCTGGTTGATCTGCTGCTCGAGGCCTTTCGGGTCACGGATCTGCAGCCCGGCGGCGTCGAGTATGTGGCAACCGTTGTCGGTGACGAAGGGCTGGCCGTCCTTCATCCGCAAGGCCGGCGTCGCGCCCATTGCCGCCAGCGCACGCGACACGGACTTCGACGCCATCGGTATCACCTCGACGGGCAGCGGGAATTTGCCCATCACGTCGACCAGCTTCGATGCGTCGGCAATGCAGACGAATCGGTCGGCGACGGACGCAACGATCTTTTCGCGTGTCAGCGCACCGCCGCCACCCTTGATCATGGCGCCGCTGTGGTCGATCTCGTCAGCGCCGTCGATGTAGACCGGCATGCGCTCGACGTCATTCAGGTCAAACACGGGAATGCCGTGCGACTTCAGCCGTGCGGCGGTGGCCTCTGACGACGCGACCGCGCCGCGGATCCTGTCCTTGATCTTGCCGAGTTCGTCGATGAAGAAATTCGCCGTGGAGCCGGTGCCGACACCGATAATTTCGCCGTCCACCACATAGTCGATCGCTGCGCGAGCGACTGCCTGCTTGAGTTCGTCCTGGGTCATTGCTGCCGCCTGAAAAATCGAAGGCGACATTGTAGCGGAAGCCCGCCGGCGCTCCTGCCGGCGGGCGCGATCAGAGCGTGATCGCGTTGGACGCGAAGTACTGCGCGAGCGATGCCTTGTCGTGCAGGTTGAGCTTGCGGTAAAGGTGGGCGAGCTGGTTGCGCACCGTGTGATGCGACACGCCCAGCTCGCGCGCAATCTGCTTGTGGCTCATGCCGGCGGCGAAGCGCCGCGCGACTACGAACTCGCGCGGGGTCAGCACTTCCATCGCATCGACCGGACGGACGCGGCACAGATTGCCGCCGGTCTGGCGCGTCATCGAAATCTCGATCTGTGCACCGTGGTAGACCTTGCCGTCATTGAGCAGCTCGAGCACCTGCTCGGGGATGAAATCCGGCGCGATCTCGGGCCATTCGCGCTCGAGCAGGTCAAAGAAGCGCTGGTCGGCGATCTCCACCTGCCCGTCTTCGGAAATCAGGCCGGACGCGCCCGAATTGTCCCGCGCCGGCGTCGTGCGAGACAGTCGCTCCAGCGTGCGCGAGCGATTGATCGCCATCGCGCGCGACAGGTGAATCCAGAGTCCGTGCAGGCAGGCCGCATCGGTCTCGGCAAAACGCACATCGTGCTGCCGGTACAGCACGATCCAGCGTGCCGGCTTGACCTTGTCCGGATCGTCGCCGTGGATCAGCAGGTGGCACAGCCCGAGTTCTTCAGCGAGCGAGCGGATGCCTGCGACCGGCGCGGACTTCGGCTTGCGACCGTCGCGACTCTTGCGGTACAGCTCGCGTATGCCGCCGCGCGACGGCGACATCGGCGCGTCGCGAAAGCCGCGCGCCACCGGATCGTCGCGGCTCTGTTCGCGTGTGAGCAAGGCCTCGGGCACGGTGGCGCGGTCCGACGGCGTGTCGGATTCCAACAAGGTCAGGGTCTGGTGGTCATGCCTTTCGCCGGTACCGAAAATGGCGCCGTCAAAACGGATCCACATCTGCATCAGGGCAATCGCGCGAGTCAGGAACTGGTCGGGCGACGCATACTCTGCCAGCGCGTACAGGTCCCTCACAGTGGTCGAGAAAGCTTGCATCCTTGCCTCCATCACCCGACACCGGGTGCTCAAGCTGCAAAGCAAACGAAAAATCGTTCGATTAAAGAATTATTTTTTTGAAAACTTACTGGGAATTTATTTTTTTGACAACCAGAATACTCTCTCAACGATCATGTTTGTTGTTAATCGCGCACTTTGGCGCTGACTCCTCAGGATTATTTCTAATAAAAAACAATGATTTGCATCACTTCCTCCCCGGGATTGCAACGAGCGATTCGAACGCCGTCCCGAGGCTGGCGCTGACCCATATCGACCATTGCCGCCCCGGATCGGCACTTGTTGCACCCGCTGGCGACGACCGGGACAATTCGCTCCGGCTTGCAGCAAAATCAACGGCACGGATGCCGATGCAGGTATCATCCGGCGTGACAACAACAACGAGTTTCCGGAGGCAGTCCGGCACCGCCGGTCCGGGACTCATGCCCGATGCACACCCTGAACGACCCCCTACTTTCCCAATCTCCGGAATTCGCAGCGCTGCGTCGCCATGCGGATGACGCACGCCAATGGCATCTGGGCGACCTGTTCGCGCAGGACTCCCGGCGTGCCGAGCGCTTTTCTCTGGAGGCCGTCGGTCTTTTCCTGGACTACTCGAAGACGCACCTGCAAAGCGACACGCTGTCGCTGCTGGCAGCCTTCGCACGTGCGCGCGGCGTCGAGACCTTGCGCGACGCGATGTTCCGTGGCGAGCGGGTTAACCTGACCGAGAACCGCGCCGCGCTGCACACGGTGCTGCGGTTGCCGCGTGATTCGCGCTTCGAATGGGAAGGCGAGGAACTGGTGGCCGAGGTCTGGCAGGTACTGGACCGGATGGAGGATTTTGCAGCGCGCGTGCGCAGCGGCGCATGGAAGGGTTACAGCGGCAAATCAATCACGGACGTGGTGAACATCGGCATCGGCGGCTCGGACCTCGGCCCGGCGATGACTTGCGCCGCATTGCGTCCGTTTACGACCACCAGCCTGTCATTTCATTTCCTGTCGAACGTCGACGGCCATGCGACCTCGGCCGTGCTGGGGCGGCTCGATCCGGAAACGACGCTGTTCATCGTGTCGTCGAAATCCTTCTCGACGCACGAGACGCTGCTGAATGCACATGATGCGCGCGCGTGGTTCCTGCGCAAGGGCAAGGCAGAAGATTTGCGGCGGCATTTCGTCGCGGTGTCGACCAATACTGACGCCGTGACTGCATTCGGCATCGCCGCCGAGAACATGTTTCCGTTCCGCGACTGGGTCGGCGGACGCTACTCGATCTGGTCATCGATCGGCTTGTCGCTGATGGTCGCGATCGGCGGCGATCACTTCCGCGGCTTCCTGTCCGGCGCCCACGCGATGGACGAGCACTTCCGCCAAGCGCCGCTGGAGCGCAACATGCCGGCGCTGCTCGCGCTGAGCGGATTCTGGTATCGGCAATTCTTCAATGCCGGTTCGCACCTGATTGCGCCGTACCATCAGGACCTGTCGCTGTTTCCGGCCTACCTGCAGCAACTCGAAATGGAGAGCAACGGCAAGGGCATCTCGCGCGACGGCCAGCCGGTCGGCCTGCGCACCGCGCCGGTGATCTGGGGCAGCGTGGGCACCAATGGCCAGCATGCGTATTTCCAGATGCTGCACCAGGGCACGGACATCGTGCCGGTCGATTTCATCGCAGTGCTCAAGCCCGCGCATGATTACGTACAGCAGCACAAGGTCCTGCTGGCGAACTGCTTTGCACAGGCCGAGGCGCTGATGAACGGGAATGCGGCGCCCAACCTGGCGCCGCATCGCGCCTGTCCGGGCAATCATCCGAGCCACATGCTGCTGCTCGAACGGCTGACGCCGGCCACGCTGGGCGCGCTGGTCGCGTTGTACGAGCACAAGACCTTCGTGCAGGGCGCGCTGTGGAACGTGAACAGTTTCGACCAGTGGGGCGTCGAACTCGGCAAGACGCTGGCCACGCGCATCCTGTCCGAACTCGACGGTTCGCCGGTCGCGCATGCGCATGACAGCTCGACGACGGCACTGATCGCGCGCGCCTCTGCCGCGCTGGAATGAAGCGCGCACGCCCTGCGCCTGCGGGCGCTGGGTAAAATACCGGGTTCACTCACCTCAACCATCCTCTTGCCTCTGGCTGTACACCATGAACCAGCTCGCGCAGTTGAAGCAGTACACGACCGTGGTCGCCGACACCGGCGATTTCCATGCCATGGAAGTTTTCCAGCCGCATGATGCGACCACCAATCCGTCGCTGATCCTGAAGGCGGTGCAGAAGCCGGAATACCGGCCGCTGCTGGACGAGACCGTGCGCGCGCACCGCGGCAAGCCGGTATCCGACATCATCGACCAGCTGCTGATCGCGTTCGGCCTGAAGATTCTCGCGATCATCCCGGGCCGCGTGTCGACCGAGACTGATGCCCGGCTGTCATTCGACACCGAGGGCACGATCGCCAAGGCACGCCAGCTGATCGCGCTGTACGAGGCCGCCGGCGTGAAACGCGAGCGCGTGCTGATCAAGATCGCTTCCACCTGGGAAGGCATACGCGCGGCCGAGGTGCTGGAGAAGGACGGCATCCGCTGCAACATGACGCTGCTGTTCTCGCTGCCGCAGGCCATCGCTTGTGCGGAGGCGAAGGCGCAACTGATCTCGCCGTTCGTCGGCCGCATCTATGACTGGTACAAGAAGGCCTCCGGCACCGACTACAGCGGCGCCGACGATCCGGGCGTGCAGTCGGTGAAGCGCATCTACGAGTACTACAAGAAATTCGGTTACCCGACTGAAGTGATGGGCGCGAGTTTCCGCAATACGTCACAGATCCTCGAACTGGCCGGCTGCGACCTGCTGACCATCAGTCCCGAGCTGCTGCAGAAGCTTGCGCAGACCGATGGACCGGTTGCGCGCAGGCTGTCGCCGGAATCGGCTGCCGCGACGGACCTGACGAAGGTCAGCCTGGACGAAAAGGCGTTCAGGATGGCGCTGAACGAGGATGCGATGGCCACCGAAAAACTGGCCGAAGGCATCCGTCTGTTCTGCGCAGACGCGGTGAAGCTGGAACAGCTGATCGCCGTGGCCGGCTGAACCCGCATCAGCTTCCCGTGCCCGGCAGCACCTGCCGGCGGTGTTCGTATTCGCGCACGATGTAATTCGCCGCCGCGTAACTGCGCGGGTCGGTCACGTCGGGCTGATTGTCCGCGCGCCGCAGAAAATCGATGGCCGCCGTCGCGGCCAGCGGGGAGAAATATTCCGGACTGTTCGCGAAATCAAGGACGCCGCTGTCCAGCTGCTCCGCATAGCGCTGGAAAAAGCGGTTCAGCAAAACCGACGCTTCGATCTGCAGTTCGCTTTCGAGGGTCGACAGTTCCGGCAAGTCGTTCCAGGATTCCGGCATCGGTGGCCGGCTTGACGGTACCCGCACCGATGGCGGAGGCGGTGGTTTGCCTGCCGGCGGCGCTGTCCCGCCCGTGTCGGCCGGCGTACTGCGCACCCGCGGCGGCGGCGCCGGCGGCGCGTCCTGCGCGGGCGTGCTTTCCCGAACGGCGGGCGGTATCGCCGGCTCCTGCAACGCATCAATCTGCCTGATCAGTTGGACCGCCTCGCTTTGCACGTCGAAGTTACGCCGGTAGTGATCCTCGCGCGCGATCAGCTCATAAGCACCGGCCAGCATGTCTTTCGTCCGCGGATCCTTCGCGACGTCTTTGCCCGCGTGAACCTTACATAGTTCATGCGCATAGGCGACGGCAGCGTCGATGCTGAAGCCCGGATCATCTGGCACCTTCTCCGGATGCCGGCTCCACTCGCGCCAGGCCATGAAGCTGGTTACCTGCTGCGTTGAATTCGCCTGGATCGGTCCCTGCGCTTGCCTCAGCAGCGCTTTCGCAAACCTCAGCTTTTCCTGATCCTCGGTGCCCAGCCAGAACTCCTTTTTCTCCTGCAGTGCATGGGCTTGCCGGTCGGCGACCATGTCAACAAAGTCCTGCGCATGGCGGGCGGCCTTGTCAGCGAAATTCTGAGGACAATCCAGTGTGCCCGGTGGCTTTCGATCCCGTTTGCAGAGCCTGACCCAGGCGTCGAACGCGTCCTTGTCTGGATCCGACGGGGCAGCCTTCGCCGTCGGCGCGGTTTCCGCGCTTTCGACAAATTCCTGCCGGACGGCAGCGGTTTTTCGGCTGACCAGCTCGGCGTCGATTGCCTTCTGGAAGTCTTCCGGCAGCGCTTCCCGCCTCACGTTGAAAGGTCGCGATATATCGATGGATGCGTCATCACGCGAGCGCATGAAGGAGAACACCTGTGCGATCCAGGCTGCCGCATCGCGGCAGGCTTGCGACAACGACGAGAGCGCCGACTCGAGCAAACCGGGCTTTCCCGCCTCATCGGCCGGACGGGCGTCGAACAGCGACTCGACGGCGAGATCGTCGTCGGCCGCTTCGGCCGGCGGGGCCTTGGGCGTCGGTTCGCCCGAGCGAGGTGTAGAAGGAAATTTCATGGACATCGCCGACGCCTCCGTGAAGACACAAAAACCTGCATGGTCAGATTTCCGTGCCTGCCGGAGGCGGCGGGTTCGTGCGTCCACGCCGGCTGATACACCGGCGATGCATTTCCCTTCGGTTGTTACAGTGCGCCGCTGCGGCGCAGTTCGGCGATTTCGTCGGCGCTGTAGCCGAGGCCAGCCAGCACTTCGTCGGTATGCTCGCCCAGCTCCGGCCCGATCCAGCGGGTGCCGCCCGGCGTCTCCGACAGTTTCGGCGTGACCGCCGGCAGCGTGATCGGCGTGCCGTCGCGGAACAGGTGCTGCTCGAACATCCGGCGCGCGAGGAATTGCGGATCCTGCAGCATGTCGCGCACCGAATAGATTTTCGATACCGGCACGTCGGCGGCCTTCAGCACCTCAAGCGCGGCATCGATGTCGCGGCCGCTGCACCAGGCCTGGATCGCACCATCGATGTCTTCCGTGCGCTGCACGCGGCCCGCATTGTTCGCCAGTTGCGGATCGTTCGCCATGTCGTCGCGGCCGATCGCCTTCATCAGCCGCTTGAAGATCGCGTCGCCATTGCCGGCGACGACGATGTTCTCGCCATCGGCGGTGGTGTAGGTATTCGACGGCACGATGCCCGGCAGCGAGCCGCCGGTACGCTCGCGTACCACGCCCGCATGGTCGTACTCGGGCACCAGCGACTCCATCAGGTTGAACACGGCCTCGTACAGCGCGACGTCGACCACCTGCCCCTGCCCTGCCACGCAGTCGGCACCGCTCTTGCCGTTCCAGCGGCCGCCGGTGACGTCACGATGGCGCAGGGCCATCAGCGCGCCGATCGCGCCATGCATGGACGCGATCGAATCGCCGATGGAGATGCCGATGCGCACCGGCGGCCGGTCCGGATGGCCGGACACATAGCGTATGCCGCCCATCGACTCGCCGATCGCGCCGAAGCCCGGCGCATCGCGCATCGGGCCGGTCTGGCCGTAGCCGGACAGCCGGACCATGATCAGCGCCGGATTGATTGCCTTCAGCTGCTCATAGCCGATGTTCCATTTTTCCAGCACGCCGGGCCGGTAGTTCTCGATCACGATGTCGGCCTCAAGCGCGAGCCGGCGCGCGATCTCCTGCGCGCGCTCGTTCTTCATGTTCAGCGTAATGCTCTTTTTGTTGCGGCTCTGGACGGTCCACCACAGCGAATTGCCGTCCTTCAGCACGCGCCACTGGCGGATCGGGTCGCCGCCATCGGGCGATTCGACCTTGATCACGTCCGCGCCGAACTCGCCGAGCAGGCGCGCGCAGAAAGGCCCGGCGATCAGCGTGCCGAGTTCAAGGACCTTGATGCCGGCGAGCGGGCCGGCGGGCTTTTGTTGTTCTTGCATGGGAGTGAGGTCCGGAAGGTCAGGTGGCGCGGCGGTCCAGCATCGCGCGCGCAATCGTGCCGGCATCGACGTACTCGAGCTCGCCGCCGACCGGCACGCCGCGCGCCAGTCGCGACACCTTCAGCCCGCGCGCCTTCAGCGTCTCGCTGATGTAATGCGCGGTGGCTTCGCCTTCGTTGGTGAAATTCGTCGCCAGCACCACCTCGGTGACGATGCCATCGGTCGCACGCGCGACCAGCTTGTCGAGCTGCAGGTCCTTCGGACCGACGCCGTCGAGCGGCGACAGCCGGCCCATCAGCACGAAATACAGCCCCCGGTAGGTCAGGGTCTGCTCGATCATCAATTGATCGGCCGGCGTCTCGACCACGCACAGCTGCGTCGCGTCGCGCTCCGGATCGAGGCAGGTCTCGCAGACCTCGCTCTCGGTGAAGGTATTGCAGCGCGTGCAGTGATGGATGCGCTCGACCGCCTGCGTCATCGCCCGCGCGATCAGCGCGGCGCCCTCGCGGTCGTGCTGCATCAGGTGATAGGCAATACGCTGCGCGGACTTCGGGCCGATGCCGGGCAGGCGGCGCAGCGCCTCGGCGAGGAAGTCGAGGCTGGACGGATTTTTCACGCGGGGATCAGAACGGCAGCTTGAATCCCGGCGGCAGCGGCAGGCCCGAAGTCAGGCCCGACATCTTCTCGGACGACATCGCCTCGGCCTTGCGCACCGCATCGTTGAACGCGGCAGCAACCAGATCCTCGAGCATGTCCTTGTCGTCGGCCAGCAGCGACGGGTCGATCGACACGCGCTTGACGTCGTTCTTGCAGGTCATGACCACCTTCACCATGCCGGCGCCGGCCTGTCCTTCGACTTCGATCGTCGCAAGGTGGTCCTGCATCTTTTTCATGTTGTCCTGCATTGCCTGTGCCTGCTTCATCAGGCCGGCCAGTTGGCCTTTCATCATGGTGAACTCCTTAAAAGTAAATAGAGGGGGCGGAAAGGTCCGGCGATACGGGCATCATGCCGGCCGTATCGATCCCGGAACGAAAGTGGCGCCGAAATCGCGCATCAGCGTCTGCACGAAGGGATCGTCGTGCATCATTCGCTCGGCCTCGCGCTGCCGTCTGGCCTGCTCGGCGACATCGGCCGCATGGGCGGTGCGCCGGACCGCGCCGATCTCGGCATCGACTCGCACGGGCCGGCCCAGCTGCGCAGTCAGCGCGGCGGCCAGCTTGTCGCCGCTGCCGGATGACAGCAGCGTATCGACCGGCACGCGGATCCGCATGGCCAGCACGTTGCCGTCTTCGGCCGCGGCCAGCAGTTCGCTCTGCATCGCCAGCTGGTGCACCACGCCGCGCAGCGGCAGCTCGCGCACCAGCTGCGGCCAGTCGACGCCGAGGGCCGTCTGCGGCGCCGGCTCGGGCGCGGCGGCAGGTTCGTCGGCTGGCATCGGATCAAACGACATCTCGTCGGACAGGCTGTCCGGCGGCGGCACGTTGTAAGGCCAGTCGTCATCGGCCGGCGCGCTGCTGTGCGATGCTGCCAGCGGAGCGGCTGGCGATTCAGTTTTTTTTTGTGCCGGCTCGACGAGGTCGGGCGGCGGAACATCGTCTTCCCACGGCGGCGGCGCAGACGCGGGCGATGGCACGGCCGCCGGTATTGCGGCTGCAACCACAGCCGTCGGCGCGACCGGTGACGGGGCCGCAGCGGGCGCAGCCGCAGGCGCCGCTTTCGCGCGGCCGCTGCGTGCGGCCGCCAGCGCGGCCATCGCCGGACTCATCGGCCTGGCTGCGGGCGTGGCCGGCGCTTCGACGGCCGGCGCAGCCGCCGCGAACGCTGTCGGGACAGGAGCCGCTGCCGGTGATGCCACAGGTAACGCTGTTGCGACTTGCGCTGCTGCGTGAGCAGACGGCCGCGCGGGCTGCGCCGCGCGCGGCGCCGGCGTTGCAGGTGCGGCCGACCCCGCAATGTCCAGCGGCGCGAAGGCCAGCATGCGCAGCAGCGTCATCGTGAAGCCCGCATATTCGTCGGGCGCGAGGCCGAGCTCGTTGCGGCCGTGCACGACGATCTGGTAATACAGCTGCACGTCTTCCGGCGCGAAGGACTGCGCCAGACGCAGGATGTCGGCGTGTCCGGGCAGGTCGTCAGGAATGGCGTCCGGCACCGACTGCGCGATCGCAATCCGGTTCAGCAGCGTCGCCAGGTCTTGCAAGGCCGTGCTCCACGACAGGCTGCGCGCGGCCATGTCATCGGCAATCGCCAGCAGCGCGGCGCCGTCCTGCGCGGCCAGCGCGTCGAGCACGCGCACCAGATAGGTCTGGTCGAGCGCGCCGAGCATGCCCTGCACAGCGTCCAGCGTGACCTTGCCGGCCGCATACGCGATCGCCTGGTCCGTCAGCGACAGCGCGTCGCGCATCGAACCCTGCGCGCCTTGCGCCAGCAGGCGCAGTGCGGGCGCTTCGAAGTCGATCTGCTCCTGCGCAAGGATGTTCTCCAGATGCCCGACGATATGGCCGGGCGGCATCTGCTTCAGGTTGAATTGCAGGCAACGTGACAGCACCGTGACCGGGATCTTCTGCGGATCGGTGGTTGCAAGAATGAACTTGACGTGCGCCGGCGGCTCTTCCAGCGTCTTCAGCATCGCGTTGAATGCGTGGCTGGTCAGCATGTGTACTTCGTCGATCATGTAGACCTTGAAGCGCGCATTCGACGGCGCATACACCGCCTGCTCGAGCAGCTGCGCCATTTCGTCGACACCGCGGTTGGACGCGGCATCCATTTCGATGTAGTCGACGAAACGTCCGGCATCGATCGCGACGCAGGCTTCGCAGGTTCCGCACGGCTGCGCGGTAATGTCGCCCTGCCCGTCGGCACCCTGGCAGTTCAGTGATTTCGCGAGGATGCGCGACAGCGTGGTCTTGCCGACGCCGCGGGTGCCGGTGAACAGGTAGGCGTGGTGCAGCCGCTTTTGTTCCAGCGCATGCGTGAGCGCGCGCACCACGTGTTCCTGACCGACCAGGCTGTCGAAACTTTTCGGGCGGTATTTGCGGGCGAGGACCTGGTAGGACATGTCCGGGGGCGCTGTGATTGTCGAAGCGTGAATTTTACCCGAGCGCGCAGCCGTCCCGCGGCTGGCGTAATCTTGCAGGACCACCACTGATCCGGCACGGGCCGGAAGCCGGAGGACACGATGCGCTGGCCTACCCACGAAGTGAGCAACCAGGCGCCGCCGCTCGCGCACGTCAACCTGTTCGATGCTGACCTGGCGCTGCAGTCCGCCGCATTGCGCGACCTCGAGCCTGCCACGGTCGCAGCCCTGCAGTCGCTCGGCCGCTGGGCCGGCAGCGCGGACGCGCAGGCGCTCGCGCAGCGCGCCAACCGCTTCCTTCCGGAATTGCGCACGCATGACAGGCAGGGACAGCGCACCGACCAGGTGGAGTTCGATCCGGCATGGCATGCGCTGCTCGGCAAACTGCGCGCCAGCGGACTGCACGGACGCGCATGGCGGTCGGCGTCGCGCACTGCGCACCTGGCCCGAGCCGCCGCCTTCTACCTGCACGCGCAGGTCGAGGCCGGCAGCCTGTGTCCGATCACGATGACCTCCGCGGCCATTCCCGTGCTCGGCCATGAGCCGATGTTCGGGGGGCTGGCAGACAAGCTGTTCTGCGAGACGCATGATGCCCGCGACCTGCCGATCGGCGGCAAGTCGGCGATCCTGATCGGCATGGGACTGACCGAAAAACAGGGCGGCTCCGACCTGCGCGGCACGCAGACGGAGGCCATCCCTGCGGGCGAAGGCGGACGCGGCGCCCTTTACCTGCTGACCGGTCATAAATGGTTCTTCTCTGCGCCGATGTGCGACGCTCACCTGGTGCTGGCGCGCGCGCCGGAAGGCCTGTCGGCATTTTTCGTGCCGCGCTGGCGCGCCGATGGCAGCCGCAACCCGGTGCTGCTGCAGCGGCTGAAGGCCAAGGTAGGCAATCGTTCGAATGCGAGCGCCGAAGCCGAGTTCATCGACGCGCACGGCACGCTGGTCGGACAGCCGGGACGCGGCATCGCCACGCTGGCCGAGATGGCCAGCCTGACGCGGCTCGATTGCGCAATCGCCAGCGCCGCGCTGATGCGGCAGGCGCTGTCACAGGCGCTGCATCATGCGCGGCACCGGTCCGCGTTCGGCCGCGCGCTGTCGGAACAGCCGCTGATGATGAACGTGCTGGCCGACCTGGCGCTCGAGAGCGAAGCGGCGCTGCTGCTGGTGCTGCGACTGGCGCAGGCGCTCGACCATGGCGAGACGACACTGATGCGCGTACTGACGCCGGCCGCAAAATTCTGGATCTGCAAGCGCGCGCCGGAGTTCACCGCCGAGTGCATGGAAGTCCTCGGCGGGAACGGCTATGTGGAGGACGGACCGCTGGCGGGCCTGTATCGCGAAGCGCCGGTGAATTCGATCTGGGAAGGCTCAGGCAACGTCATGTGCCTGGACGTGCTGCGCGCTGCGCAGCAGGCGAGCGACGAAATGCAGCCGCTGCTCGACTGGCTGCAGGCTGGCGTCAGCGCGGATACGCGCCTGCAGCCGCTGTTCGACGTGCTGCAGTCCGGGCTGCGGCTGCCCGCCGAAGAGCAACAGCGACAGGCGCGACGCATTACACAGGCACTGGCGTTGCTCGCACAGGCGGCGCTGCTGCTTGAACAGGCACCGGCCGCAATTGCCGAAGCTTTCATCGGCACCCGCTGCGATCCGCAGCACGGTCGGGTGCACGGCACACTGTCAGGCGTCGATGAATCGCGGATCATTCACCGCGCGTGGTCGGATTGAACTGGGGCTTGGAGGGTTCGCGCAGGGATGCCGTCAGGCAGTCGCGGCAAAACCGGGAAGAAGGAATACGAGGAGGCGAGCCTTGTCTGCGGCACTTGCGGGGAATGGCTGTGGCTGCTTCGTTCCCGACCTGACCAGATTGACCATGCCACAATGCGCAGGGGCCCGCCAGCCGGCATTCTACCAGCATTCCCCC
>JACCDX010097583.1_pt1 | contig 22854 bp, 22 predicted proteins | sample 7449681 | NCBI WGS metagenome assembly JACCDX01 (sample SAMN15323450, study PRJNA562643) | freshwater metagenome | isolation source: river surface water | place: USA:Blue River Watershed | collected 2017-08-18
ACATGCTTACCAGACCAACCTTAACAAATAAAAATTTATGATAAATTATTACAAAAGAAATCAAATGTATTTATCGGTAGATACCGATACTAAAAAAATCATCGTTTTAATGAACGAACCTAATGATTGTTCAATACGTGTTACAGCACCTGCTTTATTCTATGATAGAATAGCTGAGGATTTAACTAACAATGTTATTGAAGAATCAACAGAAGAAGCATTCATTGCTGTTAGACAGGAAATAGAAACTCGTCTTTCTTCTTTATAAGATTGCGTTTTTGGATCTTCTTATATATTTATATACGAACAAAAAAATATAAAACATGTTAACACTTATTATCGTATTAGTACTCGTGGCCGCTGTTACCTTTGTTCTAATGAGAAAGGGTAAAATTGCCGATGCAAACAACAACAACATTCCTGATGCAATTGAATCAAAAATTGAAGCAGTTAAAGAAGTGGTTGAAGAAGTTAAAGAAGTAGTTGCTGAAGCTAAAAAAGCTAAAGCACCAAAAGCTCCAAAACCAAAACCTGAAGCAGCTCCAAAAACAAAAGCACCAAAGAAAACAAAATAAGAAACAACTATAGTTATGGAAAAAATTAGTCTAAAATTATTCGAGTTTTTAAATCTCGAAGCTGAAATTAATGGTTTAGTAAACCAACAAACTGGTGAAACAATTTCTAAAGGTCTATTAAGTGAAAAACTTAATATGATTACTAAATATTGGATCACTGATTTAAATAAAAGATTGACTTCTGAAAAAGAATCAATTAACAAACTTCGTGATGAATTAATTATGAAGTATGGTTCAACAGATGAAAATGGCGGATACCAACTATCTCCATCTATCAGAAAAGAAGATGGTGTCGACGAAGAAGGTAACCCAAAATTCAAAACAGAACCAAACCAAGATTTCTTTGAATTCCAAAAGGAATACAATGATTTGTTAAATCAAGAAAGAGAATTAGAATATAAGCCTTTCAACATTAGCGATTTCGCTCATGTTGAAACAGAAGGCAACTACCAAACATTCTTCCAATTGATTAAAGTTGAAGACTAATCCCTCTATATAAAACAAAGAAATAGCCTCTAATTTAGGGGCTTTTCTTTATTAAATAAAGTTATATGAATAAATTAGTAGAAATAGGTAAAGCCTGGATAGCAGCAGCTAATCCAACACCAGAACAAAAATTAATAGCTGAACATCGTTTAGCTGTATGTGATGGTTGTGAGCATAAAACACACCAAGATGTAATGAATTTTTGGTATTGCAATGCTTGTGGATGTCCGTTAGCTAAAAAGGTATTTAGTCCAATGAAAGATAGTTGTCCAAAACAAAAATGGGAACAATAATATGAATAAGAAATTAACAGAACAGGAATTAGCTGAACTTATTGCACTCCGCGAACAATACTCAGATACAATATTTGAAATTGGTCAGCTACAATACAACAAACACGAATTAGAAGAGCAATTGAAATCAATTGACCAGGACTTAACGGGGCTATATGCTGACATAGCATCTGCCGAAACGCGCCAAAACGAATTTCTTATTAAGGTTCGTGAAACATATGGGGAAGGAACCCTAGATGTACAAACTGGTGAGATCCTAGCATAAGGTTAGGCGGTTACGTATTTCTCCGAATATTTATTGTCAGAATAATTCAAATCAATTTAACTAAAAAATACTATGGCAGAAAAAATTATCTCTCCTGGCGTTTTCACTCGCGAAAACGATAAGAGTTTAGTACAAAGAGGTATTCAAGAAGTTGGTGCTGCTATTGTTGGACCTACAGTTAAAGGTAACCCTTTAGCCCCAACATTAGTAACATCTTACAGCGAATATTTATCAGTTTTTGGTGATATATTCAAAAGTGGTAGTAACTACTATGAATATTTTACTTCATTAGCGGCTAAAGAATACTTCAACAATGGTGGAAACTCATTACTAGTAACAAAAATCATCAGTGGTTCTTCTTACGATACTTACGCAAGTTCATCAATTGCATCTGTAACAGCAGGTACAGCTTCTTTTGTATTAGAAGCTACTCAATGGGGTGATATCGCAAACAACAGCGGTTCTGAAACTTCAGGCGCTTTAGCAAACGGTACATTAGAGAATGTACGTTGGGAAGTGAGCAATGTAAGTACTACAAAAGGTACATTTACATTATCAGTTCGTCGTGGTGATGACAATACAAATAACAAAAACGTTTTAGAAACTTTCACTAACTTATCATTAGATCCATCTCAACCAAACTACATTTCTCGTGTAGTAGGTGATGCAAAACCTGTTTACAATGCTTCAAAAGGCTTAGTAGAAATTTCAGGTAGCTTCCAAGGTGGTTCTTCATATGTTCGTGTTAAGTCTGTAACTAATACTATCGATTCAATCGATAATAACGGAAACTACAAAGCTACTACATATAGTGGTTCTTTACCAACAGCTACTAGTGGTTCATTCAGTGGTGGTGTTGCTTCAACAAACAGAACTGCTGTATTCTTTGAATCAAATGATACTGCAGCTACAAACTGTCAAGGATTTGCTGCTGCTGATTATACAGCTGCTTTAAGTTTATTATCAAATAAAGATGATTATAGCTTTAACTTATTATTAGTTCCTGGTGTAACATTAGGTACTGGTGCTTTAAGTTCATTAGCAGATGATGTAATTGGAGTATGTGAAGGTAGAGGTGATTCAATGGCAATTATCGATACTACAGCATATGGTGCTAACGTAGCTGCTGCTGTTACAGCTGCTGCTGCTAACGGTTCAAGTTACGGAGCTGCTTACTACCCTTGGGTACAATTATTCAGTTCTAACTTAGGTAAGGCTGTATGGTGTCCTCCATCAGTAGTAATGGGTGGTGTATTCGCATTTAACGATCAAGTTGGTGCAGAATGGTTCGCTCCAGCAGGTTTAAATCGTGGTGGTATTGGATCAGTATTACGTGCTGAAAGAAGATTATCTCAAACAGATCGTGATGATTTATATGATTCAAATGTTAACCCATTAGCTTCATTCCCTGGAGAAGGTGTTGTAGCGTTTGGTCAAAAGACATTACAAAAGAAATCAACTTCATTAGATAGAATTAACGTTCGTCGTTTATTGATCACATTGAAAGGTTTCTTAGGTCAAGTTGGTCGTTCATTAGTATTTGAACAAAATACAGCAGCTACAAGAAACAGATTCATGAGCATAGCTAATCCTTACTTAGAATCAGTAGTACAACGTCAAGGTTTGTATGCTTACAAGGTAGTAATGGATGATTCAAATAACACACCAGATGTAATTGATAGAAACCAATTAGTTGGTCAAATCTACTTACAACCAAGCAAAACAGCAGAATTCATTGTGTTAGATTTCACAGTATTACCAACTGGTGCAACATTCCCAGCGTAAGAATTATAAACAATAATATTTATTAATAGACAAAATTTAACATAAAATGGCTGTATTAGATGCAAACCAAATAATGTTCACCGCTTTCGAACCAAAGGTGCAAAACCGTTTCATCATGTATGTAGATGGTATTCCAGCATATTTGATCAAGAAGGCAGCGTCTCCTCAGTTTGACGCAGGTGAAATTGTACTTGACCATATCAACGTTTACCGTAAAGTAAAAGGTAAAGTTAAGTGGCAAGACATGAACTTAGAATTATATGATCCAATCACTCCAAGTGGTGCTCAGGCTGTAATGGAATGGGCTCGTTTGGCTCACGAATCAGTAACTGGCCGCGATGGTTATTCTGATTTTTATAAAAAAGATTTAGTATTAAACGTATTAGGCCCTGTAGGTGACATCGTTAGCGAATGGGTAATCAAAGGTGCATATGTAAAAACTGCAAACTTTGGTGAATACGATTGGGCTAGTGAAGCAGCAGTTAACTTATCAGTTACTATTGCTATGGATTATTGCGTATTGAATTTCTAATTCCCTTCATATTTCTTTTCTTTAAGGCGTCTGCTTATGCAGACGTCTTTTTTTTTCGTATATTTATATATACACAAATAAAAATGTTATATGAGCGAATTTAAAATGCCTACCGAAACGATTTCGTTACCTTCAAGAGGCTTATTGTATCCAAAAGAATCACCATTATCCACAGGTGAAATTGAAATGAAGTATATGACAGCTAAGGAAGAAGATATTCTTACTAATGCTAACTATATTAAAGACGGTTCTGTACTTAACCGAGTAATGCAATCATTAATTGTAACACCAGTTAGTTTTAATGATATATTAGTGTGCGATAAAAACGCAATTCTGTTAGGTGCTCGTATCTTGGGATACGGTGCTGAATATCAATTTAAAAATTATAATTACAATACAGGCGAAGAGGAATTAATAACTGTTGACTTATCAACATTAAAAGAAAAAGAAGTTGATTTATCAATATTCCAAGAAGGTAAAAATGAATTTACATTCACTATGCCATTATCTGGAAATGAAGTAACATTTAAGTTATTAACACATGGTGATGAACAAGCAATCGATGCTGAAATTAAAGGTTTAAAGAAAATCACACCACAAGGTTCATTTGAAATTACAACTCGTTTAAAATATATTATTACATCAGTCAACGGTAAGAGAGAATTAGCATCAATTCGTGATTTTGTTGATAATGGTTTAACAGCAAAAGACGCTAGAGCATTACGTGAATATTATGCACAAATCCAACCAGATATTGACATGACTTACTATTCAGAAGGTGCAGAGGAGGGCATTTCAGTTCCAGTAGGGATTAACTTTTTTTGGCCTGACTCAGGAAGATAGACCTATAATATTCGACCAAATCCACGAAATAGTATTTCATGGAAAAGGCGGATACGATTGGAATACGGTATATAATATGCCAATATGGTTACGTCGATTTACGTTCCATAAAATGAAAAAATTCTATGATGATGAAAGCGAAGCTGCTGAAAAGCAACAACAACAAATAGAAAATAAATCAAAACAATCATCAAAACCATTGACACCCAATGTGTCAACACCCACATATTCAACAAGAGCGCCTAAGAAATAGGCGCTTTTTATATTTATACGGGTAATTATTACTTTATGGATGAGAAACTATTAAAACAGATTGAACAGTACCTTAAAGACTCAGGTCTAAGCGCTCAAGAATTAAAGAAGCGAATGGACGAAGTCAAAGCAAGTACATCAGAATTTAATAGAGAATTAATCAATGCTCAACGCCATTTTGCTTCAATGAGTAGCGAAATTGGGGATTTAAGTGATCAATTAAAAAATGTTGTAAGAGATTTATCTAAAACAAATACTACTTCTAAAGATATTAATTCAAGCTTTAAAAAAATAAGTGGGCTTGCAGATAAATTAAAATATGATACTCAAGGTATTAGTACTTTAAATAAGCAAGAATTAGTAGCTATTGATAAAAAAATCCAAAAGGAAACAGAATCTTTATTTGAAAAGAAAAAAGCTTTAGAAGCAGATTTTAAATCTTATAACATAAATGCTTTAAATTTAGCAGCAGAAAATAAAAGAAATAAACTACTAGCAGAAAAAGCTAAACAATTAATTGAATTAAGGGGATTATTTAATGAAAATGGGCAATTTTTAGATGAAGAAAATAATTATTTATCTAGAATTCAAATACTAACTAAAGAAAGACTACAGGATGAAGAAAGAATTAATAAACAATTAGGTATATCTGGAAAAATAGTAGACGGTATTGTTGGAACTTTAGGTAAATTAGGTATTAGTAGTACCTTCTTTGAAAACCTAAAAGAAGATATGAGAGAGGTTGCTAAAACCGGATCTAAATGGGATGTGTTGATGAAAGGAATGAGAGGAGTGACTTCAGGAATAGGAGAGGCCTTAAAAGATCCTGTTACACAACTTACTATATTATTAAAAATTGCTAATTTCTTCTTTAAAGCTGCTTTAAATGCTAATGCACAAGCAGTTGAATTAGGAAAGCAATTAGGATACGGAACTCAAAGAGCAGATGCCTTTAGAGAAAAGATGGTAGCTATAGAGCGTTCATCTAATAATCTAAACGTTACTACTGCTAATTTAACTCAAGCGTTTGGTGAATTAACTAAAGCGACAGGATTTGCTTATGAATTTACAGCAGACCAGCTTGAAACTCAGATCAAATTAACTAAACAAGTTGGTTTACAAGCAGATGAAGCAGCTCAAGTTCAAAGATATGCAGCATTGTCAGGTAAATCATCTGAAGAAACTTACAAATCATTTGTTAGAGGTCTAACAACAGCAAGAAATCAACTTAAAGTTGGTATTGATTTTAGATCAACACTAGCTGAGGCTGTTAAAGTATCAGGCCAATTAGCTGCTAATTTAGGGTATAATCCTGAGCGTATATCTAAGGCTGTGGTGGCTATGAAGGCATTAGGTACTACATTAGAAGAAACCAAGTCACAAGCAGACTCGTTATTGAATTTTGAATCATCTATTGAAAATGAATTAAAAGCAGAATTATTAACTGGCCAAGCATTAAATCTAGAAAGAGCTAGAGCATTAGCACTACAAGGTGATATGGCTGGTGTAGCTCAAGAATTAGCAAACCAGGGTATGACTGCTGCTAAGTTCTCTAAAATGAATGTATTAGCACAAAATGCTTATGCTCAATCTTTAGGAACAACATCAGATAAATTATCAGAACAATTAAGAAAAAGAGAAGAAGCAGTTAAATCTGGTAAATCTTTACAACAAATAAATGCAGAAGAAGCAGCACAAGCTCTTGAAAGACAAAACGTTCAAGATAAATTTAATGCTGCCGTAGAAAAATTACAAAGTTTATTTGGTAACTTAATGGCAGGCCCTTTAGGTTCCTTCTTAGACATGTTAAGTGGGGGGTTAAATATTATTAATAGTATGATCCCTGCTTTAAAAGTAATTGGAGGACTTTATTTAGCTATTAAGGGTTATCAATTAATATCAAATGTTCTTTCAACATCTGCTTTAGCTACTAATAGAGCTAATTATGCTATAAAAGCAACCCAATTGGGAACTGAAGCTTTTATAACTCGTGAAAAAGGGGTTCAAGGTTTAATGGATAAGCAGGGATTAGGAGCCAGAATGGTATATAATGCTCAATTATTAGCAGGATTAATATCAGAACAAGGTATAGCAGGTATTAAAACATATGCAAGCACATTAGAAGAAAAAAGCTTAGCTCGTAAAATTATAATGGGTACTTATGATGCTGCTGCTGTTATTGCTGCTAGAACAAAAGCCTTATTTGAAGGGTTTAGCCTTAAAAATATATTAGGTCAAATAGCAAGAATACCAATATTATTAGGATTAAGAAGTACAGAAGCTGCAATAGCAACTACTACTGCTGCTGCTACAGTAACTGCCGCTGAAGCCACTACTTTTGGTGCTGCTACAGTATGGATTGTAGCTGGATTAGCTGCCGTTATGGGTGCTTTAGGTACATACATGGCTATGAAAGATGGTATTATTGATCCAAGTAAAGGTCCTGTAATGACTGGAGGTTTTGGATCAGTTCAATTAGATCCAAACGATAAAGCAATGTACGGTGCTGATGGTAAAATTAAAGTAGGCACAGACTTAACAGGTGGTGGTGAAGGTGGTGGAGGTGGAGTAAGTATTGATTTATCACCAGTAGTATCAGCTCTTAACGAAGTTAGAGCAGCTATTGATCAATTAATCAATAAAGAAGGTATAGTGTTAATGGATAGTGTACAAGTAGGTACAACACAAAACATGAACGGCCGTTATAAAACAGCCTAATTAAATATTTATACGTAGACAATTTTAAATTAAAATAAAAATGGCGATTATTAATCAACAAAACAAAAGCAAATTAGGTTTAACAGCTAATGGCTTATCAGCTAACAAATTTGGATACTTTGCTGGTACTGCAACTGACAAATTACACAATCAGTACTCAGTACACACAGATCCTAAAGTTAAATTAGTTGATTTCAATGGTTCTTCTAATGTTAGAAAAGAATCTACATTAGATGAATTAGATCCAAAAGCACCACGTAACCCACGTGCAACACAATACAAATCAAAGAAAGGTCGTAAATATAGCGATTTAGGTCCAACTGAAGGTCGTTACTAATAAACCAATTAAGGGATGCCTATAATCAAGCAATTAAATGCTACTAAGTTTCGTAGCTTAAAGTACGGTAATGATGCCTCAGACGGAGGTAGCAGTAGGCAACCTTATATGAGGGTTGAATTAAAAGACCTTGATAAACCAATCAATAGACTTAGACTTACTAAATTTGATGATGGTTTAGTTAGAGGTGGAGCTGTAGGAGCATTAAATGCTGCTGCGGTTGATACACTTCGTATAGGTAAATTCTTTAAAGATTTACCAAAAGGACCCTTATTTCTAATTAAACAAGTAGGCTTACAGTTATCTAATCCTAGATTAGAATTTAAAAAAGACGCTGGAACTTTAGGTGGTATTGGACCAACACGTCTATACAACTTAGGTATCAATACACTTGCTCAAGTTCCTCTTAATGCATTTGGTGGTCATTTAGTAAGACATGGTTTATTACCTGTAATGAATGATAATACCAAGTATTTAAGTGTAGTAACTGAGAACAATAAACTTAGTGAAAATAATTTAGATTCTCAAAATAATAGATTAGTTGGTTTAAGAGATAAATTTAATTTGGGGGATGGTGAAACTGAACTTAGTTTAAATTTACAAGAAGCTATTGAAAATAATAGACAAGAAAATATAAGGGGGAGAGAAGCTAATAGAAGAGCTAACAAGATAGGAAGAACTATTAATAGATTAAATAATAAAGAGGGAAGAGAATTTAATAGATCTATTAACAAATATGGAAGAGAAGCTAATAGAGAAGCTAATAGACAAGGGAGAGAAGCTAATAGAGAAGCTAATAGAACAGGAAGACAGAATAATAGAGAAGCTAATAGAACAGGAAGACAAAATAATAGACTTGTAAATCAAAGTACAAGAGAAGGAGCTAAAACTGAAGGTTTTGAATTTACTCGTTCTAAGTTTAAACGTTCTACGTTTGAACGTGCTTCATTTGAACGTTCTAAATATGAGCGTTCTACATTTGAACGTTCTGTATTTCACCGTACTAGGTTTAAAAAAACCAAAATAAATATAAGTGATTACACTGTAGATAATTATCTTGGTGGACCAGGTTCAGTATATGGTATAGGAAGAACTATTATTAATAGATACAACTTTACTGAAGACAAAATAAAAATTGATCAGGCTTTTGAAAACGCTAGAATAGAAACAGTTAGAGGAAGCTTATTAGTTAACCCATTAACAGAGCCTAGTAATTTTGAAAACACTGATGGTAGTTATACTACAGGTGCAATTACTGTGCCTTTTATAAGTTTAGAACAATGGGATGCCGACAATAAAGAAGAAGACCAATTCAAAGTACTATCAAGAAAAAAACAACCAGAAAGTTTTTACTATAATGGAGATATAGCAGAGAGTAAATTACAAACTGCTGTAGGTGATGGGAATATTGATGTAGAACCTCATCCTTTTACATGGACATCAAATAAAATGTTTGGGTCTAACCACACACCTCAAATAAATCCATCTGTAGAAACTCCTAATGATAAATTTAAAGTAATAAAAACAGCTTTAGATTTTGATACTAATACTCAACAATTAAAATATAAGGATGAAAATCCAACTTATATTGGTGGGCAAAGAATAATAAGTGTTAAGCAAGCAGGTGGAGAAGAAATTAATAACACATTACAAGATGCAACCACTACATCAGGTGTACAAATAATTAAAACTACGGCTAAAACTCAAGAAGAAGCTGATAAAAAAGCCCTATCAGATTATAGTAATCCTGGCACACAATTAAATACGGTTGTTGTTGGTCGAGATACAAAACGAGTTAATAAAACCGTTAAAGCATCAATTGTAGATGTTTCTAAAAAAGAAAATGCTTTAGAAAAAATATACAATGCTGGTGAAATGGCTTCTGATCCAAAAGTTAGAGTAGTTCATAATAATTTTGTAACAAAAAAGATTAATGTAAATAGAGACCCTATAAATCCGTTTACTCAAGAACGAACAGCATATTATCTCAATGGATCTAAAAAGGTTGATAAATTTGACAGAATTGACTCAGACATAATGGTTGTAGAATTTGATCCAATAGACCCATTCTCAGCAAAAGAATATGGAAATGTTCAATTCTCAGCATATATGTCTGGATTTAAATATAATGCAAACTCAACTTGGAACCCAGTAAAATATGTGGGTAGGTCAGAAAGTTTTTATACCTTTACGGAACATAAAAGAGATGTAAGTTTTAATTTACAAATTCCTTGCTTTAATAAAACCCATTTACTTGAAAAACACAGAGCATTAAGTGAATTACAATCTATAGGAGCTGGATCATACAACACCAGCAATAGATTAGGAGGGGTAATAACACAAGTGACAGTAGGAAGATATTTAATTAAAGAACCTGGAATACTAACATCAGTTTCATTTGATATACCTGATACATCATCATGGGATATAGATTTAGAATTAGCAATGTATATAAATGCTCAGTTTAGCTTTATAATTATTGGTAATGAATTACCTCAATATCAAGTGGGTGGATTCTTAAATGATTATTTACCAGATGTTGAAGGAGGATATTTAAGAGGAGCAAACGCTAGATAATGAGATATACAACAAAAGATATTATACAAAAACCAACAGGTACTAAATACCTAAAGTTAAAGAAATACCCAAATGTTCCTTTAATGGAAACCGATATCTATGTTATCACAACTATAGGAGATAGATTAGATTTATTAGCTTACACATACTATAAGAACCCAGAATATTGGTGGGTAATATCTGCTGCTAATAATAACATAAATAAAGGATCTATGTTTCTTACACCAGGTACTCAATTAAGAATACCAACAGATTTAGGTGCTGTATTAAAAATGTTTGACGATCTAAACTACAAATAATGTTATGTCTATATTTAAAGAATCATTTCCATCGCATATTAAAAAGCAACTCTTAAAGAGAGGAGAGGCTATTGCTAGACGTAATATAACAGACTTAACCTACTATAATGGTAGAAAAGCCTGGTTAAGAATGTCTTCATCAGTTGATGTCAAGGAAGATAATGGAGTTTTAGCTAAAAATTATGTTTTACTAGGTGGTGCTTTATATGATGGTAAACTAAGAAGTGGTGTTGGGGAGAAAGCAAACAATGCATATTCATTACAAACACCAAGTGGTAAAACACATTTATATGGTATTAAACCAATGCCAGGTATTACTGGTGTTGATATTAAATCAAAAGGTGCTTACGGTTCATTAAGAGAAGTAACAATAAATTTCAACTGTTGGGATATTACTCAATTAGAAGATTTAGAATTACTTTATATGAGACCAGGATACTCTGTATTATTAGAATGGGGATGGATTCCTTATCTTAACAATGATGGAGCTTTGATGTCATCACCACCCATGTTTGATATATTTGATAGTAACTTAAAAGGAAAAGATTACCAAAATGTATTCCAGAAGTTATTTAAAATGGAGGAGGAAGCACAAGGCAACTATGGTGGATTCCTAGGTATTATCAAAAACTACAAATGGTCAGCTAGACCAGATGGAGGATATGATTGTAGTACAACTTTAATTTCTATTGGTGAATTAATAGAATCATTAAAAATTAACTACTCTGCTGCTAATTTATCCTTAATAACATTATCAACAGAAGGTTACTTAAAAATAGCAGACTCGGCTTTTAAAGCATCCGTGGAAGATTTAGAAAAATTCTATAAAAGAAATTTCCTATCAGGTTTATTGTATGAACTTTGGGAATCAGTACCATCAGAAAATGCTGCTGCTGTTTATACTAAAACTGATAAATTTGGAGTATCATATGATTTATTATCTATGGATATTGAATACCATGATCAGTCTGAGGATGATAAAGAATTAGGGACAAAAGATAATCAAACATGGATAACATTAGAATCATTATGTAGATTAATTAATAATCACTTAACATTAGGCATAGTAGCCGAAGATGGAAATAAACCTATTGTGGGTGTAACTACTAGTGATAGAAAATATCCTAGTAACCAAATAACTTCTGATGATTTAAAAAAACCATCAGCCCCTTATTTACTAAGTTTGTGTCACCCATTACAAATATCAGTAGACCCTTCAGTATGTTTAATTAGAAATGATATTTGGGGAGCTTTTAAATTACCTGAAACTATAACCCCATCAGGATCTGCAGCAACCCCAGAACCAAATGTAGGTGATAAAGGAAAACAAGTTGATGCTAATGTTAAAATTGGTAAGGACTTGGTCCCAGCAGAAACCTTTGCTAAATCAACTATTGATGCAACTGTACCTCACGTACTAAATGATGCTTTGGGTTCTGCTGATGAAGATGCAGTTAAAGTTATCATTCAAAATTATTTTAGTACTTGTAAAAATGCAGGAATAAGTGATGATAAGGCTTTTGCTGAATTACAAAGACAATATGAATTAGCTATTAAAGTTGAAAAAGTAACAGTATCCGTTTCTGGAGGAATGGGACCGGCTTCTTCAGTTACAACCTGGCAACCCTCAATAAATGGTAATAAAGAAAAATGCCAAAAAGGACAACTTTATGATTTTCTTGATTATTTGTATACTGAGAGCAATATAAAAGAATATTTCCCTGCAATTAAAAAAGACTTTGATTTAGGTATAGTTAAAGCTAAGCAGGCAGTAGTTCAAAACCAAATTAAAGTTGAACAAAAAGCCGCTGAAATAAAAGAAAAACAAAAAGATGCAGCAGATGACCTTAGTTGGTTTAGCGTGTTGAAACCATTTTCTGTATCTGATGCTAATGGAACAGCAGATCCTGCTTGTAAGGCTGGTTTGGGACAAATAGGAAATATATATCTTAACCTTCGATATTTAATAAAAACTGCTAAAGATTCTGGTTTAGAGGGTAGCGATAAAACTGGAAAGAATACTATTAACTTATATGACTTTTTAAAGAAAATATTAACAGATGTTTCTACAGCAACTGGTAACGTAAATAACTTTGATATTCATGTTGATCCTATAGATAGTATAGCTAGAATTATAGATATTAACTTTGTAGATACCCAATCGAAAAAAGATGCCTATAATAATACATTCACATTCTACTCAGAAGATGGTACACCAACAGGAAAATATAATGGTTTAAAATCTACAGTAAGAAATTATACATTAGAATCACAAATATTCTCTGAACAATCTTCTATAGTAGCAATAGGTGCTCAAACAGGCGGTGGTCAATTAGGTTTAGAAAACGATACAATGGTTGGATTCAACCAAGGTGTAAAAGATCGTCTTAAACCTAAGATGAATGCAATGAATACAACTAATACTGAAAGTGATTCAATTCAATTAGAGAACTTACTAACTAACTTAACTCCAATTTATGAATTTATTCAGGAAATGGGTGGTATGGAAGCTGATTTATTTTTTAATGAGATAAGTAAGTATGAAGGAGCTCTTAGAGATGTTATAGCAATTTTTAGAGCCTTATCTAAAAATCCTATTAAGTTTAAAGCAATCATCCCAACAAAGTTATCTTTAGAAATAGATGGAATATCAAACCTTATTATAGGTCATATGTTTAATATCCATCCAGATTTACTTCCTAAAGGATATAAAACTGAAGGTGATACTGAGGCTGGTAGAAGATTAGGATATATTTTAACGGGAATAGGACATACCGTTAGTGATAATGGTTGGACTACTAAACTAGAAGGTCAAACAATTATATTAGAAGATCCAGATGGTCCTGAAACAGACTTATTTAATGTTACATTAACATCAACTGGAAAAGTAAAAGGAGCTACTCCTGAAATTAAAACTAGCAATAACGGAAAACTTATAAAAACTACATGTGTTGATCCTTATACAGATAAAAATTTAAATAAGGGATGGGCTGGTAAAAAGCAACCCCTTAGAACAACTGTTGTAGATCCTAGAGTAGAAGGACCTAAACTAAGTAAAAAGTATGGAAAAGTCTTAGCACAGGCTGTATTAGCAACGATGCAAATTGAACAAGGCTTTAAAGGATTTAATTGGAATTTAGGAGGATTTGATATCACATCAGGGGGTTGGAAGTTTGATGAACAGTACCATAATGGGTATTGTGTAGCTAGAGAAGGACAAAGTGGGTTATGTAAAGCCTTTGTATCATTTAAAGATTTTGACTCATTTGTTGCTCAAAAAATAGCATCATTTAAACGTAAAGGATTTGAAAAGGCTACTAATGCAGATACATTTGGTAGATTGTGGTATGAAAAATGGAACGGATATGGAGCTAGAGCAGTTAAACCTGCTAATATATCTATGGCTGATTATGATGCAAAACAGATAAAATTTGCTTCTGGGATTTGGAATTCAAATGCAAAGTATGTATAATGAGAGCACCTAAAAATTTAGTTAAAGTAAAATACACAATGGGGGAGAAATATGTTGATTCTAATTTCAACCCATATGAGGGATATTATTGTGAAGTTCAAGGTAAAGCATACCCAGGAAAAGTATATACAGGTAAATCCAAACCTTTAAAACTAATATCTAGCTTAATTAATAATAATAAAGTTAGTGGGTTTGTTTTTAATCCCACTGAGGATGACCTCCAAAAAAAGAGCACACTAAGGTATTTTATTAAGTACATTCATACTATTCCTATTTATATAAAGGAAATAAATTTATCTACTTACAATTCTGTTAAGTCAAATCCATTATATCAAACATTAGTTTTAAAGTATACTGTATCTACAGATAGCCCTATGGTTAATGGTTTTTTTGATATGGATGAAGTGGAACAGGCCAATAAGAAAATGCCTGGAATAAAACTTTATCTTCAAGACGAACTTGTTTAAGGCAAGATTTTATCTTATATTTAGGGTCACAAAAAAAGGTTATGTTTTATATTATTGAGAAATCATCTCAACTATCACAATTATCATTCGAGGATTGTTTCGTTAGGTTTATTCCTAATAGTAACAGTTTTCATCCTGCACTTACTGAGTTAAGTCTAATTTATGTTAGACCTGTTCATAGTAAGAAGGGATACATACTGTGTCTAAATCATAATGAATCATTATCACTAACCAAAGATAAAGTATTTGATTGGTTAGACGATCTAGGTAAAATATGGGTATTAGATAAAAAACAAGCATTACATTGGTACCCAAATTCAGATAAATTATTTGATGTTAATTTTATAGAGCATGTTGACATAAAGGCGTTAGATAATGCCTGTATAAGCTACTACTACAGCTTACATGGTGCGTTGTCTAACGTCAACTGTTTAATTCCTATTAGCAAACATTATGAAATGTGTGAGGCTATATATGAATCAGCATGGCCTATTATTAAGCAATATTCATTAAGCGACACAACGTTTCAATTTAATAATTTTCGCACGTCAAATGTGTTTTATAATATTGAAAAAAACGGCATTAAGGTCGATAAAAACTGCTTTATTGATTATTATCGAGGTAAGTTGCACCACCCAGAATTCAATTTAAATCGCAGTAAAATATACACTCAATATAATTTATATACAACAACATCACGCCCATCTAATACATTTAACAGCGTGAATTTCGCCGCATTGCATAAAGATGATGGCGAACGTATGTGCTATAGACCGGAAAACGACAAATTCATTGAAATTGATTTCCAGGGTTATCACCCACGATTGATCGGCGAGATGATTGGATTTGATTTTCCAAAAGATAAAAATACATATGAATATTTAAGTTATATATTAGGTGTATCACAACAAGAGGCAAAAGAATTAACATTCAAGCAACTATATGGTGGTGTTTGGTCTGAATATCAGTCAAAACCATTTTTTGAGAAGGTACTTGCATACACAGATGATATGTGGGACACGTACCAATATGGAAAATCGTTCAAGACGCAGAATAAAATATTTATACCCGACGAAAGCATAACAAAAACAAAATTATTTAATTATGTTGTGCAGAGTAATGAAACATCAACCAATGTTGAATTATTAGGGCTGGTATTTAATTTATTAGAAGGTAAAAAAACGAAATTAGTATTGTATACTTATGATGCGTTTTTATTCGATTATAGTGAAGAAGATAAAGGTTTAATTCAACAGATAGTTGATATATTAGAATATCCTGTAACCATTAAACAAGGCCAATCGTATCACGGTTTGGAGAAACTATAAATATTTATTATGGAACAACTAAACGAATTAGACTTGAACAAATTATTCTGTACATTTACAACTCCATTGGATTTGGAAAATACAGTTAACACAATCAATCGCCGTTACGCTATATTATTCAATAAGATATTTATTCTTGAATCTCCACAAAGCGAAGAATTGATGTGTACTTACAATATTGACTCGGGCAATGTACAAGATGCACCGATGGCCAATACTATCTTATTACATAGAAAGAAAGAATCAAATACATTATATACCATTAATGCTTTAAATACCTTAATTAAGGATTTGAATGGTGGTACATTAGATAAGAGTTTCGTTGTTAACTGGAACGATTACAAAAATTGCATTTTACTAACAGACGGACCTAACCTACGCAGGTTGGATACGGCTATTCATAAAATAATAGATTTTAACAAGTAAAAAACACTTGTTGAAATAAGTTTTGAGGTCATAAAGAAGAATCATAGATTCATAATATATTCCGTTCATAGAACGACTTACAATTAAAACAAATAAACATGGACTTATCGTTCGTCAAGCAAAAGCTTGAAGCAAACGCCAACAGAGGCGCAGGTCGTGAAAAAATCGACTACACAAAGATCTTCTGGAAACCTAAAGCAGGTAAATACCAGATTAGAATTATCCCAAACAAGTTTAGAAAAGAGTGGCCATTAAGAGAAATCCAAATGCATTATGGGTTTTCTAAGGGACCAATTTTGGCTTTATCTAACTGGGGTGAAGAGGATCCAATTACAGGTTTCGCTAAGGGATTAAGAAAATCAGCTGATAAAGATGATTGGACTTTAGCCAACAAAATTTCTCCTAAAACACGTTATTTCGCCCCAGTAATCGTTCGCGGTGAAGAAAGTGCAGGTGTACGTTTATGGGAAGTAGGTAAATTAGTAAATGACCAATTAATGGGTATCGCTAGCGATGAAGATTATGGTGATTTTACTGACATTACTGATGGACGTGACTTTACAGTTGAAGCTGTAGAAGACGTTATTGCTGGTAGAAAAGGTATCAAGTGTACTTTACGTATCAAACCAAAAACATCTCCAATATCTGAAGATTCTGCTCTAGTAGAAAAAGCATTAGAAGAACAACCAGATATCTTAGCAATCAACCGTAAGTATACTTACGATCAATTGAAAGATGTATTACAAAAATGGTTGAGTCCTGAAGATGAAGCATCAACTTCAGAAGCAACTCCAACTGTAGCATCAACAGATGATGAGGAAGATGATTTTCTTAAAGAAATCAATGCTCCAATTCAACCTTACAGTTTAGATGTAAAACCAAAAGAAACGGCATCTGACAAATTTGATTCACTATTTAACGACTAATAATGGCTAAAAGTAAAGACAGTTTAACGTCGGTTGTATCCGAATCGTTAAAGAAATCCTTTGATATTAATGCATATAAGAAATCTAAATTCTTAGATGAAACTACAAAGTTTAAAGAGCAAAAATGGATTCCATTTTCGCCTGCAATTCAATCTGCATTATCTATTCCTGGGATCCCTATGGGGCATGTCGCTATAGCTAGAGGAGGTTCTGATACTGGTAAAACTACTCTAATGATTGAGACTGCAGTAGCAGCTCAAAAAATGGGTATTTTACCAGTATTCATTATTACTGAGATGAAATGGGATTTCGCCCATGCTCAAACAATGGGATTAGAATTAGATGCTGTTCCTGATGAAGAAACTGGTGAAGTAATTAACTACAAAGGTTTCTTTATCTATGTAGATAGATCATCGCTTAATACAATTGAAGATGTATCTGCTTTTATAGCTGATACTCTAAATGATCAAGCAAAAGGTAAATTACCTTATGATCTATTATTCCTATGGGATTCAGTAGGTTCTATTCCATGTGAAATGAGTGTTAAGCAAGGTAATAACAACCCAATGTGGAATGCAGGTGCTATGGCTACACAGTTTGGTAATTTTATCAACCAACAATTTCCACTTTCACGTAAAGAAAAATATCCTTATACAAATACCTTCTTTGTTATTAACAAAACAGGTGTACAACCAGCTTTAACACCAATGTCTCAACCAAAGATGACAAATAAAGGTGGTAATGCAATGTATTGGGATGCTTCAATCGTAATCACATTTGGTAATGTTACTAATAGTGGTACTTCAAAGATTAAAGCAGTTAAAAACGGAAAGAATGTTGAATTTGCTAAGCGTACTAAGATAGCAATTGATAAAATTCATGCTGATTGTGGTGTAGCAACCTCATCTACTGTAATTGCAACTCCTCATGGATTTATCCCTGATGAAGATACTGCAATTAAAGCATACAAGAAACAACATGCAAACCAGTGGTTTGAAGGAGTAACAAATGTTGATGAATTACAAATCATAGAAGACAATAGTGAATGGGATGAAAGTAGTAAAATTTCACCTACAATTGAAATAGATAACAATGCAGAATAAATACTTTGAACTTCTTTCAAGTATTCAACCTGACACTCGTACATCACTAGATTCAATTTTAATAATAGACGGCTTAAATACTTTTTTAAGAGCGTTTACTATGATAAACCACATAAATCCAAATGGCCACCATATTGGTGGCCTAACTGGATTTTTAAAGTCAGTAGGTTATGCAATTAAAATGCTTAACCCAACTAAAGTAGTAATTGTATTTGATGGAGTTGGTGGTTCGAATGCTAGAAGGAACTTATACCCAGAATATAAGGCAAATCGTCACGTTAATCGCATGACGAACTACTCGATTTTCTCTTCAAAGGAAGAAGAAACAGAGAGTATAAACAACCAGATGGCAAGATTAATTCAGTATCTTAAATGCCTACCGATTACTGTTATTGGTATTGATGGTTTAGAAGCAGATGATATCATTGGTTATTTAACTAATAAGTTTCAAGCTTATGATGAAACTAGAAGTGTAACTATTATGTCTGCTGATAAAGACTTCTTACAACTAATATCACCTAAAGTACAAGTATATTCTCCTGTTAAAAAGAAAATATACAAACCAAAGGATGTATTGGAGGAATTTGGGGTTAGTAGTTATAATTTCCTTAACTATAAAATATTATTAGGTGACAATTCTGATAATGTGCCTGGGATTACAGGTTTAGGACCTAAAAAATTAACTAAATTATTCCCAGAATTAGCATCAGATAACCCAGTAACATTAGATGAAATTATTGAGAGATCTGCTGATAAAATAGAAGAGAATAAATTATATTTCTCTGTAGTAGAAAGAAGACACCAATTAGCAATTAATTATCAATTGATGTCTTTGAATGGAAGTTTCTTATCACCGGAAAACAAACAGTTGGTAAAAGACGCTTTTAATAATTCGTATGAATTAAATAAGTATATCTTTCATCAAATATATGTAAATGATAAGTTAGGAGAATCAATTCCGAATGTAGATAGTTGGTTACAAGAAACATTTGGTTATCTAAATTCTCTAAATTAAATTTATAAAATAAGTTATGACAACATTAAGCAAATTAAATCAATATGGCCCGGGTTTCCAAACCAAAGTAATTGGAGCATTATTAACACAGAAAAACTTCTTAGTTAATGTATCTGATTCACTTGAAAAGGAATACTTTGAGAACCAGGCTAATCAATGGATTATAAAAGAGGTACAACAATATTTCTCCAAGTACCATACAGTTCCTACAATGGAAGTGTTATCAACTGAAGTAAAAAAGATTGATAACGACGTTTTAAAAATCGCTATTACTGAAGGATTAAGAGAAGCCTATAAAGAATCACAAGCAAATGATTTGGAATGGGTAGAAAGCGAATTTACTAGTTTCTGTAAAAACCAGCAAGTAAAGAAAGCAATTATGACATCAGTCGATTTGCTTGGTATGGGTGATTATGATAGTATTAAAACACTAATGAATAATGCCTTGAAAGCTGGTGAGGACAAAAATATTGGTCATGAATATGATAAAGATATTGAGTCAAGATATAGAATGGATGATAGAAACGCAGTACCATTCCCTTGGAAAGTGTTTAATGATTTGACTCAAGGTGGTATGGGTAAAGGTGATTTAGTATTAGTATTTGGTAATCCTGGGGGTGGTAAATCATGGGCTGTAATTGATATGGGTGCTTATGCTGCTGCATTAGGTTATAATGTAGTACACTATTCACTTGAATTAGCTGAAGGATATGTAGGTAAAAGATATGATGCTGTGTTTACAGGGCTACCTGTTGATACATTAGATAAACATAGAGCCAAAGTTGAAGAAACAATTGGTAAAGTAAAGGGTAAAGTTGTAATCAAAGAATACCCACCTAAACGAGCATCATTCGACACTATCCAGGCTCACCTACAACAATTAGAACATCAACACGACTTTAAACCAGATCTAATTATTATCGATTATCTTGATTATGTTAAGAGTTCATCTCGTAATAGAAGTGGAGAGCGTAAAGAGGAAATTGATGATGTTTATGTTGGAGCTAAAGCATTAGCTAAAGAATTAGGAATACCAGTTATATCGCCTTCACAAGCAAATAGAGGTGCTGCTAAGAGTAATATCATTGAAGGTGATAATGCAGCAGGTTCATATGAAAAAATTATGATTGGTGATATTATTTTATCTTTAGCTCGTGGGAGAAAGGATAAAGTAAACGGAACAGGACGTTGGCACGTTATGAAAAATAGGTATGGTGCTGATGGATTAACATTTGGTTCCAAAATAGATACGTCAAACGGAAAAATAGATATATACGAAACGCCATTAGAAGATGATGATGACGATGACTCTAAACCTGTAAATCAATACAGTAGTGTCAACAATGATGATAGAGACTATCTTCAACAGAAGTTTTTTGAACTTAGTAAAGGCCAATAGTATATACTATATTTATAACTACAAACACAAAAATATATGGTAAAGGTAAAAAGGTTCACGGCTGCATGGTGCGGCCCGTGTAAGCAACTTGCTCCTCTTTTTGGACAATTGCAAGCAGAGTATTCAGAAGTTTCATTCGAAACAATTGATGTAGATAACAATAAAGAAGAAACAATGAAATATATGGTTACATCTGTTCCTACGGTTGTGATTGAAAATGGAGGACAAGTGGTTCAACGATTCGTTGGAGTAAATCCGAAATCAACATATACTCAAGTAATTAAATCACTTATTTAAAAATTAGAAAAATGGATGTAACGCAAAGTATTCTTAGCGAGATCACTACGTACATGAAGTACGCTAAGTATTCTCCTGAGAAGAACAGAAGAGAAACATGGGAGGAATTAGTAACGAGAAACAAAGAAATGCATCAAACTAAATTCCCACAACTTAAAAATGAAATTGAAGAAGCTTATAAACTGGTTTATGATAAGAAGGTATTACCTTCAATGCGCAGTTTACAATTTGCTGGTAAACCCATTGAGCTTAATAATGCTCGTATATTTAACTGCTCTTTTTTGCCTCTTGATGATTGGAGATCATTCAGTGAAATAATGTTCTTATTGTTGAGTGGTTGTGGAGTAGGATACTCAGTACAACTACACCACATTGAGCAATTACCTGAAATTAAGGTACCAACCAAACACAAAAGATACTTAATAGGCGACAGTATTGAAGGATGGGCAGACGCTGTGAGAATGCTATGTAAGGCGTATTTTACGGGTGCTCCGTTGCCTTTATTCGATTTTAGAGACATCAGACCAAAAGGCGCTCAGTTGATCACTGTAGGTGGTAAAGCACCTGGTCCTGAACCATTAAAAGAATGTTTATTTAACTTATCTAAAGTATTTGAACGTAAACAAAATGGTGACAAATTAACATCAGTTGAAGCTCATGATATGGCTTGCCACATTGCTGATGCAGTATTAAGTGGTGGTATCAGACGTGCAGCGTTAATTTCATTATTCAACTTAGATGATGAAGATATGTTAACATGTAAGTTTGGTAATTGGTGGGAAGAAAATCCACAAAGGGGACGTGCTAACAACTCTGCAGTTGTAATGCGTCATAAAATTGACGAAGAAGAATTCTTCAAATTATGGAAGAAAATTGAATTAAGTGGATCTGGTGAACCAGGTATCTACTTCAGCAACGATAAAGATTGGGGTACTAACCCATGTTGTGAAATTGCTTTACGCCCTTATCAGTTCTGTAACTTATGTGAGGTAAACGTTTCAAACATTGAATCACAAGAAGATTTAAACGAAAGAGTACGTGTAGGTGCATTCATTGGTACATTACAAGCAGCATATACTGATTTCCATTACTTAAGAGATATTTGGCAGAAAACAACTGAAAAAGATGCTTTATTAGGTGTTGGTATGACAGGTATTGGTTCTGGAGCTGTATTAAATTACAACTTAAAAGAAGCAGCTGATTTAGCTAAAGAAGAAAATGCTCGTGTTGCTGAAATCGTTGGTATTAATAAAGCAGCTCGTGTTACTACAGTAAAACCAAGTGGTACTTCATCATTAGTATTAGGTACGTCATCTGGTATCCACGCTTGGCATAACGATTATTATGTTCGTCGTATTCGTGTAGGTAAAAATGAAGCTATTTATACTCACTTATTAATCAACCATCCAGAATTAGTTGAAGATGATTTCTTTAAACCAACAATTCAAGCTGTAATTTC
>JACCDX011461984.1_pt1 | contig 22854 bp, 20 predicted proteins | sample 7449681 | NCBI WGS metagenome assembly JACCDX01 (sample SAMN15323450, study PRJNA562643) | freshwater metagenome | isolation source: river surface water | place: USA:Blue River Watershed | collected 2017-08-18
AAACACAATTTAAATATCTTGGTTTGGATATTGATATTAATATGCTCGGGTCTGCAATTGTTAATAACAGTAAAGCGTCGTTTACATATTATGATTTTAATATTCCATACAGCGATAATAAACTTTGGATAAATTTTAATAAGATCAAATTTGATTATGTTTTATGTATTAATAGCCTTATGCATTTTAACACGGATACTTTTTGGGAACTATTAAATACAGTTATTAAACCAGGTACAATCATGATTTTTAATCTATTGGATATGGGTAGTATTAAATATAATATTTGTGATAGATATTATATTGAGAGAAAGGGTGAGAATATAGAATATATGTTTCCGATTCACAATAATATTAAAACGGAGAAATATATTGATAATATTGAAGAAACACTTTCGCGATATGATTGGAAAATTATTTCAACAGAGAAATATATTAATAATAATCTGACTGATAATTATAGATGGTATATTGTTGTTAAAAATTAACAGATGCAAATTCAGATCCTTCATATGGCATTACACTAAAAAGAGGTGCAGTTGGTTCAATAACTGGGGTTAATTGTGTTACAATTTCTGGTTCATTTATTTTATTGACAAATTCCTCTTTTTTCTTTTTTTCTTTTTTAACTGAATAATCAATAGAACTTTCTAAATTATTAATTGCTTTTTCTTGAAATGATATCTTCGCAGTATCAATTTCATTATCATTTACATATTTCTCAATTGTTTCAGCTCTATTTAATTTATATAAATTTTCCTTAATTAATTCTCTTAATTTATTAATTACTAATTCATAACGTTGTGCTTTTTGAAAAGAAGAATTAATTAAATCTTTATCAATTATATCTGTTAAGGTTAAATCTCCAATTATATAGCTAAGAAGAATATTTCCTACTACTAATGCTTCTTTCTCATTATTTGTAATAATTATTAATAAATCATCATTAGACATTATTAAATCTTTCCTAATAAATGGTATGTCTTCCCACATATTAATATTTAATTTATCTTTATATTTTTCTATATTATTAATTTTCAAATAATATTTATTTATATGATTTCCCACATATATCTGTGTCCAGGGGTTTGGTTCATCAAATTTAATTATGTTTTTATCTTCATTTACATTAACCATTGTTTCCGGTGGGTCGGTAAATTTAAAATAAATATCAATCGCTAATATAATTATAATTATAATAACATATATATATATCATTATTATATCGTTAGAAATATTATTATTTATATTTATATATAAATCTATGATTGATGAAATAAAATTAATGGAGAGCATCCAAAAATTTAATTTTTCAAAACAAATGAATATAATCACTACACCATTTAATACAAGTGGATTTATTGTAATGGTAGTTGTTTTATTTGTTTATAAAATAATATGTTTTGATGATTTAATACTGCTAGTAAAAGGATGTATTATTGGTAATTTATTAAAATATATTTTTAGACGAAAGCGTCCTTATATGACAAGTGAAACAATTAGTAATTATAGTGGCAAGGACCATAAACATATTTCTAAATATTATTCATTTCCAAGTGGGCACACATTTGCATCCACTTTTTTTACTCTATTAATGTTAAGTAAATATCCAACTGAATTTGCCATAAATATAATTCCTATATTGGTTGGTTTTAGTAGAATATTTTTAGGGGTTCATTATCCGACCGATATAGTGGGTGGGATGTTATTTGGGTTTATAGTTTTTAAAATATTATCATGATTTTGAGCAGCACCATTTGAAAACGGGTTTCGAATGGCGACGGACACTATTAGATCCTTCTAATATTGTCATTATAAATTAAATTAAACATATTTCCGCGTTCAAATGTGCGTGAGTGAGCAAATTTAGGTATGTCAACCATTTCATAACCATTTTTGTTTAGATAGGGTATAACATTAAAAGTATAATAATTTGTTTTAAATATATTATCAAATTTATTCATCCATTCTTCCAATCTAGGATATAAATGAAAGTATTTTTCAACAATAATTATTAATAATTCCCTCCATGTCATTTCTTTTTGTATTTCTTTGGGTAATTTATTTAATGTTATTTTATCTATATTTTCTTTACCAATTTTATCTAATTTCCAAAAACCATAATCATATCGATAATATTTAGAATGTTCCGTATTCCCATCTTTGTAATAATTATAAATTGTATCACAATATAATCGCGCATAAGCATATTCATTATCGCTGAATTTTGTAAAGTTTTTATAATCAAAGTAAATATAAGCATTTTTATATTTAAATATACGGGCAAATTGTGAGATAATGTCTATATCATCAATATTATCTATATTATTATCATATGGATAAATTCTCCTAATATAATTAACATACATCTCTTCACCCATTTCAATAGATAGAGAAGGATAGCCATTATTATAATAATTTATTATTAATCCGTCTTTTGTTTTATTTTTATACATATGTTCATACGAGCCAGTTGAATCAAACCATTGAGTTGTATAGATATTATTGTTATAACTAAATTGTCCATAATTATCACACATTTTAATGAATTTATCAAATATATTAACACGGTCATATCCTTCGATATTAATAGTATGGATATCTAATATGGGGATTATATCATCTGAAATGGTTTTTATTTTTGGTTCGTCATAACCAATATAATTAAATTCATAACGTTTTCGTATTAATTTCTCAAATTTTTCATTAGTATGATAATAAGTTGCTTTATCATCTTTTGCAATTAATTTTAATTTAGACGCAGGGTGGAGTAAAAATTCTTCTTCTTTGGGGAACATACTAAAATTTTCCATTAATAAACCAGCACCTTTAAATTTCATAGGAATATTAACACGGATTAATATTAAACCAAAATCCATTTTAATACCTGGAGAATAGAAAGGATCGCGGGTCGTAGATATAAAACCATTATCTTGGAAAATATCACCAATTTTAAGATTTTTAATAAAACTATCATCCCAAACAAATCTATAAAAATAATAATCTTTTGGTAATTCAACTTTTTCAATTGTCTTCATAATTTTATCTAATCCATCCACCATATACTCATTAATGGGTAATTTTTCACGCAATATTTTATTAAAAAGATAGCTACCAGTAAATGAATAATATGTTATCCAATTTATCGATTTCATATCTATGATTTTTCTCATATGTTCATTGATTGTTTTATATGATATATCATTTTTTGATACTAATTTACAAATACTATAATGTAATTGTTTATTTATAAGATTAGATGGGGTTAATTTTTCAATTAATTTATTATTCATTCCTAATTTAATTAATTCTGATTTGCTATAATAGGGAGTAAGATGAGTTGCAAGAGGATTAAAACTATTGCGTTTACAAATTGATATACTCATACCAAATTCTGGAGCATAGCGATATAGTGTTTCATATGATGTTTTTTCTAATGTTTCCAAATCATAATTATCTAAAATCTTAATAATATCATTATAACGTTTTTTATTTTCTTCTGTAGCATCTTCTGTTTTATTAATAATCCATTGTTTAACTTCATCGGTAATAAAACGATAATGACATGTTACTAATCTATAATATAATTTCATACTACTTATAGGATAAATCATATCACTATATATATCATACATTGGTATGTATTCAGAATATTGAGATAATGCAATCTTATCTTTTTTATTTTTTAATTCTATTTTTCTATTAAATATTTTTTCTATCAATTCATAATTTATTTTCATTATTATGAAGTTATAGAAATTTATTCATCATTTGTTTTATCCGGCTTTGGTGGCACATTATAATCATCATCCATATGACCAAACCCTTCGAAACCCTGACCAATTACAACTTTTGAATTAAATAAGAAATAAAACCCAGCCAATACTATTATTGCGATAAGAACCATCATATAAGTTTCCATTATATAATATTACATAATAATATTATAATAATAGCAAATTTGGTTGTCGTAATAATCGCAACCAGTTATGTTCGTAACCAGTTTTACGACGCGCACACTTGTCTATTACGACGCGCACAAATGTGGAATTGTGAGCATATAATTACGACAACCACATATAAATAAAAAAATTGATAAGTAATAACATTAAAGCTAATACATATATAGTTAATGTTAACACCTGAATATCTATTATACCCTATTATAGCCAATGCTATGAATCAAGTTGTCAATTTCCGTACTGGATATATTGTATTGGATATATTTTTGGTAGGTATAATGATGATATGTTTATATGGTTTTGATGGAAACATGATTAAAAAGTACATTAAAATGCTCCATCGGAAGTATATATTGGCTAGGTTTGTGAATAACAAAATTATCCTTATGAATGAAAGTGGTAAGGCTAGGTCATACAAATTCCGCGCAGTAATGCATTATATGGCACGTAATCGGAATAAGACTATTTACAGCATTAAAGAGGTTAGTGAATTTGGTTGGGAGAATGACGATCAAAATGCAGAACTATCTAGTGAATATATGGTAGACCAAGATAGAGAATTTACTTTGGCAGATAATATTTATGGTACCATTTATGTGGAGGAAAAAGAACGAGCTAGAAAACATTCTGAACGTGTGGAATCATATGATATGAATATTCTAACGATTTATTCTGATAAATATGATCTTCTCTATCTGCAAGACTGGATTGATAATCGTGTGGATGAATATAAACAATATATTAAACATAAATCAACCGATGGTCAACATCTGATTACGGTTATGCAGGGAAAGGATGATTTGGAAGTAGAGGGTGTACCGTGGGAATCAACTGTCACATTCGCAAATAGTTATTTTCATAATAAGGATAACATTCTTGAGAAGATTGATTTCTTTCTCAATAATAAACAATGGTATATGGACCGCGGTATTCCTTACAATCTAGGTATTCTCCTTTATGGAGAACCAGGATGTGGTAAAACTCGATTTATCAAACAACTGATGAATCACACCAAGCGCCACGGGATTGATATTAAACTTACTGATAATTTTGATTTCAATGAATTGAAGGATATTATTTACAATGAGGAAATTGATTATAATTATATTATTCCACAAGACCAACGTATTATTATTTTTGAAGATATTGATGCAATGGGTGATGTAGTTAAAGAAAGAAAAGATAAGAATAAGAAAAAGGACAAGGATCCTGAAATTGATGCGATTGAATCGTTGGAGAGTGATGATGAAGGTACAACAATGTCGAACAAGAAGATTATGGAAAAATTAATGATTACAACTACAAAATCTAATAATAATAATAATTTATCATTCCTTCTGAATATTTTGGATGGTTTAAATGAATGTAGTGGACGTATTATCATTATGACAACCAATAAGATTGACCACCTTGATAAGGCTTTGATTAGACCCGGTAGAATTGATATTAAGATTGAATTTCAAAGATGTTCTACATATGATATTATGATGATGATACGTATGTTTTGGAAGATGAATATCAATATGGATATGATAAGAACTGATATCGATATGAAATATACTTCTGCGGAGGTTATTAATATCTTTAGAACTACATATAATTTTGAAGATATTAAGGGTGAGTTTTTGATTTAAATAAAAATTGATAGAGTTGGATTCGATTTTACACAAAATTCAATCATTTCCTATTATTCCCGGTTCCATTTATTATCTATTGCTCTGCAATATAAATAAAAATTGATAATTATAATTTTAGAATAATAATTAATAATATTATTAATGACGACCTATAAATTAATTCTTTATTATGAACAACCAGCAGCAGGTATTGAATTTAAATTTGATGAAAATATATTTGATAATTATGATGATGCGTATAAGTGTGCAATCGATAGTCCTGCATATTTTTTTGAAATTTTTAAATTAGAAAAGAAAAAAGATTACATTGCAACTACTTTGGAATTAAGGCGGAGGAAATGGCTTCCTAAATGGTTTATTGAATGGCAACAAAAATAGTGATTAATATTTAAATATTCGTTATATTTAAATATTAATGACATCACTAATTAAATGTAGAAAATGTGGCGGACCCCACGTGACAATTAAATGTGGGAAAAATGATACACCGCAAATAATAGAAGTTAAAAATAATAATGTAAAACGCCCATTCGAACGTGAAGTTAAATTTGATAAAAGAAAAATTGTAACAGTTCGTATTACAAATTTACCTAATGATATAACAGTTGAAGAATTATCTGACCTTATGTATGAATGGGGTAAGATTGGTCGTGTGAATATTAATAACTACAACGAAACAACATCAGGGTTTATTGATTTTTATTTTAAGGATGAAGCAGAGTATTTTGTTAAGGCGTTAGATAGAACTCCATTTGAGAGGATGATTATAGGGGTTGAGATTTTGGACGGGAAATTTTAATGTGAAGCATTATTTCCGGTTCAACTTATTAAGAGTCCTGAAATAGGGAATTAATTTAATAAAACATATTTAGATAAAGTATCAGACTTAGATAATACATCACGTCCTAAACTAAACCCTCCGAATCTTTCTCTGCCGTCTGGTATAAATAATAAAACAATGATAATGAGAATCATAAAGTAATAGTACATTATAATATAATACAATATATTATTGTATTATATTATAATCAATAGAATTGCCACGTACTGTTTCATAAACTTTAAGGTTTGTTTCATAAAAATTGATGTTTTTATCTCCTATATTATGATTAATATATTTAATGCCCCATTATATTGAGATGGATACTAGTAATTATTTGGAGCTGTTTGATAGTTATATCGATACAACATCAACTGAACCATTTATCGCTGATTCATTGTATATTCATGATACATTTGAATACAATCATTTTAACGAGTTGCTAGAAGAATCTGCCAACTTGTTAAAAAGTAAGGGATATCATTTTGATCCACATACTCATTATATTGAGTTGCAACGTTATAATGTGTCAGGTAGAACAAAACCGCATTATGATTGGCACGTGGATGATAATGGACCACTAAAGTGCAAGGTTGTTTCTATTATTTATTATCTAAGAAAAGATGATACAATTATTGGAGGCGATTTGGCATTCTTTAGGAAGAAATTCAAAACGCATTCTAATCTTGCAATTACTTTTAAGGGTAACAAGTATCATCGTGCGACTGATATGAATGGTTATGGCATAAGGGATAGTATTGTGGTGATGTTTAAACGGTATTAATTGTGAACATCGCTATTTGTGTTCGGCGCTATTCGAATAGCGATGCTCACATTTGGACTCTTACTAGGTGGAACCGGGAATCATATTTTTAAAAAATAATTCCTTTTCGCGCTTAAATGCACATTCATTTATATCCTCAATTTTCTCACCAAAATATTCTTTATACTCAATAATTTCACTAAATAATAAATCTTTATGTAATACCTTATCAAAATCCCAATCTTTATCCAAATTCTTTTTAACATAATCCCAAGTTATATTATTATTACTAGAAAGACAAGGATAATACCATTTAAATGATGGATTATTCTCAACTACCTCGTCATTAACATTAGGGTTGCAGGAAAATGCCATATGATTCCACGGTAAATCAGAATGTTTTAACATAAATTCAAGATTTACATTCCTATTAACAGATAGATTAACAAAGTCCCAATGTGGGATCGTTTTTCTGGGTAAGAAATGTTTTTCCATATTAAGATTAATATTCTTTGATAATCCACCATAAAATTGCTTTAATTGGGTTTCATTTAAAACCATATCTATTTTGAAATCAAAGAACTTATCAATATCAAAATTGCTGCATTCAGAAAACCAATAGGATTGTACATTATGCTTCATCAATGCCTCAAATAAACGCTCATTGTCAATTACCCTTGTGCCCGTTTTAAAATCATATGTTGCAATCACATCATTTTTATGAATATAAGTTTTATTCCACGGTTTAGAAGAATGTTTTTGCATAAACTCTGTACTAATTTTTGGATTTGTCGTTAAAGAATTAAAATTCCAATCTTTATCAAAGTTTGTCTCTACGAATTCTTCTGTAATAATATCAGACAATGATAATTCATTATAATCCCAATTAATTTGTGGATTGTTTTTAATTATATCCAATGTTACTCCAGTAAATATAGGCATAATATCACCCCAAGGTAAATGTTTATGTGAACCATTAATAATATTGTTATAATCATCCCAAGTTATTTTACCACTAACTAAAAATGATGGATAATCCCATGGTAAATCTGGATTATCTATTACTTCTTGTAATGTAATATGAGAATTACTATTACCACATAATTCATCCACTTCTAATTCATCTTTATGCTTTCTAAAGAATTCAAGTGTGGGACATCCCATTCGAGCAATATAAAATCCTTGTAGAGTGTCTTCTTTACAATGTGTTAGAGCAAATTCATTAAAGTGATCATGCCATTTCTTCTCTATTTCCATTACATTTGTAATATATTATGTATTTAAATATATATACTATTATAATGTACGATAAGATTGTAAAAAGTCTAACAAATATGGATAATAAATTAGATTATAAATTTATGTCAAAAGATGAATCTATTAAAATTAGTAAGGACATTGAGCCATATGTATATGATTGTATTGAAGAAAATATAAAAATATTTTTAACTTCAAATAGATTATTACATAAATATTATGATAAAATTAAAATAACAAAAGAAATAAAAGAACAAATTATATTTATTAAAGATGGTTTCGCACGTGGAGTTAGTAAATATATTAATCGTTTTCATCCACAAAAATATGATGTGTCTAATGCATATATTAAATTATGGGAAATGTATAGTACATTTGATTGGTTAATACCAAAAAAAGAAATAAACTCTTTTCATATGGCAGAAGCACCTGGACAATGGATAAATACTACATATAATTTTTTAAATAAAAAATTCAAAGATAATACTCATTATGAATGGTTGGCAAATAGTTTAAACCCAGAACATCCAAAGGTTAAAGCAATTGTGAATGCCTTTAGCGATGATTATGGTTTTATTAAAAATAATAAAGATAAATGGTTATATGGTGATGATAATAGTGGTGATATAACCATGTCTAAAAATATAAGATGGCTAGGTAATTATGTTCATGATAAATTTAATAAAATAGATATTGTAACAGGAGATGCTGGTATAATTACAAATGTTGAAGATTTTTCTTTTTTGCAGAAAATAGAAATAGCACAAGCTATTTTAGTTGCACATACAGCGACTATTGGTTCAAACTGTGTAATTAAACATTTTTTACCTTTCATACCATCAAGAGAAGAATCAAAATATGCCACCGGGTTTCATATGAGTATGATGTATTTGTATTATTGTATGTTTGAAGAATTCCATATGTTCAAACCACTATCAAGCGCAAAAAGTACAGGAGAATATTATGTAGTATGCAGACATTTTAAAGGATTATCAACTGAAATTAAATCTGACTTATTAGATTATTTGGATAATTTTAAGGCAAATAAACCTTTATTTAAAACTATACCAAAAGAATTTTCAGATAAAGTATGCAATTTTGTAAATAAATTAATGAAAATAAATATAGATGTAAATTTATTAGTAATTGAAATACTTAAATGTATTTTAAAAGAGAATAGTAAACTTAATTGTAAATATTATTTTGGGAAAGAGTTTAAAAAGAAAAAATATAAAGAAATTAACAAATATATAAAGTATTTTAATATTTTATAATAAAAAAACACCGTTCGTTTATTTTTATAACAAAATGTATAGTGATGTAATGATGTATGATGATGTACCTAATGTACCTAATGTACCCAATTTTATGTCAAGTAAAATGATAGATGCAATTTGGGGGTTAAACAAATTATGCGACACTATAAAAAAAGTAGATATTGAACACCATACTCATGTTTTATTTAAAATTGATGAATGTTATAAAATTATTGTAAATATGAAAGATATTATCGATATGCATAAGATTGTTTATGGGGATAATATAGTTTGTGAATACATCAATATAGATCCACTTATGAATAGTTTTAAAATAACAGATGAATATGGTTTTTTTGTTAATGATATATATGATATCAATATTATAAAGGATACTATTGATAATTGCTATAAACAAGTAGTTGAATTTAAAAAGGTATTTGCACCAAAAGAAGAATCTATTAAGATTGATTCGAAAAAACTACAAGAAGCAATTGTACCACAAACACTCCCAATGCGTGAGCCAAAATTCAGTAATTTACGAGATTACGATTATGATGCTGATAATTTAAATAGTTATGGAACACCTACATATAAAAGTAAAAAAATATCAGGAAATATTACTAATCATTCAAAATTACATTTCAAGATTATTAAGAAGAACACGCGTAATAATACATTAATTTGTTTCAATAAATATTTTTATAATATTGTTATGTTATCTGAAAAAGATATTAGTGTTAGCGATTTAAGTATAATGTTCCCTGAATTAAAATTAATTCAATCTTTATTTATTGAAAATGATACTATTATGAATGATATACGCAATACTATTACCCATATGACTGAAGTTGATATTATTAATGAGAATATTAATAATGTGATGAATAATTATAGTAGTACTAAGACATATCCAAAAAGACCAACCTTTGATAGCATAAAGAATTATATTCAATCTGTTTATAAGATTACTTCTTATGTAGAGGATAAGATTCAATTCAGTGTCATATTAGATAGAGTTTGCACTGAAATGAAATATAATGTGGATGAGAAACGGTCTATTGCAAATAAGATATTACCGCTCGTATTAAAGGATTTAGGATTAAATAAGAAGCGTTATGCACAAGGTGTATTTTGGTATGGTTTAGTAGAGGAGAAGGAAAAACAACCACAAAGATTAAAACCAGTTAAGAATTTCACTATTCGTATTCGCGAAGATGGTGATGAAGAATATGTCGCAGAATTTAATACCAAAGTTGAATCAATAAATGAATTAGATGGAATTAGTCTGATGCAGAAATATCAAGCGGAACGTTCTGAGTTTATCAATAGTCTGACACCAGAAAGCAGAGAAGGTCCAAATGATAATACTTTTACTACAATGTTGAATAATAATGAGCCAATTGATGATTTAAATTTTGAATATTTTCATAGTTCAAAAAGTTTATTATTTGAGACGATGAAATATAAAAATACATTATAATAGTGCAATTATAATAAATAAGTTAAAAGTGCACTTATTCTATTATAATTGCTCTATTATATCGCGAAGCGATAGAGAATATAATTATAGCAAATGAGGAATTAATGCACTCTATTATATCGCTTCGCGATAGAGAATATAATTACGACAACCACAATTAACCTTTATTATTTTGTTCTTAAGAACAAAATAATAAAAATTGATAATTAATACATTTAGATACTATTAACTTTATATTAATGTCATTCCAACTAGTTAATATTAATAGATATAGTTTCCATTTTTTAAATTCTATGAAGAAATGTAATTTATGTAATGCTAAATTTCATACATCTGAAGGATTGAATATGCATTTAAAAAATTCTCATATGAATTAATGATATTGGTAATATTACCAACAACTTTATTTAATATAAAACATTATCCGACAGATGTAAAAGAAGTGGTAGTATGGGAACATCCCCATTATTTTAAATCATATCATTATAACAAAAAGAAATTAATCTTACATCGCGCCTCAATGCAATCATATTATGATAATGTTAAGAAACATTATAAGGTTCATTATGTGGAATTTGATGAAAAGATGGATTACGATAATTATATGGTTTTTGATATGGTAGATATGATCAAATTACCACATAATTATACCATTATTGAAACACCAAATTTTCTTTTAGATAAAACATTATATGAGAAATTTTATAATAAAAATGAGAAAAAACAAAAAGTGATATTTAATAATTTTTATATGTGGAGTAAAAAAGAATTAAATTTATACCCTGAATTAAAATCACAAGATAAATTAAATAGGGAAAAGTTTAAAGAAACTAAAATCCCGTCTCTTCCTAAAATTACAGAAGACTCATATATTAATGAAGCAAAAAAATATATCACTAAACATTTCCCAAAAAATTATGGAAATGTAGATAATTTTAATTATCCAATTGATCGCCCCACTGCACTGAAGTGGTTAAAACATTTCATTAAATATAAATTTAAAAAATTCGGACCTTATCAGGATTTTGTTGTAAAAGATAATAGTTATATGTATCATAGTGTTCTTAGTAGTAGTATCAATATTGGATTAATTACACCGTTAGATGTGATAAATTTTATAAATAAATATAAAAGTAAAATCCCGATAAATAGTTTTGAGGGTTTTCTTAGACAATTATTTTGGCGAGAATATCAGCGTTATTGTTATATTTATATTAAATTTACGGGTAATTACTTTGGAAATAAAAAACGATTAACTAAAGCGTGGTATAATGGGACAACCGGGATAGAGCCAATTGATGATATGATTATTGATGGATTTGATAAAGCATATATTCATCACATTGGACGATTAATGTTTATAGGTAATTATATGAATTTATCTGGTATTGCACCAAAAGAAGGCTTCAAATGGTTTATAGAGTTTGCGATTGATAGCTATGAATGGGTAATGCATCAGAATGTGTATGAAATGGTGTTTTTTCTTACTGGTGGTAATACTATGAGGAAACCATATGTTAGCAGCAGTAATTATATTATAAATATGAGTAATTATAAGAGAGGCGAGTGGGCGGATAAATGGGATGATATGTATCATAAATTTTTAAAGAAACATAAGACGAAATTATGGAAATTTAGATACCACTTCCCAGGATTGTATAAAATATAATATTTTTATATAATATCGGGATGTGTATATTTAAATACCACTTCCCAGGATTGTATAAAATATAATATTTTTATATAATATCGGGATGTGTATATTTAAATACCACTTCCCAGGATTGTATAAAATATAAAATAATAATAATATAAAATAAAATATTATATTTGTGTTGATTAAAAAAATTTACAGAGTTTTGTTTTATTATTTTTAAAGTTTTTTTAAAATAATCATTTTTAATTTCCTTTGCAATATTATAATTTAAATTATAATCTAATTTTTTTAAAATTGTATCAAGATATCCACTACCAGCAGCATGAATAAAAAATGGATTACTTTTATTATAATATACGGTATTATTTTTAATAGTAACAAATTTATCTAAATCAGTTAACGGACTACTAATTGTTAGGAATAATTCAGCATTAATATCAATATATATATCTTTCATATGAGTTAAATAATATTGATTTAATAAAATTTGGTCATCCATACTATCATTTAAATTATTTAAATTTAATTCATTAAATATTTCTAAAATATCACACACTGTTCCAATATATGTTCCTGAATTTATTACAGTTGTATTAACTTTATTTGAGAAATAAATCGAAGTTATAAAATTAATTATTTTATTTGATACATTATCAAATCCAGCAATTATTTTGCATTTCTCTTTAGCCTTAATATTATTAAATTTAGTTATAATATTGTTAATATTATTTACACAGATTACATCAAACCCATCTACAAAACATGCAATATCATTTTTATTTAATTTTAATAAATATTCTTTCATTAATTTAAATTTCCATAAAAAACCTTTCCATTCCATTCCAAAACCTAATACAGTTAATTTTCCATTATTTTTTTCAATTGATTTTTTTAAATAATCAAAATAATATTTATTTTGATTAGCAACTGTTATTATATGTAAAGCCATTATATATAATAAACATAATTATATTTAATTATCGAATATTTTTATTAAGTGGATCATATACAGCATTAATTATATGTTAGCATATAGCATTAATATTATTTACGTGTTTTTAAGATCTATTTTATTTTCATCTATTCCCGGTTCCACTTATTAAGAGCCTTAAAATTAAATAAAAATAATTAGTTCTAATTATTTTTATTTATATTTGGGATCTTATTATCTGAAATAGAGAATAATTATGATTTTAATCCAATTAAACTAAGAGCACCAGATGGTTCATTTCCGTGTACACCACCAATTAATAGTAATGTTTTAGTATAATTTATATTGTTATATTCAAACACATCTAAATTAGTACAAAAATTATATATAATATAAAGTAAATGATATACTTAAAAATGTAATTATTAACATAATTAAATTTATTCCCTATGTGTGAGAATCGCTATTTGAAAACGGTTTATATTGGCTTTGCCAAATTAATAGCGCCGAACACATATCAGATAATAAGATCCCGAATTGTGCGCGTCGTAATAGGCAAGTGTTTTCTCCATCGCTTCGCGATATAATATACTTGCCTATTAGCGAACAAAACTGGTTGCGATAAGTCAAAAGTGCAGACTGCACTTTTGAATTACGACAACCACAATTAAATAAAAAACTAGTTCTAATTATTTTTAAGGCTCTTAATAAATGGAACCAGGAATAATATTTTCATATTATATATAATGAGTTTATTTATCTTTCGAAGAGATTTTAGAATTAAAGATAATACTGCATTAAATATATGTATAGAAAATAGTAATAGTATTTACCCTATTTTTATATTCACTCCTGAACAAATTACTAATAATAGTTATAAATCAGATAATGCGATTATGTTTATGGTTGAGAGTTTAATGGAATTAAAAAAAGATTTACCCCAATTAACATTTTGTTATGGAGAAATAGATGATGTTATAGTAAATATTATTAAAAATAATAATATTGATTCTATATATGCCAATACTGATTATACTCCATATAGTGTTAAACGCGAAAAGATTATAGAGAAAATATGTAAAAAAAATGATATTGAATTTAATCTATCACATGATATTACTTTATTTGAGCCAAAAAGTATAACCACAGGGTCCGGTTCAATATATCAAAAATTTACACCATTTTATAATGTTTGTATAAAGAAAGAAGTAAGAGAACCTACAAGTAAAACAATTAAAAATGCTAAACATACGAAAACAAAATATGAAATTGATATGAAAAAAATAAAGACATTTTATGAAGAAAATGAAAATATACATATTCACGGTGGGCGTATTAATGCTATGAAAATTCTTCATAATATGAAAAAATTTAAAGATTATGATAAAACAAGAAATACACTCCATATTAATACTACTAATCTGTCCGCCTATCTAAAATTTGGATGTATTTCTATTAGGGAAGCATATCATTATGTAAAAGATAAATTGGGTAGAAAGGATCCATTATTAAGACAATTAATTTGGAGAGAATTTTATTACCATTTGGGGGATGGATTTATAGAAAGATTTGGTAATTCATTAAAAGAGCATTATGATAAGATTAAATGGGAAAATGATCATAGTAAATTTAATAAATGGAAAAATGCAAAAACAGGTTATCCAATTATCGATGCGTGTATGACCCAATTAAATACAACCGGTTATATGCACAATAGAGGGCGTTTAATTGTTTCTAGTTTTTTAATTAAAAATCTTATGATTGATTGGCGGTGGGGTGAAAAATATTTCGCTCAAAAATTAGTGGATTATGATGTTCTTGTTAATCAGGGTAATTGGCAGTGGACATCTGGTTCTGGTGCAGATAGTCAACCATATTTTAGAGTATTTAATCCATCCAGACAATCGGAGGCATATGATATTAATGCTATTTATATTAAAAAATGGTTGCCAAATTTGGAACAAGTTGATGCTAAACATTTACACGATTGGGAAACATATCATATTGAGTATGATTTGAAAGAATTGCAATATTATGAGCCAATGGTTAGCTATAGTGAGAGTAAAGCAGATGGATTGAAAATGTATAAAAAATATTTATAAATTATAATAATGGATATCATATGGTATTTTATTATAATTATTATAGTTATATTTATTATTTATTTTATTATAAAATTATTATCTGGTGACAAATTTACGAATCAACCTAGTTTAGAAGTTGATGGACTTAAATCAGGGATTAAATTATATTTATCAGAAATGATTAAATTACAAAATAAGCAGGTTGAGTTAACATCAAATATATATAATAATATAACAAATGTGGAATTAAAAAATGTTGCTGATTTTATAATGCAGAATATTCCACCAACTACAAAGATAATGGAAGGGTTATTATTAAAATAAAAATTGATCGCAGGTTAGAATTTATGCATAAATTCTAACATTCTCGATTAACGTTTATGAAACAATCCTCAATGATTGTTTCATAAAAATTGATAAAATAACATATTAATAATTAATATGTTATTTTAATGGTATCTAATCTGAGTACATTGGTGCGATGCTTAAATAATATTATTGTTAATAATAAAGCGTCATTGTGTAGGACTATTCCGTATATTTCAATGTATCACGGTAATGATTGGAAGAATCATGTTGTTGATATAAATGAAGGATCATATGTAAAGCATCTTATTTATGGTAATAATTTCTATGAATTATTTCTTATTTCATGGAATAATTCGAGTTCCAAATGGCATGGTCATCCAAAAAATGGATGTGTGATGAAAGTACTAAGTGGGAGTTTACATGAGTATACACAAAACAACGGAATTATTCATTATCGGCTGTTAAAAGAACATGATGTGGGTTTTAAGATGAGCAGGGACATGCATAACATTGTTTCAGCTGGTGTGAATCATAGTCTACACATTTACTCACCTATCGGCTACAGGGAACGAAAATGTGTCACGGGTGATTCGAAAACAGTTTTCGAATCATTGCGGACCTTGATAAATGCTCACATTTATCACAGCAATTCCGGAAGGAATTGACCAAGAGAGCGAACAAAACTGGTTGCAATAAATGAAAAGTGCGGACCGCACTTTTCAATTATGACAACCACAAATCACTTTAAAACTGTTGTATGTGCTCGCTTTTGTTACTTGCGGACTGCAAGCGCGGTGCCGAGTGCAGTCATCTGGTTGAAAATGATCGCGCAGACAATGACAAGAATGATGAACAGAATTGTTCGCCAGCTGAACCCATTCGGCGTGCGTGATTGAGCGACAGAGGACTGGGCGACAGGAGATGGGGCGACAGGGGATTGGGCAACAGGAGATGGGGCGACAGGAGATGGGGCGACTGGGGATTGGGCAACAGGAGATGGGGCGACAGAGACTCGCGAGAAGAAGGACCTGGTTGGAACAACGTGGGGCAGTGCGAGTGTGATCATGCGCGGATTTGTGATATATGTGTGCTTCACAACCGGGGTGATTACAGCAAATGCTGAATTCGAAATGGTTCCAACAACTGCTGTGGGGCGCGGGGGTGCCAGCGCAATGACTGGTGCCCAACTGCACGCATAGGAGCAGTAGTATGCGTTCATGGTGACATGCATCTGCTCCCACTTCTCTTCGAACGTATGAGTTGCATTGCAACTCACGCATCGAAACTTGCTGGTGTTGGAACTATACCTCTGCTTGAAAAGACGGGTGCTGTCACTGTAACACGACATATTACAGACATTCCCGATCTTTGAGATGATTGGCTTTCCAACCATAGGGTGGCAACAGACAACGCATGTTGTCGTCGTCCAAGGCTCTGTGTTGACGGGGCAATTGGGGATTGCATCGGTAAAAGAACCATTAGTTGATGTCTGGGTGTTGCAAGACATGGTGAAAGAGGGTTGTTTATTAGGAACATACTGAAATTAAAAATTTCAATTTTTTAATAAATGTGTTCGGCGCTATTAATTTGGCAAAGCCAATATAAATTATCTGCGAAAACGGTTTATATTGGCTTTGCCAAATAATATTCGCGAACCAGTTCACCGAAGGTGCGAGAGCCCGTATATTTAAAAATGACCGTTTTCAAATAGCGATGCTCACAAATCGAATGGCACGCACCTGTTAAATTCTTATTTAAGTAGTAGATATAATAATATATTAATATGGATCCATTTATTAAGGATCGTATGATGAGGACAGTTGGATATAATAAAATATTGTCTAGAAGAATTTATATACAAAGTACCAATATAGAATATATAAATGATTTAATTAAAATACTAAATTTATCTGGTTTATACGATATTATAATAAACACAAATATTACATCTATTGAAAAGGGTAGTATAATTATAACATTAAATATACCACCAGCTGAAGCTGTTATATATATGATGATAGCTGAAAATAATGACGGTTTATTAATATATGCTGAATGCGATGGGTCTTATTATAATATAATATGTGATATGAAAACTGATATTGAGAGACATGGGAAAAATATTACTTGTACGTATAATATATTACCTTGTATAATAAATATGATTTTTGGTTATATTGTATGTAATATAATAAAATATATTTATTGTATTGGCAAAATTGGTAATTTTAAATGGTCTGAATTGTCACCAACACATATGATTAAGACTAGTTATGAGATAGGTAATTATGAACCAATTTTTAATACTTATATAAATAAATTCAAAGGATCCATTCAATCAATCTTACCCTATATAACATCTAAGGATACAATAATAAAAACATATGAAAAAACATTTCCAATTTGTATTATTCAGAATAAACCGACTACCATTGAACATATAGTTGAATGGGTTCGCGATAAGATAAATTTATTTAATGAACATCGTCATAATACATTTATGAATCTATTTAATGAAAATATAAAGGCATTACAAGATTTTTATCCAGATATAAAAACAATGGAACCAGTTGGTGAATTATATGATTTATTTATAAAAGTAAACAATATAATGGAGTATATTGTAGTGGCAGTTAAAATAAGAGCATATAATTATAATATAGAGATTCCAACTGATGAAATAATTATTGATATATATAATAAGATTGAGCCAACTATTCCATCTATGATATCATTTGTGGAAGGATTATGTGAGATAGAAAGAATAAAATTTATTAATAATGCAAGTAATTTTTATACATGGGATATTGATATGATGGAAAATAAAATAATAAGGAATGATATAATTTATGCTAAAGAAATTGAAATAAATGGTGTTAATTATAATGAGTGGCATACATTTACTTATAGCAATATGGATGCTACATTGGAAGATATGATAATAGATTTAAATATAATGTATGGGACTTTTATTGAAATGATTTTATATGATAATATTATTATTTATAATGATATGAACAATGATAATATGGATATTAATATTAAAACTTTATTTATGGATAGATTTAATATTGATATTGCGAAAGAAAATATAACTCTTCAATTAATTGGTATGGGTGAAATATTATTGCCTCTTAAAATAGAAAAACGCCAATCCACATAACAATAGTAAAATAAATATAATAATATATATCTTATTGGATTTTTTTCCTGGAACAATTAATAATTTATCAATATTATCATTAATTGTTTTAGATAATTCATTTATATTTGTATTTGGGATAATAGTTATTGTTATTTCATAAATGGTTCCAGTAAATCCACTTATTGTTTTAAAAGTAACTATTACATTCTCAACATTTAATGTATTTTTAATATGACTTTCTAATGCGTAAACATCTGGCATAATTGTAGTAAAATAGTTTAATATTACATTGTTGTTTTCTATTTGTGATGTTATATTATTTATATTAGGTAATGATGTTTGTATTATTTTTGATCGTGAAGTTGTAGTAGTTGTTGGTATTGTTGTAGTGGTAGTAGTTGTTGGTATTGTTGTAGTGGTAGTAGTTGTTGGTATTGTTGTAGTGGTAGTAGTTGTTGGTATTGTTGTAGTGGTAGTGGTTGTTGGTATTGTTGTAGTGGTAGTGGTTGTTGGTATTGTGGTAGTAGTTGTTGGTATTGTTGTAGTGGTTGTTGGTATCATGGTAGTAGTTGTTGGTATTGTTGTAGTGGTTGTTGGTATCATGGTAGTAGTTGTTGGTATTGTGGTAGTGGTTGTGGTTGTGGTTGTTGGTATTGTTGTAGTGGTAGTAGTTGTTGGTATTGTTGTAGTAGTTGTTTGTATTGTGGTAGTGGTTGTTGGTATTGTGGTTGTGGTTGTGGTTGTTGGTATAGTGGTTGTTGTTATAATTGGTGATAAATCAGTAAAAGTAGGCATATTATTCTGTCTAAATGAAGCAAATCCATTTTTTAATAGATTTAAATTATCTTGTGAAATATGTGATGAGTAATAATTTATATTTGTAATAAAATTACAGTTTAAAAATGGAAAATTTTGTACACTTGAATCACCTATAATTTTAAGACTTTTTGGTATAGTAATATCGCCAGTAAAATTGCATCCATAAAATGCATTCATCCCAATTTCAGTAAGTTGCAATGGTAAAAATAAATTACCTACAAATTTACATTGATAAAATGCAGAACTACCTATTTTAATAATATTATCTGGTATAAACAAATTACTATTAAAGCTTTTATTAACAAATGCTTCTGATGCAATTTCAACTATATCATACGTGCCAAAAGAATAACTAATAGTTCTTGGAATACTTGGAAATACATCTGTATCAGTTGTTAATCCAATTATAGCCATCATCTTATCATTAATTATCTTAAAAGTAAAACCGATACCATTTAAAATCATACCAATTCGATTAATTGAAGTGGTAGTAGTTTTTGATGTAGTAGTATTTGATGTTGTAGTGTTACTAATAATTAATTTAATATCATTTATTAATGTATTTAAGACTGATATATCAGTAATTGTTTTTATGGCATTTTGAAATGTTAAAATAATGGTTGGAAATGGTATAATAACTGAATTAGGATTAGGATTATATGTATAGTAGTCTAAAAATAAATTTAAAAAATTTAATAAATCTTGTGGTGGGAATTGTATTCCACTAATATTTAATTTTCTTAAATTAAATGTAAATATTACATCGTTTAATACATTAGGATATGTATTTGATAAATTTAAATCAAGATTTTTAACTAATATAACATCAAACAATATTCTTTTAACTCTGTCAATAGATTTATCATTTGATAAATTAATAATATAATTATTGAATTTTAAATATATATTATCACTTACATCAAGTATATATAAATTATTAGTTCCTGTTAATGTAGTTAAGGTTGACCCATATATTTTCTCTTTAATTACAGTGTAAGGTGAAGTAAATGTTTTTTGTGGATAAACCCAATTATTTAAATATGATAATGAAGTTAAACGTGATGATGTAGTTATTGATATTGTACCAACCCCGGGATTTATGTTTTCATAATTAACAGATATTTTAATTTTTTTATTTAAAATTATTGGTGATAATATACGTATATGTTTATCTATTTCACCTTGATTTAAGCTATTTTGATTATATGTGAGATTAAGAGTTGCTAGATTCATTAACTGTTGTATACTATCAACTAATACAGCTGTTTCATGTATATTAAAATAATTAAAATTCAAATTTAGATTAATTAATTTGGATAGATTTCGTAAATTATACAATAATTTTATAAAATATTTTGTCTTTCTGTGGAAATTTGTTGCTAAAGTTAATGTTTGTATATTATTTATTACATTTATGTTAAATAAATTAATAAAATTAAATATTTCTAATTCCGATATACTCCCAATATAATTATTAGTTAAATCAAAATGTATTAAGTTCGTTAATTTATTTAAATAATTATACCCTGAATTAATTACATTATTTTTTATATATAAATATTTTAATTTATTACAATTTAATGTGAGTGTTATATCAGTAATGTTATTATTACTAACATCTAAATTTTCCAAATTTATTAATCCTGATGATATTTCACATAATTTACTGAAACCAGGTGTACCTAAGTTTGTACTTTGTAAATTTAATTGAGTTAAAGATTTTAAATTAATAAAATCTACAAATAAATTAATATTATTATTCCCAATTGGATTATTATTTAATGATAAATATGATAATATACTATCATATGGTGCAGTATTTGTTGTAATTTTTTTTAATTTACCTATATAATTAACACCATAAGATGTTATCTTATTTGATGCTAATGATAAATATGTTATATTTGAATAAATTAATTTATTACAAAAATATTCTAATCCAATATCATCAATCATATTGTTATTTAAAAATACAGACGAAATAGTTGGTTTTAAATATATCATATCTACGATATATTTTAGTGTATTATTATTAATATTAGACTGTGTAAAATCAATTCTTTTTAGTATATTACTTGTTATTGAACTTGTTAAACCTTGAATAAATTGATCTGTAAAAAAACTAGAACTAACATATAATTCGGTTAATTCCTTCATTAATGATACTAAACTATCAATATTAACATCAAAAATAATATCTGATAAATATAAAATATATGTAGTTCCATTTAGTTCTTTATATGTATATACAAATTTATCTAAGGTAGATTGTTTCATTGTAAAGTTACCTAAACTTATATTGTCTAATATAAAGATATTAGTAGATTCAAGCTTAACAATATTATTTTTATATAAAATGCTATTTGAATCTTGGTCATATATATATTCATCATCTATTATTAAATTGAATAAATCTACATTTTTATTTATAATATATACATTATTCGCAATTGTTGTTTCATTAAATGTTTCTATATTTTTAATATATTTTAATTTATTATTATAATACATATTATAATAATAAACAAAAAAATCAAAAATTATGGTTGTCGTAATTCAAAAGTGCGTTCCGCACTTTTGACTTATCGCAACCAGTTTTGTTCGCTAATAGGCAAGTATATTATATCGCTTCGCGATAGAGAAAACACTTGCCTATTACGACGCGCACAATTATGGTTTTGATTTGTGATCATCGCTATTTAAAAATGGTCTAACCGTTTTCACATATATG
>JACCDX010994874.1_pt1 | contig 22831 bp, 18 predicted proteins | sample 7449681 | NCBI WGS metagenome assembly JACCDX01 (sample SAMN15323450, study PRJNA562643) | freshwater metagenome | isolation source: river surface water | place: USA:Blue River Watershed | collected 2017-08-18
CCCCTTAAAAAATTGAATCCATTTTTTATTTTAACATAGTAAAATAAAAACCATCAGTAAAGTAATTATGTCTGACCTTGCCAATATATTTGAAAAATATCCGGATTTAGATATTTATCTTTGTACTTCTACACAACTTAGTACATTTGCAAAAATCATGACCTCTATTTTGTATTTTCGACAAAGACTTGATATGCCTGTCAATAAAGATGACAAATTCTATACAAGTTTACAATTATTGGATAAATCCGTGTATGATAATATTTGTGATGAAGATTTGTATGATTTATTAACAATCTTTGTTTCACTTGCAATAGAGTTTATTCAAAGTTCAGATACAATTTATATAAATAAAGTGGATCATAAACCTGAAGTTATCAATAAATTACAACAATATATGTTTTAATTAGAAAACAAATAAATTATGCAAAAACCAATAACTCCAACAATTATTAAAACACATATAAATTGTGCATCAATCATTTTTCACAACACACCTATAAAACATATATACATATATTGACCCCGATAAAGCCAATACAGACCCATTAATAATATTAAACCTTTGCACTTTCAAAACGCCGATTATATAACTTGAAATCACCAAAGGTGATTTCTCAGATATAAAAGGTGTTTTTATCAGTTGCAAAGTGACAGTTACTTCGCACATTCAAAGATGCCGACCCGCAGGGTCGGCAATTAGAATATGCAAAGGTGTAAAAACATATCTGTTTTTATTAAGCAATGTTTTCATTGTATATTCATAATGTCTCGCAAACAAATAAATAGAGCCAAATGTAAAACCTGCTGTTAAAATGCTGTTATTTAATGACATATATTTGATAAAATATAATATTGTATCTATTATATTTTATTTGTATTCTTGTTTATTCATCATCTTCCTCATATATTTCCTCTGTTTTTTTCACATTACGGTCCAAGTATCTATACATGCGTTTAATATCCAATTTATTGATTTCATAGTTTTCAAATACCGTCTCTAATGCATTTAATACACCCGCGTCATTTAAAAAATCGGGGTTTTTTTGCATATAATACATCCGCAACTCCTGGAAAAACGCCAACAAATCTTTGCGATCCATATCCAATTTCTGACACAAATCATAGATAAATTCCGTATTATTATACTCTGTTGAATATTTTGTGAGAACCTTGGTGAATCTTATATCAGGTTTTGCAGGGGCTTTATTTTCTTTTGCAATTATTTTATGATATAGACGATTATTATTGAAGGTTTTCATTAAACTGCTCATTTCATTAAATTGCCATATCTGGTTTTGAAATGTAATGCGGTCTATATAATCCGAATAACATGTATTATCTAAAAATCGCATATAGAATGGTAAAGCCTTTGCAGGTTCCTGTGGTAACATATCCACTATATTTTCATGCCATAATAATGCCACCACAGTTCTATCTGTATCATTCATTAACATATCATGCTCCTCTATTTTATATGGACGCGTAATTAATGATTGTGTGATTTTGTTTGTATCCTCATTAAAGGTTTTCACATTTAATACTGTTTTTAATATTCGGTCGTCTATTAATTCCGCGTTTTGTTTCTCCAATTTTTTAATAAAGCCCAATTTACGCAAATCACCCAGTGCATAATTGCATATTAATTGGTGTTTTTCTGGAGAAAATGCAGGAAACATATTATTTATTAATTTCATCATTTGTGGCTGTGTTGGTGTCTTTATTTCAAATACATTGCATACCTTCATCAACTCTTTGATTTTTTTATCTATGTTGTAATTTCCAATACATATGATTGGATTAAGTGTTGTATTTTCCTGTTTTTGTTTTTTTGTTTTTTTCTGTCTTATCAATTTTATTAGTGCATTTAATCCACCTTTATCGCCACTGTTCATACCATCTATTTCATCCATCAAAATTGCGATTTTACGAGGCTTGCGTTTCATCATATCCAACACATTGCATGATGATATGTTGTTACTTGCTATTGCATCTATCAGCGATTTATTACGCACATCACCTGCATCATAGTGGATTACATCATAATTCATTTCCTTCAATATCGTTTTTATAAATGTGGTTTTTCCCACCCCTGATGAACCATAAATATAAAACCCCTTTTTGTAATTTATATTTTTACATTTTTCATCAAAATCCTTCAATATGCTTTTTATTTGAGTTGCTGTATTTTCTCTATCGAATATTTCATTTAACTCCATCATTTTATTATATTATATAATTGTCTCTATTACATAATATATGCAATCTATTATACCATTATGAACGCGATTTGCATTTATCTTCCAAATGCACTGAAATCCGCTGTTAATGGACGGAAATTAGAACCCTTGGATTGAAGAGCGCCTCCATATGAATAAACATCTATGGGTGCGCCACCTTTTTGGTCCATTCCATATTGTAATTGAGAATTACTGGTGCCTAATGTATTCAATCCTGTATTGTTGCGATTATATCCATAAGATTGATTGTATCCTACACGCACTGCTTCACCGGATTTTACTGTTTGGCTTGTGTCGTCTGTTTCTTTGCCACTCAATAATTGTTGCGCACCTCTACCAGCGGATTTTAATAGGTCCGCGGCAGTACCAATTGTGCCTCCAACAAGGCCTGTTGCAGAATCCACTGTTCCTGCCGCAGCACCTATTGTCATTGCGCCTAAGCCTGTTGCGCCAGCTACTGTCATGGCACCTAAACCTGTTGCTGAATCTACTGTATTATTTATAACACCACCTGTTGTGCTGATTGCATTATTTGCAACACCACCAACTGTGTTTTGTTGTTTTTGATACGCTAATGAATTGTTTGTTTCATCCTTGGACCCACTTCCACCATTGCCACCACAATTTGTGCATACACCAGTTGAAGATCCACTTTGGCACGCTGGACATGCAGGGCATACTGGCGGCACCACTTGGGTTTTTAACATATATTGCGACCATCTATTGAATTGGTCTGTTACTGATGTATTAGTTGATGAAGTGCCACTTGTGGTTGCACCAGAAGTTCCACTTGAGGTTTCACTTGATGTGGTTGAATCTGTTGAATAATATACTATTGCTAAACCTGCAATACCTTTATTGCGTCCAGATAATCCAACTATATCACAGAAATTCTCTAATACCATTACTAAAGTATTTTTGTTGTTTGGCCAATAAACAACAGAGAATTTACCATATTTGTCGTTTTGAATGATTTTGGGATTATATGTTTCTGATATTACACCCAGTTTTGATGCATCGGTTCCACCTGATGGTGCTGTTCCTGTTAAAGTATAATTTACTGTGTCTGAACCTCGAGTAAATACATCGATTTTATTTACAGAACTGTCTGTATAACATAGCAACAAATTTCCGTTTTTCTTATCATATTTGACATTCTTTGTTAATTGATGCACTGTTCGCACAGAATCATACATAGGGTCGATAGAGTCTTTGCCATCATTTGCATCAGCACTATATACAGTATACGCTCTTGGCACAATCATACCAATTGTTTTATTTAAATTAGATGTTACCTGCAATGTGCTTCCATTATACAAATATAAATTGGATACATTGTAAGATGGCACATAATTTACAGAATTATCTGTTGCAACAGAGGCTAAATCCATTACATACAAAAATGTATATTGGTTTTTGGCAAAATATATCAATGATGTTCTATTTGAGGGTGTTAATGTTTGCCATGAACTTGTTGTTAAAACTATCTTTGCTTGAATCATACTTTTTTGCGTTGTTGATAATGTATCCGATGTTTTATATGTGATGGTTTCACCTGCGGGTGAAATTAACTTAACATTATACACTTTATTGTTTGTTGCACTTGTTACTCCGGTTGTGCTATTATCTGCAGTAAATAAATAAATATTACCACTTGGCGGGTCATAATACAATTCATCATTCGCGGCAATTTTCACTAAATTCTGATAATATGCATTGGAATCTACTAAGCCATTGGGTAATGTGGCAAATCCCTCACTTGTTTCTTCAATGCTTGGCTTAAAAATAGTGGATAAAATTAAAATTATTATTAGACCAACAATTAAATGCAATGATGTAAGAAACATTATATATCCAAATTATATATTGTGTCACGAAATTTATATATATGAAAAATTGATTATTCAGTTTGTGAAAATTATATAGAATAAAACACAACTATATCTCTATTATGGAATCTAAAATTCGTTTAAAACCCTTAAAAATTCCACTTAAAATTGTGGAAAATGCCGCTAATGCTTTTGAAATAGGCGTGGATGAAGCGGGTCGCGGACCTTTATTTGGTCGTGTTTATGTTGCTGGCGTGGTTTTACCTAAAGATGACCCTGAATTTAACTATGATTGGCTTAGAGATAGTAAAAAAATTAAAAACAAGAAAACTATGAAAACCATTGCGGAACATATTAAAAAACATTCTCTCTATTGGCATGTTTCCTACGCTGAATCTGAAGAAATTGACCAAGTAAATATTTTAAAAGCCACCATGAATCATATGCATAATTGTATTAAACATATTGCTGACCAAATGCCGGCTGATATTCTTAAAGATGGACTGTGTTTAGTTGACGGTAATTATTTTAAACCTTGTATTTGGTTTGATGCCGATAAAGATGCCTTTAAAACTATACCACATATTACTGTTGAAAATGGTGATGCAACTTTTGCCTCTATTGCCGCTGCATCCATCTTGGCAAAACATGCGCGTGATACCTATATTGAAGAATTATGTGCCGAATATCCATTGTTACAAGAACGCTATAGACTATTAAACAATATGGGCTACGGCACTGCAGCACATATTGAAGGTATTCAAACACATGGCATTTGCCAATGGCATAGACAATCATTTAATATTTGTCATGGGGCAACGGTAAATTATGTTTGATAATATTAACAATATATATAAAACCTTGTTTTTTATTATATAAATGACTTCGCGTATCTGTTTTATTACCGCCATTTATGGCAATTATGAATCTTCTTGCAAACCTTTTGCTCCACAAACTATACCCACTGATTTTATTTGTTTTACAGATAATCCAAATATTACTGCAAATGGATGGATTATTGATGCAAATCCTTATCATTTAACACATCCAAGTTCATTGGACGATGGCACTATGCATAATTCGCTTGTTAATAATAAACATACATTTAATATTGCAAAATACTACAAACAAGCCTGGCAAAATATACCAAGACTGGCAAATTATGACTGTGTTGTCTGGCTTGATGGCACAATATGCATTTGTCATTCACATACAGCAGATTATTTGTTGAAAAATGTTGCGCAACATGGCATTATTGGATGGCATCATTTTTTACGGTTTGGCAATTTATATAGTGAAACCAAAGATTCTTTGTTTTATAGATATACAAGCAATTATTGGAATGGTCAATATCAACCAATACAAGATGTGGTGGGACAATATAATGCTTATATTGCAGAAGGTTATGATGAAAATTATTGGAAAACATTAAACCATCATTCTCAACATATTGGTGTATGGATTACATGTTTTGTTGCATTTAATAATAAAGATTTGCGTGTTAGCGATTTTTTGAATTTATGGTATTTGCAAACACTTAAATACACCACACAAGACCAAATTAGTTTTTCTTATGTTTGTCAAAAAACTGGATTAATTCCATTTACATTGCCCAATGCTGAAGTGGAAGGTGATGATACAAATAGACGCACTTCTATGTATTATAAACATGAACATGGGCTGTAAAACAAAAAATAAAGATATTATCAAAACACAAACTAAAATAAAGCCATCAAATCACTCATTTTTATCTTTCTATATCGTGTGCACGCATCGTTTACACTATATCCAATAAGGAATGTATTTTCCTCTGGTAAATACAGAAACCCCAATAAATATTCAATGTAATTATCTCTATGTTCGATTTTGAAAAACCTTGTCCATCGTTTTACTGCACATGTTTTTGTATCTAATACAACACATATATGATAATATTTGCGGCGTTCCATATAACTAACTGTATGACATATATACCATGTTTCGTCATTGGGCATTTGTATACCATGTGTAGAGCCGCGTAAATATTGGAAAAAATGGGGTACATCCTTTATTGTTTTCACTGTGTTTTTTTGCAAAATTGTTAGCGGTGACCAACTGTATATTATATGTGTAAAGTCATGAAATACCCAGTTTTTTTCTATTCGTTTTTGGTTTGGAATTTTGATAAATTGTGCATTAATATATGCGTTGTTTATATCTATGTTTCCTGTTTGCACCTCCATTGTACCGTCGTTTATTCCACGATTCCCTGTAAAATATATTGCATCTTTATTGTTATTGTTGTATAATCTTATGTCTTCCAGCCCTACATATATACAATCATATGTTTTATCATAATCTAATAACCGGGTTTTATCTTCATCAAAAAACGCCAATATATTATGTGTTTGTATATGTTCTTTATTGATATAGTTTCCTGCACCATCAATTGTGTAATTTACATATCTTATAACAGTTGCAATAGTATCTTTGCAAAAACATAATGAGGGAGTACTTGATACAAATCCTTCTAAGTTATGTTGCTCCTTTGCCAATTCTACCAAACGCGTGAATCGTTTTGTGCATAAGTCATCATAGAGATTCAATGTGGATGCATAAAATTTATAATTATTTAATGCATTTGTTAAAACATATTCCTCTGCTGGTTTATTCAATATATTCATCAACAATTTTTGTATTTCCACATTATCCTTGTTTTCAACATAGTATGCGCATATACTGTATTCAAAATCCAATTTATAATCATAAATATTATTTTCTGTAAATAAAAAATCCAATTGTTTGCCACGCATCAAAGCTAATTGAGGCTCTATCATTTTGTAGAATTTGCATGCAAGTCCCTGTTTGCCTGTGTTTTTATAATGACAAACAATTTCATATATGTTTTCCAGCCTCTGCGGATACACTGCGTATGCATCCCACCAAGCCTCTAATGCATTTGCTGTTTGACCAAGCCTATAATAACACTGCCCCATTTGATAATAACTTTGCCATACTTCCTCTATCCAACCACCGATTTTTATGCGTTTTTTATATGCCTCTATTGCCTCTTGTAAATGATTGTTACCACGATAACTATTTGCCAAATAAAATGTATATCTGTCATTATTTGGGTTGGTTTCTAAACCCTTTAATAGAAGACGAATATCACGCTCATATTTGTCATTTTTTGCACCTCCATCACCCACATCATTTATAAATAATACATTGCGGTCAATAGTATTATACACTGTGTTGGGTGGCGTGCATATATATTCATGTGTTACACCCCAATAGGTCATTCCGCATTTATTTTTTACAATGCGCACATTTTTATAGGATGAATAAGGCGAACCTTGAAACAAATAATGTGCATCACCTTTATTTAATGAATCCAAAAATGATTGTTTGTTAAATAAAGAACCTTGTTCTAATATCATATCCGCATCCATTAATAAAACATATTCACAATGTGTTTTTTCACATGCCAATAAAGCCTGTGTGCGATTATACCCAAAATCACGAAATGGCTCTGTTATTATTATACCTGGAATGTTTTTCTTGGAAAAGTACTCATTAATTATTGTTGTTGTATTATCGGTGCTACCGGTATCACAAATAACATAATAATCAATAATATTGCAAACCGAATCAAATAACCTTGTAATAATTTTACTTTCATTTTTTACAATCATGTTTAGACAGAGTTTAGGCATTATAGTTATGCAGTAAAATAGAGATATTATCTAAATCTTTATTATCAGATTGTAAATTATAATGGCGTGTTCTAGATTTTTTGATGACGAAGCAAGGCAAATAAAACGCAATATGATTGATACTGTTGGCGCTCGTTATGTGCATGATACTCCTGGACCTGGTATTAATTTACCTTATATTGCAGACCCCCATATGCGACTTCAGCGGTCTGGTGCAAATACCTTTTGTAAAAATATGATGGATTTGAATTCTGATTTGCGTGGTTTAACAAGACCTTTGACAAGGGATATACCCTCGCTTAATGAATATAAAAAATATGCTGTAAAACCACAGAGATTGATTAAAAATCCTGATGTTGTCGATTATATTACTGATGAAACTCGTGCATCCAATCCTGCATGGCAACTGAGAGAAGGTGAAGTTAATAGATGGTTATGTCCTTTGTTGAATCCTGTGGATACTGCCTATTTAAACAAACCATTTTACAGCGATTTAAATACACGCATGTTAGAGAAAGACCATTTTAAACAGAAATATAATAGACAACAATTTGTGAGTGCTGATGTAAAACCCGCGAATCAAGGCTGGTGAGGGGAACCAAGGTCAAGGTGCCTTGCACCGAGATAGTGGAGCACCATTCGGTGCTCACCCCTTTGAATCACTCCTTTGAATCACTCCTTTGAATCACTCCTTTGAATCACTCCTTTGAATCACTCCTTTGAATCACTCCTTTGAATTCCTCATTACAAATTGATTTTTTATAATATTTATTTAAATTTTTGTTTAATACAATAGATATTTATTGTGTTAAAAATAAGTAAGGGTTTAACCTTTATTCTCAAGGCAATTTATTGCCTTGAGAACTTGTATATTTTATTACCACATGTGGTAATAAAATATATAAATGCATATGTTAATGTCCGAAATCGTCCTTGATTAAGGACGATTTCGAGAATTAACATTAAGTTTCCCTTAATTATATAGATTAGATTTATAATGGAACTTGCAATCCCTTTAGTGGCACTTGGTGGATTATATATTGTATCCAATAAAGACGAAAAAAAACCCGCAAAAGAAGGCTTCAAAACAAAACTTCCTAATTTAGATGTGCCTGACCCCAGTCCGGATTTTGTAAAAAACGGCGATGCTTCTTCACAACTATCCACAATGAATAAATACACAGGCACCGCATATACTGATAAATATTTTAGTGAAAAAGCCAATACTGCTCGTGTGCAAACATCAAATGTATATACCAGTTTGAATGGTCAACAAGTCGACTCTGCCCATTTTCAACATAATAATATGATGCCTTTCTTTGGTGGTAAAATGAGGTCTTCTGTTAATGCAACCAGCAATGAATCTGTATTAGACAATTATTTAGGAACAGGTTCTGTACAAATCAACAAATCAGAACAATCTCCTCTATTTAATCCCAAAGAAAAATTGCAATATGCTTATGGTGCCCCTAATAATAATGATTTCTATCAATCCCGTGTAAATCCTTCTCAAAGTATGAATGGTGTAAAACCTTTTCAATCTGAAAATGTGCGACCTGGACTTGGTTTAGGCGCAAGTAATGAAGGTGGAAGTGGTGGATATAATAATGGTATGGATTGTCGTGATGATTGGCGACCCAAAACAGTCGATGAAATGCGCACTGCTAATAAACAAAAAGCTTCTGAAATGATGATGCTTGGTCACGAAGGACCCGGCAAAAGTCGCATTACTAATGTTGGCATTTTAGGTGAATTTAAAAAAAATCGTCCTGAAACTGCATGGGAATGGGGACCTGAACGATATTTTACTACAACTGGTGTTGGGCAAGCGCCCACAAGTCATGCAATTCCTGTTGAAAGACATGTGAATCGCCCTGACACATCTGTTGGATATGAAGGTGTTGCATCTAATGTGAATTCTATGCCCTTAAATCCCGGAGAGATTTTACCCAGTCATCGTGTTGAAAACGGACAATCCCAATTGGGTGTTGCTAATGCCAATGGTCGTGGGTTTGCCACTGAAGGCGATTTTGGTGCCAAGTCGACACAGGTTTATATGAATAATCGCACTTATAATCAAGACGAGGATGCTGGTGGATATTTCGGTTCTGTGAAAAGTGGTATTGGTGCCGTTGTTGCGCCTTTATTAGAAATGATGCGACCCTCACGCAAAGAAAATGTGGTTGGTAATATGCGCGTATATGGAGGCGCTAAACCCGCCACTTCACAATCATATTTGTATAACCCGAATGATGCCCCTGCTACAACCATGCGTGAAACTACTGAGGATGCTGATAAATACATGTTTGTAAATCGTGGACAAACCAACAATGGGTATTTATCAACACCTTATCAAGCGGTTCCACAAAGACGCGATACATCTACTGTATCTTATACCGGTGGCGCTGGGTATGTTAACTCCGCACTCAGGCCTTATGATGCTGAGTTGTCTTACACCCCCAGTGATATGAAATCGCAAACCGCTGGTAGTAGATTTGGTAATGGTAATGCAAAATTACTGAATACAGAGGTGAATTATCAAGGCCGCCCTAAAGATAATGATATGATTATGAATCGTGAATTGATTCCCAAAATGCCCAGTCAATTAGGTGGACTCCAATCCTTTGGTGAACTTCAATACAAGGCTTCAAGAGTAGACCCTGGTAATCGCAATGAATCTTATTTACAAGATGCGCTTAAACAAAATCCATATGCCATTAAACAAACCTTTTAAGGAAACCTACGGTTCACCCGCCTTTGGCGGGTTAGTCTGGCGCCCCATCTTTGATGGGGCACCCGGATCCTTATGATCCTTCCCTTTTATTTTTTGTCCCTGTTTTGTATTTATTTTGGATAAATACAAACACCCGTTAATCAACAATATTTTTTACGATTCATATTCTTCAATATCATATGCAACCTTTGCCAATATAATAAACTCATGAAAAAGAATCGATGATACTCCAACAACACCTCCCAATAAAGCCATAATTCTTAGTAATTCTGCAATCATTTGGTTTTATTATTAATGAAAAAATATCTATATTGTTTTGTTTTTTGTTTTATTGTCTCTATTTATTCAGTCATAAATCTTGGAATTACATTAATTGTCTGTAATTCATGTGCCAACAATTTGAATGCATAAGGTATTTCCACATATGCAAAATCAGTTGTATTTTCACATACATTACACTTATGCACTGTATATTTTGCATTTTTAACATTGAATCCATCATCATTGTATTGTGCAATAATACCACATTTCTTGCATACATGCACACTATATTTGTCTGATACATCATATAAACGCTCTCTGCAAAATCTGCTCATACCATGTGCAAGCAAACCATCCTTTTCCATTTCTCCCATTCTGAATCCACCATCGCGTGCACGGCCTTCGGCCGGTTGACGAGTTAAATTCACCATTGGACCAATAGATCTACTGTGTTGCTTATCATTTACCATGTGTTTCAATCGTTGATAAAACACAGGTCCAATAAATATATTTGTCTCAAATTGCTCACCCGTTAATCCATTATACATAACCTCGTTTCCATAACTCTCATAACCCACTTTCTGCAACTGTTCTGCAATTGTCTTCACATCCAATTCACCAAAACTGGTGCCATCTCCAAACATACCCAATTCCACTAAAACCTTGCCCAATATTGTTTCTTTTAATTGCCCAATCGTCATACGACTGGGAATTGCATGGGGGTTGATAATAATATCTGGTCTCAGGCCATTCTTGGTAAATGGCATATCACACTCGGGAATTATATTTCCTACCGTGCCTTTCTGACCATGACGGCTTGAGTTTCCAGTAAATGAACAACGACCGTCACGTCTAACTAAAAAGACTTCAGATGGAACCCGCAAACAATATACTTTTCCATTAAAATTTGTCACTGTTTCTGATTGACCAGATTGTTCATTACAATGTCCATGATTTAATGTAGGATAAAGTCTTTTTCTTCTGATTCCAATATCCCATGCAGACTCTGTTGATTTAATAATACGACCATCTTTTAATATAGTTTCATGACCAGGTGCATAACGCTCAGTATAATATGCAGTATATCCAGCATGTTGTGCAATTATTTGAACATCATCTCTTAATTTTATTGATGAAGTATAATAATGCAATGATGTAGATGTTTCATGCCCATCTCCCAAACACATACTGTTTAATAATAATATTGATTGACGAGAACTCAATAATTTTGTCCATTGCGGTAAATATTTATTTACTGCGCCAATATTAAATTGTGACATATATTCAGCAAGCTCTTTATTATTAATGTACCATTTGAATGTTTTTGTGTTCATGCTGTAATTTAATCCTAATAATTCACAAGACTCCTTCAACGCATCTTGCACTCGTTGTTTATTTGCAGCAAATTCAATTCTTGCAATATAATCTTTTTCACAAATATATGTCCAACCCTCTGCAATAAATAATCCAAAAACAGTGATAAATGCGTCTGCATTTGTTCCTGAATATGTTATGTTATTATTAATAACAATTGGTTTATCATCTCCATTAATTGGACTATTGCCTGATTGAAATCTCACCCGTTTGCCAATCATATCTTTTGCTTCAATCAAATTAAATTGTGTGCAATCTCGCTTTTGAATCCACATTCTATGATTGAGAGTTACTTTTTGACTCACTCCTTGAGTAACAATTTCATACATCTCTCCAATATGGTCAAAATTCATCACTTCTAATGGTTGAACATATTCTAATTTATTTGTTTCACGGTTCAATTGTGCAACAAAATCATCCATTTTTACATCTGCGATTGATATCCATCCTCTATTTAAAGTCAATACATCATGGTCATCTGTCATGCAAAATTTATCACCATATACAGGTTTTCTGAAAATACGAGCGCGAACCTTTGCCGTATTATATCCCTCGCCATTACGACCCACATAATTCTTGTCAACATATGTCTCTTCATGTGTGCGCATACATTTACTCTGGTCCTCGAATTTAATGAGTTTGGTCAAATCATTGCGATTTTCCTTGATGTGAACCACCTTTGCCATAATCACATCACGGTCTTGAATCAGTGTGTTTTCATCCATAAAACCATTCTCACCTATTTTATTGTAATTTCCATATTTGATTCCCTTGGTCTTTGTGGGATCTGGTTTGCATCTGCTAACAAATCTTGTAATATTCTTGTCTTCATCCTTCTCTGTATGATAAATGGTGGTCAAAAACATACCACGGTCAATAGAGCCTTTATTAATTAATACACTATCCTCTTGATTATAACCTGTGTGTGACATAATTGCCACATGAATTTGTTGACCAGACGGGATTTTCACCAAGTCAAGCCAGTTCATCAGGCGTGTATCCACCAAAGGCCTGGATGGATATGTAAGCACATAAGCTGTCTTGTCAAATCGCTTGTCGAAATTTGTTGCATACATACCCATTGCCTGTTTGCCTTGCGCGGATTGATATGTGTTTCTGGGTGCCTGATTATGCTCTGGGAATGGAATACAAGAAGCCAATACACCAAATATTGTGCTGGGATGAATCTCCGCATGTGTATATTTGATGTTTGCGTCTTTGTGTATCATCTGATTTTTGGCTTTCAAGCCAATCATTGCATAATTTTGCTCATCTGGGTCAATATATTCAATCACAGACTCAGGCAATCTGCAATTTGTCAGCAAATCATTCCAATAAAGGTCGCCACTTGCCACCTTATCAATGATTTCCTTTGTTAAAAGCACTTGTCCATCTTTGACGCGCAATAAAGGCCTTGTCATACGACCGCCATCATTGCATATGCGAATCTCCATCATCGCATAGTCAAATACAATGGATGTATAAATATTAATGATTCCGCGATATTTTTTGTCCTTCATATCATTGTATAATTCTTGTGGGGTATCTGTAACACCCACCCAACAACCATTGACAAAGACTTTCACTTTGCCAAATGCATCAACCGGTTTCAAATCATTTACAGATTTGATAAATGGCTCTACATATGTGTAGAGGGATGCGCTGTTTGTACTAATGGTGAGATGAGTGAGTTGACTGATGTTTTTTACCAACCCAATTGACTGGCCTTCCGGAGTCTCTGCAGGACAGTTAGAAACTACAAAAGATGATGCCACAAATGAATGGTTGTCAGATCGTGTTGTAAAATCATACACAAGTTCTGGTTCAACCTCCACGATTGATGCAATTGATACTGCCACACAGCCATTATGTGCAATATTTTCACGAATAAAATCGTCATAACTTTCAATGTTATTTTTGGTATTTTTCTTTATTTTCAAATATTCAATTACTGGTGCAGATGCAGTTCTTTTTTGTTCACAATAATAATAACTTATGTTATCTGCATATTTCAGCATATTTTCATCACTATTATCAAATACAAGAACAATATTTGCGTCATTCATATTTGTTGTAACGGTTTTTACACTGCATATTATTTCAAAATCATTGAACATTTTCTTTATTTGATTCATATATGCAATGCCATAATCAATCATTGATTTATCTGTTACAATAATACTCTCCAATTCTCCATTACACATATCTGTTCCATATAACGATTGAAATGCTGATAAGTATTCAGCCTTTATGGATAATTCCGCATTTACCAACCAACATGGTAAATTATATAAATTGTTATCAAGTTTATCAATAAAATATTCAAAAACAGGGTCTTCAATATTATTAAATCCAAGTTTTTGAACATCTTCATTTATAATCTTTATGTCTGCAGCTGAATTATAATTATATCCAATCAATCGTGCAATAATTTTTAATTGTTCTATTGATAATTGCACATTTAATAGGTTTTTTTCTAATAAATCCATTCGATAATGTTCTAATATGTCATTTTCATTAATTATAAAATATGTTGTGTTTGTGTTTGCAATATGTTCAGTCATATGTCTTATTATAACCTTATCATTCACAGTCAAATCACCAATTTTTTTCATTTCATAAGTATTATTAATTGTTTTTACCAAAAATGGATGATCCGCAGTTGCCTTTATTTTTCTGCCACTTATTGTTTTTATTTCATACAACTTATCAGGCATTTTGCAAAAATAATTGTAAATGTCAGAAGGTTGATCTAATAATGTTTCACTATTTACTGTATTTACCCAATCTCCATTTTTAATGTTTTTTATTTGTTTTTTGTCAATTCTGTTACTTAATAATACTTCCGCATCTCCTGTCAAACATAAGAAGCCATAGGTCGTGCCATGTAATTTGCGTGGGTCAATTAATTCACCACTCTTATCAATAGGTGTATTTACACGACGCATATGTGATAGCGTGGCGGCTGTTGTCAACCTATTTACCACTTGTGCAACACCCACTTTACTGCTATTGCTTTGTTTGATGCTGAAATCGCCAGTGGACAGCGCACGATTAATACCAGTTTCAATAGTGGTCGACTTGATTAATTTGCATATGTTTGACATATTAATAATGTTTTCATAATCGTTACTGGATTTCCATGAACCAGTGTTAATTTCCTTTATAATATTCTTCTGCATTTCCTTCACCAACTTGTTGAAATAATTGCGAAACAAATTATTAAGCAAAGTACCAGTCATATCAATGCGCTTATTCACATAAGAATCACGGTCAGATTCGGGAATCCATCCAAGTGCGGTCTGAATGAGCCTGTTTGCCATATAGCCTAAGAAATATATGCGCTGTTGTGTGGTATGACAATGAGGAAATAAGTCATTGCCAAGAACCTCAATTGCAAAATCGCGTTTTTTCTTGATACCTGTTTCCTTATCCATATTCATCGGAGTATATGCAACATATGTTGTAATATGTTTCAATGCATCTTCGTATGTCATGAATTTGTTTGCTTCAATAATAGAGGCATTCAAATAAGCCAACATTTCAGCATGTTTTTCACTTGCAACATCCAACATAATATATGAGCAAATATCCTTGTCTGATGTTACACCAAGTGCACGAAATACAACAAATAAATCGATTGCTTCGCGCACACGCGGAATAACCACCTTCAATGGATGCCCATAACCATTGTTTTTACTGGCAATCTCTATTTCCACCTGTTTGGGTGATATACATTTATAATCAGGCACGGATTTGATTTCCGCATACCAAATGCATCTGGATGCGTTTTTGCCATCATAACAAAACACTGTGTTTTGCACAGCGCGCTCTTGTTGCAGCACGGTTTTCTCAGAGCCTTTGATAATAAAATATCCACCATGGTCAAAAGCACATTCACCCAATTCAGTGGGATTGATATGCGCATTTTGTGTTAGAACACATATGGCAGATTTCACCATAATCGGCATCTTACCAATACTTATTTTTGGCATTATTTTAACAATGGTTTGTGGTTTATCCATTTCTTCACTGTCGCGCACAGTATATTCAATGCGCACATCAATAGTCATATTAGAGGCATAAGTAAAATTGCGGATTTTCGCCTCCATTGGCAACATAGTCTTTGTTGCACCATTATTCTCATAAATTTGTGGCTGATAGATTTTAAGATTTTCAAAAGTGATTTTTATTTCCAAATTATATAAATCCTTGGACGCAACATAATCCTTCTCAGAACGCACATAAACTGGGTTAAACATATCAATTGTTTTTTTGATGTCAAAATTCACAAAATGATTGTATGATTCCAGCTGATGTCTTACTAATCTCGATAAATGTTGTCCATGAAAATAGGACTCAATAATTTTGAATATTTCACTATTATAATTGGGGATATGTGATAGAAGATCTCTATGATCCTTATTAGACTGTTCTTCTTGAATTTTCTCTTGCACTACAATTTGCTCCAAACATTTGCTTTCCTCAGAAGCAGAATTATTAATAATAGCGGAAGCCTTCGATTTTCTGGGCATTTTATTCAATGTATGTGATGATTGTTTTGGCATAGAGGTCTTAATAAAGTAATGGAATCAATTTTTTAGATTGTTTTGAAAACTGTTTTTTTGATACATATATAGAACCTTATCGCATGTTTTATTTATTATGAGCAATAACAGTATCCCTTTGGATAAATGCCAATCATTCAAATCTTTTTTGGATCTTTATAAACAACGCAACTACATGTCAATAGAGGATATGAATCATTTGATTAATTTAGCTTCGGCAAATTATCATTTGCCTGAATATAACACTTTTAGACCTGATATACAACCTGTAAAAAAAGCAGAGGAAACAATCATAAATATAGATATTTCTGTAAACTCTATTGACGACCTGTTGCAAATCGTGGAAAATTATCCTGTAAAATATGGTGCAAAATATAATATTGATTTGAAGATGTTACATAATATTAAACAAGAATTGAAAGACTTGCAAAATATGATTGGCATAAAAACCTTGAAAACAGCTATATTAGACCAACTTCTCTATTATTTACAAGGATTGCATAAATCCAGCGAGGATTATAAACATACTGTATTAATTGGCCCTCCTGGTTCTGGTAAAACAGAGATTGCCAAAATCATGGGAAAAATGTACAGTAAAATGGGTGTTATTAAAAAACCTACGCCACCACCAACAGAGGCCAAAAATGATATTGCTTCTCTATTATGTGGTATGAAAATGGACGAAAAAAAATATGCATGCACTGCTTTTAAAAAAATCACAAGAGCTGATTTGGTGGCAGGTTATGTGGGACAAACTGCATTAAAAACCCGTAATATAGTGAATGAATGTTTGGGTGGTGTGATATTTTTAGATGAAGCCTATTCACTTGGTAATGATGCAGGCGGCGATACTTTCTCAAAAGAATGTGTTGATACTTTGTGTGAATTGCTGAGTGACCAAAAAGACCATCTTATGTTTATTATTGCCGGGTATGAAAATGAAATAGATGAACGGTTTTTCTCTATGAATTCAGGATTGGAATCCAGGTTTGTATGGCGCTTTAAAATAGATGATTATAATGCCAGCGATCTTTGGCAGATTTTTCTTGGTAAAATACATAATAATAAAGGATGGTCTCTATCGGACGACTTGCAAAATGGTGGTGAAGCATGGTTTAAAAAGAATTTCTCCAGTTTTCCTGCATTGGGGCGTGATATTGAAACATTGGTGTTTAAAAGTAAAATCGCACATGGTCGTCGTATTTATGGTAACCCCGATAAAGATTTGAAAATGCGCCTTTGTTTGGATGATTTAACAAATGGATTAAAAATGATGAATGCCTTGAATAAAAATAAAAAAAATATGGAAAAACAAAGACTTTATCAATCTTTGTATGTTTAGATAAAAAATACATATATAAAATATTTATTCTATATATGTTATGAGCGAAGAACGGAAAAAAATTGTTATTGATACCTCTGTTTTTTCTGCTGGTGGACTTACCAAAAAAAACAAGGCAAAAAAAGAAAAACCAGATAAACCCTTGAAAATTAAAAATGATTTACGGAGTCAAAAAACATATAGAAATCAATTTATGAAAAAATTGCGTGAAAAACAAGAGTTACAATATAAATCTCTATTTTCTGGGGAAAAACCTATCCCTTCGGGTAAAACTATTGCAAAACCTGATACAGAAGAATTTAAATCGGATTTTAATCAATCATTGAGTTTTTTTGAAAATATGGTACCACAACCACCTACAACACTGAAAAATCATACTTTTAAAAACAAATCTTTATTGTATCATGATGATGTTGGACTCAGTTTTGGTGAACAAGTGAATTTGGATTTACCTGATGATTTTTTCTCCAAGGCTGCACCTCCACCTATTTCTGTAGGAAAACAATTTCAACACACAAGGCAGGCTGGCTTAAATGATTTTTTGCAATATAGCAAAAAATCTGATATGCCAGCCTTAGGACCTTTATCACAACCTTTGCAACAACCTTTGCAACACACAAGGCAGGCTGGCAGCCTGCCAGCCTTAGGACCTTTGCAACTACCTTTGCAACACACAAGGCAGACTGGCAGCCTGCCAGCCTTAGGACCTTTGCAACAACCTTTATCACAACCTTTATCACAACCTTTATCACAACCTTTTCAACAATCTCAATTCAAAGGAACAATGCAATTTCCACCTGCACCTAAATTTGGTTGTTTGAAAGGTGGCGCATTGCCTACATTACGCAGCACACTGAAGGCCAATAAACCAGCCCCTATTGGCGCTATTTCTCTTGAAACAATGCGCAAAATACATGAACAAAAAAAGGAAGACGAAAAACCAAAACCAAAATTGGTACAAAAAAAAATCAAAAAAATCCTTCGAAGAACATTTCATCTTGGTAAACAAAAAAACCGACCACAAATAGGCGTTTTACTACCAAATAAAACCTTGAGAAACAATGTATCTAATAAAACCTTTGTGGTTAAAAATACACCAATTAGTGATGTGCGTAAATATCTTGTAAAACATGGATTTATTAAGGTTGGCTCTAGTGCCCCCACAGATGTTTTAAGAAAAATGTATGAAAGTTTGCAACTTATTGGCGGTGAAGTCAAAAATCATAATCCTGATAACCTGTTGTTTAACTTTTTCAAGGATAATGCAAAACAATGAGGGGTTTTCCTGAAAAAATACATAACGATATGCATCTTTCTCTAAGTACCTTTGTAAACTCTATTAAAAAATTGATTAGACATAATTATCTACATTCATATAGATAATTATTACACCGCAAAAATGGAGAAAAAACTCAACCTTAAATCTGAACAATATTTTACCCAATTTAAAGACTCAATTCGTGAAAAAATCATTGAATTAGGCTTTGTTGAAAAGGCTAAAATAAACGAATTACTGGAATATGTTTATGAATATGATCGCCTTATCTTTAATAAAGATGACCTGTCTAAACGCAAACGCGTTAAAAATTGCATTCCTATGGATAATCGCTGTTGTGCAAAACGCGCCAATAATGAACAATGCACTAGAAAACGCAAAGAAGGCAGTGAATTTTGCGGCACTCATGCAAAAGGCGCCCCTCATGGTTTAGCAGAAGATGAATGCAAAGCTTGCAATAAAAATGTTGAAATTGTTGCTAGAAATATTATGGGGTTAGTTTATTTTGTTGACAAATTTAATAATGTTTACAAAACAACTGATATTTTGGAAAACAAACAAGACCCGCAAATTATTGGTAAATGCAAAGTAATAAATGGTGAATATACTATTCCTTCATTAGGCATTTGAATCTGTCGTTACTTTATTCAATTTTCGTTGTAGCGACTCTTTCACCACTTCTTCACGATTTGCCATTATATAATTATTCATTGTTATTGCCTGTGACATGTCACCTTCATAATATTTCGCTAATATTCCTGTAAGCGTGCTCTTTGTGATTGGTTTTTTCATTGTTTTCTTGTTATACATTAATTTGCCACCAGCCACATTAAATTCGTCTATTTCATTTTGTTTCATCGTTTCCATAATTGCCTGTGATAATCTTGTTTGTTTTGCCTTGCGTTCTCTAACACCTTTATTTAATTCGCGTATTTCATTGTCATACACAATCCATTCTCTGATGTTTTGTAATAATTCCTCTTTTTGCATTATACAATAATAACATACTTATTGTATAATCTATAAATACATTAGTTGTATTAATTCACTTTTTTTATTTTGTTAAATATATATTCATGTTTAGCATTAGAACTAGAAATAATAAACAAACAAATACCCCGCAACAAATGCAAATGCAAATGACTGTTATGCCATTTATGCGTTCTATTCATAAACCTTTGCCTGTTGTGCAAAAAACAGTTGAACCACCCACATACAGTCCTTCTGATGGCGATAGAATGAAATGGGGTAAACATATATGGACATTTTTTCATACCATTGCGCACAAAGTGCATCCGGATTTTTTCCCTCATATTAAAAAAGGTTTATTAGATATGGTTTATACAATTTGTTCATCATTGCCTTGTCCTATGTGCACTGAACATGCCAAAAAATATATGAATGGTGTGAATTTTAATGCAATAAATACTAAAGATGACTTAATTAATATGTTTTTTACATTTCATAATGCCGTAAATGCCCGTAAAAATTACAAACCTTTTTTAAAAGAGGATTTATTTCAAACATATGAAAAACAACAATTAATGGTTGTTATACATAACTTTATGATTGCTTATAAAGACAGACATAGAAGTATGAAATTGTTGGCTGATGATATGATTCGCGTGCAATATGCTGCTAATATATCTAATTGGTTGCAAAATAATTTAAAATATTTTAGTCCTTAACCACCATTGCATTTATAACTGTTGTCATTCATATAACATTGACTGTTTGACATTGCAGATGGAACATACCAATATTTTTCCATTGAACTATCTCTCTTTTTCAATTTTTTCTCTGCTGGTGGACCTGTTGCAACAGCATACAATATGCCAATGGCAACACTTAATCCAGCAAATATTATTGCTGGCCAAAAACTTATACAATTCATTGTAGCATGAATTATTTCTCCTACGGTTAATGCAACCAATAATATAAATCCAATAATCATGCCAACTTGAGATGATATGTTTTGCACTGTATAATTCATAACATATGAAAAATATCCCAATAAAAATGAATATGTTGTCATGCTTAATGGTATACTTGTTGGATTTCCAAAATAAAATACATTGCATTTTTCTAATTTTCCATCGATTGGATTTTCTCCCAATGCAAATGCATCAAAACCTGGGATAAATTGTAAACCTCTAATAAATGTTGACCATGCAACTAAACCAAAAAACAATACCAAATTTGCAATATTGCTATTAAGAAAAAAAGATATTACAAAAAAGGATGTCAACATAAATGGCATCATTCGCCAAATAAGAAATAAACTCTGTGCTGCGTCCATTATATATTTATATGCAAAAATTGATTTATTAATTGTGAATGCAATTAATAAATAAAACATCGAAAATGGGAGTTCTTCATTATTATGCTTGGTTATGTAAAAAACATCCGCGTATCTTTATGACCGTGGACCAAATAAAGGCTGTTTATAAAATAGATAATGTATGTATAGATGCAAATGGGCTTATCTATGGTGCTTTATATAAATTATTTGAGGCAGGGCTAATAACAGGCGTGAATGAGCATTCATATCAATTGATTGTGGATGAGACTGTAAATAAAATAGAGGAATTGATTGCTGTATTTTGTCCTACAACAATGGTTTATGTTGCATTTGATGGTGTTGCGCCCATTGCTAAACAAAAGCAACAGAGATATCGTCGATATACAAATGCACTGATTTCTAAAGTATTGGGCAGAAAGGAAATATTTCCAAGTCATTTGATCACGCCTGGTACAGAGTTTATGAATTATTTCAGCACGGCTATGGAAAAACATTATGAAAATTCGGTGTTAGTGCGTGTGTCAAGTGCTTTTGTGCCTGGCGAAGGAGAGCATAAAATCCGTGGTTATGGCGGAATTATTTGCGGCATGGATGCGGATTTGGTCATGTTGAGTTTATTAGAGAAAAACACCAGATTTATTTATCGCGATGATTTGCAAAAGATGATTTGTATAGACCGATTAAAAGAGGATATATCGCGTATGTATGGATTAGATATGGAGACATATGTGGATAAATGCATGTTTATGGGAAATGATTTTGTGGATGCATTAGAGGATTCAGAAATAATAAGTGGTGATATAGATCGTTTGTTGCGAGGTGAAAAAATAGAGAAAAAGAAATTGGGAGGATATGTAAATGTTAATAAAGATGATGAATATATAATGGATAATGCGGGAATGTATATGTTAAGTGAAAGAATTTGGAGAAATGAAGTGGGTGAAAAGAGTGAGTATGATATGGAAGAACATAGAAAGGCATTAGAATATTATAAAACGGGGGTAATGAAAGAAGAGTGTGAAGAGAAGATAAAAATAATACCGGATGAAGGAGATAGTCGAATATTGTATAGATGGCATGGAAAGAAGATAATGAGTGGTTGCGAATGGAAAGAGGGAATCTAGAGTGTGTGTGTGGGTGTTAGCAAAAGGTATTGGCAAAAGGTGTTAGCAAAAGGTATTGGCAAAAGGTGTAGGTAAAAGGTGTTAGC
>JACCDX011025173.1_pt1 | contig 22829 bp, 16 predicted proteins | sample 7449681 | NCBI WGS metagenome assembly JACCDX01 (sample SAMN15323450, study PRJNA562643) | freshwater metagenome | isolation source: river surface water | place: USA:Blue River Watershed | collected 2017-08-18
CTGTGGTTGAAATATGGGGCGCTTCTGGAACAGGATCATGTAACTGCTGCTGCGGTGCAGGATTACCTGGAAACACAGGAGCATATGTTAAAAAGACAATAGCAGTCACTCCATGCAGTTTTGTCGCTGGCCGCCCAGGCGTTCCTTGTAACGGTCCAGGAACAGGTTTTTCTTTCTCAAACTGTTCAGAATCAACATGTGTGACATGGAGTGATGCAAGAGATTTATGTGGTAATACAGCAGGATGTATGTGCGCACAAGGCGGAGCAGGCGGAAAATCTTGCTGCTTTGACGGCGGAACACCATATTGCTGTTTTGCCGGAGCTGGATATTGTGCAACATTAATTACTAACGGTTGTGGAATTATCTGTAACATTTGCCCAGGATTATGGTGGGCTTGCGGTTATGGTGGCGATATTAACTGCTGCGGCTTATTTGGAAAAATGGAGTTCCGTGGCTGTCAGCACATGTGTACTTGCCAATTCGTTGAATATGTTCCATTTGCTCCGGGAGTGTTTTCTGAAGAAGGCGGATACTTGGTATTCCCAATTGAAAACGATCACGGTGATTCAAACTGGGCAGGCGCGGGTATGGGATCAGCAGGACACGTACTAAATTCTACTTCTAAGTCACCTTCTGCTGGCAAGCCATGGACTGCTTGCTGGAGAGGCGATAGATTCTGTACATGTTACGAACATCATGCATGTATGAATTATATGCCGTATGGTGTTGCAGGAACTGCTGCTACAGTGTGCCCAGGTGTTAGAGATTCTGGTAGACGCGGCGGCCCGGGTGCAATTAGAATTACTTATAGGGGTACAAACGTGAACGGCGAAGTGCCTAAGAAACTTGGAGGTTCTCTATAATGGCGTTATTAACTCAACTTTTAGGAAATAGAGAACTAGGCCGAGAAGATCAATTAGAAAAAGGCCGTATTTGGGTCTATGGTGACGGAAATGAATATTCCGGTCTTTGCAACGGTTTTTGTTGGAGAGCGCCGGGCTGCGGTATAGTTATTATTGAAGCATGGGGGCCAGGCGGTGGAACCGGCAGAGGTTGCTGCTGCGGCGGTGCAGTTCCGGCTAATCCAGGTGCGTATGTTAGAAAATGCATTTGCGTATGTCCTGGTAACTACATCTGCGGCGGCATAGGTAGAGGTTGCGGAAACACACCAGAATATGGTAGAGGTGACGATCCGGAAAGTGTAGGCTTATGCTGGTTTGGATGCGCACCGAACGCTTTATTTGAGGGCGGATATAATCCTAGACTTTCTTATAAATCTTGGAAAGGGAACAACCCATGGGGGTGGGGCAACGGCGAAACTTTAAGCAATATTCAAAGTGTGGATGGTTCAACTAGATTCCATAACCCGATGGGCAGCAACTCGAGAATTTGCTGTGCAGCTGGCGCAAGTAGAGGATGTCTATGTGCTCAAGGTGGTACTGGCGGTGTTTTCTACTGTTCAAACGATGCAATGACTCCTTACAACTGTTTTATGAGAAACAGATTCTGCGGTCAAGTTATTGGACAAAACGAAATGTGCGGTGCCCTATCCAACGGTAACTGCGGTATCGTATGTAACGTTGGTGCAGAATGTGTACAATGGAACATGAGAGGTATTAAATGTGCATTTGGCGGAGACATGAACTGCTGCGGTACATTCTCTTGTGTAAGATTTTTAGATTGTGTAAGAAATAACGCTAGCTGTCGTTATCAATATCAACAGGCAACACCTGCAATGATGTATGCTACAGAAGGCGGCGTTTATACATATACAGTAGATCACGATAGTCCAAGTGGAAGAACATCAGGAAATGCGGCATTATCTCAGATGGCAGGTATTCAAACATTGATGAGAGATCCTTCTTATGTTCAGCCTGTTTGGTGCTGGTCGGGCAGCGTAGCCTGCGGATGCTATGAAGCATTTGGTTGTGTGGCGTGGGCGCCAGCGGGTATGGGAGGTTATCCTTCAAATGTTTGCGGCGATGTTCGAGATCACGGTGGCCGAGGCGGTAACGGTGCAGTAAGAATTAGATATACACCAACAGACGGAGGCAATTCGTACTAATATGGCTACTTTAAAAACATTAATTGAAAATAAATTAAATCAAATCGATACTGACGAAATTGATCTAGAAAAAGGACAATTGTGGACTTTTGTTCCGTCTGGATCCGCCGGAACACAATTCCATCCTAGCGGTATATTTTGTTGGATAGCTCCGGGTACAGGACAGGTTATTATTGACATTTGGGGTGCCGGCGGAAGCTCTGCATCTATAAGATGTTGCGGTGCAGGTCTTCCCGGTAATCCAGGCGCCTGGGCAAGAAAGTGCATCTGTGTTGTGGCAGGTTGTCAAATCTGCGGACAAATTGGTCTAAGCTGCGGTAACCCGGAAACATTCTGTTTCAAGGGCTGTTCAGAACCAACACAAATTTGCTGGCAAGGACGTGATCGATATACCGGTTCGGCACTAAACGGATGTATGTGTGCGCAAGGCGGCCGCGGAGGTACAGCGTATTGTGCTCCGGGATCAGCTGCTATTCTATGCTGTTTCCAAAACGGTGGATTCTGTTTTACCAACTATTCAAACGGTACCTGCGGTATTGTATGTAACTATGGATCAGGTACAGGCGGTTGCTGTGCTCAAGCATATGGCGGCGATATTAATAAGAATGGCGGATTTAGCTGTGCTACATTCTGGACATGCTATTCTAACTGCCCATGTTCTACACAAGGACACGTAGCTATACCTCCAGGACTATTTGCCTGTGACGGTGCTGTTGTTACTCATGGATTTGAAGCAGATAATGATTTTAGCCAGTGGAATGGTTCAGGATACCATCAGTTTATATTCATGCTAAACGCTATGAGAAGAAGTCCAGCTAGAGGTATTCCTATGGTTGCTTGCTGGAGCTCAAACAAGTCTTGCGGATGTTATCAAATGCAAGCATGTATTCCATTTATGCCAACAGGCACAGGCGGAGTTATGGGAACACCTTGTGGCGATCACTGCAACTTTGGTTGGAGAGGTGGCTATGGTGCAGTAAGAATTAATTATATTCCGAGGTAAAAATGATTAAGAAAAAATTTATACATCAATTGCCGGATCAACCTTACAAGCAAACAGCTAGTAAAAATCTAACTGTAGAATGCGAGTATCATGGTGCTAGGTATTTGTTATTAAGAATCAACGAACAAACACAAACGGTAGTTTGCGTAGAAAGATATAGCGACGAAAGAGAACCATTAGAGGCTAGCATTGTAGATGACGGCCCTGTTTGGGACTTTGTAGTGTTAGATGCTGAAGAACATACCTGGGAAGCAGCATATCTAACAGGTGCATATACTCACGGCACAGTTCCAGATTACGAAGAAACTTTGCCAACCGGCGAAAGATATTCATTTGTATACCCGGACGGCGCTGGAGTAATTGGGACTTGTCATTCTATTGAAGGTGTAAAGTACGATAAAAACTTAAAAGTTTACACTCGTCCTAACTTTATTTCGCACCCTTTAAATTCAGTAAGTTTTTGGGAAGGTGTTGATCAGCAAAAAATAGAATTTGACAAAATCTTAGCTGGAGATTTATCCAAGTACAGCAACGATGTTATTGTAGACATTAAAAATTATCATGAATTTTTAGCTACAGTAAAAACTCGCTATCAAGGTGTAGATCACTGGAAGGTTAGTTGGCCAAAATATCCAAACTTAGCTTAATTTAGACTCAGAAAAGGCCTTGTAAATATATCCTTAAGGATATATAATCAACACAAGGCCTTTCTTATTGGAGTTTAAATGACAAGATCAAAAGCGTTCTTTGTTAACGGTGGCGCAGGCAGAATGATTAGTTCCATTCCTGCTTTTGAGCTATATGAAAAAGAATCCGGAGACAAAGATTTTATTATAGTCTGTGAAGGCGGCACAGATGTATTCAAAGGACACCCAACATTAGATCATAGAGTTTATGATCATTGGCACAGAAATCTGTTCCAAGACAAGCTCAAAGATATGGATATTATCACAACTGAGCCTTATAGAATTTGGGAATACTACAATCAAAAATGTTCTATTGGACAAGCGTTCGATATTCAAGTTAACAACAAGGGTATCAGAACTCTTAACAAACCAACTTTACATTTATCAAAAGACGAATTGTTGAACGGAAGATATGTAGTTGGGGAAGTTAAGAAAAAACTTAAGAAAGACAAACTCGTTGTTTTTCAACCTTTTGGCCGAGGTATTGAATACATCGACGAAACACTAGTAGATAAAACTGGTAGAAGTTTTGAACTAAAAGATGTAAAACAAATTATTAAAAAACTCCAAAACAATGGCTATGCTGTGATTATGATGAGCGAGTTTAAAGTTGATCTCAGCGATGCAAAATTAAAAGACGAAGTTGCTACTCCAGAAAATACTAATATTAGAATTTGGGCAGCAATTATCAAATATGCAGATCACTTTTTAGGTTGCGATTCTGTAGGACAGCATCTTGCATATTCTGTTAATACTCCTACTACTGTAGTAACAGGATCAACATACCCCATCAACGTAAGTTATCCGGACACAGACGGAGTAGAAGTTCTAGATATGGGCGAGCTACATAGAGAATATAGCCCTATTAGAATTACCACAGATGAGCGAGTAGATAGAAAAAATGAAAAATTAATGACTATGACCGATGAGATAACCACGCTAATAGTCGATCACGTACTAGGAAAAAAAGAATGACAGTGAAATCAATTTCAACCCAATCAGAGAAAAAGCCTGTATGGATTGCTGGTATTGCTCGCGGGCATAACAGCGGAGTATGTTTACTAAAAGACGGCGAAATCGTCTTTAGTATTGAAGAAGAACGTCTAACTAGACAAAAGTATGACGGCGGCCCGCTGGCATCTATGGTTAAGATTTTAGAATACACAGACAAGCTAGATTATCTAGTAATTGCACATACACAAAATCTTCAAGAGACTGCTGGTAAAATTGACTATACTGGCGACGATATGTATACAGGTATGGCTAGAAAATTAGGTTTAATTGACCGCAAAGTTAAAAACCTTCATAGACATCCGCAAGTAATTGACATGAGCTATATGCATCATAAATTACACACTGCTTGTGCTTTCTATCGCAGCGGATTTAAAGATGCAGTTTGCTTAATTGTTGACGGTGCAGGCACATTCTTCCCGATGGATTACAACGGTACACAGGTTTGGTTCTGGGAAACTGAATCTATCGTAGACTGTGATTATCCTGCAGAATTTAAAACATTGTACAAACACTACGGAACGAAAGAACCCATTGGTACTGCATTTATTCCAGATTTTAGTTCAGCACCACTGGGCGAAGAAGGTGAGACTCACGAAGCATGGTTAACTGACCGTGCTGGTATTGTTAAAGTCTATGAGGGTGTAACAGAATATTGCGGATTCTCTGCTATTGAGGCAGGAAAGACTATGGGATTATTTCCATACGGCAAAGCTAATTCAAATATTCCGCCATTATTTGATCCATTAGGCAAGACACCGCTATCTAACAGGAATTTAATTATTCCTAAGTATCCAATGAGCAGTGTTGTAAACATGAATTTGTTTGACTCTTTAGAGGAAAATCCAGCAAGTCCGGATGACGATGTTACATTGATGCAGAATAGACGTGATTTGGCCTATGCTGTTCAAACACAGTCTCAAGAGCAGGTAGTAAGATTAATTAAGTACGCTGTAGAAAAAAGCGGAAAAAATAAAGTTGTTATCAGCGGCGGCTACGGTCTAAACTGTGTTGCAAACTATCATTATCTAGAGCAGTTAAAAGACAGTGGCATCGAAATTTATGTAGAACCAATTAGCAACGATGCTGGTACTGCTATGGGTGCTGCGCTAATGTTCTGGCACGGAATGTACAATGACGAAACTATTCGTCCGTACGGTACACTGTATCTAGGGCCAGCATATTGCTATTCTAATGATGAAATTAACGAAAAAGTTTCTAAAGTAGAAGGCGCAACAGTTGTTGATGCTGTACATAAAGATGTTGTTAAACTACTTCGTGAAAAGAACATTGTTACAATTTTCCAAGGACGTAGTGAAAACGGCCCGCGTGCTTTGGGAAATCGTTCTGTGCTGTTTGATCCCACTTTCCCAGATGGTAAGGATTTTGTAAACATGGTTAAACGTCGCGAATACTTCCGCCCATTTGCAGGATCTATCTTACAAGACGATGTTCACGAGTGGTTTGATCTACGCGGTATGAAAGACAGCCCATTTATGATGTATGCTGTAAACTGCCAGCCGGGAATTGAAGAAAAGATTCCTTCAATCATTCACGAAGATCATACTTGCAGAATTCAAACGGTTACTAGAGAACAGAATCCGCATTACTATGATTTGATTAAAGCGTTTAAAGACGAAACAGGAGTACCTATTTTGTTCAATACTAGCTTTAATCTAGGCGGGGAACCCCTAGTAGAAACACTAGACGACGCTATTTGGACACTACAAAACTCAGATATTGAGTACTTGTACTTGCCAGAATATGGAAAATTAATACATATTCCTAATGAATAAAAAAGCCCGCAAGGGCTTTTTTATTCTGTGCTAAATATAGTACTATGATCAATTTCGCCAAATATTTCTTTCAAGGTGTTAAAAATACCCTCAGGGTGCAAAATGGAGTAAATTTTGCCTATAAAGGACCTTGGGTAACTATATTCCAAGATACAGTAGTAGATGAATGGTATGTAGGAGATTTTTGTGCAGCCGAATATACTATTGTAGTAGATGTTGGCAACACTAAAAAAGAAATTATAAAAGCTATGGTTGTCGCTGGCCCGGAACAAGCCAACGTAACAATATACGGAAGAAACAGTCTTAATGAAAAATTAGTCGATTTAACAGCTACCGTAAGTGCTTCTAAGGTACAGCTAATTGCTAACCCTTCTAGTAGTGCTAACGACAGTACTTATGACGATTCCGGCCTTTTAATAGGCTCTAAACTAATTTTTAGCGCAACATATTATCACACATTAAACGATCTCACGAGTTACTAAAATTTTAGCCAGCATAAATATACATAGTCTTTGTAGAAGTTGTAGTTGGAGTAACAGCGGAGATACGAATGTCAATTAGATACATACCTTTAGAGTCAAAGAGCGGCTTCAAAAGCCCTGGTTTTTTAGTCAACGAGAACGGCGATCTAACGGTCGAAGGCTCCGTCCAATTCAACAGTCAACTAAACGTTGCCCCCGATTTCACAGTAAACGGAATTCTTATTATAGATAGCACAGATTCCATAGTAAGTTTAGGCGACCAAATTAGACACAGTAATCTTACAAAGTTAGGAATTCTTGAAAACTTAGCCATCGATGGCGACTTTACAGTAGCGCAGGGATCAACACCATACGTTAGTATTGTCAACGGTCACGTTGAAATTAATTCAGTAGCAGCGGTTGGTTCTATTGACAACGTCGACATTGGATTAAAAGATCCGGGCGACGCAAATTTTAAATCTGTAAACATTGGACCCGGAGACAGCACAGGGGAACTGAGTGTACAGGGAAATGTAACAGTTTCTTTAGACCTCACGGTCACGGGCGAAGTTGCAGCCAGCGACATTGCAGTTTCAAATACTCCAACCGCAGACAATCACGCAACAAGAAAAGATTACGTTGACTCAAGAGTAGCAGCATTTTCAATTGCTTTCGGAGCATAAGGATAGATAAATGGCAAAACGACAAATAAAAAAATATGTATTTGAACCGGGCGTAAGTAAAGATTCAAATTTACTACCAAATGCAGTAGCATTATTAACGGCAAATAAAGCATTCCTACAAGCACAGGTAGTAGCATTTATCAATAATCAAATTGCCAATGACGTATCTCCGTTTATTGGGTACACATATGCTAGTCAAAAATGCACTAGAGACGTTGGATTTTTCATCGACGCTATCATACACGATTTAAGATATGGCGGTAATGTAAAATGTAGAACTGTAGCTGATTATTTTTGGATCAATGGTGAACCTCAGATTAGAGGAGATGTTAGCCCAGAGATTGCAGGCCAAGCATATCTAAGAGACATTATTAACAATTATATTTTTACCAACACTACAGTAACTCCAAGCTATGGTCAAACTGCTATTCAGCAGGTAAAATATGTCGGTCAGAATGCAGAAGCTACAGCAGCATCGAGAAACTCCGGCCTCTGGTCAGTGTTTAGTACAGTAATACAAAATGGTATTCCTGCTATGCCTGCAAAACAAACAGGCGTATCTACAATTAAGTTATTAGGCAAATATGATCCTAGTGACATTTTATTAATAACCAATACAAACTCCGGTCAAATTCTTTATAATTTTGCTGATGCAAATAATTCTTTAACAATAGAATATAAAAATGGACGCAGCAGCGGTGACGGAAACTTGATTAGCGATTTAGATTTTCCAACTTGGAGTCAAACCACTGATTGTATCAGTAACATCTATCTTTCAACAGATACTACATCATTAACAACGTCAACAGATATTCAAATATTTGTTGAAGAAGAATATCAAACTATTCGTCCATGGCAATTTGGCACAGACGCTATTGAGCGTATGCGTGTAGCGACACCGCAGGCCATGCTTGACGCTGACTTTGAATACGGATTACAGCCAACTAAGTGGCAGGCTTTAGGTTTAATTAGAAGCTATCCTTCTGTATACGAAGTACCCGGCACTGATTTATCCGTTTCCGCAGTTACAACAGATGCTTCGGTTAACACAGGAGGCTTTGGTAGCTCATTAATAACTGTTACTACCACAGGATCGCACGGATTTACCCCGGGCCAATCAATTACTGTAAAAGGATTAAATCCAGCAGTTAATGGATTCTCCAGAGCAGAAGGTTCGTTCTTAGTATTCAGTGTTCCTAGCTCTGTGTCATTTACCTATTACAGTTCTTCTAAAGTAGGAACAACTAACGGAGAAAGTTTATACACTACTTTCGTACAAATTCGCCAAGCTGGCTTTTATACTGGCTCGGCTATCGGCAACCCTACTTTTACTGTTTTCAGTAACGGCACAAGTTTAAATATTACTTCTAAGTTTGACACACCGTCTGGATCAACTCAAATAGCATTTGACGGCACATCGCCTACAGGTGGATCACCGATATCCGGATCGCCAAACATTTCTCCCGGCACATCGGTTGCGGGTGTAGTTGGTGCAGCTACATATGTGGCTAACGTTCAAGACGACGTTGCAGATACAGATACAAGCGTAACATTAGTAAATTTAGCTGGGGTCCAGCAGGGTATGGCTATTGACGATGGCAGCAATAATGCTGTGTTTATTAACAGTTTAGCTGGTAATACTTTATTCTTATCATCTGCTATCGGGCAATCATACGTTGGTGCTAATTCAGTAAATGTTGGAGTTTCTGGTTCAAATATTAACGGTATTGGTTCTGGTGCAACGTTTACAGTTTCTAGATCGGCAGGATTATACACAGTGACTGATGCCGGAGACAGCTCGTGGAACGGTACAAACTATGCAGTAGGAGATAGATTAGTAATTTTAGGAACTGCATTAGGCGGAGCATCCCCAGCAAACGATGTTGTTATTACAGTCGATGCTGTTGACAGCGGTGGTGCTATTGATCAGTTTACTGCTACAGGCACAGCAATCAGCGGCGGCGCAACATATAATAACGTATTCCAATCTAGTTCAACCGGCAGCGGAATATTATCTTCGTTAAATGTTGTAAGAACAGGCGGAACAGGTGCTTACTCAATAACATTGTTTGACGGCGGTTCGGGATTTGCTCCTGGAGAAATTGTTACTTGGAATGGATCATTATTTGGTGGCGTCGACGGAGTAAACGATATTGTTATACAAGTCAATGGTGTTGCGTTTGGAACCGATGCTATTGTTGATTATGAGTTCGTTGGAACACCAGTTGGTTCTACAGGCGATGCAACGTACACTAGCCAATCAGCTTCAAACATTCCTGTTATTGGGACAGGTGCAACATTTACAGTGACTAGATCATCTGGAAACTATTCGGCTGTAGTGTTAACAGGAAACGGCGGCGCTGACTATCTTGTTGGAAATAGAATATTAATCTCAGGAACTAGCTTAGACGGAGCATCTCCTTTAAACGATTGTGTAATTACAGTAACCGGAGTTAGTTCTGGAGCAATTACCACAGTTACAGCTTCTGGCACACCTTATGCAGGAGATAATTTAACAATTTATCCAGCACTTACACTTAGTGATGCAATTATAGGAGAGATTGCAGACGGAACAACCTTGAATGTCGGTGCAATCGCTACTATTCAAGTAGACTTTGGAACAGCTCACGGACTAGTTCCAGGAACTACAATTTTAAGTAATATCACATCAACACCAGCTCCTGAATTTAGTTCTACACAACGAACTTTACAAAGTTCGGGAACATGGGTAGCTACAGCATTTGTCAACGGAGTATTTGTTGCAATTAGAACAGGCTCAACAGCAACAAATAAATCTATCGATGGCCAAACTTGGACCCCCGGCGGTTTAATGCCATCGGCTGCAAACTGGACAGCAGCAGCAGGAGGAACAATTGGAAGTACAAATTATTTTGTTGCCGTTGCTTCCGGCGGTACATCCGCAGCATATTCTACAGACGGAGGCGACACATGGACCGCAGCCACATTACCGTCAAGCTCAACATGGAGCGCAGTAACATTTGTTAACGGATCATTTGTTGCGGTTGCATCGGGCGGCACAGCAGCAGCATATTCAACAAACGGTACTACATGGACAGCATCAACCTTACCATCGAGCTCAACTTGGTCCGATGTAACAGGTGGATTAATTGGATCTTCTGTTTACACCATAGCCGTTGCATCTGGTGGTACAGCAGCAGCATATTCTGTAGATGGAGGAGCAGGCTGGACAGCTATGGGCGCATTGCCAACAAGCACAACCTGGAGCACTGTAACATACGGAAATTCTAGATTCTTAGCTGTAGCTAGAGGAACTACCAACGCTGCAATTTCAACAAACGGTACTACATGGACCGCAGTGACATTGCCGACCAGTGCAAACTGGAACTGTTCTGCATTTGGTGACGATAATTTTGTAATCGTAGCAGACAGCGGCACACAAGCATTAACATCGTTCACTGGAGAAACTGGTTCCTGGACAGACAGAACATTAGCAGCAACGGCTACATGGGAAGAAATTGCTTACGGAAACTACAGTGGCTTAGGTATTTTTGCTGTGGTAGCTAGTGGCGGTGCAAATGCACTAAGCATATCTTTAACATCTGCTAATCATTCGCTAGCAGCTGGACCTTTTGTTATTACACAGGTTCCGTCTCCTAGCACATTTAGATATCCTGCAAGAACAACAGGATCAATTAGCACTATTAACGCAGGCTTAACTGGTATTGTTTATGTTAGACCAGACTCGTTCTTTGTACACAGACCATTTGACGGCGGCGTACAACTAGGAACAGGTGGTCCAAGCCATGCAGCGCAGGCTGTTCGACAAAGTAAAAAATACATTCGCTATCAATCAGGTAAGGGTGTAATGTATACCACAGGCGGACTGTTTGCACCGAGCTATAACATATCGGCAGCAACAGCTACAGATTTTCCAGTTAACAGTTACATAACATTTACCTGCGACGATACAGACCACGGCTTACAACCAGGTGCAACTGTTGAAATTATTGGCTGTAATAGCTTTGAATACAACGGAGAGTATACTGTTGAAAGTATTGTTGATGCAAGAAGATTTAGAGTTAGATCTCAAGCAGTATTAAGCACATTAAATGCTAGTTTAGGTACAGAAGCTAAAGTAATTTTAAAATACTGGCACGGATCAACAGTGCGTATTGGAGCATTTGACGAACAAAACGGAATATTCTATCAATACGATGGTCAGAGAATGTCTGTTGTAAGACGTTCAAGTACTAATCAGTTAACCGGTACTGTGGCAATTAATACAGAAAGCAACGTAGTTACAGGTACAGGAACTAGATTCCAAGATCAATTAAAAGCTGGAGATAAAATTGTACTTAGAGGTATGAGCCACACAGTTACAGCAGTAGCTAGCCAAACTTCTATGACAGTATCTCCAGACTGGCGCGGCGCAAACAATATTTCGGGCGCCAAGATTGCTATTACTCAAGACACTGTTGTTCCGCAAGAAGAATGGAACGTAGATACATTAGACGGATCCGGAAGCAGCGGTTACAATATTTTACCATGGCGTATGCAGATGTTGGGTATTCAATATTCTTGGTATGCTGTTGGTTTCATTGAGTTCATGCTAAGAGGTGGCGACGGTAGATTTGTATTCTTACATAGATTTAGACATTCTAACGTAACTACAGAAGCATACATGCGTACTGCTAACTTGCCTGTAAGATACGAAGTTGAAAATGCTGGCGCAAAAAGCAAATTAATGGCTACTATAAGTTCAGGAGCAACTTCTCTAACTGTTCAAGATGCATATTTCTTCCCAACTACAGGAACGGTGTACATTGACAACGAGTTAATAAGCTACAGCGGAAAGAGCGGAAATACTCTACAAAACTTAACCAGAGCTGCGTCAATGACTAACTTTACGGCAGGCCAAAACAGAACATTTACGGCAGGTGCAGCAGCTAGTCACACAGTTGGTTCAGGTGTTGTTTTAGTAAGTTGTACCTGTACTCCAACTATTAGTCACTGGGGATCTGCTTTATTAACTGACGGATTGTTTGACGAAGATCGTGGATATCTGTTCAACTATGCAGCTACAGGTTTAAGTGCTAGCACAACTAAACAAACAGCATTTATGATTAGACTAGCACCTAGCGTGTCTAACGCATTAACAGGAGACCTAGGAGAACGAGATCTTCTAAATAGAGCGCAATTGTTATTAAGTGAAATTGGTATAACTGCCGACAGCGGTACAGGTGCTATAGTTGTTGAGGGTGTACTAAACCCAAGAAACTATCCAACTAATCCTGCAAATATTATCTGGAACGGATTATCGAGTTCTGGTGCAGGCGGACAGCCGTCCTTTGCTCAAATTGCATTAGGAGGATCTGTAAACTGGGGAGGTACACCGATTACTACTGCCACTGCCGCTATTAACGGGGCAGTTACCGCTGCATTTACAGCCATAGGTATTGCTGCAGGCGGAACAACTTATGCAAATGCATTTAGAAATGACAGAAATACATTTATTATTACTGATGCTGCGTATGATGCATCCGGAATTCAAATAGGCGACACTGTTATTAATGCCACATACTTAGTTGGTAACAGAACTATTACTAACATTCAACGAAGCGGAATTAGTATCAGCGGTACATTCTATACAATTATTACTATGAATGCTAATGCTAGTGCTACTTCTCCTAACAATAGTAGTCAGAGCATTACTGTTCAAATTCCACAAACCGCTGCTTCATATGCAAGTACTAACTATCTATTCTTTACAAATGCATCTTGGAACTCGTCCGGTGCTTCTGTGGGAACTAGAGTTGCGCCATCGTTTACACAGTTTCCAGCAGGTACATCTGTTAGTGCTGTAACTACTAGACGATTAGGATCAACAATTGTTAGACGTGTTACTTTCACGCAGAACAGCAATGCAACACTAAATGCCGCAGGCACAGTGACATTTGAGTTTGGCGATCCTCAATACGCATTACCTGGAGAGCAGATTTTTGCGTTTACATGTAACCCCGGAGATAGAGCAACATTAACTTTAGAAAAATTAAAAGAGTTAACTACTACAGCTATTGGCGGAAGAGGTACTTTCCCCAATGGACCGGACGTATTAGCTATTAATATTCTAAAAGTTAGCGGAACTGCTGTTCCGTGTTCTGTGGTTCTTCGTTGGGGCGAGGCTCAGGCTTAACGATAAACTTAGACTTCTTCCACATGTCGATTTTAGAGTCCATAGACTTTTTAATCGACATGATGTTAGATCTAATGTCTGTTATTTCGGTTGGAATTCTTCCGCTGATTAAAAGCTGTTGATGATTTCGATCAATATAACTAACTTGCTCTTTTAATTTTCCTAACAGACTTGTTAATTCTGTTTTCAAAGATTGGTCAGTGATCTCTGAAATTTCTTTGACGTAGCGTTCAAAGTCTTCAATTACTTTTTTATTTGTTGTTAACGATGGAATCATTTTCTAGCACCAATATTGTATCTAATTTTGCTCTTATGAGCTGATTATTTAATGTTGTTTTTAGCCCAGTGTGTAAATTTTTTGGAAGATAATTTAAATTAGACCAACAAATTGTTTGATCTACGCTGCCAAAAAATTCTTCTTCGACTAGGCAAACATATGTGCCATATTCAAAACCCCTATCCTCACTGAGGTATAATTCTATAGGCAATAATCTTCCTACAGAATATTTTTCTAATAGAGGTTGAGCATCGGCTAATAATGAAGAAGATCTAGGAAAAGTTGGCACTGTCCATTTTTCTTCTTCTAATATTAGAAAGATTCTTCCGCTATTTTTGGCTAAAAATAGTAATCCGGCACGCTGTTGCATACCTATACTTATTGTGGATCTAGGTTGAATCGCCAATATCCTGGAGCATACTCGCCTTCAAAGCTCTTATACCAAGTGCCGTCGGCGTTCCATCTATACTGTATACCAGTTTTTAAATTTTGGAAAATTAAACTAATTTCGGTAAACTTAGAATTGTCTTCCGGGATAACAGTGTTTTCTAAATCGGTTATGTTTGCTAGGGCCTTGTATACTGTGCCTTCAAATATAACAATGTCGCCTTCGTAATAAACTATAGAACCAGTGACTGGATAATTAGAAATTTCCCATAACGGTAATAGGTCAATCCAGGCTGACCCGTTCCATTCTACTATTGTATTAGCACGAATAACTGGATCTGAGCCATTGGCATTTTTCCAAGCATCCGGGCCGTCATACGGATAATTTGGCGGAACATCTACTGTAGTACCGCGATTGTCGCTGTTATTAACATCGTCTAATACTAGATATCGAGTACCTGTTACAATACTTTGGTCAGAATCTTCTTTGTTTGGCCTCTTAGGATTAAACTTGTAAGGATCAACAATAGCATCAACGGTAGTTCTACCATTTGGATAAATGTCGCTAAAGATAATTGTATTGGATGGCTTGTCCTCTATGGTTACTAATAATATTGTAGGATCTAATTCGTTAACAACAAATGTACCTTCAATTTCTGATCCGTCGGGCTGTAAGAAGTAAATTTTACTAATTCCGCCTACATATCCGCCGTAGATATCTAACACTTTTGCCCAGTCTATTCGATCGCCTGTTTTTGTGGGGGGTGTTAACCCTGTTTCTGCAATAACTTCTGCAGGACTTACAATGCTGCAATCATAATCGTAGTCATTGCCATTGGCACTCTTTAATAATAGTAATCTCCACTTGCCCTCAACGTTCATTAGTCTAGTGCTAGGATCACCGCCATAAATTAAATCATCTAACGCTAAAATATCCCCAGTATCAGAGAACACATTCATAATTAAATTTCTAATAACACCAAGCCTCTTAACTTTAGCAGGAGGACTAATGTATATAGGCATTTCAAATTCCATACTACAAATGTCTATTTCACTTTCTGCACCAACAGGAATTGTTCTTGAACTAAAGTTCAACGATATTAAATTTAATACGCTAAGACTAGTCCAGTCGATGTAATTGTCTGTAGTTTGAATTTCTAAACTAGGATTAAACAAAACTAAAATTTGTTCTGTTAGTTGTAACTTTTGATCAGTGTTGCTGGTCCAAATATCCGCTTTCATTTTTAATTTAAACGGAGTCGGCATTAATCTTTCAACAGTATAGCCGCCACCTTGAACATTTTTATATTCAATTTCGCCGTTAACTTCTTCCCAAGCACGTTCTCTAATATTAAGTTTACTAACAAAGCTAGCGTCAGAAAGTCTGCTAGTATCTAATTCTAATCCTGTTATGTAACAAGAAATCTTTGGCACAGTTGCCATTTTGTTTTCGGAATTTTCTTTAATAATGCTAGCAACTTGTCTAGTCATATCTCCGTAGACAACAGGAACATGTCTTAGTGTGCCATCGCCGGTCTTGTACTTAAACCCTATAAACACACGCATGAATTGTGTGACATATCGTCTTATCTGTCCATCGTAAAAGAAATCCATTATTCGTCTGCCTTAGGTCTAAGAGCTTTTGACAAGCTCTGCTTTTCTTTAATTTGTTTGCCGTTAATTGTACTAACCGCAGGATTATTAATAAATGTAGTCTTTTGAGTCAGTCTTACATCTTTGTCTAAGAATACATTGTTTGGCGAGCCCCCGTCTACAACATCTTCGTAACCCATATTGCTCATAGTCATTCTGTTTACATCTTCCACCTTTGCCCACCTTCTTCCGTTAAATCTAAATAATCTCTTTGGCAAATAATCTGTTCTTAAATGGTACTGGCCTTCAACTGGCTGTAATGGGAATGCTATTCCGGCAGTGAAAGGAGCACCATTTGGAGGAATACCGTCGCCGTCTCCGGTTAACGGACCATCGTAGTCTGGACTCTGGTATATTGTAGATGCCGTGGAGCCGACATATACAGGATTTCCATCTTGATCAAACAAAGGATTTCCATTTTCGTCTGTGGCTCTAGTCTGAACACTGGCATCTAACTCCGTTGAATCAACTGTTACTAATTCCGGTCTACCAGCTGCATCTTTCTGCAACATATAGTGACGAGTAGTATCGTATCCGCTTCTAGGAGAATCGCTTTCGGCTTGATCAAGAACTGCTTGTGTAATCTGCATTTCTTTTTCATAGGTACTCATGATGTCTCTTAGACTTTGATCGCTGTCTTCTCCGGCTGCTAGGTCTAAAATTTCTTTGAACTCTTGACTATCTACTAACGGTTTGCATTTAGCACGATATAAATGAGGATACCATGTAACTGAAAATCCTTCAGCAGCTCTAGTAACTTCCTCTATAACATAATATCTTTTTAATGCAAACTGCAAATCGTTAAGGGCATACTCATCTTTTAAATGCGGTAACTCTAAAACATCACCAGAAATTAATTTTCTTCCTAACTTTTCTACAGTGTCGTTGATGTGAAAAGTTATAAAAATAGTATCGTTTTGTAAGAATAAACCAAATTGACTTAAATTAAAGTCAGTGTCTTGTAGGTTATATACGCCTCTTAACATATAAATGTCTTTGTCGTATTTCCTATCTCTATTTTCTAAAAACAATAAATCTTGTATATTGTTGACGCTGTTGGAGTTATATGTAGGAGTAGCTTGTGTTTCTTCTAGGTTAGATCCCGGGCCTAAATACTTGTGTATAAAGACGTCAGTTCCGCCCACTTGAAACATCTCCCAAACGGATTTATCAATAAATTTATAATCGTTGCCCTTTTGCGGGCGGTATAAGCTGAGTCTTGGCATAGTAGTATATTTACCGCTACGATAAATACTAGCATGAGCCAAATAGATCAATCTCGTCAAAAAGTCTACGATTACTGCAAAGCTATGCTGGGTGACGGCATGGTTGATGTAGAACTAGATCCAATACATTATCAAACCGCACTAGACCGCGCTCTAGCAGTATTTCGCCAACGCAGCGATAATGCTGTAGAAGAAAGTTATGCATTTCTTACGATAAATGAGGATCAAAACGAATATATTCTTCCTAAAGAAATTCAGCAGGTAAGACAAATCTTTAGGCGTAGTATTGGTTCTAGAACAGGCAACGGCTCCGGTGGAACAGTATTTGAGCCGTTTAATTTAGCCTATACAAATACATATTTGTTAAGTTCTACAAACATGGGCGGATTATTAACATATGAGCTTTTTGCACAGTATCAAGAGCTTGTAGGAAAAATGTTTGGTAGCTTTATTAATTTTACATGGCAACCTCAGAGTAGAAAATTAATGATTCAGCAACGCCCTAGAGGCAGCGAAGAAGTATTGCTTTGGGTTTATAATACTAAACCAGATTTTGCTATTATTGAAGATACCTATGCAAGCCAATGGATCAAAGATTATAGTTTAGCAAACTGCAAAATGATGTTAGGACAAGCACGTGAAAAGTTTAGCCAAATTGCTGGCCCCCAAGGTGGCGGAAGCCTAAACGGCGCTGCAATGAAAGCAGAAGCTACAGCCGATTTAGAACGACTAACTAAAGAATTGGAAACATTAGTTGCCGGCGGATCTGGTTATACATTTATTATAGGTTGACCTTAGTATAGTAAATCTGTTATAATGATCGTAATTGGAGGACATTATGATCATTGGTATTTGCGGATTTATTGGCAGCGGTAAAGATACTATTGCTGACTATCTAGTTAATTTTCACGAGTTTAGACGAGAGTCTTTTGCTAACACACTTAAAGATGCTGTAAGCTCGGTGTTTGGATGGGACCGGACGCTGTTAGAGGGGCGTACCAAAGAAGCCCGAGAGTGGCGTGAGCAGGTAGATCCGTGGTGGGCAGAACGCCTAGACATGCCTACACTTACACCTAGATGGGTCCTACAATACTGGGGTACAGAAGTTTGCCGCAAAGGCTTTCATGACGATATCTGGATTGCCAGCTTAGAAAATAAACTCCGCAATAGCAAAGACAACGTAGTAATTTCAGATTGTCGTTTTCCTAATGAAATTACAAGTATTAAAAACGCCGGTGGAAAAATTATTTGGGTAAAGCGCGGAGAACTACCTGACTGGTATGACACTGCTGTGGCAGCAAATCAAGGCCATAACTGGGCTTTTCAAGAACTAAAGATGCGTAAAATTCACGCTTCGGAAACTGCCTGGGTAGGCACAGACTTTGATGCTGTAGTTGACAACAACGGAACAATTGATCAACTTTATAAACAAGCATCAGATCTTTTGCTCAAAAAAGAAACAACTAAGTTAGATATTATATTGCCTCAAGACTGTTAATAGTCAGCAACAAGATCTCCTTGTCTCCAGGTAATACCCTCTTTACCTAGCACTTGGGCGCAGTTAGAGCATACTGTTTTTAAGTTTGTAATTCGGCAATTGTCTAAATTGCCGTCTACATGAAATACTCTAAACACCTCACGATGCGGACTTTTAAATCCGCATTTGTCGCAGGTGTTTTTCATTTTATATCCAGCTCGTTGCCATCTTGGTATACCGTGTCCTAACCCGTGTGTCATGCAAATTTCACAGAGACTTCTATAATAAGTTCTGTTGTTTTTCTTGTAATTAATAGCTCGGGGTCGTTGCCCACACCTACAAAGCGGTCTCATACAAATATTTACACCTTTTTAGCCCCTTTTTCTCAAGGCATAACTGCCCATTTTTAGATTATATCGCTAAATATTATGAGCAACTATTACCAGGAGAATAAGTAATGGCACTAGTATCCCCAGGCGTAGAAGTTACGGTAATTGATGAGAGTTTTTACACACCAGCTGAGCCTGGTACTACTCCCCTTATCGTAGTAGCTACCGCAGAGAATAAATCGAACGCAGCAGGTACAGGTACTGCTGTTGGAACAACACAAGCCAATGCAGGCAAAGTGTTTAGAATCACAAGCCAGCGTGAGCTTGTAGATACGTTTGGTGTTCCTTTCTTTGAAAAGACAGCAAGTTCAACACCAATTCACGGATCGGAAAGAAACGAATACGGTCTATTAGCAGCTTACAGCTTTTTAGGCGTAAGCAATTCTGCATTTATTGTACGTGCAGATGTTAATCTTGACGAATTAGAAGCACAGGCAACTGCCCCGGGAGCAGAACCTATTGATGGAACATGGTGGGTTGACACCCTGGCTACATCTTGGGGTATTCAAGAATGGAATGGTGCCGCAGCTACTACAACAGGCGGCCAGAAGTTTGCAGTTAAGACACCTATCGTATTAACGGACGATGACGAGTCAAAAGTTGAATCAAATGCTCCAAGAGGCTCAGTTGGAGTAATCGGCGACTACGCTATTATTTTCCAAACAGTTTTAGGTACTGGCTCTTATACAGCTAGCAGAGAATTAGCAACTGTTTGGTTCAAATCTCCAGGCGGCACATACGCATTAGGCGCATCAGTAGATGCAGGCGAATGGGTACTAGTTGGTAGTCCACAATGGAAAGCTAGCTGGCCAACAATTTCCAGCACTACAACTACTGCATTGCCAACAGGCGTATTAAAAATTAACGGCAATACTGTTAACATCAGCAGCGGTTCTTCAAGAGCAACTGTTGCAGCATCTATTAACTCTGTAGGTATTGCAAACGGTATTAGCGCCAAAGCAGTTGGCGGTGGTTTACAAATTTATTCCGATGGTGAAGATTCTAGCACAACAGATTCAACATCATCATCTAAAGGTATTTTAGATTTAACAGGTACAGATACAGCAGTGCTAACTGCATTAGGTCTAAGCCTAACTAACACAGTATACTATCCACCTTCATTACAACAAACACCACACACTTTAGTTCCAGCATGGAAATCAAATAGTGCTACACCACGTCCAAGTGGATCTATTTGGATTAAAACTACTGAACCTAACTTAGGTGCTCGTTGGATTATTAAGCGTTGGAACTCTGCAACTAAGACATGGATTGAATATAGCGCACCAATTTATGCTTCGACTGAAGCAGCACTATATTACCTAGATCGTTCGGGCGGTGGCCAAAATATTGCCGCAGACAGTCTATTTGTACAGTCAAATGCAGACCAAGAATTGGGACAAGATGCAACTGCTAAGTTCCGTGTATGGAAAAAGAAAGCATCCGGTCAAACTGTAATTACTTCTGCTGCAATTACTGATGACACACTAACTGCTGGTTCTTATACATTTGCTGTAGCAGAATCTTTAGCAGGAAGTTTAGATCTAAGCAGCGATGTAACAGTTACATTTACTGCAACAACAGGTTCTGGCTCAGGCATTGTAGATGCTAACGCTATTGCAACAGCAATTAACGCAGCAGGATTTGTTCACGTAGCAGCTGAAGTAACAGCAGATAACGAACTACAGATCAGTCACAGAGCAGGTGGGGATATTCACTTCACAGACGGTACTGGTACACCTTTAGCAGATATCTTCACAGTATACGGCATTGAAGATGGCGAGGGTACATCAAACTTCTATGATTTATCTGACCTAGCGCCTGCAGATCCGCATGATTATATTGCTACTAACTGGACACCATTAGCAGCAGATGAGTTAAGATTCAATGCTACTTCAAGCGAGCCACTAGCAGAGCCAGAAGACGGCCAACTTTGGTACAATCCAAACTTTGGCGAAGTTGACATTATGGTTCACAACGGTTCTATTTGGGTTGGTTACAAAACAGCAACAAGCCCTTACTATGCATCAGCAACAGGCGACAAGACAGATCCAAACGGACCTATCGTTGCAGCCAGCATGCCAACTGTTCAAAGTGATGGTACACCGTTAAGAAATGGTGATCTATGGATCAGCACAGCTGACCTAGAGAATTTCCCAACTATCTACAAATTCAATCCAGATGGCGGAAACACTATTGCAGAAAAATGGCAATTAGTTGACAAGACTGATCAAACAACAGAAGAAGGTGTCTTGTTTGCAGATGCACGTTATGGTATCAGCGGTGCAACAGGCGACGAAGCTGCTACAATCAAAGAATTGTTAGACAGCAACTATGTTGACTTTGACTGCCCAGATCCAGCATTGTATCCAAAGGGTATGTTACTATGGAACCTACGTCGTTCCGGTGGTAACGTCAAGCAATACAAGAACAACTATGTTAACCAAGCTGAAAAGAATATTCGTTACGAAGCATTATACAACGATGTAGGATCTGAGCCAGTTATCGGTGACGGTCAAAGCACATATGCTACTGATCGTTGGGTAACAGCTTCTCCAAACAACGAAGACGGTTCTGGTAGCTTTGGACGTAAAGCTCAACGTGCTCTAGTAGTACAGAAGTTGAAGAGCGTTATCGACACTAGTTCAGAAGCAAGAGATGAAGAGCGTAGAAACTTCAACTTAATTGCTGCACCTGGTTACCCAGAAACACTAAGCAACTTGATCAACTTAAACATTGATCGTGGCTTAACAGCATTCGTAGTTGGCGATACACCATTACGTTTAGAAGCAGATGCTACTAGCTTAACAGCATGGGGTACTAATGCTAACGGTGCATTAGACAACGGCGATGCAGGTATTGTTAGCTATGACGAATATGCTGCGGTATGGTATCCAAACGGATTTACCACAGACCTAGGCGGCGCTAACGCAGTTGTTCCAGCTAGCCACATGATGCTAAGAACTATTGCTCTAAGCGACCAAGTTTCTTACCCATGGTTTGCTCCAGCAGGTACAAGACGTGGTGGTATTACTAACGCAACATCCGTTGGTTATATTGACGCAGCCACTGGCGAATTCCAGAGCGTGGCATTAAACGAAGGTCAGCGCGATACATTGTATGATCTAAAAGTTAACCCAATTCCGTTCTTTGTTGGAGTTGGACACGTTGCATACGGTCAGAAGACTCGTGCAAGAAATGCTTCTGCACTAGACAGAATCAACGTAGCACGTTTAATTGTATATCTACGCAGCCAGTTGAACAAGCTAGCTCGTCCATATATCTTTGAACCAAATGACAAGATTACACGAGATGAAATCAAAGGTGCTGTAGAAAGCCTATTACTAGAATTAGTAGGTTTAAGAGCTCTATACGACTTTGCGGTTGTTTGCGATGAGTCTAACAACACACCAAGCAGAATTGATCGCAACGAACTATATGTAGATATTGCAATTGAGCCAACAAAAGCAGTTGAATTTATCTACATACCATTGCGTGTCAAGAACACAGGAGAGATTTAAAAATGGCACTAACTTC
>JACCDX011785748.1_pt1 | contig 22829 bp, 19 predicted proteins | sample 7449681 | NCBI WGS metagenome assembly JACCDX01 (sample SAMN15323450, study PRJNA562643) | freshwater metagenome | isolation source: river surface water | place: USA:Blue River Watershed | collected 2017-08-18
CTCGGCCACGCCAGGAAGCCAGCCCAGATTGGCCATCCGGCCCCAGACCAGGGCCAGGCCCGAGAGGCCCATGACCATGGCAAACGAGGAGATCGGCAAGGCCTTTAAAAAAGGCGCCGCGGGAGCGTGGCCACCTGCCTGGGCGGGGGCAGCTGCAGCAGAAGACGGGGGGTTGGAAGCAGATGATGGTGTGGACATAAACGGCCTAGATACAGGACTCCAAAGGGACCTCAGAAAGACTGGCGACAGACAGGGCTTATAGGGAATCCACAAAAACCACTGTAAGGGCTTGCAGTTTATCGCCCGGCAATGTACTGTACGTTTATTCAGTAACGGTCTGCCGATTGAAACAACCACTGGGACACAACCTGGCCATGAAAGCACTCACCCCCCGCCAACAAGAGATTTTAGATCTGATCCGCCGCCACATTGATCAGACAGGCTTTCCCCCCACCCGCATGGATATCTGCAACGCCTTGGGCTTTAAGTCACCCAATGCAGCCGAAGAGCATCTGCGGGCCCTCGAACGCAAAGGCATGGTGGAACTAAGCTCGGGCACATCACGCGGTATTCGCTTGTTGGGCGAAAAGCTCGCTGCCGATCTCATGGGCATTCCGCTGGTGGGCCGTGTGGCCGCAGGCCAGCCCATCTTGGCCCAAGAACACATCGAGGCCCGCTATGCACTCGACCCTGCACTCTTTGCGCAGACGCCTGATTACTTTTTGAAAGTGCGCGGCATGAGCATGCGCGATGCCGGCATTCTGGAAGACGATCTCTTGGCAGTGAAAAAATTGGCCGATGGTGGCAGCAGTGTGCGCAACGGCCAGATCGTAGTGGCCCGTATTGAAAACGATGTCACGGTCAAACGCTTTCAGCGCGATGGCCGCAACATTGTGCTGCTGCCCGAAAACCCCGACTTCCAGCCCATCGTGGTCACTCCCCACCAGGAAGACTTCGTACTCGAAGGCCTGGGCATTGGCGTGATTCGCAATCCCAAAGTGTTGTCGTAAGGCGATAGCCATGAACACCCCGCATCCTGCCGTCTGGAAAGGCCAGGCCTTGCATCAGACACCTGGCACTGGCATCAGCAGCAGTTTTCGTCTGCTGGATCGAGAACTGCCGGGCAATGGCTGGCCACGGGGCACACTGATCGAACTTCTGGTCAATCACTTGGGCATTGGCGAGTTTCGATTTCTCGCGCCCACACTGCGCAGCCTGACCCAATCGGGCCAACATGTGGTGCTGCTTACACCACCCCATCTTCCGTATGCCCAGGCCTTTGATGCACTGGGTGTTGATTCCAGCAAGGTGGTGGTGGTCAATGCACAGACACCGGTTGATCGGCTGTGGGCCGTAGAGCAGACCATGAAAAGCAATGCGTTCGGAGCCCTGATCACCTGGCTCGATGATCTTCCCGCCGAACATCCACGTTCGCATCAGGCCACATCACTCACGCGGCCCGACCGCATACGTCGGTTGCAACTTGCGGCCAGCCGCACCCAGGGTCTGGTGTTTGCGTTTCGGCCCTTTGCCGCCCAACACCATGCCTCGCCTGCACCACTGCGTTTAGCGCTCTTGCCACGCCGTTATCCCGATCTGGCCGTGCAGGTTCTGAAACGCCGCGGCCCGGTCATGTCCACACCGATCGATATCGCCATACCCGTTCCCGGCACCGGCCTGCGCCCAGTGGAGCCACGCGACAAAGACCAGGCCATTGTTCTTGGCACATCCCCGCATGTTGTGGATCGCTTCCGTTATTCCCGTTCGCTATCGGGCGCCCTTTCTTCACCCACTTCCGATCTCCGTTCGACAGCAGGCCAGTGAAACGGCCCCGCAGGCCGTTGCACGCATGGCCCGGCTGGGCCTGCAGTTCACACCCTGCGTCACACTGGCCGATCAGAACCAGGCGGTGCTTATGGAAGTGCAGGCCAGTCTGCGCCTATGGGGCGGGCAGGATCATTTGCTGCAACGGATAGGCCATGCATGGCAGGCCTTTGGCTGGCAAGATCCCGACCGCATCACCACGGCGGCTGCGCCCACCGCGCGGGCCGCACTCTGGATTGCACTCTCCAGCGCATGGCAGGCCGCCACGCTATCCAATAGCATGCGCAGTGCGCCCACCGATCCCACCATTGTGGTGAACGCATCAACACTTGCCCGTGCGCTGCATGCACTGCCACTGGCCCACATTCCTGAATTGCATGCACATACCGTGCTGTTGGATCGCATGGGCATTCGCACCTTAGGCCAGCTGGAGAAACTTCCCCGCGCGGGACTGACACGCCGATTTGGCCGGCCGCTGCTGCACGTGTTAGACACCGCCTTTGGCCGCAGCCCCGACCCCCACACCTGGATCACCGCGCCCGATACCTTTGCACAGCGCCGCGAGCTTGCAGCACGGGCTGAACATGTGCCCATGATGGAGCATGCACTGCTGTGCCTATTGCACGAACTCTCGGGATGGCTGCATGCACGGCAAGCCGGCATTGAACGGTTCACCGTGGTGATGCATCACGATGACCCGCCGCCCACCACACTCACACTGGGATTGGCGAGCACCACACGCGATCTGCAGCGCTTTGCACAGGTGCTGCACGAACGGCTGGCACGATTCGAACTGCCGCGGCCGGTCTACGATGTGGAAGTACAGGTGGATCAGACCACGCCACTTGCCCACCAGACCATGGGATTTTTAGCCGATGCGGCTGCGCCCGGCGCTGCGGGTTCAAGATCCATCATGCCCACGGCACTCGTAGAGCTGATGGAGCGATTGCAGGCACGGCTTGGGGCGACGCAGATTCACTATCTCCACCATCACAACGACCACCGGCCTGAACACGCCTGCACATTAGCCCACAGCGCAGCACCATCGGCTGCACCGTGGAGCGTGCAGCCCGACACGCCGCATCGGCCCACCTGGCTTTTAACTGCACCACTTCCCCTGACCGTGAAGGCCCATCGGCCTGTGTACTACGGCCCTCTGCAGCTGCTCTGCGGCCCCGAACGCATTGAAGCCGGATGGTGGGAAGACTGCGCACAGCAGCAGGTGCAACGCGATTACTTTATTGCGCGCTCACTGCACGATGAGCTGCTGTGGGTGTTTCGTACACCCGCCCATCAGTGGTATTTGCACGGCTTTTTTAGCTGAGATGCAGATCGGTTGCCATGGAGTTCGCCGAGTTTTTTTGCCGGTCTAACTTTTCATTTCTGCAGGGCGCATCGCACCCCGCAGAATGCATTGAACGCGCCCATGCGCTGGGCTATCGGGCACTGGCCATCACCGACGAAGCCTCGGTGGCCGGCGTGGTCCAGGCCCATGTCATGGCCAAATCCCTGGGCATTCAATTTATTGTGGGCGCACAGTTTGCAGCCCCTGAGCTGCATGGACAGCTTGCCGTGCTGGCCACCTCACGGCAAGGCTATGCACAGCTAGGCCATCTGATTACCCAGAGCCGGCGACGGGAGGTCAAGGGCCACTACCGCCTATGCCTGACCGATCTGGAATCGGGACTGCCCGACTGCCTGGTGCTGTGGATGCCCGATCCAAATCACAGCCCGGTGGACCACCATCGGAGTGCACAGTGGCTAAAACAACGGTGTTCGGATCGGCTCTACATCGCCTGCACACTTCTGCTGCGCAGCCACGATGCCGTCTGGCGCGATCAGCTGCAGGCCTTGGGCGCACTGCTGCGCATTCCGGTCACCGCCAGCAGCGATGCACTCATGCACGTACGTTCCCGAAAGCCTCTGGCCGACACGCTGTGTGCCATTCGTTATGGCACCACGATTGCAGACTGCGGACGACGGCTCACCCCAAACGCCGAGCAACACCTGCGTACACGTCTGCGTTTGGCGCGTTTGTATCCGGCTGCCATGCTCGCCACCAGCCTAGAGATTGCCCAGCGCTGCAAGTTTTCATTGGATGAGCTGCGCTACGAATACCCCGATGAAATCGTGCCACCTGGCCTCACCCCCACGCAGTGGCTTCGCCATCTGACCGAAGAAGGTATTCGCACACGCTTTCCCAAAGACCGCTACCCCGACGGCATTCCCAACAGCGTGCGGGCCCAGATCGAACACGAACTGGCCCTGATTCACGAACTGCACTTTGAGGCCTACTTTTTAACGGTCTACGACATCGTGGCCTTTGCACGGCGCCAGGGCATCTTGTGCCAAGGCCGTGGATCGGCGGCCAATTCCGCCGTCTGCTACTGCCTGGGCATTACCGAAGTGGATCCCTCGCGAATGGCGATGCTCTTTGAACGCTTTATTTCCAAAGAGCGCAATGAGCCGCCTGACATTGATGTCGATTTTGAACATCAGCGGCGTGAAGAGGTCATTCAATATATTTATCAAAAATACGGCCGCGACCGTGCAGCCCTGGCCGCATCGATCACCACGTATCGGCCCCGCTCGGCCCTGCGCGATGTCGGCAAGGCCTTAGGCATGGATGCCCAATGCATTGATCATGTGGCCAAACACCACCAATGGTGGGATGGCCGTCAGGTTGATGCGCAGTTATTGCACGCACAGCTTGATCGCCTGCAGGCACTGCTCGCATCTTCTGCCCATGCGCCACCGCCATTGCATACGCCCTCACCTGCGCAATGCGAACGGTGGGCCATGCTGTGCAATCAGCTGATGGGGTTCCCGCGGCACCTGTCACAGCATGTGGGCGGATTTGTGATCGCACGGCATCGGCTCTCCGATCTGGTGCCCGTTGAAAATGCGGCCATGCCCGAGCGCAGCGTGATTCAGTGGGATAAAAACGCTATCGAGGCCTTGGGATTACTCAAAGTCGATGTGCTGGCCCTGGGCATGCTCTCGGCCATTCGTCGTGCATTAACGTTCATCAGCGAGAAAGAAGGCCGAACCGTTCAGATGCAGGATATCCCCGCCGAAGACCCTGAGACCTACGACATGATCTGTGCCGCACAGACCGTCGGCGTGTTTCAGATTGAATCGCGGGCCCAGATGGCCATGCTGCCGCGACTGCAGCCACGTTGCTTCTACGACCTGGTGATTGAGGTGGCAATTGTGCGGCCCGGACCGATTCAGGGGGGCATGGTCCACCCCTACCTGCGGCGGCGCCAAGGCTTAGAGCCCGTTGAGTACCCGAGTGCCAGCGTGCGCGAGGCCCTCTCACGCACACTGGGCGTGCCGATCTTTCAAGAACAGGTGATGCAGCTGGCCATGTTGGCCGCAGGATTTTCTGCGGGCGAGGCTGATCAGCTGCGACGCTCCATGGCGGCATGGCGGCGCAAAGGCGGGCTTGAACACTTTCATGATCGCGTGGTCGACGGCATGCTGATGCGCGGCTACACACGCGAATTCGCCGAACGTGTCTTTCGGCAAATGGAAGGGTTTGGCGAATACGGATTCCCGGAATCCCACGCGGCAAGCTTTGCACTGCTGGTCTATGTCAGCTGCTGGATCAAGCGGCACCACCCCGATGCATTCTTAGCCGCGCTGCTCAATGCACAGCCTCTTGGGTTTTATTCGCCATCGCAGCTTGTGCAAGATGCCCAACGCCATGGCGTCACGGTCCACCCGGTCGACATCAACTGCAGCCATGTGGAGAGCCACCTTGAACTCGATGCATCCATCGATGCACCGGCATGCCCTGCTGGCCCTGCCCCGCGCGACACATCCAGCACAGCACAGCGTATGCCGGTGCGGCTTGGATTAAACCGTATCGCCGGACTCTCCAGCGAGGCAATGCACCGCATTGCTGCCGCACAGCCGTTTCGAGATGTCGATGACGCGTGCATAAGGGCCCAGCTCAATCGGACCGATGTGCAGGCCCTGGCCGAAGCCGGTGCGCTCGCCCGGCTGGCCGGCCATCGGCATCAGGCGGTATGGCAGGCAGCCGCGTATCGGCCCATGCCTGAGGTGCTGCATAACACCCGTATTGATGAACCACGGCTCACACTGCCCGCCCCCAGCGAAGCCGAAAACCTTGTAGCCGACTATGCGCGTTTAGGCCTTACGCTGGGCCGGCACCCCATGGCCATGATCCGCGAAAAACTAGCCGCGCTGGGCGTGCAGCCGGCCGGCGCCCTTGCCCACTTTCGCCACGGCCAGCTGGCACGGGCTGCGGGATTGGTGACCCACCGTCAGCGGCCGGCCACAGCCAGTGGCACCTTGTTTATTTCCCTAGAAGACGACACCGGGATGATCAATGTGATCGTATGGCCCGATGTCTTAAAACGCTTATACGATGCGGTCCTCTATTCACAGCTGATGATGGTGTGGGGCGTATGGCAACGTGACACCACGCTGGACCCGCAGGCACCTGGGCAGGTGCGCAATCTGCTCGCCCAGCGGGTTGAAGACCGCGGCGACCTGCTCCATACCATCGTGGGTGAACTGCCCACCCACTCGCGTGATTTTCATTAAACGCAGGCGGTAAACCTTAGCGTGAGGCCCTTGATACGTTGCCGGCGGGGGCGCCCGACGCGATGCCCGACGTTGCACCCGGCGTGCGCTCATCGGGATCCGGTGTAAGCCCATACGGCGCGGTCAGATCCCAGACATGGCCGGGGATCATGGACTTCATACGCTTGGGCTCTTCGCGGCGCAGATGAATCACGCTCTCGATGGCCTTCATCTCCACGCGGGCCCGCGCAAACTCCAGGCCACGGGGACCGACCTTGGGCATCAGCCAGCCCACGATCGGCCGCAGCCAGTTGGGCATGGAACGCAAGGGCAGCCCGCCCGCGGCGCGACAGGTGTTTTCCAAAAATCCTTTCACCGGACCGGCCCGTTTGCCACGGCTGCCGGGTGTGGCCACCTGCACCTCATCGCCCAACAACGACAACAACTCTGAACCCGTATCGTTGCGCACGATCAGCCATTGCTGGCCCTCACCCCCCATGTAGCCCACGGTAATGTCGGCCAAGGCATTGGTGTAATCGACACAGGTGCGGCAGGTCAGCGGAAAAAAATCAGATGGCAGCTTGGAAAGCGGCAGCATCAGAAATGGAATACGTTTGATCTTGCCGTTGGTGTAGCGGATCTCCACGTGATAGTCCGCGCAGAACTCAAGATAGGTGATCGTCTCGGGCGCATCGGTGAGCAGCTGCAAAAACTGATGAAAGCGCTCGGTCGTGGTGTTGTCCGAGCATGGCGTTCCAATGACATAGAGCCGCTTGAATCCGAGCTCTTTTTCAAGGGACCGCAGCGCGTAGACCTGGCAGGGAATACCGATGACTGCCAGGCGTTCAATGCCCTGCGCACGTGCCGGCTCCAGCATGGCCAGAAGCGGGGCATAGCCCATACGCATGCCGCGGCACTTGGCGAGATCTTCCTTGGTGCGCACCAGCGTAGGAACAGGCCGCCAGGCATCGTTTGGATCGGGCGACATGGTGAGCACTGCATCCACCATTTTTTCTTCCAGCAAACGCTCGGCGATGCGCGTGGTGATGCCCGTCCACTGGGCACCTGGCCGCGGATCTTTTAACGCCGCCCGAAACAGAATCTGATACGGGCCGAAAAAACACTCATCGGCCTGATAACGACGACGGGCCCTGCCATGGACCTGACGCTCCATGGCCGGATAGTCGGGGGCGATGAACTGGCACGCTGTGGCGCAACGCTTTGGGTTCGAGGTGCGTGACACACCGCAGTCGGTGCACAGGTCACGATGGGGGGCCTGCTCAACCGAGGACCAGACCTGCATCTTGGTTTAGGCGGACAGGCCGCGCTCGAGATCGGCTTTTAGATCGTCGATATCTTCCAGGCCGACCGCAATACGCAGCAACGCCTGCGAGATGCCCGCACGTTGACGGGCCTCTTCGGAGATGCGGCCATGGGTAGTCGTGCCCGGATGGGTGATGATGGTCCGCGTATCACCCAGGTTGCCGGTGATCGACATGATCTCCAATCGATTCACCACACGATGGGCATTCGCGCGTTGTTCCTCTGGCGTAGCGCCCTTGACTTCAAACGACACAATGGCACCGCCGGCCGACTGCTGACGCATGGCCAAGGCATGCTGCGGGTGCGAGGGCAGCCCGGGATACAGCACACGGGCTACCGCCGGATGCTTCGATAACCACGTGGCCAACGCCAACGCCGATGCGCTATGGGCCTTCATGCGGATATCAAGGGTCTCGAGACTCTTATGCAGAATCCACGCATTAAACGGGGCCAACGATGGGCCGCAGGTGCGCACCACCTGAAGAATCGGATCGATCAGCTCAGCAGGACCGGCCACTGCGCCGCCCAACACCCGGCCTTGGCCATCGATGTACTTGGTGGCCGAATGCAGCACAAGATCCGCGCCGAAGGCCAACGGCTGCTGAAGTGCAGGCGTGCAAAAACAGTTGTCGACCACAAACGTAATGCCGTGGGCCTTGGCCACCGCCGAGATGGCTGAGATGTCCGCGATTTCGGTGAGCGGATTCGACGGGGTTTCAAGATAAAAAAGCTTGGTGTTGGGCAAGACCGCAGCCTTCCATGCCGCAGGATCGGTGAGCGATACATAGGTAATGCCCACGCCAAACTTGGCCATGTAGTTATCAAAGAGCTGCACGGTGGAGCCAAACAGGCTGGGTGTGGTCACCACATGATCGCCGGCCTTCAGCAGGCCAAGGCAGGTGGCCAGAATCGCAGCCATGCCCGAGCTGGTCGCCACACAACGCTCGGCCCCCTCCATGGAGGCCAGACGCTCTTCAAACATCTGCACCGAAGGATTGGTAAACCGCGAGTACACGACGCCTGGCTCTTTGTTTTGAAACCGACGGGCCGCCTGCTCGGCGTCATCGAAGACAAAGCTTGAGGTGAGGTACAGCGCTTCGGAATGCTCACCAAAGTCGGAGCGTGTTGTGCCAGCGCGCACCGCGCGGGTCGCGAATTTCAGGTCACGCTGCGTCGCCGACTTGGGCGTTTTCTTATTCGTCATCGCTGGATAAGTTTAAAGCCAACTGCTTGCGCGTAGCCTCAGACCCACCTTGTATGCGCGAGGATTCCAGAATGTCGAGCAGCTTGGCCGTGACATCGCCGGTAATGTAATGGCCATCAAAGCACGACGCCTCAAGCCCCGAGATACCACGGTTAAGCGTCATGACATCGGCCCGCATGGATTCAATGTCTTGGTAGAGCAACGCATCGGCACCGATGGCCCGGCAGATTTCCTCATCGCTGCGGTTAAAGGCGATGAGTTCTCCGCGCGTGGGCATATCAATGCCATAGACATTGGGAAAACGCACCGGTGGGGCAGCAGAGGCAAAGATCACACGCTTGGCGCCTGAATCACGGGCCATCTGCACGATCTCTTGGCTGGTGGTGCCACGGACAATCGAGTCGTCGACGATCAACACGCTCTTGCCCTTGAACTCATAGGGAATCGCATTGAGTTTTTGGCGCACCGACTTCTTGCGTGCCGCCTGGCCGGGCATGATAAAGGTGCGGCCGATGTAGCGGTTCTTGATAAAGCCTTCGCGGTAATCGATGCCCAGCCGCATGGCCAGCTGCATGGCGGCCGGACGGCTGGAGTCGGGAATCGGCATGACCACATCGATGGCCCCGCTCGGAAATGCAGCCCTCACCTTTTCAGCGAGCGATTCACCCATTTTCAGACGGGCATCGTAGACACTCACGCCATCGATCACCGAATCAGGGCGGGCGAAATACACGTATTCAAAGACACAGGGGTTGAGTACCGTGTTTTGGGCGCAGACCTTGGAGTGGACCTCGCCATCCAGCGTAATGATCACGCACTCGCCAGGGGCGATATCGCGCACCGGCGTAAAGCCAAGGCCCTGAATGGCTACGCTCTCTGAGGCCACCATCCATTCATCGCCCAAATCGGTCCGGTTCTGGCCTAGGGCCAGCGGGCGGATACCGTGGGTGTCACGAAACGCCACCACACCAAAGCCCGCAATCATGGCAACGCAGGCGTAGGCTCCGCGAACGCGGGCATGCACCGCCGACACCGCCGCAAACACTGCAGCGGGATCGAGCGAAAGGCCCGACACGGCCTGCTGCAACTCGTGCGCAAACACATTGAGCAGCACTTCGGAGTCGGATTCGGTGTTGATATGACGGCGATCACGCCGGTACATGTCGAGCTGCAGCTCTTCGGCATTGGTGAGGTTGCCGTTATGGCCCAGCACAATGCCAAACGGCGCATTCACATAAAACGGCTGGGCCTCTTCAGAGTTGCCTGCATTGCCCGCTGTGGGGTAGCGCACATGGCCAATGCCCATTGCGCCCTGCAGGTTGCGCATATTGCGCGTGCGAAACACATCACGCACCAGGCCATTACCCCGATGGATATGAATGCGCTTGCCCTGTGCCGTGGCGATACCGGCGGCATCTTGACCACGATGCTGCAGCAACAGCAGACCATCGTAGAGCAGCTGGTTAACCGGCGAATGGCCAACAATACCAATCACGCCACACATGCAAAGGCCTCCTGATTTGGATAACCGTGATTATCGTCTACGTGCGAGGATTTCCCTGAATGGGGTGCCACGCGAAGGCGCTGCTCAATAAAGGGCGGCAGCCAAGGGGTCGCCGTGCGAATACCCAGCTCCAGAAAAGACCGTGTCTTGGCCTGCTGCCAGGCCGGCTGCGTGGGCAGCGTGGTCATGGCGGCCAAGATGGCCAGCACCACAACGATCAGCGCACCACGGGCCAGCCCGAATCCTGTACCCAACACCCGGTCAATCAGGCCCACCCCCGCCGCGCTTACCAGTTCCTTGAGCGCCATGATGACCAGCCGGCCGATCACCAGAATCAGCACCAAGACCACCAGAAATCCAACCGTCTGTTGAAGCGGAGGTGTCAGCCACGCCGGCAATGCATCGGCCACGAAATGGGCCAGGCGACTCGCTCCCACAATCGCGATCACCCAGACCGCCAGCGACGCAATTTCTTTCACCAGGCCTCTGGCCAGGGAGAGCAGGGTTGAAGCCACCACCACGGTGATCACCACCATATCGATCCAGGTGAGATCACTGAAGATGTTCATTGCGGATTCACCACCACCGCATCGTAGCCCTGGGATTTCGCTCGATCGCGCACGGCGATGGCCTGGTCACGGGTCTCAAAGGGGCCAATACGCACCCGATGCCGCTCGCTTCCATCGTCGAGCTTGATCGTCTGAATCTGCACAGTGTGGCCGCCCGCGGTGAGCTTGGCGCGGACCGCATTGGCCGACTCCAGCTTGGCATACGCGCCAACCTGAACAAGGAATCCGGATTGAGCAGTGGATGCGGGCTCTTTCTTTTTCTCGGGCGGCTTCTTGTCATCCGCTTTTGCTTCTGCAGGCTTCTCGGCCTTCTTTTCGGCCTTCTTCTCAGCCTTTTGCTCTGTTTTTTTCTCAGTCGCCTTCTGCTCGGCCGCTTTTTTCTCGACGGTCTTTTTCTCTACCGCTTTTTTCTCCGCCGATTTGTCAGGCGCTGGCGCGGGAGTCGGCTCTGCTGATTGAGCGGGCTTTGCAGGCTCAGGGGCAGGCGCAGGTTCCGAAGACGCAGGCTCGGAGGGCGCGGCAGCGGTGGTAGCACCCGATGCACCAGGCTTAAGCGTATCGATCTTGCTGAAAACAGAATTCTTCGAGGGGATCTCAATCAAGAGATCTTGTGAGAGCGGCCGGGCCTGGTCTTCAAGAAGGATGGGGGCGATGGCTGCAACCGCACCGGTGATGATGATGGCCCCAAGAAGACGCCAACGCGCACGGCGTTTGTGATCCGCCATGGGATCGGCACCTTGCGTGTCGCGCGTCGAACGTGAATCGGTGTCAGCGGCCATGACGTAAAGAAAGAATTTCTGCGACGGTCACAAAGGATCCGAAGACGATGATTCTATCACTGGGGGTCACCACAGACTGCGCTGCGGCATAGGCCTGCTGCGGCGTATCACAACACTCATGCAATGCGTTCGGCAGTGCCGCAAGCAAGTGCTCGCGCAGCGTGTTGGATGACTGGCCGCGGCCACTGGTCTGCTCCGATGCGAGACCTGCCAAAAACCATCGGTCGACACGCTCACCGATACGCCGGAACACTTCACGCGCGTCTTTGCCCGCCACCATGCCCACCACGGCATATGTGTTCGGAAAAAAACCCATCTGATCCAGATTGGCTGCAAGCACACCTGCGGCGTGCGGGTTGTGGGCCACGTCGAGCACTACGGAAGGCTGGCCCGGCAGCACCTGGAATCGGCCCGGCAATTCCACCAATGCAAACCTGGCGCGCACCGCACCCTGCGGCACCGGCAACGCCGTGCGGCAGGCAGTCAGCGCAGCGAGCACTGCAGATGCATTGAGCAACTGATTCACGCCGCGCAACGCCGGATAGGCCATGGCATTGCGCCGTTGACCGCGTCCGGCCCAGCTCCATTGCTGTTTATCGCCTTGAAAATTGAAGTCTTGTCCGAACTGCCAGAGATCTGCGCCGATCTCACTCACGACTTGGGCCACGCTGTGCGGCGGCTCGGGGTCTGCGCAGATAAAGGGCCTGCCGGGCCGCGCGATATGGGCCTTCTCCCAGCCAATCGTTTCCCGGGTATCACCGAGATACTCTTGATGGTCTAGATCCACCGAGACGAGAATCGAGCAATCCGCGTCAACGATATTCACCGCATCAAGGCGCCCGCCGAGACCAATCTCCAAGACGGCCGCATCCACACCGATGCGGGCAATGATGTCGAAGATGGCAAGCGTCGTGAATTCAAAATACGTGAGCGATACCGGTAGCCTCTCCGATTCGGTATCCGCCACAGCCGAGGCGGTGCGGAGACGGGCCGCCTCGACACGCTCAAACGCAGCCATCAACACGTCATCGGACACCGGTTCGCCGTTGATGCGAAGCCGTTCGTTAAATTGAAGAATGTGGGGTGAGGTGTAGGTAGCCACACGGAACCCTGCCTGAAGCAGGATTGACTCGAGCATCGCACAGGTCGAGCCTTTGCCGTTGGTGCCGCCCACCACAAACGTGTGGGCCGGAAGACGTACACCACGATCGGTGGAGTCCAACCCCATGGATTGGGCCACGCGCGTCACACGCTCCAAGCCCAACTCAATGGTCTTGGGGTGCTGGGAGGAGATCTTGGTGAGCCAGTCGGTAATCAGCAACTGCGGCTTAACGCACAGCGTCTGCGGGCTGGCGCATGAAGAGGGTCAGCAGGTCGGCAAGTTCATCGCGCATCTTGCGCCGATCGACAATACGGTCGACAGCACCTTTTTCTTGCAAGAACTCTGCACGCTGAAATCCTGCAGGCAGTTTTTCACGCACGGTCTGCTCAATCACGCGCGGGCCGGCAAAACCCACCAGAGCCTTGGGCTCGGCAATCACGACATCACCAAGAAACGCAAAGCTCGCCGATACACCGCCCATGGTGGGGTCGGTCAGAATCGAGATGTAAGGCAGTCGACGGGCCGAGAGTTGATGCAACACGGCAGTGGTCCGCGCCATTTGCATGAGCGACAGAAGGCCCTCTTGCATGCGTGCGCCACCGCTGGCCGCAATGCTGATAAACGGTACGCGGGCCTCGATGGCCGCCTCGGCCGCGCGCACAAAGCGCTCGCCCACAACCGACCCCATCGACCCGCCCATGAATTCAAACTCAAAACAGGCCACCACGACCGGCACCGATTTGATCGAACCACCCAAGGCGATCAGGGCATCGGTCTCGCCGGTCTGCTCCATGGCCTCGGTCAGACGCTCCGGATACTTACGGCTGTCTTTGAATTTCAGGGTGTCGACCGGGAGCACTTCTTGGCCGATCTCATAGCGGCCTTCCGGATCGAGAAGCTTGTCGAGCCGATCCCGCGCGCGAATGCGCAAGTGATGATCACACTTCGGGCAGACCTGCTGATTGTTTTCAAGATCGGTGCGGTAGAGCACCGACTCGCAGGCGGGGCACTTCAGCCAGAGGCCTTCGGGCACGCTACGGCGCGGCCCCTCGCTGCGTTGAATTTTGGGGGGAAGAATCTTGTCAATCCAGCTCATGCGGCCTCCGAAATTTTTGCGGGCATCTGATCCAATGCGGCACGAATACCGGACAAGAATTCAGCGGCCTTGCTCATGGGGTCATGCCCTGCACGCTGGGCATCTTCCATGACGCGAATCAACGCACTACCAATCACTACTGCATCGGCCGATGCAGCCACCGCCACCGCCGAGCGGGCATCGCTGATGCCAAAGCCCACGCCAACCGGCATGTCGGTGTAGCGACGAATCACGCCAAGCCGATCCACGACCGACTGTATGTCCAGATGACCCGCGCCTGTCACACCGCGCAACGAAACGTAATACAAATAGCCCGAGCCCAATCGCGCAACATCCTGCATGCGTGACTCGGTGGAGGTCGGCGCCAGCAGAAATACAGGATCCAGGCCTGCGGCACGCAGTGCCTCGCTGTACGACTCGGATTCTTCAGGCGGGTAATCGACAATGATGGTGCCATCCACGCCTGCCTGCTTGGCTGCCTGGACAAAGGCATCGGCGCCAAAGCGCTCGACCGGATTGGCATAACCCATCAGCACGATCGGTGTCTGTGCATCACTGCGACGAAATTCCGTAACCCACTGCAAACAGTCTTTCAGGGTTACATGCTTGGCCAATGCCCGCTCGCTGGCCCGCTGAATCACAGGGCCATCGGCCATTGGATCTGAAAACGGCACGCCCAGCTCGATTACGTCGGCGCCGCTTTTCACCAGGCAGTGCATCAGTTCGACCACCGTCTCGCGGTTCGGGTCACCTGCCGTGACATAGGGAATCAGGCCGGTCTTGCCCTGCTGACGCAGGCGTTCAAATGTAGCGTGGATGCGAGACACGATGGCTGCAGTTAAAACGTGATCCCGCTGTGGGATGCAACCGTGTGCATGTCCTTGTCGCCACGGCCGGACAGATTCACCAGAATAATTTTGTCTCGGGCCATGGTCGGCGCGACCTTGGCCGCATAGGCCAGTGCATGGCTGGTTTCGAGTGCAGGAATAATGCCCTCAATACGGCAGCAGGTATGGAATGCATCCAAGCTTTCCTGATCGGTTATCGCCACATAGTCAGCGCGATGGGAATCTTTGAGCCAGGCATGCTCAGGGCCCACACCCGGGTAGTCCAGACCGGCCGACACCGAATGTGTATCCATGATTTGGCCGTTGGCATCTTGAATCAAATACGTGCGATTGCCATGCAATACACCCGGCGTTCCTGCCGAGAGTGTGGCGGCATGGTGACCCGACTGCAGGCCTTCGCCGCCGGCTTCCACGCCAACAAGCTTTACGTCGGGAACATTCAGGTAATCGTAAAAAATACCCATGGCATTACTGCCACCGCCCACACAAGCAACAATCATGTCGGGCTGACGGCCCACCATCTCGGGCATCTGCCACAGACACTCTTTGCCCACCACGGAATTAAAGTCGCGCACCATCATGGGGTACGGATGCGGACCGGCAACCGTTCCGATGATGTAGTAGGTGTTTTCAACATTGGTGACCCAATCGCGCATGGCTTCATTAAGCGCGTCTTTTAGCGTGCGTGAGCCGCTTTCAACCGGCACCACCGTCGCGCCGAGAAGTTTCATGCGGTAGACGTTGGCGGCCTGACGGGCGACATCGGTAGCGCCCATGTAGACCACACACTCCATGCCGAAGCGGGCTGCCACTGTGGCCGAGGCCACACCGTGCTGGCCTGCACCGGTCTCGGCAATCACGCGGGGCTTACCCATGCGCTTGGCAAGCAACGCCTGGCCGATGGTGTTGTTCACCTTGTGGGCACCGGTGTGATTGAGGTCTTCACGCTTAAAGTAAATCTGCGCACCGCCGAGTTGATCTGACCAACGCTTGGCGTGATAGATCGGGCTGGGACGGCCCACGAAGTGTTTCAGTTCACGGTGAAACTCTTCCAGGAATTCAGGATCGTTTTGATAGTGGGCATAGGCCTCGCGAAGTTCTTCGAGGGCCTGGGTCAACGTTTCCGATACAAAACTGCCGCCGTAGGGGCCGAAATGGCCGCGGGCATCCGGATAGTGATAAGGCTCAGTCTTTGGCAGGTCGTTTGGTTTCATGAGACGTTTTTCTGATCGGCAGCTCGAACCGCAGCGACAAACTCGGCAATACGCTGGGCGTCTTTTATACCCTTGACGGACACCCCACCCTCTTGCTGCTCGACCCCGCTGCTGACATCGACACACGGGGGAGAACACTGAGCGATAGCCCGTCCAACAGACCCCGATTCTAGCCCCCCGGAGAGCACCCAGGTGGCCGCCAGCCCTGGGGCTTTATCGAACGCCCCGGCCAGAATCGACCAGTCAAACGACTGGCCACTGCCGCCAAAGGCGCTGCTGTCGGCATCGAACAAGACCGCCTGGCAGTCCATGTACTGGGCCACGCGGCGGGCCAGATGGCCAGGCGTGTGGTCGTCTTGCGCGATACGAATCGCCTTGATCACGGGGCGGCCGAGCCCGGCGCAGTCCTCAGGCGACTCATCGCCGTGCAACTGAATATGGGAGAGACCCACCTGATCACTGACCTGAAGCACCACATCGCGCGGGGTGTTTACAAAGAGGCCCACGCTGGCCACCCAGGCCGGAAGGCGTCGTACCAGGCGCTGGGCCTGCTGAATGGACACGCATCGCGGGCTTTTTTCGTAAAACACAAAGCCCAGCGCATCGGCCCCGGCGGCCAGGGCAGCATCCACATCGGGCTCGCGGGTCAGGCCGCAGATTTTGATTCGGGTTCGCATGGACTCACAGGCAATAAGCCCGAATCGTACTCGACACGGGTAAGGCACAGGCCCTGCGCAGGGAATGTCCGTGCGGCCAGGCCACGGTCACGCTGGGCCAGCACGTGGGCCATCCACTCCACCGGCTGGGCGCCGCGGCCGACCTCGACCACCGAGCCCACCAGATTTCGCACCATATGATGCAAAAACGCATTGCCCCGAATACGGAACGTAATGGTCTCTTGGTGCTGCGACACATCGAAGTTCGAAATCGTGCGCACCGGCGACTGCGCCTGGCACTCTGCAGACCGGAAGGCGCTGAAATCATGGGTGCCCACCATCAGGGCCGCAGCCCGCTGCATCTGGACGAGATCAAGCGGCTGAAAACACCATGTCGCGAAACGATCTTTTAATGGCGAGCGTGTGGGCGAGACGTAGATCGAATAACTGTATTCACGCCAGCGTGCGCTAAAGCGCGCGTGAAACTCCGGGGAAACACAACGCGCCCACGTGACCGCAATGCTCTGCGGAAGAAGAGCATTCACACCGCGGACCCAATTCCACTCCGGCCGATCGATCGTGGTGTCGAGATGCACTACCTGGCCTGCGGCATGCACACCGGCATCGGTTCGGCCAGCACAGGTCGTGGCGTGCGCTACGGTGGTAAACCGATGCAGTGCCGACTCGAGCTGGTCTTGCACCGTCTGGCCGTTGGGCTGGGTCTGCCAGCCGTTCCATTCGGTGCCGTCGTACTCCAGGCCGAGCGCGAGTCTAATCAAGCAGGATCCGCAACATGCGGCGCAACGGTTCGGCAGCGCCCCACAACAACTGATCGCCTACCGTAAAGGCCGCCAAGTACTGCGGGCCCATGGCCATCTTGTGCAGGCGGCCTACCGGCACCTGCATCGTGCCGCTCACCACCGCTGGCGACAACTCACGCTCGCTGCGCTCGCGCTCGTTGGGAATCACGCGCACCCAATCATTGGCACTGGCCAGAATGCCGTTGATTTCATCAAGCGGCACATCCTTGGTCATCTTCACGGTCAAGGCCTGGGAGTGGCAACGCATAGCACCCACCCGCACGCAGAGACCATCGATCGGAATGGAGCCGGGACTGCGGAACGCCGGCTTACCAAGAATCTTGTTGGCCTCGGCACCGCCCTTCCATTCTTCCTTGCTCTGGCCGTGTTCGACCGGCACATCAATCCAGGGAATCAGGCTGCCGGCCAGCGGCACGCCGCGAAAGTTTTCTACCGGAAGATCTTTGTTGCGCAGGCATTCGCTGACCTTTCGATCAATATCCAGAATCGCTGACGATGGATCGGCCAGTTCCTTTTCCACCAGACTGTGAAGACGGCCCATCTGCGAGAGCAGTTCACGCATGTTTTGCGCGCCCGCCCCAGAGGCCGCCTGGTACGTCATGGCGCTGACCCATTCGACCAGGTTCTCGCGAAAGAGCCCGCCCATGGCCATCAGCATCAGACTGACCGTGCAGTTACCGCCAATCCAGTTTTTGCCGCCTTTGGCCAGGGCCGCATCGATGACCGAACGATTGACCGGATCCAGAATGATCACGGCATCGTTGTCCATGCGCAGCGCACTCGCGGCATCAATCCAGTGGCCTTTCCAGCCCGCAGCACGAAGCTTGGGGTAAACGTCTTTGGTGTAATCGCCACCCTGGCAGGTGATCACAATGTCCATGGCGCCAAGCGCGGCAATGTCCGTCGCTGACTTTAAGGGTTCATTGGATTTGGCAAACGAGGGTGCAGCCCCGCCTGCATTTGAAGTGCTAAAAAATACCGGCTCAATCAGTGCAAAGTCGTTTTCCTCTTGCATGCGCTGCATCAGCACCGAGCCCACCATGCCTCGCCATCCCACCAGACCTACGCGTTTCATTGCCATGTGCTTACTCTCTTCTGTGTCTTGTTGTGCTTTTAATGGTTAGGAATCAGTGTCTGCGCACCCGATTAACCCAGGGCAGACAGCACGGCATCGCCCATTTCTTTCGTGCCCACGCGCGTGCAGCCCTCGCGGTAGATGTCGCCAGTCGCCACGCCCGATGCCAGGGTCTTGCGCACGGCCGCCTCCATCACATCGGCGGCCTGGGCAAGCCCAAAACTGTAACGCAGCATCATGGCTGCCGACAGAATCGTGGCCAATGGGTTGGCTAGATTTTTACCTGCGATGTCAGGGGCGGATCCGTGAATAGGCTCGTAAAGGCCTTTGTTGTTGGCATCCAACGAGGCCGAAGGCAGCATGCCGATGGAGCCCGTGAGCATTGAGGCCTCATCCGAGAGAATGTCGCCAAACATGTTGCCGGTGACCATGACATCGAACTGCTTCGGATTTTTAAGAAGCTGCATCGCGGCGTTATCGACATACATGTGGGAGAGCTCGATGGCGGGGTACTGCTTGCCCACCTCCGTCACCACTTCGCGCCAGAGCTGTGTCGTTTCCAGCACATTGGCCTTGTCCACTGAGCAGACCTTGCGGCCACGCTTTTCTGCCGCCTGGAAGGCCACGTGCGCGATACGGCGAATCTCACTCTCGCGATAGATCATGGTGTCAAAGCCCTCGCGTTCGCCGTTTTCTAACACACGAATGCCACGGGGCTTACCAAAATAGATATCGCCAGTGAGCTCACGAATGATCATGATGTCCATACCCGACACCACCTCGGGCTTTAGCGTAGAAGCACCGGCGAGCTCGGGATAGATCATGGCGGGGCGCAGGTTCGCAAAGAGCTGCAGCTCTTTGCGCAGGCCTAAGATCGCCTGCTCGGGCCGCAGTTCACGCGGCAAGGTGTCCAGGCTGAAGTCACCCACCGATCCAAACAGAATTGCATCGGCTTTCTTGGCAAGCGCCAATGTCGCCGCCGGCAACGGGTGGCCGCTGGCACGGTAGCCTGCACCACCCACGGGTGCCTCCTCCAGGGTCAGACCGAAGTGGCCTTGCTCGGAAATACGCTTGAGCACCCGAACCGCTTCGTGCGTGATCTCAGGACCAATGCCATCGCCCGGCAATACCGCAATGTTTAAGTGCTTGGCCATCAGGCAGCTCCTGCGGCATCGAGCTTGCCGTGCAGATCGGTGCCCAACCAAGGTTTTTCTGCAAGGCGCTTGGCCTCAAAGGCCTTGATCTTGTCGGCGTGCTGAAGGGTTAAGCCGATGTCGTCCAATCCATGGATCAGGCAGTGCTTGCGGAACGGCTCGACATCAAAGCTGCGCGTAAAGCTGCCGTCGGTTGTGGCAAGGGTCTGAGCCTCGAGATTGACCACCAGCTCAAAGCCCTCGTTGGCCAGCGTTTTCTGAAAGAGCAGATCCACATCCGCCTCGGGCAAGACAATCGGCAGAAGGCCATTTTTAAAACAGTTGTTGAAAAAGATATCGGCGTACGACGGCGCAATCAGCACACGAAAGCCGAAATCTTCCAAGGCCCATGGCGCATGCTCACGGCTCGAACCGCAGCCAAAATTCTGACGTGCCAACAAAATACTGGCGCCTTTGTAGCGCGGAAGGTTAAGCACAAACTCTTTGCGCAAGGGCCGCTTGGCGCAATCCATGCCGGGCTGGCCCTCGTCTTCATAACGCCAGGCATCAAACAGATGGGGGCCAAAGCCCGCGCGCTTGATCGACTTTAGAAATTGCTTCGGGATAATGGCATCGGTGTCGACATTGGCACGGTCCATGGGTGCCACAAGACCACGATGCTGATTAAGAGGTTTCATTGTGTAGTGTCCTGATTCAGTGGGCGTGGCACGCGTTAAAACGAGCGCACATCAACAAAGTGGCCGGCCAACGCTGCGGCCGCCGCCATTGCAGGTGAGACCAGATGCGTGCGGCCACCGGCGCCCTGGCGGCCCTCAAAGTTTCGGTTCGAAGTCGATGCACTGCGCTCACCCGGCTCAAGGCGATCGGCATTCATGGCCAGGCACATCGAGCAGCCCGGCTCACGCCACTCGAACCCGGCGGCTTTGAATACCTTGTCCAGACCCTCTTGCTCGGCCTGGGCCTTCACCAGCCCCGAGCCCGGCACGACCAGGGCAAGTTTTACGTTGGCTGCTTTCTGACGGCCTTTGATCACGGCAGCCGCCGCCCTCAGGTCTTCGATTCGGGAGTTGGTGCACGAACCGATGAAGACCTTGTCGACCTTGATCTCAGCAATCGGTGTATTTGCCGCCAGCCCCATGTAGTGGAGTGCGCGCTCCATGCCTTCACGCCGTGTGGGATCGGACTCGGCCGCGGGATCCGGTACGCGGGACCCGACGGGCAACACCATCTCGGGCGATGTGCCCCAGGTCACCTGCGGTTCAATCTCTGCGGCATTTAACTCCACCACGCGATCAAACTCTGCATCGGAATCAGAGTGCAAGGTCTTCCAATACGCCACGGCCTTGTCCCAGTCGGCACCTTTGGGCGAGAGCGGCCGGCCGTTCACATAGTCGATGGTCTTGTCATCGACAGCCACCATGCCAGCGCGCGCACCTGCCTCAATGGCCATGTTGCAGATGGTCATGCGGCCTTCCATCGAAAGGCTGCGGATCGCCGAGCCACCAAATTCAATTGCATAGCCTGTGCCTCCTGCAGTGCCGATCTTTCCAATCACCGCCAAGACAATGTCTTTGGCCGTAACGCCGGCGGGCAGCTCGCCTTCGACGCGCACAAGCATGCGCTTTGCTTTTTTCTGCAGCAGACACTGCGTGGCCAACACATGCTCTACTTCAGATGTACCAATGCCGTGGGCCAGGCAGCCAAATGCGCCATGGGTGCTGGTGTGCGAATCGCCACAGACCACAGTCATACCCGGGAGCGTGGCGCCCTGCTCGGGACCGATCACATGCACGATGCCCTGACGGCGATCCTTGATGTTGAAGTAGGTCACGTTAAATTTCTTGGCGTTGGCATCTAACGTCTCGACCTGCAGCCGCGAGACCGGGTCGCTGATGCCTTTACTGCGGTCTGTGGTGGGCACGTTGTGGTCCACCACCGCCAGGTTGGCGGAGTTACGCCAGAGGCTTCGGCCAGCCATCTCAAGGCCCTCAAAGGCCTGGGGGCTGGTCACCTCATGCACCAGATGACGATCAATGTAAATCAGGCACGTGCCATCAGGTTCCTGATGGACCACATGCTCATCCCAGAGTTTGTCGTACAGCGTGCGTCCTGCCATAAGAGTTCCTAGCGAAAAGAGACTTGGAAACCCTCAATTATGCCCGTGCCCCGGCGCTGAGCCGCCTATGTGGCGCGGGGGGATGCTCCTGCCCGCAGGGCCACCAGAACCCCAATGGTCGCGGCGATTGAAGCCGCAACAAAGCTAAATTCTGGCGAGACACTCTCCCAGAGCCAGCCGGCCGCAATGCCGCCAAGCGAGCCGCCCAGGCCATACGAGGCCATGGTGTAAAACGCCTGCCCGCGGGCCTGCGCCTGAGGAGGGAACCAAGACCGGATCAGCGACATCGAGGCGCTGTGGTGGACCCCAAACGTGACCGCGTGAAGAAGTTGCGCCAAAACGATCACCACCACCGACCCACCGGAGAACGCGATCATCAGAAACCGAATGGCCGTGATCGCGTACGACGCGATCCAGCAGGCCCTGACCGAGAAGCGATCAAAGAGCCGATGCTGATACTGAAACATCACGATCTCGGCCACCACGCCAAGTGCCCACAGAAGACCGATTTGTGTTCGGCTAAAGCCTTGCTCAAAAAGCCACAACGAAAACAATGTGTAAAGCGGCGCATGGGCCAACAACATCAAAAACGAGGCCAGCAAAAAACGCTGCACCCGGCGATCCCGCAGCATGTCCTTCACGAGTGCGGGCTCTGGCGACAGATCATGCACTTCACGCTGAGGCAGCCACAACGTGACCAGAAATACCAAGGCCAACATACCCATCAAGGTGGCCGGCAGCCATGAGATGCCGACACGGTCAAACCAGGGCCCCGCTAGGGTGACTGCCGCAATAAAACCAATTGAACCCCAGACGCGCGTACGGCCGTAGTCGCGAAGATTCCCGCGGCTTGCCTGCATGGCTAACGACTCGGTGATCGGCACCTGACCACTGAGAAAAAAACTCATCACGCAAAGCACGATGAACAGCGACCAAAAGCCGAGATCCAAAAAAAGAAGAAGGCTTGTGAGCACGCCCAGCAGGGCCGAC
>JACCDX010095245.1_pt1 | contig 22815 bp, 17 predicted proteins | sample 7449681 | NCBI WGS metagenome assembly JACCDX01 (sample SAMN15323450, study PRJNA562643) | freshwater metagenome | isolation source: river surface water | place: USA:Blue River Watershed | collected 2017-08-18
AGAATATTAGTGATAGATTCAGCCACAGCCATGCGAGCAGCAGCTGGTGCATTCATCACAGCCAATGGAGTTCTTTCTCCCATCGACATCGCTTCACCACGATAGCCCTTGTAATCCATCAAAGTAACAGCAGCATCAGCTACTGGAACTTGCCAAGGACCCACAAATTGGTCACGGGCATTTAAACCACCGACAGTTCTATCACCAATAGTGATCAAGAATGACTTACTCGCCACTGTTGGATGTTGCAAAACAAGACTTGCTGCAATATCTAATTGCACATCAGTTAAATCTACCTCAGGCAACTGCTTTTCTACACGCTTCACATCACGATGCATGCGTGGCGGCTTACCTAACAACACTTCCATGGGCATATCAATTGGTAAGCGTTCGTCTTTACCTTCAGGCTCTTTGGTGTCAACCAAGAACAATTGGCGCTCTTCGGTAGTTTCTCCCACAACAGCAATTGGGCAACGCTCACGCTCACACATAGCTTGCAAGATGGGTAAGCTTTCTTTGGCAATAGCTAACACGTAGCGCTCTTGAGATTCGTTACACCAAATCTCTGCAGGACTCATGCCGCTCTCTTCTAATGGCACTTTACGCATATCGAAGATGGCACCCAAACCAGCACCATCTGCAAGTTCAGGGAATGCATTGGATAAACCGCCAGCACCAACGTCATGAATCGAAACAATCGGGTTCTTATCACCCAATGCACGACATGCATTGATCACTTCTTGAGCACGACGCTCAATCTCTGGGTTACCGCGTTGTACAGAATCAAAATCTAAATCGGCGGTATTAGCACCTGTTGCCATGGAGCTAGCAGCACCACCTCCCATACCAATGCGCATACCAGGGCCACCTAGTTGCACAAGTAAATTACCTGCCTTGATTTCTTTTTTGTGCGTATGACCATCGTCAATCGCACCGATACCACCAGCAATCATGATGGGCTTGTGATAGCCACGACGCTCACCATCAATGGTTTGTTCGAACACACGGAAATAACCACCTAAATTAGGGCGACCGAATTCATTATTGAACGCAGCACCACCCAGAGGGCCTTCAATCATGATTTGTAATGGAGAGGCAATACGCTCAGGTTTGCCATAAGGCTGTTGATCCCAAGGTAATTGACTACCAGGTAAGTTTAAGTTTGATACAGAGAAGCCACATAAACCAGCCTTCGGTTTGCCACCAATACCAGTGGCACCCTCATCACGAATCTCACCACCCGAACCAGTGGAAGCTCCAGGATATGGTGCAATCGCTGTTGGGTGGTTGTGCGTTTCCACCTTCATCAAGGTATGCGTGAGTCTTGTCTTCTTCACATACTCTTGTTGTTCATTAGGTGCCCAAACTTCCGCTTCACAACCAACCATGATGGCTGAGTTGTCAGAGTAAGCAACCACCGTACCATTCGGTTGCAATTGATGTGTATTACGAATCATTGCAAACAATGATTTATCTTGCTCTAAACCATCAATGGTCCAAGTAGCATTAAAAATCTTGTGACGGCAATGTTCACTATTAGCTTGAGCAAACATCATGAGCTCTACATCACTTGGATTGCGATTAAGCTTTTTAAAGTTTTCAACCAAGTAATCAACTTCATCATCAGATAAAGCCAAACCCATTGAAGTATTGGCCTCTTCAAGCGCTGCTTTTCCACCACCCAAGATATCAATACGCGTGAAGTGTTTATCAGCAAGCGTTTGATATAACTCAGCTGCTGCGTCAATGGTTGGTAAAGTAATTTCGGTCATACGATCATGAATCGCCGCCAAAACTAGCTGGCGCTGATCGTCACTTAATGATTTCTTGCTTGTCCAGAAAAACTGGACGCCACGTTCAATACGCAAGACATTCAGGCCACAATGATGTGCAATATCCGTAGCCTTACTTGCCCATGGAGAAATCGTACCAATGCGAGGCGCTACAACTGCTTGATCCTGCTTACCCGAAAACAAACCTTTGGCTTCTACCAAGCTAAATGGCTCACCGTAGTTCAATAAGCCTTTAAGAACATTTAAATGATCACCAGAAAGTTCTACATCAGACCAAACAAAATGCACAAATTGCGCTTGGATCTGAGTGAGCTCAACACCTTGCTCTGATAATGAGCTCAAAAGGCGCTGTTGGCGGAATTGAGAAAGGGCTTCGGCCCCGTTTAGGCTTAAAAAACGACGATTTGCAGGCATCCCATAATTATAAAACGAATAGGATTTGACCTCTTGTTTTTAAAGCTATTTTTGGCTTTTTTTAGCCACCTGAAATCACCCGCCCAGCATTTAAAACCATCTGGCGCTGACATCGCTTAGCTAAAGCCGTATCATGGGTAACCAAAATGAGGGTTGAACCAAGATCTTGGTTCAATTGGAAGAGTAAATCGATGATTTTTTGACCATTTTGCTCATCCAAACTACCCGTTGGCTCATCAGCAAACAAAACATCAGGCTCAGTAACAAATGCTCTAGCCAACGCAACCCGTTGCTGCTCACCGCCAGACAAAGTCTTAGGGCGATGTTTTAAACGCTCCGCAAGACCTACTTTTTCTAACCACACCTGCGCTTTAGCAGCTGCCTCAGCTCTGGGCATGCCAATTAACTCAAGTGGGAGTTGAACGTTTTCCAATGCATTTAAGTGGTCAATTAACTGAAAGGATTGAAAAACGAACCCCACATGGTGGGCTCGGATAGCCGCACGGGCATTCTCATCTCCACCTGATATATCTTTCCCCATCAATAAAACCTGTCCCGCGCTGGGAGTATCTAAACCAGCTAGTAAACCTAGCAAAGTACTTTTGCCAGATCCACTGGCACCAACAATAGCCAGGCTATCACCCTCTGCCACGGAAAAAGAAATATCATGCAAAATGGTCAACGATCCATCTACAGTAGAGACAGTTTTACCTAAGTGCGATACATCTAAAACAGTTATTGGTGCGCGTATAGACATGACAGATAAAGTAAAGATTCTTGTAAAACTAACTTGGTGGATTCGATCAAGACACATAGTACTGGTCTTTGCACTATTGTGCATGGCAGTTTTACATACCCCCAATAGCTTTGCGAGTAGCCCCAAAATATTAATCTTAGGAGATAGCCTTTCTGCCGAGTATGGCTTACCTCGTGGTACTGGCTGGGTATCGTTATTAGATAAACGCCTTGCCTCTCATCAGTTATCGTGGTTAACGATCAATGCCAGTATTAGCGGTGAGACCAGCGCTGGTGGCCAGGCTCGCCTACCAGCCTTACTAAAAACTCATCAGCCACAAGTTGTCATCGTTGAGCTTGGCGCCAATGATGCTTTAAGAGGTTTGCAACTGCAAGCGACTGAGAAAAATTTACGACAAATCATTCAGTCTTCTAAAAAATCAGGAGCGCAAGTATTACTTCTGGGTATGCGTATTCCACCAAACTATGGTGCCGATTACAGCAATCAATTCTTTCGTTTATTTGCAACACTGGCCCAGACTGAACAGGTTGAATATTTGCCATTTTTCCTAGAAAAAGTGGCAGACAAGTCTGAACTCTTTCAAGCAGATCGAATCCATCCTAATGTCCAAGCCCAAAGCATCTTATTAGACAATGTTTGGTCAAAATTAAAACTGATGCTAAAACGTTAAATATGTTTTAGCGGCAAGGTGATGACAAACTCAGCACCACCTGCAATAGGCGCTTGATAGCTAATACTTCCTTGATGTCTATCCACAATATGTTTAGATAGCCACAAGCCTAAACCCATACCGTCTTTCTTATTACTACTCATTAAGTTAAATAAATTTGCCCTTAATTCTTTTGGCACCCCTGGACCATTATCAGCAATGCTGAGCTTGATTTCAGACTGAGTGAACTGCGTTGATATATCAATCTTTTTATGTTGAATATCAAAATTTGATAAAGATTGGATAGCATTATTTAAGAGATTCAATATCACTTGACTGAATTCATTGCTATTCATTGGAGTCAAATGATTGCCACTCAAATTCATATTGATTTGTATTCCATAATTCTTAGCCTGAGGCATGATGATTGGCATTAAATCTTGAATCAAATCATTCAGATTAATAGGCGTTAACTCTACTTGGTCCTGCTGAAAGATATTTCTTAAAGTTGAAACAATTCGAGATATTCTTTGATTGTCCTGCTCAATATTAAGAATAACATCCCTGATTTCGGATGAAGTCTCTGTGCCCTTATCCATCTTGAGCTTCAAAAATTCAGTATTTAAAGAAATGGCGGTTATAGGCTGGTTCAACTCATGCGCAATCGATGCCGATAGCGCACCTGTAGCAGCAGTTTTATTAGCCTTCAGTAATGAGGCAATCAACTCATCTCGTTCAAGAAGAAGTTTCTTAATCACTTCATTTTCATTTGAGAAAGCAGCACTAGATAAAGCCATCTTTTCTGTCCAATAACTGCTAATAGCAATGTATGCCACCGTATTAGCTACCAACTGAGCAATCGTGAAAAATATAAGTGTTTGCGGTAACTGCTCGACTCTTTGAATTGAAAAAGTACTCAATCCCAAAACAACTAAACGGCAAATTGCAAAACTCAACTCAATCATCGTGGCATATTGCAAATAAGTCAGCTGCGGAGACGAATCAGTTTTTCTGATTTGAATTAGTTGATGAATTTGAGAGCTAAACAACAACAAAGCCAAACAAACCATATAGGCAGTTCTGATCTCAAAATTTCCGTAATGGCGTAGCAACTCAAAAATAATGAAGAAGCCAATGATCGATACTTTTGCAACCGAATCAAGTCGTTTAGAAACCGCTTGAGTCAGAGATTTACAAAATAACCACTGATAGATAGCAGCAACATAAAAAAGCGTATTCGCTATTGTGAAGTTGAATGCTGGGCGCTCAACATCATTGACAAAGATGACACCGAAACCAAATATGAATAATGCAGAAATATTAGCAATCAAGGACCCCATCCAATAAGGACTTGGTCGCACTAAATTCCTAGATCGATGATAGTGAAACAAACCAATCAACAAACCAAGCTGTATTGAAGCTAAGATGAAAAAGTAAAGGGCAATTAATGGCTTTAACATACGTAGAGTATATCGGTGAACTGAGTTAGGCTGAATGAAAAAAAGCCCTGCATACCAGGGCTTTTAGTGAACTCATTTCTTATTGATTTTCTTACTTAACTTGATTAATTTGCTTAACACCTGCTCGTTCACGAACACTATCAAAATATGTAGCTGCTTCTGACTGAGTACCTAACTGAGCGATTTGCTGAGCTTGGCTCGCTCTTAACTTAGGATCAGCTTTGCTAGGTTGCTGAATTTTAGTGACTCTGTAAATAGCTAGACCACCACCAGTAGCTTCAGCACTAACCACAGCAGGTAGCTTTGTTGAATCAACTGACGATACTGCATCAATGGCTGCCGCAGTTAAATCAGTTGGTTTATTTCTAGATACCCACTTGGCAACTCCAAAACCAGCTACATCTGCTGGATTCTTCTGTAATGCTTGCAATTTTTCTTGGCCAGTCTTAATGGCTAAATCTTGCGCCATCTTAAGACTTACTTGCTTTTTCACATCTGGAGCCACCGCATTAAACGGCATCGCAGACTGAGGATTATGAGCTGTAATGCGAGCAGAAATCAGCTTACCTGGGCTTAACTCTAGCGCTTCAATATTACGGCGATTTTTAATGGCATCGTCAGTAAAGATGGCTGCCAGAACCTTAGGGTTATTGAGTGGGTGATCTGCTGACAATGCATTAGCACCGCCGCGCGTTACACCCTTGAATGTTTGCACAGACAACTTCAAACGATTAGCTACTGGAGCAAGACTATCAGGCTGTTCGTAAGCCATATTCGCAAATAAGTCCGCTTTTTCAGCATAGGCTTTTGCATCCTTAGTGTCTGCTTGCAAAACAACGTACTCAACATCGATTGTTTCAGGAGCTTGATACGCTGCCACATTCGCTTGGTAATACGCCTCCAAATCCTGTTGAGTAGGATTTACCTTAGACAAAAAGTCTGCTGGAATAAAGCGCAACACTTGAACTTCCCTCTCAGTTTCTAGAGCTTGCGATACTTTTTCTGCAACCTTGCGCGACCCAATGCCAGTTGCCATCACAGAGGTCAAGACATGACGAGTCATTAACTCGTATCGACGTGTACCTTCAAATTGCTCGACAGTCATGCCATTACTTTTCAGCAATTGCACATAACGCTCGTTATCAAATTTACCGTCTCTATATAAGGCTTTGATTTCAGGAATCTGCGTCAAATCACGAGCCAAAGCTTCAGGGGCAATGGCTAACTTTAGAGACTTTAACTCGTAGGCTAATAGACGTTGCTGAATGATTTCACCCAAAACAGATTGCTTAAACGGCACACTATTGACCATCGCTGAATCAACGCGGCCCTGTTGTTGCTGCAAACGATCAGCCCTGGCTTTGACGGCGTTATCTAACTCTTGGCGAGTAATAGCAACGCCGTTGACTTTGACCAAGTCACTATCCTTGCCCATGTCACGCACATAACTTTCAATGCCTAAAAAGACAAATGATGGAAGGATGAGCAATAGCAAAAGCCCCATCAGTAATTTTTGGTACTTACGGATCGATTCAAGCATGGATTTTGGTAGGTTTTGACGTAGAAAAGTCAGAAGAAATCTGTGGTGGGTGCTGAGAGGGTCGAACTCCCGACATTCGCCTTGTAAGGGCGACGCTCTACCAACTGAGCTAAGCACCCACAGAGAAGACGAGAGTATACAGCACCTTCATCTTCACTGCAAATTTTTTCAACTTTTGAGTTAATGTTTGTCCTGACACAAATAGTTTTTTAGACCATTTGCGTCAGGGTCTTACTGTCTTGCTCAGTGCTTCAAGACCTCGCCTGTAGCAGCTTGAGCAGTCTTACTTGCCTCTGCAGCCTTAGCGATTTCTTCTGGAGTGAGCTCAGGCAAAGGCTCTGGCATTTTTTCAAGCGCCAACTCCAACACCTTATCAATCCAACGCACTGGAACAATCTCAATAGCGTTCTTCACGTTATCAGGAATATCAGTTAAATCTTTGATGTTTTCTTCAGGAATCAAAGCTAACTTAATACCACCGCGATGCGCTGCCAACAACTTTTCTTTCAAGCCACCGATTGGCAAAACTTCGCCACGCAAAGTGATTTCACCAGTCATCGCCACATCAGCTCTTACAGGAATACCTGTTAGAACAGATACCAATGCTGTTGTGATGGCGATACCTGCTGATGGACCATCCTTAGGTGTTGCACCTTCTGGGAAGTGAATATGAATATCTTTCTTCTCAAAAGCTTCTTCTGCAATACCTAATTTGCGGCCACGTGAACGCACGACTGAACGGGCAGCTTCCACTGATTCCTTCATAACATCACCTAGCGAACCAGTTCTGATCGTATTGCCTTTACCTGGCATCACAGCGGCTTCAATCGTTAGCAAATCGCCGCCCACTTCAGTCCAAGCCAAACCAGTCACCTGACCCACTTGGTTTTTCTTCGCAGCCAAACCAAAGTCATAACGACGCACTGACAAGAACTTATCTAGGTTAGAACTATCCACCTTAATAGGCGCAGCTTCTTTCTTCAAGAGTAACAGCTTGACTACTTTGCGGCAGATCTTGCTGATCTCACGCTCGAGTGCACGAACACCTGCTTCACGAGTGTAGTAACGAATGATGTCGCGAACGGCTGACTCATCAACGGCGATTTCTCCAGCCTTTAAACCATTGCCCTTGATTTGCTTAGGCAATAGATAACTCATCGCAATGTGGGTTTTTTCGTCTTCGGTATAGCCCGCTAAACGAATCACTTCCATACGATCCAACAATGGGCCAGGAATGTTCAATGAGTTAGATGTAGCAACAAACATCACATCGGATAAATCGTAATCAACTTCCACATAGTGATCTTGGAATGTGTGGTTTTGTTCTGGATCTAACACTTCCAACATGGCACTCGCAGGGTCACCGCGGAAATCCATGCCCATCTTGTCAATTTCATCTAAGAGGAATAATGGATTACGCACCCCCACTTTAGTCAGACTGGTCAAAATTTTGCCAGGCATTGAACCAATGTAAGTACGACGATGACCACGAATCTCTGACTCATCACGCACACCACCTAGAGCCATACGCACAAATTTGCGATTAGTAGCACGAGCAATAGACTGACCCAATGATGTTTTACCAACACCTGGAGGTCCTACTAAACAAAGGATCGGAGCCTTCACTTTTTCAACACGTTGTTGAACAGCGAGATATTCCAAAATGCGCTCTTTGACTTTATCAAGACCATAGTGATCTTCGTTAAGCACCTTCTCGGCATTGGTCAAATCGTTATTAACCTTGCTCTTTTTCTTCCAAGGCAAGTTCACCAATGTTTCGATGTAATTACGAATCACTGAAGCTTCCGCTGACATTGGTGACATCAACTTGAGTTTCTTCATTTCAGATTCAGCTTTTTTCAAAGCTTCTTTAGGCATCTTGGCAGCTTTGATGCGCTTCTCGAGTTCCTCGATATCAGCACCCTCTTCACCCTCACCTAATTCTTTCTGAATCGCCTTCACTTGCTCATTCAAATAATACTCACGCTGACTCTTTTCCATTTGACGCTTCACACGTCCACGGATGCGCTTTTCTACTTGCAAGATATCAATTTCACTCTCAAGATGAGCCAAGATAGCTTCTAGGCGCTCAACGACAGTTGGCAGCTCTAGTAACTTTTGCTTTTGATCCAACTTAATTGGCAAATGTGAGCAAATGGTGTCAGCTAAGCGGCCTGCATCATCAATGCCCTGCAAAGTAGCCAAAATTTCTTGAGGTATTTTTTTATTCAGTTTGACATATTGATCGAACTGAGAAACCACGGCACGTCGCAATGCCTCAATCTCAGGAACTTCAGTAGCGGCAATCGCTTGAGGCGTCGCATCGCACATGAAATACTCTAAGCTATCCTCAACATTGCTAACGTCAGCACGCTGAGTGCCCTCCACTAGAACCTTCACAGTTCCATCAGGCAATTTAAGCATTTGTAGAATCTTTGCAATACAACCAACGGTATACAAATCTTCTACTTCCGGCTCGTCTTTTGCAGCTGCTTTTTGCGCAACGAGCAAAACACTCTTACCGGTTTCCATGGCAGCTTCTAGAGCTTTAATAGATTTGGGTCTACCCACGAACAATGGAATCACCATGTGTGGGAACACCACCACATCTCTAAGCGGCAACAAAGGCAGCTGGATGGGTTCAGAAGGAAGTAACAAGTCACCAGGCATGGTTTATCTCCAAAATGTGTGTTTGTATTTTCCTACAGAGTAAGAATACATCGAATTTGGGGCTGTTTTAATCAAAAACAAGGGTAAAAACTAAGAAAAATGCGAAAAAAAGCATTTTTTAAGGTTTTTTTGCTGGGTACTGAGCGTATTTTTTGAGAGATTTAATAAAAAACCCCCTATTTAGGGGGTTTTTACTCAAAAAGCTCGATTTACTACTAAGTTTAGTAGATGCGATCTCTTTAAGATGCAGCTTTTTCTGATGCCTCTTGATACAACATAAGTGGCTTGCCATCACCATTAATGGTGCTTTCATCAATCACGACACGTTGCACATTTTCTAGACTTGGTAAGTCATACATCACATCCATCAAGGCATGTTCGATGATCGAGCGTAAACCGCGCGCACCAGTCTTACGAGCAATAGCTTTTTTAGCAATCGCACTTAGCGCATTAGGGCGAACTTCTAGCTCAACACCTTCCATATCTAATAAGGCTTGGTATTGCTTCACCAAAGCATTATTGGGTTCAGTCAAAATTTGAACCAAAGCTGCTTCATCTAACTGCGCGAGTGTTGCTACAACTGGCAAACGACCAATTAACTCTGGTATCAAACCAAACTTGATCAAATCCTCTGTTTGAACTTCCTGCAACAACTCTGAAATAGAACGGTCATCTTTGCCACGCACTTGAGCACCAAAACCAATGCCAGCCGTCACAGTGCGTTGCTGAATCACTTTCTCCAAACCATCAAATGCACCACCGCAAATGAATAAGATATTCGTTGTGTCTACTTGCAAGAAATCTTGATTAGGATGCTTGCGACCACCTTGTGGCGGCACTGATGCCATTGTGCCTTCAACCAATTTCAACAAGGCTTGTTGAACACCCTCGCCTGATACATCGCGCGTAATAGATGGATTATCTGATTTACGTGAAATCTTATCGATCTCATCAATGTAAACAATACCCTTCTGAGCTTTTTCAACGTTGTAGTCACAGGCTTGCAAAAGCTTCTGAATAATATTTTCAACGTCTTCACCCACATAACCTGCTTCGGTCAAGGTTGTGGCATCAGCAATCACAAATGGCACATCTAATAATCTTGCTAAAGTTTGCGCCAAGAGAGTCTTGCCTGAACCTGTTGGGCCAATTAATAAAATATTGCTCTTAGCTAACTCAACGCCGTTATGTACGGTTTTCTTGTTCTTACCTGCGCCTGTTGTTTCAATATGCTTTAGGCGTTTATAGTGGTTGTAAACAGCCACCGCCAATTGTTTCTTAGCATGATCTTGACCAATTACATACTGATCTAGACTTGAGCGAATTTCATGGGGTGTCGGAAGACCTTCACGTGCATCTTCTTTAGGTGCATTTTTAATTTCTTCTGTAATGATGTCTGTACATAAATCAATACACTCATCACAAATAAATACAGAAGGACCTGCAATCAACTTCTTTACCTCATGCTGGCTTTTGCCGCAAAACGAACAATAAAGTGGCTTCTCAGTTGAAGGTGTTGTATCGCTCATAAATATTGATAGAGGTTAATTAATTGAGTACTAGCGTTTTTCAATTACTTGATCAATCAAGCCGTACTCTTTAGCCTGCTCTGCAGACATAAAGTTATCGCGATCAGTGTCTTTAGCAATTGTTTCAATAGTTTGACCAGTGCGATCCGACAACACTTTATTTAAGCGTTCACGCAAATACAAAATCTCACGCGCTTGAATTTCAATATCAGAGGCTTGACCACGGGCACCACCCAACGGTTGATGAATCATCACACGTGAATTAGGCAAAGAGAAACGCTTGCCTTTAGTGCCAGCCGCTAATAAAAATGCGCCCATACTTGCAGCCATACCCATGCACAAGGTGCTCACATCAGGCTTAATAAACTGCATCGTGTCATAAATGGCTAAACCAGCAGACACAGAACCACCTGGAGAATTAATGTAAAGAGAAATATCCTTTTCAGGATTTTCACTTTCCAAGAAAAGCAATTGAGCAATCACCAAATTAGCAGTTTGGTCATTGACCTCACCAACTAAGAAAACAACGCGTTCTTTTAGTAAGCGGGAGTAAATATCATACGCACGCTCACCACGACCAGAAGTTTCAACCACCATTGGAACGAGTCCCAATGCTTGTGTATCTAGTGCGCTGTTATTGATGTTGCTCATATTCTTTTAGTCTCCAGGGTATCAGTCAGCTCGATTACATCTTGCTTAGTTCTTCAAAGCTTACTGCTTTTTCTGATACTTTGGCTAGACCTGTTACATATGCAACCACATTATTTTCAAGAACCAAGGCTTCAACGTCAGCCAAACGCTTAGGATCGCTGTAATACCAACGCATCACTTCTTTTGGATCTTCATAACTAGCAGACTGCTCTTCAATCTCAGCCTTGATTTGCTCTGGTTTGGCTTCCAAGTTTTGTTGTTTTACCAACTCATTCAAGATCAAACCTAATTTCACACGTTGTTCAGCTTGTGCAGTGAACAATTCGGCAGGAATTGGAGCATCTTTAGCATTAGGTACACCACGTGCTGCCAAATCCTGACGAGCATTAGCAATCAAACGCTCTTGTTCTTGAGCAACTAAACCTTTTGGCACATCCATTTCGCATACTTTTGTCAAAGATTCCATGACTTGGCTCTTCAACAATGTTTGTGTGCGACGAGTTACTTCACGAGTTAAGTTAGTACGAATCTCTTCGCGCATCTTAGCTACGCCTTCAGCAACGCCCAATGATTTTGCAAAATCATCGTTAACTTCTGGCAAATGAGGCCACTCCACTTTATTCATCGTGATTGTGAAGTCAGCTGTTTTACCAGCTACGTCTTTACCATGGTAATCAGCAGGGAATGCCAATGGGAAAGTCTTAGACTCACCAGCCTTCAAACCTAATGCGGCAGCTTCAAACTCAGGCAACATACGGCCTTCACCCAATACAAATGAGAAGTTCTCAGCTTTACCGCCCGCAAATTCAACGCCATCAATCTTGCCTACAAAATCAACTGTAACTTGGTCACCAGTCTGAGCAGCAGTATTAGCACCACCATTGCCGTGAGCACCGTCTTCACCACGAACGTGATAGTGAACGCGTTGTTTGCGCAAAATCTCTAGTGTTTTATCGATTTCTGCATCATTCACATCGGTGGTATTGCGAGTGATCTCAACTTTTGACAAATCACCAATCTTAACTTCTGGGAACACTTCAAAAGTTGCGTCATACACCACTGGGTCAGCAGTCATATCGCTCTTAGGCTCAAGACGTGGTTGACCCGCGATTTTTAATGATTCTTTTTTGCTGATTTCATAGAACAAGTTAGATGCGTGATCAAACTGAACTTCGAAATCTACTTGCATACCGTACTGGGCTTCAACCATTTTCATGGGAACCTTACCTGGACGGAAGCCAGCCATTTTGACTGTCTTAGATAATTTTTGTAAGCGCGCAGCGCGTGCTTTGTCAGTATCAGCTTTTGGAAAGCTTAGAGTAATTTTACGGTCTAAATTGCCGAGGTTTTCAATCGTTACAGACATGCTGGTATCCCGTTTAAGCTAAAAAAATGGAGGTAAATCAGGGCTTCTGACTTCCGCCTTTAGTACAACATTACAAAAGCTCACTATTCTACATGATGACAGGTCACAAAGCTCCTCAAAAACCGCTTAAATCACTAGAAAACAATGACTTAGTCAAGGCAACAAGCCCTCAATAACTTAATTAAGTGCTTAAAAATGCTTTTTCATTAAATTAACCAAAGATTAATTGCCATGATGTTTAGCGGTAGTGATAGCTATAAACTATGCCTAAACAAATCTGCTTCAAGGAAAACCCCATGAAAATGCTTCAAGAATTCCGCGCTTTTGCCATTAAAGGCAATGTCATAGATTTAGCAGTTGGCGTCATTATTGGAGGCGCATTTTCAAAAATTGTCGATTCAGTCGTAGGTGATGTGATCATGCCCATCATTGCTTGGTTAATTGGTGGCAAATTAGACTTCTCTAACCTATTCATAGTTCTAGGTCATGCGCCTGAGAATGTCCCTATGACTTTAGATGCTCTCAAAAAGGCAGGTGTTCCTTTATTTGCGTATGGTAGCTTTTTAACTATTACGCTTAATTTTGTTTTACTAGCTTTTATCATCTTCCAGATGGTCAAAATTATTAATCGCATTAAACTGCAAGATGAATCAGATGCAAATAACGAACCCCCTCCAACCCCTGAAGACATTCAGTTGTTAAGAGAAATTAGAGATAGTTTGAAAAATAAGGAATTGAAATGATTACAACCCCATCAGGTTTGCAATACGAAGACACCGTTGTTGGTAACGGTGAAGAAGCTAAAAAAGGTCAATACGTATCTGTACATTACACAGGCTGGCTTTATGAAAATGGTCAAGCCGGTAAAAAATTTGACTCAAGCAAAGACCGCAACGACCCATTTGAATTTCCATTGGGTGGCGGCATGGTTATTAAAGGTTGGGACGAAGGCGTTCAAGGTATGAAAATTGGCGGCACGCGTCGCTTAGTCATTCCTGCTGAATTAGGCTATGGCGCCTACGGTGCTGGCGGCGTGATTCCACCAAATGCCACTTTATTATTTGAAGTAGAACTACTAGGCGTTTAAGGCCAACCCTTACGCGAATTAAAAGCGCCTCATCTGAGGCGCTTTTTTATTCTGATGAAATATTGACTCAATCAACTATTTTGATAAAAGTACGATTGCTTGCACAGCAATACCCTCACCCCTACCCAAATGTCCTAATCCCTCATTAGTTTTTGCTTTGACATTCACATGACTCGGAGCAACACCCAAATCATGAGCAATGTTGTTAATCATTTCAGGAATATGTGGCGCCATCTTAGGTGTCTGACAAATGATGGTGGCATCCACATTACCCACCTGATAACCAGCTGCTTGAATCAATGACAAGGTGGCCCTTAAAAGCACTCTGCTATCAACACCTTTATAACGCTCATCAGTGTCCGGGAAATGTCGACCAATATCGCCTAAAGCAGCTGCACCCAATAAAGCGTCTGTGATGGCATGCAATAAAGCATCTGCATCTGAATGTCCCAACAAACCTTTGTCATGAGGAATCTTTATACCCCCCAAAATCAAATCCCTACCAGCAACTAAGGCATGAAGATCGTAACCCTGGCCAATTCGGAAAGATGCTGTTGTCATGACTTATTTCCCATACTCAGTATTTGATCCATTAAAGCCCAATCCTGTGGATATGTCACTTTTAAATTGCGCCACTCACCAGGCACCAATAAAGGCTCACAACCAGCTCGCTCCATAGCACTGGCTTCATCGGTCACATCAAACTTATTTGTAATAGCTTCAGTCAAAGCCTCACTCAAGGCTTGAAGACGGAACATCTGAGGTGTTTGAGCCAACCACAAACCATCTCTTGGCAAAGTCTTGCCAATGCAGTCAGGATTTTGAGCAGAAATCATTTTTAATGTATCAGCCATGGGCATGGCCAAGATACCTCCCGATACATACACATGCTCAGTGACTGCTGAAATTAAACGTCTAGCAGCGTCCGCGGTTAAGCCTGGTCTGGCTGCATCATGAACTAACACCCAATCATCTGGCCCAAGTCCAGCTGATGCCATTGCTTTGAGCGTATTTAAAACAGTTTCTTGGCGCGTAGCACCACCCGTAGGACGTAAATGAAAACGCTCATCCTGGGGCCAGCTATCAGTAGGAAGCTCTTGCGCTTCCGGTGATACCCCCACCCAAATTGTTTTGATTTCAGGCATGGACAAAAAAGTATGTAAGGCATGCAGCGCCATCGGACGACCAGCCAAGGGCTCAAACTGCTTAGGCGACTGAAAGCCCATGCGGCTTCCAGTTCCTGCACATGGCATGAGTACATGTAGCGCTGGGGTACTTTTTTGACTGGTTTGTGCTGAATTCATACCCCAATTCTATAATGGCTAGCTTATGCAGAAGTTATCGGCTGATTCTTTAGCCAAATCCAGTTGCGTGACATGGTCACCCCCCCTACCCGGACCGCGGGATGGGCAGCGCTTTACCATCAATAATTTAATTGGCTCCGCAGATGCTGCTGTGATTGCTCAACAAGCCTTAGAGCACCGCCAGTCTTTCTCAGTGATGGTCATTATTTGTGCCAATGCACTCGATGCCGCCAGACTCCAAGAAGAAATACCAGTGTTTGCCCCACAATTATCTGTGCGCTTATTACCAGATTGGGAAATACTGCCCTACGACGCATTCTCACCACATCAAGATTTGGTATCTGAGCGTTTGGCTACCTTGCATGAATTACTAGTCGGCTCTTGTGACATTGTCTTGATGCCTGTGACCACTGCATTACAAAAATTAGGTCCGCCTAGCTTTTTGGCTGCACACACCTTCTTCTTTAAAAAAGGAGATAAGTTAGATGAAATGGCATTGCGCCTGCAACTCCAACAAGCAGGCTATGACCCGGTCAGCGCCGTGGTACGTCCTGGCGAATACAGTTTGCGCGGCGGCCTAATTGACTTATTCCCCATGGGGTCAGCGCTACCGTATCGCATAGATTTATTCGGTGATGAAATCGATCAAATCAGATCATTTGATCCAGATAGCCAAAGAAGTTTATTTCCAGTTAAAGAAGTACGACTGTTACCTGGCCATGAATTCCCGATGGACGAAGAATCACGCACTGCGTTTCGTGGTCGCTGGCGAGAAGTCTTCGATGGCGACCCGAGTCGTTGTAGCATCTATAAAGATATTGGTTTAGGTATTCCAAGCGCTGGTATCGAATCATATTTACCGCTTTTTTTTGAAACAAGTGCTACTTTTTTTGATTACTTGCCGTTGGCCAAAGGCCCAGTTTGGCTAGGTGTTCACGGTGAACTTGAAAGCAATATCAAGGGCTTTTGGCAAGACACGCAACAACGTTATAACTTTTTAAGTCATGACTCATCCAGACCCGTTTTAGAACCGAAGCAACTTTATTTAGAAAATGATGAATTATTTGCGCTTCTCAAGAATCATCCGCGCCTTGTTTTAGATAAAAATAGCACCACCACTGAGCCAACATTCTTTGCTTTACCCGATGTTTCAGTTAACCGCAAAGATGATGATCCGATAAGCAAACTCAAACATCTCGTTAACAACACCAGTTCACGAATCATCATTAGCGCTGACAGCGCTGGTCGTCGTGAAACTATTCGGCAACTCCTTGAAGAAAATCAATTAAAAGTCCATCAAACAGATAGCTTGATGGACTTCTTAGTTAGTGATGCAAAACTAGGTATCACACATAGCAATATTCATGATGGCTTTGTTTCCAAACAAGCTGAATTAATTGTTATCACCGAATCAGAACTATTTGCAGCTAGCGCTAGAACTCGTCGCAAAGGTAAAGATAAAGAAGCCAGTAACGTTGACACACTGGTTAAAGATTTATCAGAACTAAAAGTGGGTGATCCTGTTGTTCATGCAGAACATGGCATTGGTCGCTATCAGGGTCTCATTCTTTTGGATGTTGGCAATGGTGAAGAGGAGTTCTTACATTTACTCTACGCCAATGCTGCCACTTTGTATGTGCCGGTTCAACAGTTGCAATTAATCTCTCGCTACGCTGGAGCAGACCCAGAAACAGCACCACTACATCAACTGGGTTCTGGGCAATGGGAAAAAGCCAAACGCAAAGCTGCTCAACAAATACGAGATACTGCAGCTGAGTTACTCAACTTATATGCCGCCAGGGCTCTGCGCAAAGGCCATGCCTTTGAATTTTCAGCTCATGACTATGAAGCTTTTGCCGAAAGTTTTGGCTTTGAAGAAACCGCCGACCAAGCTGCAGCAATCGCTGCCGTGATCCAAGACATGACCAGCGGTAAACCAATGGACCGCTTGGTTTGCGGTGACGTTGGTTTTGGCAAAACAGAGGTTGCTCTACGCGCCAGCTTTTTAGCAGTGATGGGTGGCAAACAAGTGGCCATCATGGCGCCAACCACCCTACTTGCCGAACAACACGCTGAAACCTGGAAAGATCGTTTTGCAGATTGGCCTGTGAAAATTGTTGAGCTATCTCGTTTTAAAACCACCAAAGAAATCAATGCCGCCTTGGACGCCATGGCCAAGGGTGAAGCAGACATAGTCATTGGCACGCACAAGCTATTTTCTGCAGACGTAAAGTTCCCACGCCTAGGATTGGTAATTATTGACGAAGAACATCGCTTTGGCGTTCGTCAAAAGGAAGCTCTTAAATCGCTCAGAGCCGAAGTGGACGTCCTCACACTCACTGCTACACCAATTCCTAGAACATTGGGCATGGCATTAGAGGGACTAAGAGACTTTTCAGTTATTGCCACAGCCCCACAAAAACGACTTGCGATTAAAACGTTTGTACGCCGGGAGAGCGACGGCATTATTCGCGAAGCAGTTTTACGTGAAATCAAACGTGGTGGCCAAGTGTATTTCTTACACAATGAAGTAGACACCATTGAGAATCGCAAGCAATCTTTAGAAAAGCTACTGCCTGAAGCTCGCATCGTTGTAGCTCACGGCCAGATGCATGAGCGCGACCTTGAAAGAGTGATGCGTGACTTCGTCACGCAACGCGCAAATATCTTGTTATGTACGACTATTATTGAGACAGGTATTGACGTTCCAACGGCCAATACCATCATCATGCACAGAGCTGATAAATTTGGCTTGGCTCAATTACATCAATTGCGTGGACGAGTGGGACGCTCACACCACCAAGCTTATGCGTATTTAACAGTTCCCGATCCTGAAGCGCTCACCAAACAAGCAAAGCTTCGCTTAGATGCTATTCAGGCTATGGAAGAGCTGGGCTCAGGGTTCTATTTGGCGATGCACGACCTCGAGATACGTGGCGCTGGTGAAGTATTGGGAGATAAACAATCTGGCGATATCTCTGAAATTGGTTTCCAACTCTACACAGAGATGCTGAATAAAGCAGTTAAATCTTTGAAGAGTGGCAAAGAACCAGATTTAATGGCGCCGATGGAAATTATCACTGACATTAGCTTGGGTGTTCCCGCCCTATTAACCAATGACTACTGCCCTGATGTACACGAGCGTTTATCACTATACAAGCGACTATCTAGCGTAGAAACTCACGAAAAGCTCATTGAGATACGAGAAGAGTTGGTTGATCGATTTGGTGAACTACCAGAGCAGGCTCAATCACTATTTGAAACACATCGTTTGCGTTTGAATATGTCTCGCTTGGGCATTAAGAAAATTGACGCTAATCCAGTACAAATTACTATTCAATTTATCCCCAATCCACCGATTGATCCAATCAAGATTATTCAGTTAGTTCAAACCAATAAACGGATTCAACTAAATGGGCAAGATAAATTAAAAATATTGCCGTCTGACAAAGAGGCATTCATCACCCTCGACCAACGCCTAGAAGCAATTAGACAGCTGATGAAGCATTTAGGCGATACTGTCGTTAAAGAAGAAACTTCGAGAACTTGATCATGCAAATTGCTCTATTTCATACAACGTCTATACAAGAACAACTCATCAAAGAGATTGAACAATCTCATGCTATTACATCCCGCTCGGTCAAAACTAATAAAACCATTGTTTTAGAGCTGAGTGAAGTCCTCAATCTTGAACAGAGAAACCACCTGAGAAATCTTGGCGTCTTACATCAAACAGATATCGGTTTCTTGCCCAAGCATTTTGCATCTGGCAACATCAAAGTACTAGCCATGGATATGGACTCAACACTCATCAATATTGAATGTATCGATGAAATTGCAGATGCTGTTGGCAAAAAGAAAGAAGTTTCAGAAATCACAGAAGCGGCGATGCGTGGTGAAATCAAAGACTTTAGCGAAAGCCTCCGTCGTCGAGTAGCTTTACTTGAAGGAGTTCCTGCTGATGCACTCGAGGGTGTATTTAAAGAACGCTTACGCCTTAATCTTGGTGCTAGAGAATTAATTGCGGGAGCTCATGCCAAAGGCATCCACACCTTATTGGTCTCTGGTGGCTTCACATTCTTTACCCAAAAACTTCAGGCTGAACTTAGTTTGTCTGAAACACATGCCAATCAGCTGGAAATCATCAATGGTCATCTAACCGGCAAAGTTCTTGGCAATATCGTTGATGGCGCTGCCAAAGCAGCCTATGTTGAGGCTCGCTGCTTGGCTCTTAATACCAATAAGCACGCTGCAGTAACCATGGGAGACGGCTCAAACGATTTACCGATGATGCATGGTGCAGGATTATCAATTGGATATAGAGCCAAACCGATTGTTAAGGAAAAGGCTGACATGGCTTTTGACCATGTGGGCTTAGATGCCTGGTTAGACCTTTTATAAAAACATTGAGGAACAAGATGCAATTACTTCACACGATGCTAAGAGTTGGTAATTTAGATCGCTCTATTGAGTTTTACACCAAGGTGATGGGGATGAATCTGATTAGACGGACTGAGCGCCCTGAGCAAAAATATTCTTTGGCATTTGTTGGCTACGAACAGGGCAATATCTCCAACCAGGCCGAAATCGAATTGACATACAACCATGGTGTTGATAGCTATGAATTAGGCACAGCCTATGGTCATATTGCTTTAGGCGTTAAAGATCTCTACAAGACTTGTGAAGACATCAGAGTTGCTGGTGGCAAGATTACTCGTGAACCAGGCCCTGTCCAGGGAGGCAATACTCTGATTGCCTTTGTACAAGATCCCGATGGTTACAAAATTGAATTGATTCAGAAATAAACTAACCAATTCTGAATTAACACTGAGGGCTGTTTTATGAAACGGCCCTTTTTATTTCTTTTTCCTTGTCTTTTCTGGCTTTCTCTTCCTCGGCAGTCTCTTGCAGAAGGTCTGTTACCACCTCTTCCATACGGATATTGTCCTTAGGACAAATAGGAGCACCCATGGTGGCCCATTTCTTTAAGAGACTGACTTCGTAGCCACATTGAGAACATTTGGCTTTTGCACGTTGGGTGTTATTGGCGCGAGGCGGCGGAAATACGATTGCCTTATGTGGGTACTGACCTAAGCGCTCCGCCACCATCATCAAGCGAACTTTTAACTCTTCACTAGCATGAGCACTTCTGGCAGGGCCTTCCAAACCAACACACTGTGCAATCTCTTTAAAGTCCTGACCATGACCACTGTGGCAATCATCAATGGCATGACATAACTCATGAACCAACGTATCTAAAACATCGACAGGGTCCTCGATCTTGGGAGAGACAAAAATCTCATTCACCATATCTCCAGAACGTTCTTTAGGCCAACATTGACCCAAAGTTGTTCTAGGGCTGCTAGATGCTGGCCAACCGCAAGATACTTTGACAGGAGGTATCGCGAAACCCGCTTTAGAGAAAGTCGGCTCAAGAGCATGAACGGCTGCTTGAAGCCAAGATTCACGGGTTGTGTGTGATTGCGCTATATTCGTGGTCATGTTGTTAAAAAAATTACCTCTTTATTTACTTTTATCGCTAGCTCTAACAGCTTGCGATCGAAATGACTATGTTACTTGGCATTGCAAAGTAGATGCTTCCAATCCTGATGAAAAACCTCTCACCATGATCCTAGAAGGCTCCACCATGAAGGTTTCTCAACAAACCTACAACTACTGTGGCAGTCTCGGTCCTACTAGCTATTTTGATCTAAACTGCTCTGGCTATGCTGATCAATCAGCTATTAGCTTCATCTCAAAAACAGGCACCTGGAAAAAAGGTACCGAAACACTTAGTTGCGTATCCCTATGACAAACTCTAACAATCCAGACGCAACCTCCAACTCATCGCTATCAGTCAATGATGAGAACTCTGACTCACCATGCATTGGCATTTGCTCTACGTTATTTGATGATGTTTGCCAAGGTTGCGGTAGAACAGCAATAGAAGTTTGTAACTGGGTATTTATGACTCCTGAGGAAAAGCAAGCCATTTGGACTCGCATTACCTCAGAAGGCACTGCTATGCGCTTTACTAGAAAAGATTAACCTTCGATTGATTGACTAGCCAAGTACTCTTCATAAGTACCCTCAAAGTCAGTCACGCTACCATCGTGGCGAATTTCTAGAATGCGAGTTGCCAAACCTGTGATGAATTCGCGGTCATGCGAAACAAAGATCACAGTGCCATCATATTTTTCCAATGATGTTTGCAAACTCTCAATTGATTCCATGTCCATGTGGTTAGTTGGCTCGTCCATGGCCAAGATGTTATGTCTTTGCAACATCAACTTACCCCAAATCATGCGGCCTTTTTCGCCGCCAGATATCACTCTGACTGATTTGCCAATTTCATTACCAGAGAACAATAAACGACCCAAAGTGCCACGAATGATTTGATCATCATCACCTGGCTTGGCCCACTGACCCATCCAGTCCAATAGAGTCATGTCGTTAGGGAAACACTCGCTAGTATCTTGCGGCATGTAACCAACATCTGCATTCTCTGACCATTTAACAGTACCATTATCAGCCGCTATTCCGCCAAAGCGCTCGCTCAAAATGGACTTTAAAAGGGTTGTTTTACCAGCACCGTTCTCACCAATGATGGCTACTTTCTCGCCAGGTCGAATGATGATCTTGAAGTTCTTAAAAATATCTCTTTCATACGTTTTTGCCAAAGACTCGCACTCAACAACAATGTTGTGTAACTTCTTGTCATATTCAAAACGAATGAATGGGTTTTGGCGTGATGAAGGCTTAATTTCAGCAACTTCAATTTTTTCCAATTGACGCTGTCTTGAAGTAGCCTGACGAGCTTTAGAAGCATTTGCAGAGAAACGACGCACGAATGCTTGCAACTCTTCAATTTTTTCTTTGGCTTTCGCATTGTTAGCCAATTGTTGGCTACGTGCCTGCATTGAAGCCAACATGTATGAATCGTAGTTGCCTGGGTAGACAGTCAAAGTGCCGTAGTCCATATCAGCCATATGCGTACAAACAGCATTTAAAAAGTGGCGATCATGCGAAATGATAATCATGGTGCTATTTCTAGCATTGAGAATATCTTCTAACCAGTGAATTGAGTGAATATCCAAGTTGTTGGTTGGTTCGTCCAACAACAATACGTCTGGATCTGAGAAAAGTGCCTGAGCTAACAAAACACGTAATTTCCAACCAGGAGCCACTTCACTCATCGGGCCATTGTGCTGCTCAATAGGAATACCAATACCCAAAAGCAATTCGCCAGCCCTAGCTTCCGCTGTATAACCACCATACTCCGCGAACTTAGTTTCTAGTTCAGCAGCACGCATGTAGTCTTCATCGGTTGCTTCTGGGTTAGCATAAAGAGCATCTCGCTCTGCGGCAGCGTTCCACATATCTTCGTGACCCATCATGACCACATCAAGTACTCGCTTATCTTCATAAGCAAATTGATCTTGGCGCAACTTACCCAAACGAATGTTTGGCTCAAGTGATACGTTACCTGCTGATGGTTCTAAATCTGAACCCAAGATTTTCATGAATGTGGATTTGCCACAACCATTGGCACCAATCAAACCATAACGGTTGCCACCGCCAAATTTGACAGAAAT